>Ga0153956_1001615_pt1 | contig 19077 bp, 12 predicted proteins | sample TSFL040MetaG_FD_104704 | JGI IMG/M metagenome (GOLD analysis project Ga0153956, IMG submission 104704) | Attine ant fungus gardens microbial communities from Florida, USA - TSFL040 MetaG | ecosystem: Host-associated > Fungi > Mycelium > Unclassified | place: USA: Florida, Wekiwa Springs...
CGTCGCGATACCGTCTCCGCCACAGATGCCTGGGCCGCTCAGGCTTGATGATCGTCTGAATGATAGGCGGCCAGATACGCCGGTGCTGCCCGACGGACTGCTTCAGCATCTTCTTCATCATGGAATGAACTCCGCTCGTTGAAGCAAAAGTATCGGCCCGCGCCGCGGAAACAGTCCAGCCAACAGCGGCTCGTATCGCCCTTCGTTTTCTGAACAGCAATTCGTCCTTCACCGGCCAACCTAAGCCATGCGCCGGCTTCTGATCCGCAAGTGCAGGGCACTCGTCCACTTCGTTCCCGTCGCAGGGCGATGCGTCTCGCCACCGATGTCTTGGGGCCTCTCCGGAAGGCCGCGCTGTTCGCGGTCGAAACGAAGGAGAGATACGATGCATGTTTACACCTTGGCCGACCTGTTTTGCATGACGCGGGCCCAGCTCTTTGTACTTCACGCCAGCACAATTGCCGAACTCGATGCCATGCCCGAAGGGTCGCCTGAGCGGGACAATGCGCTGCTCATGCTCCGTTGCATTCGCAGCGTCCTCGTCCGCCCAAGTCATGGGCCAGGCTGATCGCGGCCGCGTGTTCGCGTAGCGGGCAAACAACACGCGCAATCAGATTCCTTCGATAAGGAGCGCGCTGTCTAGCCCGCCACCACGCAGTTTTAACCAGTTCAATTGCCAATCGACGCCAAGTATGCAGATGAATAAGCCCAATTGCCTCAAGTCAAAGCCCCATACTAGGATAAGAAACTCCGAAGCCGTACTGGTCTGGCTAGTAAACACGAACGCAATCTATCGCCGAGTGCTTTGCAGGACATCGGGAATTGGCCGTGGTTGCGGCGGTCGCGGAGATCAAATTTGGGGGACCGATGGCGCGCCTAACGAAGAGCGATATTGAACAGGCTCTCAAAACCGGTAAGACCGTTTCCTGGAAAGACGCCAGCAACAAATCCCTTTCGATTACGCTCGACTCCGCGAAACAGCGGCGGCTTTTTGAATTCCTGCTCGGATCAAAGGCGCGCGAAGTTAAAGGGCTCTCTGCGGAATTCGTTGACGGTCTTGCCGCCGCATTTATTGCTCCTACCGACCCCGCAACAACGCCTTCGACATCGGGAGTAGCGCCGGGAGGCTCTGGGCCTTGGAAAATCCAATCGATAACAATTGAGGGTTTCGGAGGCATCAATGCTTGGAACGGAAGCCCATTTCAATGGGATTTGGATCGAGAGAGTCTTCTGGTTGAGGGTCCGAACGGAAGCGGAAAATCTTCGCTCGCGGCAGCAGTCATTTGGGCGCTGAGCGGAATTCGGCCCCGCGATCAAGACGACTCGGCAAGCGACATGGCGCATCCGGTATTTGGGCTGGATGACAAACCGGCAGGTGACTGGTGTCCCGTCGCAACTTATCCGGACGATCTGTCGAATCTCAAAACGCCGCCGAAAGTAAGTGTCACCATCACCTTTTCGAACTCTTCCGGCTTGCTGGCAAACGTCAGCAGGAGTTTCGACGGGAAAAAGACAACATACGTCGCCGATCCCGCGCTGGAGATTCCAGACATTCTGCTGGAAGCCGGTTTGCTGATGCCCGCCCGCCTTCCGCAATTGAGATTGGATGAAGGCAAGGGACGGCTGACAGATGCCGTCCAGAAACTGACGGGACTCGATGAGCTGATTGAACTCGGCACGTTCATTCAGGGCTTGTGTCATAAGGGACGGGACTACCTATCCTACAAATCAAGCGAACTGACTGCCGCGAAGGCGGAATTCGAAAGGCAAGTCGAGCGCGCTCGCACAACGCTCGCCCCAGTGAGCATTACCGTTCCAAACTTCAAAGTGGGCGATACCGATGATCTGAAAGGAGAGTTGGCCACCCTCGGCAAGACGCTCAACGACAGAGCGTCCGATCTAACCAAGGCCGTGTCCGACGACCTGACGGCTGGATTGGACCTTACAGATGCAGGAATACAAAAACAGGTAACGTTGGCTTTAGCCGGAGCGCAGGAGGAACTGGGTGCCGGGATCGAGGCGCTTCCTTCGTGGAAAACATATTCGGCAATCGGCGCGACACTTCCGGCTGCCGTCCGGCAGACCTTGCGAGCCGCGACGGTATCTGCGCGCGAAGCCCTGGCTCTCGCAGAAGGCTATCATCAGAAAGAACAGGACGACACTCGATATCGTCTAAAGGCGGCGGGCGCACAGTGGCATAATGAGCATGGCCAAGGCGCGATTGAGAAATGCCCGCTTTGCACCGCCTCTCTTAAGGCCGACGAAAGCCTCCGCAAGGAGCTGGAGGAGTTGCGATCTGCCGGGGAAGCTGCAACGCGGAAGCTCACCGACAACATCAACGCAATACTTATCGATCTAGAGCAAAAAGTCCCACAGCCACTAAAGCGGTATCTATCCGACAGTCTTACTATCGAGCCGCAGATAATCATTGTGAACGAAGTGCGCGCGAAGTTCGTGAATGCAGATCGTTACAAGAAATATCTCGGCAAGTGTGCCGCTCTGTTTCAAGAGGCATGCGCGAACGCGCCGACAGCGGCGCTGCAGTCGGCTCCCAGCGAAATGGCTGGAACGGCTTCGACAAAGCCTGTTCATCATCGCATTTTTCAAATCGAGCTGATGTGCGAGCTTGCGGACTGGTTCGATGCGCAAAAGCAGAGCTGGACCGATTGGTGGTCGGGCATCACGAAGGCGCAAGAGCTGAATGCCGATGGAATGCCCAAGGACGGGGAGCAGGAATCGATATCGTCCCACTTGGTTCGCTTGGGAAGGTCGCTCGGTCAGGCCGAGCCATATCGTGTCAGTGCCGAAGCCATGCGTGCGGCATGGAAACAGGGAAAGATAGCGGCCGATATTGAAAAAGAGATCGCACGCCGAACCGAGATCACGGATGCGTTAGCTCCGCTCAAAAACCTGGGAAACTTGGCTGAAGCTCAGGCGCGTACCGCGATAAATGAGCTGTCAGACCGGATCGGCGAAATTCATGGCGCCACATATCTGTCTGAGCGGCTACAATTTCAACGTGCTTCGCTGGAGAAGAAGGCCGGACTGGTCGTGCGCGCAAAGTTCTCCGAAGAGGTCCGGATAGACGCCACGCTCGTGGCAAATACGTCATGGCTGCGAGGAATTCTTTGGGCGTTCATATTCGCATTGCGTGAAGAAGCCGTGGAGCAACTCGGAGTCGATATGTTTCCGCTCCTTGTTCTCGACGATCCGCAGCAAACCTTCGACAGTGAACACCGGCACCGCTGGGCAGAACAGATTGCAAATTTGCAAAAAGGGCCGACGGGGGTTCAGACAATTCTTACGACCCACGAAGAAATGTTCTTGTCATTTCTCAAAATTGACGGTGTCCAAGGACGTCACGCGCTAATCTGCTCTGCCGGGCCCGATCTGGGCCATATTGCGCTCATCGAGGGGGATGCGCTGGATAGGAAATGGGCCGAAGTATCGAAGACCAAGACACCCGCAATTGCGCGAACCTACATGAGTGAAGTGCGCATTTTCGTCGAAGGCGTGCTGCGGCTGATGTTGCGCGGGGAGGATATGGATTGGCCGAAATTCTCGATCGGAAACGCACGCCAGAAGATCTCAGATCTCAACAAGGCCGGAATCGAACCGTGGAACAGGAGTACCTTCGCGACCCTCGCCGGCGCGTTATCCAACGGCATAAAGGAAATCAAATTCATCGAGACGGCGCACCATGCGTCTGGCGCACACATGGGAATGACCGAAGCGACCGACGTAGAGAAATACTGGCAAAAGACACTTCGGTCTCCGCTTGAGCGGGCATTCCGCTTGGTTCGCGAACATCGGGCGCTTCACGGCGGCTTGACCGCATTGCATGCTATGCAGCCAACCGTGGTACTGCCCGAAGGTTACAAGGCGAAAATCGGAACGCTAAAATTTCCGATTGTAGGTAGTGCGGCGGCGCTCAGCGATGGGCGCGCTGCGGACGGCTGTGTCGATCTCAATCTCGTAACTTCGGCAGATACGGTGGTCCTGAAAGACCATCTGGCTTTCCGTTTGCAGCGACCGACTCTGGAACCGGTCGCTCGGCCCGGCGACATTTTATTGGTTAGCGAGCATGCAAAACCAACGCCCAAATCACTGATTGTCGCGCTAAGCGAAGACCGTCTTTTGGCCCGACGGCTGCAAATCGCGGACAATCATTCCGATGTAGCAGTCCTGACTGCGAATGCGATCAATCCTCGCATGATCGCGCAACCCGTCGTCGCAAAGATGTCTACCCTGACGCTGCACAAGGTTGTCGGCGTCATATTCGATAGGTCTGGACCGCTTTCGTCGTCCGCCGAAATGGAGATTGCTGATTGTGGAGGCGAAGCGCATCTGACAGGCCCTCTGTCCAGCGCGGAAGGTTTGGTGGAAGTATCGGGGCATAGCGCGGAGCCTCACGCTCTCGACAAGCAATTTCTTATCATCGGAAAGAAGGTGTTGCTCGACAAAGGGATTAGCGCGCTCGAAGGTCATCCGGTGATCGCGGAAGATTCAAACGACAACCGCTACTTCAAAAGACTCAGGATTGGGGACAACGGTCTCATCATTCTGGAGAGTCTGGAAATTGGCGGGGACTTCCCTCCAGTCACGCTCGCAGGGAAGCCGGGAACGCTAGCTTATCTTAAAGCGCTTTGGCCGGTGCTGGGCGTGCTGTTTGAACGATAACTAGTCATATGACGTCGGATACCTTGTCGATCAACAACCCTCCACCGACAAGATCGTAAGGACGCGCTTCGTCTACGCCGGATCGACGGGATCGTTCGAGCCGAAGTCGAGCGGCAAATTCTAGCGGTCGACCTTCCCGAAAAGACACTCTTCGCTGATCGCAATCGAGCCAAAATCATGCTGGCTATAAGGATCGTTATCCGACGAGAAGGTATTCATGACGCTTTAGGTTGCTTGGCCGCTTTCGCCTTCTTCATCGCCCGCCTCTTTCCAAGATATTTGGAGCCTTGGTTTCGCTCCCAATACTCCTGCATCGTCGGCAGTGGGTTGCGCGACGCGAGACGCTCGATATTTCGTAGCGTTTTGACTATCGGGCGGTTGATGAGCTTCTTTCGGGCTCGCGGCGAGACGAGCTGTTCGGCCAGAAGTTCGGCAAGGTGCATTTTGTCGAGCCTCTTTCCCGCTTTTTGAAAATAAAGGCGCTTAAGGGCCGCGCCCGCTTCTGGGTCCCACCGGCAAGCTTCAACCTCCTGGGCGGAAAGCCGCGCGTTCGAAGATGCAGCCAGCGTGAGTGCTTTCGCGATTTCCGAATTCGAATAGTTGTCGAACTCAAACGAGAGACGCCAGACCTTGATGTATTCGGGCCGGGTTACATAGCGGTTCGTGTGGTGGATGGATTTGGCATTGCGCGCCTCTGCGTGGAGCTTCCTCGCATATCTCTCGTTATCGAGAATGAGGAACGTGATCGTCTGGTGATGATGGAGATAGTCGATCAGGCGCAGAATGGCGCGGAAGCGATCTTCCTTCGCGCCCGTTGCCGCGTCCACGCCGCCCAGCACTATGATCTCGATCCCTGCTCTTCCCGGGTGGCTTCCAAAGCAATGCTCATAGATTAGCTCTATGGCGCGCTGTTCCGTCGGACCTTCCACTATGATAGCGGCAATCGGCTGCGGATTGACGTGAAAGCGGTTGGCGACGAACTCCAGATAACGGCGCGTATCTCGGCGCACTTCCAATTCGGGAATATGCTTGAATATCTCGACATAGATTTCGTTGGGATGGGGCAATTCCTCGCCGTAGAGGTCTTTGTAGAGAAGCCGCAGCATGAGCGCGCCTGAACGCACCGTCTCGGCAAAGAGCGCATCGCCTTTCAGGCGCTTGCGCTGGTTCAAGGCAACGAATTGGACGAGCTGATGCCAATGCTCAAGGGGATCGGCATGCGACTGCGTAAGCGAGATCGCTCTATAAGCATGTGCCAGCTTCTCCGGAGTCAGATCGAAAAGCCGTTCTGCCGTTTTCGGGTCCCAGCGGCGCACATAGTCCCGCCAGTCATCATCCGGTAGTGTGGCTATCCAGCGGTCGACGAAGTGCGCGCGTTGCAGCGTGATCTTGCGCTGGTCACCTTGCGTGTAAGGATAATAGCGCTCGGAGATATATTGGCAGAGAAGTCCGGTCGCGCGGCGGAATTCATATCCGCGCCATCCTGCCGGAGAGATTTCCGTCACTTTCTTCCAGAGCTTGGCCTGGCGGCCCCAGTTGAAAGGCTTGCGCGCCTCTAGCTCCCAATCAAGCTCGACCGAAAGCGTAAGCTGGCTGAGGAGAATGCTGAGATGCTCGATCTGGAAGATCGAATAGTAACCTTGCCGCCTTTCGTCGTTGAGCTTGGGGACTTCGTGAGTCCATCCGAAGGCGGTGGTGTCCCAAGCCCATCCTTTTTCGAACCAGTTATTGCCCTCCTTTACCGGGATATAGAAACCCCGCGCACGGCCGGGCGGAGATTTCACGCGAAAGACGGGAGCGAAGCGGCCGAGGCGTTCGAGAAGCAGAAGTCGCTTGCTCGTGACCGCCATTCCCCGCTCTTTGCAATAATTCGCGAACTGATCTCTGCCCAGCAAAGGGCAAGAGAGCATTGCGCCGGATTCGACAATCGCGCGTCCGGCGTCGGCAGGAATGTGAAGGAGCTTTTCCGAATCGGTCATTTGATGCTCACTTCTGTTAGCGCATCATCCCGCTTTGGAGAATTGCGAACGCAAAGGCTTGACGGGATTGCACAATCAAGGAGGTTCTTATGTCTTTCACGGTAGATAGCGTGCAGATGGCGGAAGTCGTCCACAAAACGGTCTCTCTCCAAAAAATCCTTGGCGCATTCGAACTTCGCTTGGGATTTGACGTCACGGTGATGCGGCATGGGCAGCAATCCAGATGGGCAAATATCCTCGGCGCGCGCATTGGGCTTGGCCGCACCACAGCGGACACGGATCTGGGCGTCGCTTTGTGCGCTCAGCCGAAATTCATCACGCAGACAAATCCCGGACGTCGCGAGTCGTTCGAATTGAGGCTTGCGCTCTCACCGCTGCAACTGAACGCGCTTGAAGAAGCAAGAAACGGAGGCGATCTCGATTTCGAACTGTCATTCATGTTCGAAGCTGGCAACGAGCCCGGCTCCCGGAACGACGCAAATCAGCCCAATAAATTACACGCCCGCATCTCCCGCTCGGACTGGATCGAGCGGTTAAACAGTTCCGGCGCGACCAACATTCTTCTTCTGGAAGTCCCCTTGCCGATCAAGGTCGGCGCGGGGGAGACGGACGATATGGGCCGCTCCATGCGACGCGCGCGGGAGCATTTCATGTCGGCGAGATATGACGATTGCGTCGGAGAGTGCCGCAAGGTTCTCGAAGATCTTCCGAATGTCAGCCGGAAAGATGTTGTGGAACTGCTGAAAACAGACCGCTCCGGCATGAGCAAGGAGGAGCTCGACCAGTCGATCCTCTTCACGATGCGCAACTATTGCAATCCGCCGCATCATTCGGGCGCACGGGGCGGTTCGCTGGATTATCTCCGCGCGGATGCGAAGCTTATTCTTCTTATGACCGCGTCATATATCGAGCATCGCGCGGCTATTGAGAATTCCACCGCGTTATAGAACCGCCACCAACTGCCCTTCTTTCTTCCGGGCATTGTAAGGCCGGACGTGAATCTCGACCGTGCGCCCAAGCGCCGTCAGCCAGCCTGTGAGACGGTCGATGGTCACGCTTTCCATCCGGCCTCGAAGCACCTTTGAAAGCGTCGGCTGGTCGGTCTCGCAAAGCTTCGCAGCTTCTTTCTGCGTAAGCTTGCGTTGGTCGATGGTTTCGCTGATCGCCTCGATGAGAAGGCTCTTAGCCGTAAGCTCTGCCGCTTCGGATGCTGAAAAGCCCATGTCGCGGAAGACGTTTCCGCTGCTGCGATGGACGGGTATCTTACTCATGGCCGTTCTCCGTATCTATTTCCTGCGCCCTCTTGAGGCGCGTCTGGATCAAATTCGTGTCGTTCTTCGGCAGCCCCTTGCCCGACTTCGACTTCTTCATGAAAGCGTGAAGCACATAAACCGCCTTCTTCAATGCGACCACATACATCACCCTGTATGCGTTCGTATCGTAGGCTTCGCGCAATTCGAAAACGCCTTTGCCGAATTGCGGTAGGGCTTTCGTATCGGCGGCAGGCATGCCTTGCTGTATCCTGCGCAGCCGGAAGCCGAAGGAAGCCTTTACGGGAGACGGCATCGCCGTGATGTCGTCCTTGCTGCTTCCGACCCATATGAGAGGCCTTCCGAGCAGGGGCAAAGGCTCTTCAGCCTTCTTTGTCTCCTGCCTCTTTTTGCGCCCCTTCGAACTCATATTCGCTAATATGGCAAATTTATCATATTTTGTCAAGCCAAATCCGATACCCGTCGATCCGGACTGGCAGAGCTTTTATCGCCAAATGTCAGATAACCGGAACACAAGGGATTGTGCGGCCGACCAGCCCGCTTTCACAAAAACATCCAAACAATCCATCAGATCGTTCAAACGATCCTTGTCTGCAAATATATCGCGGTGATCGGCGAGATAGCGCTGGATGATCCTCACAACAATAGTCATGGCCAACGACTCAAAGCCGTACCCGTGACTTTCAGAAGCCTTCACGGCCATAGCTATGAGCCTGAACACATTCGCGGGCTCGATCTCTATGAACGCCTCCAATGTCTGCACCAGATGGTGCGTTATCGGGACAAATCCGGCAGCAGCTAGCTTTTCGAGAATATCGACAGACTCCCGGTAAAGGCGGTCCTGCTCAGCCGAGCGTTCAACCGTCTGCCCCGTGTCTTTTGCCCCGGAGGCGAAATAGAGCCTCGTTGCAACCTCTTCCAGAGTGCGGATCATCTCTCGATAAGCGGCTTGATCTTCCACCGACCACTGACCGAAGGAATCCAGGCTGCGCCCCGCAGCAATGTCCGACATTGCCGCCAGTGCATTATCGACAAGCGACCGATAAAGGCCGATCACGCGCTTTCGTGCGGCGCTTTTCTTGTCAGCGGTATTGGAACTCGATCCCGCTCGAAGTTGATCCGAATATCGAGCCGTCAGACGGCGCAAAAGCTTGGAATTCTCTCGCACATTCGACACAAGGCCGGAAAAGAATTTGATCGCTTCGGGCTCATCCGAATGAATTGCGATATCCGCAATCAAGCTGGCAGCCATCGACTCGCATTTGTCGCCAGTTTCATCATCTTCGCTTGCGAAGCGCGAGAGGACCTTTTTTGCAAGTTTCACGGATCGCGGAAGGTCCTGCCCCGCGATATTTCCGAGGGCGTGCAGCGCGCCACACACCACGCCCTCGTTGGGATCTTTTGCAATCACGCGCTCGATCTCGGCCCAGACCCAGTCGCTGTCCGAACGATAAATGAAACTCAGATGCTGGATCACTTGGTAGCGAACGCTCGCAACCTTGTCTCGCGCAAGCGCATGCAGCGCTCTCGATAAATCTTTGTTTGGCTTCTTGGCGGCGAGATAAATCATCGCGCTTGCAGATGTTAATCTCGCCGATGGCCCTCCCCACGACCGATGCTTCGCAAAACTCTTTTCACCCTCTTCGCTGTAAGACGGATGATTGGATTTTGCGGTAAACTGCAGCAAGCTTTGAATATCAGCGGCAAGAGAGGCGGCCCGAAAAATCTTCTCAGGAGCAAGAGTGAGCGGCATAATACGCTCGGCAAGAATGCCCTCGGCATGTTCGAGCATTTCAACTTCAACACCGGCCTTTCGCGCCGTTGTGATCGCCGAGCGCAGTCCGCTCAATACTGGCAGCCGCTCTTTGATAGTTCGCGCTGTAATATCGGCACCCTGATTTTCTTGCGGCAGTTCCTGCGCTTTCTTCATCTCGGCCCGCAAAACGCCTTGCGGTCCTTTCTGCGTGTCGATTCCTTTGGATTTCAGGTATGCGTCAGTGTCGTAAGCCGACACCGAAGACTCGAAAGTTGAAGGAGCCCTGTTCTGAGGCTTGTCTTTTTGAGACTTGAGGTACGTCTTCATTGCCGCTGACGACACGAGCTTCGGCGGCAAGCAATTAGCCAAGATCGCTTTATTGCGGGAGCCGTATGTCCCCTTCAGCGACAGAATAGACTTCTCTATCGCCTCACGTTCCTTGCGGCTAAACACGCCGTAAGCCGCTGTAAGAAATTTACCCAGCAGAAATCTCGTGTCTGGGGAAAGCATGATCTTCGGCGATGAGGCGACATCCGCGAGCTGCTTTGCGAATACCTTTGGATGGGACGCACCCGCGGCGAATAGGCTGCCCCACAATACTGCGTAACCGCCTTGGTTTCCCACCTCGACTACGATGTGCCCAAATCGAAGCCCCGCACCCTTTTGCGACGCCAGCGTCGAGAGATATTTTTCGAATTCTTTGACAAGAACAGGCGCGTCTTTCGGCTCCTGGAAACCACCACGAAACCAGATGTGACTGAGATCATCGGTAAATTGATACTTTTTCGACCCGGCGACGAATGTCTTTGTCGTTAGCTTTTCCGGCTGTGATCGCTCGCGCGAGCTGTATCCCTTAATTGCGCGTGCAATTGCGCGGGTAGCTTCAACCTCATGCTCTTCGAGCAAATGAGACATGGCCTGCGAAAGCGAATACCACGACATCTCATAGTCCTGCCTCCGATTGGAAGTCAGCGACAAGATGCTGCTATTGCCCATTCGGGTGGTATCGGTGGACTCTTCGGAAAAGCCATAGCCCGCTTCATAAATGTCCACGACCAGATTTATATCCGAGGCCGCTATCGGCTTAATTTGACGGCATAGCCAATGAAATTCCTCGTGCCCGTATTCTTTGAGATGATCCGGCTCTATCACCCTCCTCAGCAACCGGGCGCTTTCATCCGCATCGGTTGCAAACGTCTCGGCCACGGCGGTAATGCCCGCTACTACAAGACCGCCGTGTCGTGGCGACCTGCCCCATGCGAAGTCGAGTAGATTGCGGGATGCCGATCCTATCGATTTAGCTTGGCCCGGCGTGAGTTGCGCGGCCATCTCCGCCCCAGACGCTATCAACCGACTAATAGCGAAGATCGGTGCATCTGCCTTGATTGACGATAGAGCATCGATTAGCTCCATCCATGGCCCAGCACCCACGCCGACGAGCTTCGCTCCATGAAGCTGGCGGACAAATAGTGCACCAATGAGATTCTGGACTATGTTGTTAGCGCTGTCACTGGCTGAGCCGCTGTAGGCAGCAAGCAACGGGTCGAAGTCCTTCACATCAAGTGCGAATTCCGCAGCGATGCTCGGAGCCAAGAGCTGCGCGATCGCGGGCAATGTCTTCTCTTCCGCCAATTTGAAGGCCAGCGTCCAAAATTCCTTGCGCGGCGGACCGAGCGACCACGACTCAGCCATTGCCATGGTGAGGCTGGGACTCAACATCACGGCAAGAGAACGATCTGCGCGCAGAACATCGACGATTTTGTCTGGGTCCCGGCCACGTCCGAGGACCAAACGCGCAGCCGCGTAGTCGAACATGATGTGATGCGCGAAAAGCAGAAAGTCTTGGTTTATTGCGCCGGAAACAAGTTCCTCTTGGCGGAGGATATCCCGTTGCTCGAGCTCCACCAAAGATCGCGCGCTCGACTTAGCGACAACAGCGGCCCGAGCGGCGCGCAACGATTTGCTCTCGATCATCTCCTGTACGGCGATGCGGAGAACGGTCTCGCGGCCATCATGGTGCCCATCGGAATCCACTATCCGATGATCCCAATATGTTGCGAGCAACTCGGGTTGGGTTCGAATAGCAGCGAGCTGCGAGCTGACAACCCCCTTTGCAAGCAATTCGGCAAGCAAGTGTAGATTGAATATGTTCCGAAGAAGCAATTTCAGTTCGGGCGACGACTTCGCGAAAAGCGCCGCGAGTTCTGGAATTGGGCCGGACGACTGATTGATCTCGGCATCGGTGAGGGCTGTAACTGCTACGTGCTTTACCGCCGCAAATTCACGATCCATGTTGGTTGAAACTGGCGGACGGCCGGCAAACATGCGCGCCCATTCGCGTCCTTGCCGCAAGTCATATCGGCGAATTGAAGCAACAACATTCCAGCGCCCTCCCGAAAGCGCCAGTACGCTATCGATGACATCACGAAGTGCGGTTTGAGTCTCGAATTTCCTAGCGGCGTCCAGAGCATCGACGATGAGGACGCCTGTCTTTCCCGGCCAGTTCTCCAGGACTTCGGAAAGTGGATGCGATAGCGCGAGTTCGGCTTGGATTTCCGACGGCCGATTAACGCTTAGCAACTCCACCGGAAGAAAAACTGCGTCGTGTCCGTCGGCGAGTAGCTGGCTCGCTAGATCGTGCATAAGGCCGCTCTTTCCAGCTCCCGGGTCGCCAACAAGGACGAATGACCCGTCCAATGCTGCCGTTACCAAGGAAGGAGATACCTCACGCTGTAGTGCTGTATCGGGACGAGCATCGAGCAATCGTGTATAACGCCCGTATCGCCTGAGCTTGTCGGCAGTCCACTTCTTTAGGGCTTCGATGTCTTTTCGATAGTCGGGCAGAGCGTTCAAGCTAATGCCTTCGGCCACCAAATAATTCTGCAGGACGCCGTAGTCCGTTTTAGAACGGTCGGCTCGGAGCCTGCCGCACAACTTCACCAACGCCGCAAACGCGGTTGCCGCCTGACTTGGATCCAACAGGACACTCGTCCTTAGCTCCCCGAGCGCGGTTATAGTGTCTCGCTGATTGTCCTCCACATCTGCAACCTGAACCCAGATCAACCTGAGGAGTGTCCCAAGCTCACCATTCTTGATCGCACGCTTGAAATGCAGCTTCCAAATTTTCCGCAGACTGCCGTCAACCGTCTTCGCGACTTGACGCTCTTCTTCGGACATTGCCACATCAAGCAAGCTGTCAGCAGAAGTATCGTCTCGCACTCCTCGCAGCAGGCGTGGAAGAACTTCGTGGATTTTTTTGGACGATAGACTGCGCGTCGCAAGTACTAGGCGGTCTTTATCGGGGTCGAGCGGTCTGGCCCATCGATGCCCTCCAGTCCGCTCTTTGCATGCTTTGAACTGCCGAACAAATTGATCGAGAGATTTCCAAAGCGGCGAATTCTTCGCCGGGCTTAGCTGTACCGTGCGTTTCGCTTGTATGAAGACATAGCCATCGTCTGACGTAACAAGGTTCACATCATCGACAGGCGCTGTGGTTTGAAATGCGACTCCCGTCATGCGCGTCGAAGCCGGGAGACCGTAGAGCGGTTGAGCCGACGTGCCCAGAAGCACGCGGACGCAATACCAAACGCCGACACGAGTCTCGTAGTCGCCGCCGGCGGCTTCGGCTTTGCCGCCCGATGTTACCTTCAACTTCTTCATCGAATGGGCTCACGCGAGGTTGGATGGTGCGGGCGGTCGGACTTGAACCGACACAGGCCTTGCGGCCCAACGGATTTTCGTACCACTTCGGCTTTCGCCGCCGCCTTACTCTAGGCGTTCGTAGTCTGGACTATCCCTTCACCGTGGCGTCGCCGCTTTAGGTGCTGCCCGTCTAGTCTCTACACCTTCCCGTTTCCGGGCTTGGCTCGGGATTGCCGTTGAAGGTTTCCCCGAATTTGAGCAGTTCTACGTCGGCGGTTTCCCGCCGCGCACTCAATCGCTTAAGTCCGGTGCGTCTACCATTCCGCCACGCCCGCTAACCGGCTCAATGTATAGCGTTCCGGCTTGAGGGAGCCAAATACTATCGCCTTATGAGCCTAATACGGCTTCTTCCCGAATCTTTTGGGGCTGGCGGGAGTGTCCTTTGGACCGCCGGTCATTCGGCGCTTGGGGCGATTCTCCTCGGCTTCATCCTCGTCCTCATCCGCGCGATATTTCTTGTTTCGGAGGACGTTGATCGCTGCCGCGTCGAGGTCGGTCTCGATATGCGAGGCATAGTATTTCTGGATCATCTCTACGCTCGTGCGGCAGTTTTTGGCGATCTGGTAGATGTCCGCGCCCTCAAGCAACCGAAAGCAAATGTATGTATGCCGGAGGCTATAGGACGTGCGAGGCCTCCCCTCGCGATCAAACTTGAGCCCTTCCTCATCAAGAATTGCGTTGAACAATTCATGCTGGCTTCCGGGGAATAGAAGTTCGTCGGGCTTTTCCAAGCCCGTTACCGTTGTCTCCTTATCATCCGCCGATATGCGCTCGCGATCTCGCAAGCGCTCGAAAGGTCTGACGGCGTTTGACGTGCTTTTGCAATTACCCACTCCGCGCTTTCCGCTCACCTTGATGAGTAGAATTCTCTCCTTCGTCGCATCATCTTCTATGATGCTCACGTCCCGAAACTGAAGCCGAAGCGCTTCGTCCGGCCGGAGCCCTGTGTTGGCCATGAAAAGAACGAAGTCGTGCATCTGCTCGCATGCCCAGCGCCAGCGCTCTCTCGGCGGATTGTTCTTCCTCCGCCGCGTTGCCTGATAAAGCGTTCGATATTCCTCCAACGAAAACCAAGCGCGATGCGCGATCTTGGGCGATGACTTGTATGGCGACGACAGATCGGGGAGATGATCGATCCAGCCCTCTCTCTTGGCTGTTTTGAGTATCTGCCTCAGGCAGACAATTTCCTGATGTAGTGTTGTTCTCGAAGGTGGGCTCGCGCGTTCGAACTCGAACGGCTTTCCGCCCGCGTCTTTTTCGAGCTTCTTTTTCCGGGCCTGATCCTTTCGGGACATGCCGGTTTTCATCCGGTGTATTCGGTAATCCTGAACTTTCGAATCTGTGATTGCACGAAGGGGCATTTCGCCAAAGAACGGGTCCAGATGCTTTTTGATGCGGATGCGGTGCCCTTCAACATAGACCTCGCTTCTCTGGCCTTCCGTCAGAGTTTCGTATTCCGACATGAACTTGGCGGAGGCCACTTTGAAGAGCTTGCCTTCTACAAGCTCGCCCGCCCGGTACTTGCCCAGGAGGCCGAGATACCAATCGCGGGCAACGTCCTTCGCATGGGCGAGGCTTTCCTCAGCGGTGCTGCTGCGCTTCTGCGTTCCTTTGATGCTGCACGATGCCCACCAGAAAGGGCTGTTGGGTCGGCGGTAGAGCTGAATCTTGTTGTCGAAAATCGAATGCCGCGCGGCTTCCATTTGGTCTCCAGCACAGCGCCCAAATGCATCGAAATGTGCTAGGTCTGTGCTAGGTAGACGATACCATAACTATCTGTATTTGCTTGAATATCATCGTATGAAATTGATTTTAAGTCCGGTGCGTCTACCATTCCGCCACGCCCGCTTGGACCTGATTCCTGTATAGCGGGCACCCTCGCCGGCTAGAAGCCTCGCCAGATCCGGCGGCAAACAATGGCCAAAGCTTCCAAACGGCACTCAACTTTCGGTTGAGTATATTCAAGAAAGCTAAATATTTCCAAGGCTTAAGCGCGATTGACAGTGCAAGGCTGCTGACTATAGTGCGCGACCTTCGCGGCACCGTCCGCCAAACCGAATTCGAAAGCCTGAGACGAAATGAGCAAGCGCGCATCCGCCAAATTCAAAATCGACCGCCGCATGGGCGAGAGCATCTGGGGCCGCGGCAAGAGCCCGGTCAACAAGCGCTCTTACGGTCCCGGCCAGCACGGCCAGCGTCGCGCCAAGAAGCTGTCGGACTACGGCACGCAGCTGCAGGCCAAGCAGAAGCTGAAGGGCGTGTACGGCAACATCACCGAGCGCCAGTTCCGCAAATATTATCAGGAAGCCTCGCGCCGCCCGGGCGACACCGGCGAGAACATGATCGGCCTGCTCGAGCGCCGTCTCGACGCCGTCGTCTATCGCGCCAAGTTCGTGCCGTCGCCCTTCGCCGCGCGCCAGCTCGTTTCCCATGGCCATGTGAAGGTCAATGGCCGCCGCGTGACGGTTGCGTCATACCAGGTGAAGGAAGGCGACACGCTGGAGCTTTCCGCAAAGGCGAAGGACATGGCGCTGGTGCTTGAGGCGACGAAGAGCCCGGAGCGGGACGTGGCCGATTACATCGAAGCCAACCACGACCGCATGACGGCGAAGTTCGTGCGCACGCCGAAGCTGGCCGACGTGCCGTATGCGTCGCAGATGCAGCCGCACCTCATCGTCGAGTTCTATTCCCGCTAAACTTTCGGGATATTGTTTTTATACAGGGCCGCCGGACATCATCCGGCGGCCCTTTTTCTTTTCCGGCGCGTGCCTATCTGCGATGCTGGCGCGCCTTCCTTTCAAGGATTCCCCTTCATGTTCACGGTCTATGGCGACAAGGGCTCGGGCGCGTTCTCGGCCGAGGCGGCGCTGGCGGAAGCGGGCGCGCCTTACGATTTCCATCTGATCTCGCTGGAGAAGAACGAGCAGAAGAAGCCGGAATTCCTGGCGATCAATCCCAGCGGCAAGATGCCGGCGGTGAAATTGCCGGAAGGCCAGATCATCACCGAGTCGCTGGCGATATTGCTCACCATCGCCGATCATTTTCCGAACGCGCATCTCCTGCCCAACCAGGCGAGCGTCGAGCGCGCGCATGCCTATCGCTGGCTGTCCTTCATGGCGGCGGAAATCTATCCGATGGTGGAAGTGAGCGATTATCCGGAACGCTTCGCGCCGAAAGGCGAAGATGCCGAAGCCTTGCGGGCGAAAGCGCGCGAACGTATCCGCGAACGCCTCCTGATCGTGGAGCGGCAGGTGGCGGGCCCCTGGTTTCTCACGAGCGGGTTTTCGATCGTCGATATTTATGCCGCGATGTTCTCACGCTGGCGCGGCTCCCTCGGCAAGGAATGGGCGGCGGCGGGGCATATCCCGAAGCTGGATGCATTGTCGAAAGCGCTATCGCAGCGGCCGGCGCTGAAGGAAATCTGGAAGCGGCACTTCTGGAACGATTGAAGCATGCTTCGTGGCTCGCTCCGCGAGCACCTCAGCATGACGAAGCGCCGTCATCCTGAGGTGGCCGCGCAAGCGGCCCTCGAAGGATGATTGATCAGGCGTTCTCCAGCACGATGCCTTTTTCGGCGAGGAACGGCGCCAGCTCGTCGGCTTCGTACATCTCCTTGAGGATGTCGCAGCCGCCGACGAATTCGCCCTTCACATAAAGCTGGGGGATCGTCGGCCAGTTGGAGAATTCCTTGATGCCCTGGCGAATTTCCGGATCCTTCAGCACGTCGATCGCTTTGAACTTCACGCCGAGGCTGGAGAGGATGCCGACGGTCGCCGCGCTGAATCCGCATTGCGGAAACACAGGCGTGCCCTTCATGAACAGGAGCACGTCGTTGGAGGAGACTTCCTGCTGGATGCGGTCGTGAACGGTCGTCATGGCTGGCCTCGATTTCGCTGGCACTGAGTTAAGCTTGGCTCTCCTGAGCGTCAAGAATATGGCCGGTTCCCAAACCACGGAAAGCACGGCGGACAATCAGTCCTTCGATGCCGTTTGGAGCGAAAGCGCATGGAGTTCGCCGCCCATGCGGCCTTTCAGCGCCGCGTAAACCATCTGGTGCTGCTGCACGCGGGTTTTGCCCTTGAAGGCGGACGAGGAAACCATGGCGGCCCAATGGTCATCGTCGTCGGCCAGCGCGGTGATCGTCACATCCGCATCCGGAAAGGCTTCGCGGATCAGCTTCTCGATGTCGGCGGCGGGCATACCCATGGCGCTATTTTATCCCAATCACCATCATTGTCATCCCGGGCGAGCGCAGCGAAACCCGGGACCCATTGGGACACTGCGCGATGGGTCCCGGCTCAGCGCTCGCGTTCCGCTCGCTTGGCCGGGATGACAACTAATTTGTATGCGGCGCCGACATGTATTTCGGAAACCACTCCTCATGCGCCTTGCGCAAGGCGGCGATGGAGACTTCGCCTTCGCGCTCCACGCGCACCACTTTTTCCGTGATCGTCTTGCCGATGATGGCATGGATGATGCCGGCTTCGCGCAGTTCGCCTTCGATCTTGTCGGCTTCCTTCGCGGGCACGGACAGCACGTAGCGCGCCTGATCCTCGCCAAAGAAGAACGGGATGGCTTCGACCGTGGTGCCGGCAACGCCGACATCGACGCCGATATTTCCGGCGAGCGCCATTTCCGCGAGCGCGGAGAGCAGGCCGCCGTCGGAGCAATCATGCACCGTGTCCACGCGGCCGGTTTCGATGAGCTTGCGGACGAACTCGCCGTGCTTGCGCTCGGCCTTCAGATCGACCGGCGGCGCGCCGCCCTCTTCGCGGCCTTCCACTTCGCGCAGGTAAATCGACTGACCAAGATGGCCCTTGGTTTCGCCGATCAACAGCAGCGCATCGCCTTCGCGCTTCAGCGCGACGGTGGCCATGCGATTCACATCTTTCATCAGCCCGACGCCGCCGATGGCGGGCGTGGGCAGGATGCCTTCGCCGTTGGTCTCGTTGTAAAGCGAGCAATTGCCGCCGATGACCGGATAATCCAGCGCGCGGCAGGCTTCGCCGATGCCTTCGATGCCGGCGACGATCTGGCCCATGATCTGCGGCTTCTGCGGATTGCCGAAGTTCAGATTGTCCGTCACCGCCAGCGGCAAAGCGCCGACAGCGGAAATGTTGCGATAGCTTTCCGCCACCGCCTGCTTGGCGCCTTCGAACGGATCGGCCTGACAATAGCGCGGCGTGACGTCGGTGGAGATGGCGAGGCCCTTGTTGGTACCATGCACGCGCACCACCGCGGCATCGCCGCCCGGCTTCTGCACCGTGTCGGCCATCACGGTGTGGTCGTACTGCTCCCACACCCAGCGGCGCGAGGCCATGTCGGGCGAGCCGATCACCGTGACCAGCGAATCCATCAACTTCTTCGACGTATCGAACTTCACCGGCGCATGTTTCGGCGCGGGCGGCGTGAACGGACGTTCCAGCACCGGCGCTTCGTCCGACAACGCGGTGATCGGCATGTCGGCTTCGATCTTGCCCTTGTGCTTGATGACAAGGCGATGTGTGTCGGTGGTGATGCCGATGACGGCGAAATCCAGCTCCCACTTCCTGAAGATAGCTTCCGCTTCCGCTTCGCGGCCGGGCTTCAGCACCGCGAGCATGCGCTCCTGGCTTTCCGACAGCATCATGTCGTACGCCGTCATGTTCGCTTCGCGCTGCGGGACTTTGTCGAGATCAAGCTCGATGCC
>Ga0153956_1001616_pt1 | contig 19076 bp, 18 predicted proteins | sample TSFL040MetaG_FD_104704 | JGI IMG/M metagenome (GOLD analysis project Ga0153956, IMG submission 104704) | Attine ant fungus gardens microbial communities from Florida, USA - TSFL040 MetaG | ecosystem: Host-associated > Fungi > Mycelium > Unclassified | place: USA: Florida, Wekiwa Springs...
CGCCTTGCCGCCTTCCCAGTGCAGGCTGGGCAGCGAGCCGGAATTCGCCGTAAAGGTCAAAAGCCCGAGCGACATCATTATCACCACCACGAGGGCGGCAAGCCCGATCAGGGCCAGAAGAGCGCGCATTGTTCGTCTCCCAATCGAATCGTTTGCGTAATCAACGCTACATTCGCCCTGTCGGTTGCACGGTAAAGAGTGAATCGGTTGACGCCGCGGGACACTTTGGCTATCGGCGCGACCTTTCCGGGGTCAGGCCGCCTGATCCGAAACTCAGGATTACTAGTCATGTCGCGCATTTGCGAGCTGACCGGCAAGGGCCGGCAGGTGGGGCACAACGTTTCCCACGCCAACAACAAGACCAAGCGCACGTTCCTGCCCAACCTGCAGAACGTCACGCTGATCAGCGACACGCTGGGCCAGTCGGTCAGCCTGCGCGTCTCGACGCACGGCCTGCGTTCGGTCGAGCACAATGGCGGCCTCGACAACTGGCTGGTCAAGACCAGCGACGACAAGCTCTCGCTCAAGGCGCGGCGCCTGAAGCGCGAGATCGTCAAGAAGCAGAAGGCCGCGGCCTGAGCGCTTTTTGTGGTTCAGCAGAGCTGAACCGGTAGCGGCACCGGCCCGCTCCCCACCCGGCCACCCGGCGCAATATCCTATGGGTGGCCGGGTGGGGGAGCGGGCCGATGCCGTTTCAGCGTAGCTGACAAAGACTCCGGCTCCGGCTCCAATCTGAATTTGAGCAAATAGGTACGCTGCAGCAGCGTCTGCTGGTTGTCGTCCGACACCAGCCACACGATCGTCGCGCCCTTCTCGCGCGTGATCGCCACCCCTTCGAAATTGTCGTGGATCAGCGGCGGGGCCAGCGTCGCGACGGGTATCCCGCGCACGATCGCATCGGGCCGGATCGCGGCGCGCGGCACGATCGTCACCACGTTCGAGAAGACGAACGGCAGCTGGAAGCGGCGATTGAGCACCATGATGTCGCCATCAGGCAACTCAGTCGCATCGCTGGGGTCGAAGCCCTTGGGCGGCACGTAGCTGAATCGGTAGCCGCGCCGCGGCGCCTTGGTCGGATCGCCGGAGAACATCAACGCCACGCGCGTTCCCGGCCGGTGCGGACGCGGCTGCGTCTCGGCGATCACGAGGAACTGGCCGGATCGCAGGCGGACCATCGATTCGGGGCCTTCGTTGACCGGCCAGTCGGCCATCGCCGGCGGGGCGGCATGCGCCTCGGCGCGATCGAGCGCGGCATTGTAGCGCCAGAGCTGGTTATAGGTTTCGAACCCGGCCCAGATGTCTCCCGTAGCCGGATCGCGCGTCATCGATTCGCTGTCGCGGTCGACCTTGTCCCAGCCTGGCCCCGGTCCATCGGGCAGCGCCGAGAAACGCGCGTCGCGCGGTACGAAATCCGTACCCATGCGAAAGCGCGTTACGTTTCCGCCGTCGCTGAGCAATGTGAACCGATCACCGGTGACGAGCAACGAGGAAAAGCCGCCGAACGCCGGATCGCGGCTCTTGAGCGCGATACCGCCAAGCCAGGTCAGCCGCCCCACAGTGCGCAGTTCGGGATGCGCCGGATCGAGTCGCACCGGATCGGCCCACATCGAGACATCCGACGCGTAAAGCGGCAGCATCGCGTCGCCGTCGAAATCCGGCAGGAACACGAGGCACAGCAGGATCGACCAGAGAATGCGCACCGCGCTCCTTTAGCGGCGAATATGGCGAGCGACAGAGGCTGCCTGCTGAACGGACGATAACAACCGCATTCAGCGATCGCTCAACGCGAATCGGCCAAAAGGCCCTCACGGTTCACTTTGAGGCCGGGAGAACGATCATGTTGAAGACTCTATCGCTCGGTTTCGCGGCCCTGGCGATTTGCGCAGGCGCCGTCGCACCCACCGCGGCTTCGGCCCAGAGCCGCTACGATCGCGGTTATTACAGCCAGTATGACGGCCGCGATTATCGTGGTTCCTATGATCGCGAATATTATGGCCGGGACGGCTATTACGATCGCGGCGGCTATCGCCACGATTACCGTTACCATCGCGGCTATCGCCGCTGCAGCAACGGCGTGGGCGGCACGATCGTCGGCGCGATCGCGGGCGGCCTGCTCGGCAATGCGATCGCCGGCTATCACGATCGCGGCGCGGGCACCCTGCTCGGCGCGGGGGCCGGCGCGCTCGCCGGCAACGCGATCGACCGCTCGGGCAATCCCGAATATTGCCGCCGCTAAGGCAGCGGCAATGAAGAGCCCTCGGGTAGCGTAACGAGGGCGGGGGCCGGTCTCTCTGCGACGGAGGCCGGCCCCTTGTTCGTGCGCGAGGCGCGGCACGCGCCGGCGCGAAGCCCGCGCACGAACGGCCGGCAGAATCGGCGATTCGATCCACGAATCCTCTTCGGATCAACAGCATGTTCCGCATCGGTTCGTCGCACGGCGCGCTCGACCTGCCCGTCCAATCGCGAACTTTCCCGCCCGCGTTCATCTGGCAGACAGCTTGCGCTCAACACCCAGAGCCCGGCGGGGAGCAATTTGAGGAGTTTTGCTCATGCGAGCCATTTCGAAGAGAAAAGGGATTCAGTGTGCGGTCGCCATCATGGCGATGACGGCCGCCGGCGGCGTATCCGCGCAACAGCAGGGCACGCCCGCTTCCGATGTCGTCGTCCAGGCGCCGACCATGACCGCCGGTCCCGAGATCAAGGGCACCATCACCGCGCGCCACGGCGACCAGATGAAGGTCACCGCGGCCGACGGCACCAGCACCGTGATCGCGATCACCGACGCCACACGCATCCGCGCCGGTGGCGGGCTGTTCGGCAGCCACAGCAAGGTTGCCTCGGAATCGCTGCTCAACGGCCTGCCGGTGACCGTGAAGACGCTGCAATCGAGCGATGGCCAGCCGGACGCCAATCTTGTGGCCAGCCAGATCAGCTTCCGGAACGGCGACCTCAAGACCGCGGCGATGATCCGCAACGGGACCGCGCAGGGCTTCGAGGAGCAGACCGCGGCGACCGAGGCGTTGCGCGGCCGGATGGGCGATATCGACAAATACAATATCAAGAGCACCACCGACGTGCACTTCGATACCGGCAGGGCGGACCTGTCGGCGCAGGACAAGGCCCAGCTCTGCACCACGGCGAACACGGCCCAGGCGAACGACAACGCGCTGCTCCTGGTGGTCGGCTACACCGATTCGACCGGCAGCGACGACGTGAACCAGGCGCTGAGCGAGAAGCGCGCCGGCAAGGTGATCAACTATCTGCAGCAGGTCTGCGGCTGGAAGCCCTATCGCATGCTGACCCCGACGGGCATGGCGACGGCCGACCCGGCGGCGAGCAACGACACGCCCGAAGGCAAGGCGCAGAACCGCCGCGTGGCGGTGAACGTGCTGGTCAGCAAGAGCGTGGATGGGTTTTGAGGCGCGTCCGCTCGTGATGGCATTGGCCATCTGACATCGGAACGGCGGGTGGAGTCCTCCTCGATGGGCTCCACCCGGTGAGCCTTCTTTACCCCACCGTCACGCCCACCACGCGCCACTGGCCGTCCTCGCGGTCGAGCGAGACCGTCTCCACCGCCTCGGCCTTGTTGGCGAAGCGGGTGCGGAATTTCACCACTTGATAGCCGGACGGCGGCGCAGGAAGGTCTTCTACGGTGACGACGTCGCGCGCGAGCATAGCGCCGAGCGGCACGCGCACATTCTGACAAGCCCTGGTCCACGCCTGGAGCGTGTTGAGCTTGCGGAACGCCGCGCCTGTCGCCCGATACGCATCGTCCCACCGTCCCTGATCACCCAGCACCAGCCATTGCCGCGCCGCATCCGTCACTTCGGCATCGGCCGCCGTCTGGGCGGCATCGGCAGTCTGCGGCGGCGCGGAGCCCGCTTGCGGCAAGGCGGCGAGGGCGAGCAGCCCGAGAAGAAGCGACATGAAACACACTCCGATGATCAGATACCGGCGGCCCGGCCGCCGCGCGCCGCCAATCGGCGCGGCGTCCTGATCGATCCGGAGGCGGTTCACGTCTTCCCCGATTTCGCTGTCCCCCAACAATTCGGGGGTCACCGCCGCGCTGTCGCCCTCGACCTCCAGCAGCAACCGTGCCGCCTCGCGGCTGCTCGACACCGCCATCTTGCGCCGCGCGTCGCGCAACCGTTCGTTGATGGTATGGACCGACAGATCGAGGCTGCGTGCGACCGATTTCGCATCGTGCCCGCGAACGATCAGGCGCAGCGTCTGTTTCTCCTTCTCGGTCAACGCCCGGACGGCGGCGTTCGCCTGTGTGGTCATAACGGGGAGCGTAGGGTGGGGGCGTGGCGGGAGATACCCCGAAAAATTTGTAGGCCTGGGGCGGGGCCGGTAAATGGCTCGCAGAAAGCTTGGGACGGCTTTCGCTCGGATGCGAACGCTCGAATTTCCTTGTCACGCCGGGCCTGACTCGGTTGACGTGGAAGGAAGGTGGTCGCCGGCCACCAGTGGCCAACCTGCCCAATCCTCCGGCGACGGCAAAGCCGCCGCCGTCGGCCGGATCGGGCTTTGCCCGTCCGCCGGCCGTGCCGGGCGCTGCGGCGGAGCCGCACCGCGTGCTTGCGGGGCTGCGCCCCGCGAGCGCGCTGCGACCGTCAGTACATGTGCTGTCCGCCGTTGATGCTCAGCGTCGAGCCGGTGACGAACCCGCCGTCTTCCGAGCACAGGAAGGCCACGCCCCGCGCGATCTCCTGCGCCTGGCCGAGGCGGCCGACGGGGATCTTGGCGACGATCTTCTCCAGCACGTCGGCCGGCACCGCCGCCACCATGTCGGTGTCGATATAGCCCGGCGCGATCGCGTTCACCGTCACGCCGAACTTCGCGCCTTCCTGCGCCAGCGCCTTGGTGAAGCCGTGGATGCCGGACTTGGCGGCCGCATAGTTGACCTGCCCGTATTGCCCGGCCTGGCCGTTGATCGATCCGATGTTGACGATGCGGCCCCATTTGCGCTCGCGCATGCCCGGAAAGGTCGCCTTGGCCATGTTGAAGCAGCCGCCGAGATTGGTGTCGATCACCTCTTTCCACGCCTGATAGGTCATTTTCAGCAGCGTGCCGTCGCGGGTGATGCCGGCGTTGTTGACGACGATATCGACCGGACCGAGTTCGTCGGCGACTGTCTGGCAGCCGGCCTGCGTGGCGTCGAAATCGCCCACGTCCCATTTGTACGCCTTGATGCCGGTGCGGTCGGAGAATTTCCTCGCGCGCTCGTCATTGCCGGCATAATTCGCCGCGACAGTGTAACCCAGATCCTTCAGCGCCAGGCTGATCGCCTCGCCGATCCCGCGCGTGCCGCCGGTGACTATCGCTACGCGTGCCATGCATTCTCTCCCAAGCTTCAGCCTCGTTGAACAGACGCTAGGCGGGGACGTTCCAGCCTTCAAGCTCGCGCGCGATCAAAGTGCGCAGCATCGCGATCCCGCCCGGCTCGGCATTGAGGCACGGCAGGTAGGCGAAATCGGTGCCGCCCGCGGCGAGGAATTGCTGCCGCCCGCGGATCGCCAGTTCCTCCAGCGTCTCGAGGCAATCGGCCGAGAAGCCCGGCGCGACGATCGCGACTGTCTTCACGCCTTTGCCGGGGAGCGCGGCGAGCGTGGCGTCGGTCGCGGGTTCGAGCCACTTGGCGCGGCCGAAGCGCGACTGGAAGGTGATCGCGATCTTCCGCCCCAGCGCTTCGCCAAGCAGGCGCGCGGTCTTCCGGCAATGGCAATGATAGGGATCGCCCAGTTCCAGCGTGCGCTGCGGCATGCCGTGGAAGCTGGCGATCAGCGCATCGGGCGCGAAATCGAGCGCGGCAAGGCTCGCTTCGACCGACGTCTTCAGTGCAGCGATATAGGCGGGATCGTCGTGATAGGGCGGCAAGGTGCGGATCGCCGGTTGCCAGCGCATCCCCGCCAGCGCGGCGAACGCCTTGTCGTTGGCGGTGGCGGTCGTCGCGGCGCAATATTGCGGATAGAGCGGTGCGAGCAGGATGCGCTCGCACCCGTTCGCCTTCAGCGCCGCCAGCCGCTCGCCGATCGCGGGCTTGCCGTAGCGCATCGCCCAATCGACCGTCACGCCCGGCCCGAAAGCGCCTCGCAGCGCCTCGGCCTGCGCCCGCGTGATCGCGGCGAGCGGCGAACCCTGATCGGTCCAGACCTGCTGGTAGGCGTGCGCGGATTTCTTCGGCCGCGTATTGAGGATGATGCCGCGCAGGATCGGCTGCCAGGCGAGCGGCGGAATCTCGACCACGCGGCGATCGGACAGGAACTCGGCGAGATAGCGCCGCACGCTCCTTGCATCGGGCGCATCGGGCGTGCCGAGATTGATCAGCAGCACGCCGATCCGGGACGCCGGAATCGCGGGGTGATCGGGGGGGAGCGTCATACCGCCATCCTGCCGGGCTCCTGCGAAAGCAGGAGCACTGATGAGCGCGCGATGATCATCATGCGCCGCTCGGATCGAGCGGCAGCGCGCGCAGCCGCGTGCCCGAGGCGGCGCGGAGCGCGTTGGCGATGGCCGGCGCGACCGGCGGCACGGCGATCTCACCCACCCCGCCGGGATCGGCTTCGCTCGCGATCAGCTCGACGGTGATGTCGGGCGTGTCGGCCAGCCGCGGCAGGTTCAGATCGTCGAAGCTGCGCGCATCGGCGAGATTCTTGGTGAAGCCGGTCGAGGCGCCGAGCGCCATCGCCATGCCGAACACCAGCCCGCCCTCGATCTGCTGGCGCACCACGTCCGGGTTGACCTGCCGCCCGCAATCGACCGCGGCGACGAGCCGGTCGACGCTCACGCTCTGGTCGTCCTCGATATGCGCCTCGGCGAGCACGGCGATGAACGAGCCCCTGAACGCATGGCACGCGATCCCCTGCCCGCTGCCCTCGACGCCGCCCTGCCAGCCGCCCAATTGCGCGACGGTCGAGAGGCAGCGCGCCAGCCGCGCGTCGCCGCCGAGCATGCCGATGCGGAACGACAGCGGCTCGGCCTGCGCGACGTGCGCAAGCTCGTCGAGGAAGCATTCGGTGAAGAAGCAGGTGTAGCCATGCGCCGCGCCGCGCAGATAGCCGGTCGGCACGCCGATATCGGCGGGGTGGTGATCGACCGCATAGGCCGGCAGGTGATAAAAAGGCTCGGCGCCTTCCACCACAAAGGGATCGCCGACCCGCGGCACTGCCAGCGCGGCGCGCGCGGCCTTGTCGTTCACCAGCAGCCGCCCGGCCAGTTCGCGGCCGGTGGTCGGCGCGGCGATCTTGGCGAGCCAGCCCAGGATCTGTCCGTTGGGGCCGATCCGCGCGCTCATCCGCGCCACCGCCGCCGGACGATAGCGATCGTGGAGCAGATCCTCGCTGCGCGACCAGGTCAGCTGGACCGGCCGCCCGGTGCGCTGTGACAGGAGCGCCGCCTGCTCGGCCGCCTGATGCTCGAGCCCGGCCCCGAACGATCCGCCGAGCAGCATCGGGTGGACGACGATATGGCTCTCCGAAATCCCCAGCGTCGCTGCCGCCGCAGAGCGCGCGAGTCCGGGCGCCAGTGTTGGCAGCCACAATTCGAGCCGCCCGTCGTGAAAATGCGCCGTCGCGCTCATCGGTTCGATCGCTGCGTGGACGCCCAGGCCCACTTGATACTCGGCGGTGACGACCGAAGCACCCTTGAACGCCGCCGAGAGATCGCCCGCCGCCGCCATGCGCTCGCCGGGACCGTTGAGCGCGGTCTGGAGCGCCGAAGCGATCGAATCGCTGGCGACCTTGGCGTTGGTCTCGAAGCGTGGCGCCAGCGCATCGAGCGCGCGGTTCGCGGCCCACCAATTGTCGGCGACCGCGGCGACCCACTGGTCGTTGGTCACGACCTGCAGCACGCCGTGGACCTTGCCCGCCGCTTCGGTATCCGCGTGGACGAGCTTCGCTTCGCCCGCCGGCCCTTGGCGGATCGCGGCGAACGCCATGCCCGGCAACCGCACGTCGCCGGCGAAATTGGCGCTACCATCGACCTTCGCGGGCACGTCGAGCCGCGGCAGCGACTGGCCGTAGAGCCGGTTCGCATCGCCGCCGCGGAACGGCAGCGGATCGGGCAGGTCCTCCTTCACCGCCTCGGCCGCCAGCTCGCCGAAGCGCAGTTTCTGGTCACCGTGGATGACGAAGCCGTTCGCCGTGCCGCATGCGCGCCAGTCGGTCTTCCAGCGCCGCGCCGCCGCCCTGCACAGCATCACGCGCGCCGCCGCGCCCGCCTCGCGCAGCGGCTCCTCGAACTGGCGGATCGAGGTCGAGCCGCCGGTCAGCACCAGTGCGCTGCGCTTCACATGCTCCTCGCGCAGGCCCTGCGGCAGGCGCGCGAAGGCGCCGGCGAAGATCGTCTCCTCGCCCAGCGGATTGGCATAGAGCGGATTGAGCGGCGCGGGCTCTACCGCGACGGTGCGCCAGTCCGCGCCGAGTTCGTCGGCGACGATCTGCGGCAATGTGGTATAGACGCCCTGCCCGTGCTCCGCCTGCGGCACCGCGACCGCGACATGGCCGTCCTCGCCGATCTTCAGCCACGCACCATAGATATGCTCGCCTTTCGAGGCGGTGAGGTTCGGCGCGTAAGAGCGCGGCCATACCGCCCAGGCGACGAGCAGCCCGACGCCCGCCCCGCCGCCGATCAGCAGCATGCGGCGGTTGATATGCGTGGGTTCGCCGGCGGCCATGGCCCGGCTCTATCGCGAGCGCGGGGCGCGCGCCAGACAGGAGCTTGCAGCGCCGTCGCTATACGCCTCCCCGGCGAAGGCCGGGGCCCAGTTGCGAGCGGCGAGTTGAAAAGTGCCGCGCTCCAAGAATTCTCGTTTACCACCTGGGCCCCAGCCTTCGCCGGGGAGGCGTGATGTTAGATCGGATCGCTCGCTTGCACTGGCGCATCGTCCACCGGCATCGTCGCCGGGCCCTCGACGCCGCGATGCACGCGCACACCGGCGCTGAAGCTCGTCGCGGGCATGATCCCGGCCGCCGGCGGCTTCGCTGCGGGAGTCGCGACTGCAGCCGCGGGGACGATGGCAGGCGCGCCGCCCCGGTGGACCATCACGCCGCCTTCGACCTGGGCCTCGCCGTTATAATGCACCGCGACTCCGGCCACGGCCGTCGCGGGAGCGCTGCCGCCACCAGTCGCCGCGGGCTCGAGCCCCGAATAGGTCTGGCGATAGGCCAAGGCATTCTCCATCGCGCCGCGCCAGCGGTAGAAGATGTGCTGCCCGATCCGCGCGACCTGCGTCATGCTCTGCGCCCACCAGGGCGAGACGTAATCGGCATGATAGAAGGTCGCCGATCCGACCGGGGCGTAGACCGCGCCGGCGAGCGCCGCCATCGCGACGATCTTTGCCCGCGTCCAGGCGCCAGGCTCGCGCGGATGGTAGAGCGAGCCGTCGCAGGTGAAGGTGAACTGGCAACCGGTGGCACGGTGCGATCCCTGATAGACCACGCCGCACACGCTGGCCGGAAAAGCCGGATCGCGCACGCGGTTCAGCACCACCTGCGCCACCGCGCGCTGGCCGTCGACCGATTGCGAGCGCGCTTCGTAATAGACCGCCTGCGTGAGGCAATCGATCGCGCGCGCGGCGTCATCCGATGTATGCGTCTGCGCGAGGAAGGCTGGGGCAGCGGGGATGGCTGTGTTGACGGGCGTGCGATCGAACGCAGCGGGCAAGACCTTGTCCATCAGGTCTTCGGGCACGTTGAGATCGAGCTGCTTGAGCAGCACCGGCGGCGGCGGTATCGGAACATGCGTGGCGGCGACCGGTTTCGGCTCGGGATTCGGCACGCACGACGTGGCCATGGCCAAAGCAGGCACCGCAATCAGTGCATGTCTCAACATCGTATCCGGCGCCCTTCCGCTGGGCGCCGGGATAAAGACGAAGGATTAGGACTCGGTTAAGGCTGAACCTGTTCTGCCCCTCCCTTTCAAGGGAGGGGTTGGGGTGGGTGCGCGCGTCTGCGCGCTCAAAACGACTCGACCATCGCCTGACAACAAAGCGGCGGTCGAGGCATCGAGCCTCGCGCGCCGCTGAACCCACCCCCTTCCCCTCCCTTGAAAGGGAGGGGCGAAAAGCACTTACCCCGCCGCCCCGCGCGGCGCCGGTTGCGGCACGCACGAGGTCGTCAGCGCAAGCACCACGGCCGCCAGCAGGACAAAACGATGCATGGCCCCCCCGGGCACGATTGCGTAAGGGTGCCGGGGATAAAGGGGGAAGGGGTTAGGGTCTGGTTAAGGAGATAGCGAATCCGCGCACCCGAATAACGGTCTGCCCAGCGCGCTTTGTCGCCAAACGAAAACAACAATCACCGTTGGAAAGCGGAAGTTGATGCTTGGATCGTAAACGGCCATCATCAACGATGGCTCTCAAGATTTACGGCTCCCCGCGCTCTCGAACGATGCGAACCCTGTGGATCGCCGAGGAGCTCGAGCTAGTTTATGAGCATATCCCGGTCGCTTGGGACGATCCCTGGCTCAAAACACCAGAGTTTTTGCAGATCAACCCTGCCGGAACCGTCCCGACGATCGAGCATGATGGCTTCGGTCTAGGGGAATCCTTGGCAATCAACCTTTATCTAGCGAAGACGTTCAGCTCCGATGGCACGGACGCTCTCTATCCGAACGAGCCCAAAAACGAGGCGCAAGCTTGGCGCTGGACTCTTTGGGCTCAAGCTCATCTGGAACCTTGGGTTCGACGAGATGGCGGACTACCAGTGTACTCCGGTCAGGCCGCCGTTGTAGCCAAGGAAGAAGCACATGACGGCCTACGCCATCTTGAGAAAGCCCTCGATACGAGCGCCTGGTTAGTCGGAGATCGCTTTTCCGTTGCTGATCTAAACGTCGCTTGTGTGATGTCTCCATCACGGGTCGCGCCACTCGACATGGTTCCCTACCCCAACACGATGGAATGGCTTGGGCGCTGCTACAATCGCCCAGCCGCTCAATCGATCCGAGGCCGGTTCGCTTCGTAGAATGTAGACCTCCCCAAAGTCCGAGGCGAGTCGCTTCATGCCGTAAGCTGTCTGTCGGACGGAAATTCACGAATCTCTACCACCTGGGCCTTCGAATTAAACCTGTGCCCGCCTATCGCTTGAGCGCGCCCGACGCCCCCCTAAGCCGCCTCCGCCAGCGCGCGGTATTTCGCCTTGAGGCTCACCTTGTCGATCTTCTCCGTGCCGAGCCGCGGCAGGGCCTCGTCCGCGAACCAGATGCGTGCCGGCACCTTGAACGCGGCGATATGCGCATAGAGAAACGCGCAGAGATCCTCCGATGTCAGGCTCTCGCCAGGGCGGACATGGACCACCGCGCCAGGCACTTCGCCCAGCCGTTCGTCGGCCAGCCCGAATACCGCCGCTTCAGCGATCGCCGGATGTTCATAAATCGCCGCCTCGACTTCGAGGCACGAGATGTTCTCGCCGCCGCGGATGATGATGTCCTTCTTGCGATCGACGATGAACAGATAGCCGTCGTCGTCGACGTATCCGATGTCGCCGGTCAGGAAATACCCGTCGGGGGAGAAGGCCGCCGCCGTCGCGTCCGGACGGTTCCAATATGCCTTGAAGTTGCAGACCGATCGGATCGCGACTTCGCCGCGCCCGCCGGCTGGTGAAACCGGTTTGCCGGAACCATCGAGGATCGCGAGATCGACCAGCGGCAGCGAGGCCCGGCCGGTCGAATTGGGCTTGGCGAGGTAGTTGTCGCGCCAGTTGCCGCAGCCGATGCCGTTGGTCTCGGTCAGGCCATAGCCGATCAGCGGCTGGCCGCCGCCCATCTCGTCCTTGATCCGCCGCACGTGCTCGACCGGGCGCGGCGCGCCGCCGGCGGCGAAATCGGTGACTTTGGACAGATCGTATTTGTGGCGGTTGGGATGCGTCAGCATCTCGAAGCTCATCAGCGGCACGCCGACGAAATAGCTCACGCCCTCCGCCTCGATCAGCCGCATCGCTTCCTCGGCATCCCATTTCGGCATGAGGACGAGCTTGCGGCCCATCGCCAGGCTCTGCAGCATCACCGGCACTTCGGCGGTGACGTGGAACAGCGGCACGTTGAGCAGGGTGGCGGGCTGGCCCTCGGGCGGGTTGCCGTCCTCGGTCGCGAGGCCGAGCATCACGAGCGCCTGCGCCAGATAATTGAACACCGCCTGCACCACCGCGCGATGATCGCTGAGCGCGCCCTTCGACTGGCCGGTCGAGCCCGAGGTGAACAGGATCGTCGCGTCGTCGTCGCCGCTCAGTTCGGGCAGCGCGGCATCGGACCGCGGTTCGGTGACCTTGGCGAGCGCACCGGCAAGCGGCCGCGTGTCCTCGATCTCGACCACGTCGGCCTTGAGCCCCGCGATCTCCGCCAGCCGCTTGGCGCGCGGCGGATCCGCGAACACCAGCCGGCATTCGACGTCGGTGATCGCCTCGGCCAGTTCGCTCGCCTGCCACCAGCCGTTGAGCAGGCAGGCGATCCCGCCCGCCATGACGATGCCCATGTAGAGCGCGATCCATGACGGCGAATTGCGCATCGCGATGCCGACGCGGTCGCCCTTGTGCAGCCCCTCGGCGACGAGCTTGCGCGCGACCTTCCCGGCCTCGGCATGGACGCGCTCGAAGGTCAGCCGCTCGTCGCCCGCGACGAGGAAGGTCGCGCCCGCATGCTCCTTGCAATAATGCGCGAAATAGGCGGCGAGATGCGGCGGCGCGGCGGCGATCGTCGGCAGCGTCTGTCCTCGCTGGACGATCGTGCCGAGCGGCAGCGGCCCGCCCTCGCCGGTCAGCTTGCCGAGCCCGTCATCCATCCGCTTGTCGAGTATGCTCGGCATTCCCCGCTCTCTCCGCTTGGTCTTGTTGCCCCGTCCCTTTATGGAGACGCAAACCGCCGGGGAAAAGACTTGATCCTGCCCATGCTGGCCGCCGCGAGCGACCATATCCATTTCACCGATCTGCATCTGAATCCGGTGGCGATCCCGATCCATGTCGGCTTCGTCCATCTCGACATCAAATGGTATTCGATCGCCTACATCACCGGCATCCTGGTCGGCTGGTGGTACCTGCTCAAATTGCTCGCCCAGCCCGGCGCGCCGATGGCGCGGCGCCATGCCGACGATCTGGTGTTCTATGCGACGATCGGCATCATCCTGGGCGGGCGGATCGGCTACGTCCTGTTCTACGCGCCCGAGATGCTGCTCAATCCGCTCAGCGTGTTCAAATTGTGGGACGGCGGCATGTCGTTCCACGGCGGCGTGATCGGCACCTCGCTCGGGTTGATCTGGCTGTCACGCGTGCACAAATTGAACTGGCTGCGCGTCCACGACTATGTCGCGTGCTGCGCGCCGTTCGGATTGTTCTTCGGGCGCATCGCCAACTTCATCAACGGCGAATTGTGGGGACGGCCGAGCGATTTGCCCTGGGCGATCGTCTTCCCGCGCACCGGCGACGACGTCGCGCGCCATCCGAGCCAGCTCTACGAAGCGGGGCTGGAAGGCATCCTGCTCGGCCTCGTCCTCTGGTTCTTCTTCTGGCGCACCAAGGCGCGTTATCAGCCGGGCAAGCTCGTCGGTATCTTCATCCTCGGCTATGGGCTGTGCCGCTTCTTCGTGGAATTCTTCCGCGAGCCGGATTCGCAATTCCAGGGCACGTTGTTCGGCAATTGGGGCTTCCACATGGGGCAGTTCCTGTGCCTGCCGATGATCGCGGGCGGCGTCTACCTGATCGCCACCGCCGCCAGGCGCCGCGAGCGCGTCGAGCCGATCGCCGGGAGCGAAAGCGTCGCCTGAGAAAATCCCCTCCCGCTTGCGGGAGGGGCTAGGGGAGGGCATGTCTCGTCGCGAATGCCGGTACCGACAAACCCTCCCCTGACCCCTCCCGCAAGCGGGAGGGGAAATGAGATGCTGCCCGAGCGGCTGGCCCGCGCGATCACGCTCGCCGGGCCCATGCCGCTCGCGCAATTCATGGCGGCGGCCAATGCGCATTATTACGCGACGCGCGATCCGCTCGGCGCGAGGGGCGATTTCGTGACCGCGCCCGAGATCAGCCAGATGTTCGGCGAGCTGGTCGGCGCGTGGAGCGCGGATCTGTGGGATCGCGCCGGGCGGCCCGATGCCGCCTGGGTCGAACTCGGGCCGGGGCGCGGGACGCTCGCCGCCGATGCACGGCGTGCGATGGCGAGCGCCGGGTTCGCGCCGCCGCTGCATTTCGTCGAGACCAGCCCGGTGCTGCGCGTGGCGCAGGCGGAGCGCGTACCCGATGCGACATGGCACGACGATATCTCGACGCTCCCCACTGATAGGCCGCTGATCGTCATCGCCAACGAATTCTTCGATGCGCTGCCGATCCGCCAGTTGATCAAGGGCAAAGGCGGCTGGGTCGAGCGCTACGTCGCCTGCCAGGACACGCTCTTCCTGCCGATCCCGGGCAAGCCGGTACCCGACGGCGTGATCCCCGAGCCGCTGGCAGATGCCGCGCCGGGATCGGTGATCGAGACCAGCCCCGCCGCCGTAACGCTGATGCGCGACCTCGCCAAGCGCATCGCCGAGCAGGGCGGCGCGCTGCTGGCGATCGACTACGGGTACGAAGGTCCGGCACTGGGCGACACGCTGCAGGCGCTGCGCGGTCACGCCTTCGCCAACCCATTCGACGCGCCCGGCGAGCAGGATCTGACCGCGCATGTCGATTTCGCCACGCTCGCCGCCGCAGCCAGCGTCGAGGGCGCGACGCCGCACGGCCCGGCGACGCAGCGCGACCTGCTGCTCACGCTCGGCATCGACGCGCGCACCTCCGCGCTCGCCGCGCGCGCGCCGGAGCGTGCCGACGCCCTGCTCGCCGATCGCAACCGGCTGGTCGGCGAGGATTCGATGGGGCATCTGTTCAAGGCGCTGGCGGTCACCGCCCCCGGCTGGCCGCATCCCGCAGGATTCGCATGACGATCAGTTATCGCCCCGCCACCCCCGCCGACGGCCCCGAACTCGCCGAGATGGCCAAGCGCTCGTTCATCGAGACGTTCGGCACGCTCTATCGCGCTTCCGATCTGGCCGCGTTCATCGACCAGGCATTCGGCGCTGACGGCCTGCCATCGCAACTCACCGATCCCGCTTATGAAGTGCGGCTTGCACTCGCCGGGGAGGCGATCGTGGGCTTCGCCAAGATCGGCCCGGTGGTGTTTCCCGGCGACTGGCCGGCCGACGCGATCGAGCTGCACCAGCTCTACGTGCTCGGCGGCTGGCATGGCGAAGGACTGGGCCCGACGCTGATGGATTGGGTCGTCGCCCGCGCCAGGGAACTCCAGCGAAGCGAGCTGATCCTCAGCGTCTATATCGACAACCACCGCGCGCGCCGCTTCTACGAGCGCTACGGCTTCGAGGAGATCGGGCGCTACAGCTTCATGGTCGGCGAGCAGGCCGACGACGACCGGCTGATGCGGCTGACATTGTGAGCGACGTCCATGTCATCCGCGCGCGGACGCTCGACGGGGTCACGCACGGCTTCCTCGGGCGGCGCGGCGGCGTCTCGACCGGCGTCGTGGCGGGGCTCAATGTCGGCACGGGCAGCGCCGACGACCCGGCGGCGATCGCCGAGAACCGCCGCCGCGCCGCCGAGGCCGTCCTGTCGGATGCCACGTTGGTGACGGTCTATCAGGTCCATTCGCCCGATGTTGTGACCGTGACCGCGCCGATCGCGTTCGACGCGCGTCCGCACGCCGACGCGATGGTCACCGACCGGCCCGGCCTGCTGCTCGGCATCCTCACCGCCGATTGCGCGCCGGTGCTGTTCGCCGACCGCGAGGCCGGGGTGATCGGCGCCGCGCATGCCGGGTGGAAAGGCGCGATCGGCGGCGTGACCGATGCGACGATCGCCGCGATGGAGACGCTGGGCGCCGACCGCGCGCGCATCGCCGCGGCGATCGGCCCGTGCATCGCGCAGGCGAGCTACGAGGTCGATGCCGGTTTCGCGCGGCGCTTCGAGGCGGACGATCCCGCCAACGAGCGCTTCTTCGCCGCCGGCCGGCCCGATCATTTCCAGTTCGATCTCGAGGGTTATGTCGCCCACCGCCTCGCCGCCGCCGGCCTCCGGCGCGTCGAACTGCTCGGCCTCGACACCTATGCCGATGCCGATCGCTTCTACAGCTACCGCCGCGCCACGCATCGCCGCGAGCCGGATTACGGGCGGCAGATTTCGATTATCGGGTTGGAGTGAAAAGACGAAGCGCGCCGCTGTTGAGATACGCTTCCCCGGCGAAGGCCGGGGCCCAGTTGGGAATATGAAAATATCGGAGCGCAGCGCGAGCCGATTTAACGGTGCGAAACTGGGCCCCGGCCTTCGCCGGGGAGGCGTCTCAAGTGAACCGAAGGGCCGCTCGCTAGGGTCTGTCCGATAGAGATTGACCCGTTTGAGCGGGATGCAATCGAGCCGGTCACCCTCACCCTCCCACCCGGCTGCGCCGGGCGGGCCCCTTCCCTCTCCCTGCGGAGAGGGAAGGGAGGCGCGTAGCGCCGGAAGGGCGAGGGTGCCTCGCATGTGCACGATTCCATCTGAAGCAGACGCACTCTAGTATCATCTGCAACGATCCTGCGTTAGGGAGGCGTCAAACTCCAAACCGACGAGGATGCCGATCATGGCGAGGAAGCCTGAAACCGAAGCCGATCTCTCCGGCGTGCCGGCGCGCAAGCCCAAGGCGCATGCCGACACGATCAACGGCCGCAAGCTGAAGCCGTCCACGCAGATGATGGGCCACGGCTATGATCCGATGCTGTCGGAAGGTTCACTGAAGCCGCCGATCTTCCTCACCTCCACCTTCGTCTTTCCCAACGCCGCCGCCGGCAAGCGCCATTTCGAGGGCGTGACGGGCAAGCGCCCCGGCGGTGCCGAGGGCCTGGTCTATTCGCGCTTCAACGGGCCGAACCAGGAGATTCTCGAAGATCGCCTGGGCATCTGGGAAGATGCCGAGGATGCGCTCGCGTTCTCCAGCGGCATGTCGGCGATCGCCACGCTCTTCCTCTCGATGGTCAAGCCCGGCGACACGATCGTCCATTCCGGCCCGCTCTACGCCGCGACCGAGACCTTGATCGCGCGCATCCTCGGCCGCTTCGGCGTGCACTGGCTCGATTTCCCGGCCGGCGCGACGCGCGAGGAGATCGACTCGGTGCTGTCCAAGGCCGCCAGCGGCAACGTGGCGCTGATCTATCTCGAATCGCCCGCCAACCCGACCAATGCTTTGGTCGACGTGCAGGCGGTGCGCGCGAGCCGCGACGCGATCTTCACCGGCGCGAACAAGCCGCCGATCGCGATCGACAACACCTTCCTCGGGCCGCTGTGGCACAAGCCGCTGGCGCACGGCGCGGAGATCGTCGTCTATTCGCTGACCAAATATGCCGGCGGCCATTCGGACCTCGTCGCGGGCGGCGTGCTCGGATCGAAGGAGCACATCAACACCATCCGGCTGATGCGCAACACGATCGGCACGATCTGCGATCCCAACACCGCCTGGATGCTGATGCGCAGCCTCGAAACGCTGGAGCTGCGCATGAGCCGCGCGGGCGAGAATGCCGCGAAGGTCTGCGCCTTCCTGCGCGATCACCCGAAGGTCGAGAAGGTCGGCTATCTCGGTTTCCTCGCGGACACCAAGGGGATGGAGCGCCAGGCCGACATCTACAAGCGCCACTGCACCGGCGCGGGTTCGACCTTCTCGCTGTTCATCAAGGGCGGCGAGGAGGAGAGCTTCCGCTTCCTCGACAATCTGAAGATCGCCAAGCTTGCGGTGAGCCTCGGCGGCACGGAGACGCTGGCGAGCCACCCGGCGGCGATGACGCACCTTTCGGTGCCCGATGCGCGCAAGAAGGCGCTGGGGATCACCGACAATCTGGTGCGCATCTCGATCGGCGTCGAGGATGCCGACGACCTGATCGCCGACTTCGAAGCAGCGCTCGACGCCGTGTGATTCGGAACGGGCGGGAAGACGGATCGTTCTGGCGGCACAACAACACAAGGATGCCAGCCGTGAAACCGATCCGTTTCCTTGCCGCCGCGGCTCTGGTCGCGACCGCCGTCAGCCCGGCGCTCGCGCAACAGGCCGAGTCGAACGCCAACCAGGCGATCTCGAACCAATATGCCGATCGCCAGAATGCGATCGCCGATCAGAACGAGAATAGCGTGGCGAGCTATCAGGCCGACATGGCGGCCTATCGCGATGCGGTTGGCGCGCAGCACCATGAGAGCATGCGCGACCAGCGGCATTACGATCACCAACAGCGCGCCTATGCCGATGCGATGCGCGCGTGGCGGCATCAGGTCTGGGCGTGCAAGCATGGCAGCAACGCCGCCTGCAATGCGCCGTCGCCAGATCCCGCCGCCTTCTGGTAGGATCGCGGCCCAGGCGGCCGACAACTGGGTGACGAACTGCGCGCTGGCGTCGGTCGGATGCCGCGCCGCCGCGAAAGGAAGAGCGGTCCCACGCTGGCTGCCCCAAGGCACGTGGGTAACCACGATCTTAACCGTAATGGATGTATCTCGAAGCCCGATCGGGTCGTTCACTTCGGCGATCGTGTCTGCCATATGAACGTTGCGTTCATGCAACCATCATCGCCGGTGTGCATTTCAGAGCGAACGAAGGAGGAGTAGTTCCATGAAAAAGGTTCTCGCTGCGGCCCTGATGGTCGCTGTCGCCACCCCGACCGTCGTGGCCACCACACCCGCGGCCGCACAGCATTATCACACCTATAAGGGCCGCGACGGCCGCTATCATCGCGTCTACCGCTGCAAGCGCAGCAAGGGCACGACCGGCACCATCGCGGGCGCGGCCGGCGGCGGCCTGATCGCCAATGCGGTGGTCGGTGGCCCGGTCGCGACGATCGCCGGCGCGGTCGGCGGCGGCCTGCTCGGCCGTCACCTCGACAAGAAGCATGACGCCGCGCAGAACCGCCGCAACGGCTGCTGATCAGTTGATCGCGACCCTCAGGTCGCGTTGAAGAACGGGGCGGAAATCTCGTCGCGCACGCGCGAGAGCCGCCCCGTTGCTTTGTCGATCAAGGCCCAGGTCGTCACGGCCTCGACCTTCACCTTGCCGTCCGCGCCGGTGAAGCGCACGCGGCGATCGAAGCGCGCGCC
>Ga0153956_1001617_pt1 | contig 19074 bp, 19 predicted proteins | sample TSFL040MetaG_FD_104704 | JGI IMG/M metagenome (GOLD analysis project Ga0153956, IMG submission 104704) | Attine ant fungus gardens microbial communities from Florida, USA - TSFL040 MetaG | ecosystem: Host-associated > Fungi > Mycelium > Unclassified | place: USA: Florida, Wekiwa Springs...
GACCACCCTTTCCGACCGGCTCGAGCAGCTCGAGGAGGCGGGGATAGTCAAGCGCCGCACGATCCCGGGCAGGCCTCCTCACACCGAGTACGCCCTGACCGATCGCGGTCGCCAGATCGCCCTCGCGGTCGCCGCCCTGCTCGACGTCTGAGAACCGGTCGGTCATTCCCGTCTCGAAGGCAGCGGTGACGGTACTCTTTGCCGACTTGGAACCGGATCAGGAGAACGGCAATGACGGAACTCAGTGACCTCAGCCCGGAAGCGCGGGCCGAACTTGAAGATCAGATTCGCGAAGAGCTGAAGGCGGAGCTGGAAGAGCGGCTGCGCAAGGAGATCCGCAACGAGATCGAGATCGAGTACCGGCTCTCGCAGGAAGCCTGAACGCTTCGTTTGACGGCGCCCGGTCGTCACGGTCAGCGAGACTGTTCACCGACCGGGATGAGGGCCGAGCGGCCCAACTCTCTGCCGCTCTCGTCATAGGCGATGACCTCGACCTTCGCATCGGCTGTGGGGATCGGGATCGGGGTCTCCAGGTTCTGCCAGGCGGAATTGCCGGCCGGCGCGAGCTGATCGGCGGAGGGCCCGGTCAATACCTCCCAGCGGGCGATGTTCCCGGCGCCGTTCCAGCTCGCATAGACCGTCGTCTGACCGTCCTCCGCCTGTCGACTGGCGATCGCGGGCCGGCCCGTCGGCATCCCGTCCCAGACGCCTTTGCGGGCCCGGTATGACGATGAGCGGGTTCGCGCGTGGAAGAGCACCTTCCCGTCGGGGCCGAACTCGGTCAGAGCGGGCGTGTTGCCCCAGCCGGCCAGGATGTCGCCGCCGGGCAGAGCCTGGGCGCTGCCGGTCGCGGCGCTGGCCCGCCCGTTCGGATTCCGGAAGCGCGCAATCGGGATGGCCCGTCTCTCGCCGGCCTCGGTGCCGGTCAGCTTCAGGATCAGCACGCTCGCCGCGTGCCGGCCGGGCTCTCCCGCGTTGTCGAAGATCGAAAGATTCCCGTTCGGCAGGCGCCGGACGTCGTGCTGGCCGCTGAACCCTGCCCGGCGCCCGACTCGGAAATCCGAGCGGCCACCGTCACCGCGCAGCACCCACTCGATCCGTCCGCTCTCCCGGTCGACCCGGTAGATCGAGCTGTTCCATCTCGACGAGATCAGAAACGAGTCACCGTCGGGTTCGATCGAGTTCAGATGGAATGCGTCCCAGGAATCATCTGGCCCCGGCTGTGGCATGCGGCTCCCGCCCAGGCCGATCTTGCCGAGCGCATGCCACTCGAAGAGAACCGCACCGGTCTTCAGATCTATCTCCTGGACCACGTTGTCCGACACCCTCCCGTCGGGCGGGCCGCCGACGGCCTGCAGGTTCCACTTGACCGTCCGGTAGGAGAGCATCAGCGCGGTGCCCCTTCCGGTCAGGTGGAACTCGTGCATGTCGGCGTCGTATCCGTTGCCGGGCGTGACTTCGGCGATCTTCTCGTACCGGCGATTCAGGATCAGATAGGAGCCTTTGCGCCTCGGGGTCGGGGTCTGGAAGTAGGTCAGAACGGGATGTCCGTTCAGGGTCTGTGGCTCGAAGTTGCTGAAGCCGGTGACGGTCGGGCGGAACCAGACGATCCTTCCCTGACGGTCCAGGATGGTCAGGCCTCCCCTTCTGAATCCGAGAAAGTAGTCGCCTGGGGCCACCTGGTCGGAGGTCCGGGCGACCCTGATCCTCGGTAGCTTCAGATCGGGCCGTGATCTGAGTCCGTTCCTGACCGTACGGAGCGGTCGGGAGGTCTTCTTCGTGCCGTTTGTGAACCGCCCGATCCGGATCTGGAAGTCACCATGCTCGGCCAGCCGAATGTCTCTATGGGTGTATACGTGGACGGTCTCGCCCTGAATGAACGGCCGCTTCGGCAGGAGGCTGACGCCGGCGCCGTCAGAGTGTTCGATGCGACGCGCGATCGCGTGGCGTCCGCTGACCGAGCCGATGATCGCGACCTTTCCGAGCCGATGCGGCGCCACGCCACGGAAGCTGAATCCGGTCGTCTCCGACGCGACCGGCGTGCCCGGTGAGGGGTAGACGGAGATGCGGGCCGAAGCCAAAGGGGGCTGGACGGCACCGAGGCCGACGCCCAGGAGAAGGGCAGCGAGCACGACCCGTCGTTTGAGGCGGCGGTTCATCGTCGGTGACCATCAGTTCTGCCCATGTTCATCTTCCCGCCACGGCCGAGGGTACATCCCCCGGCCGGAGACCGTTCGGGTCAGTCGCAGGAGGGACTCTGAGGGTCGCCTTTTCGTCTTGACGGTGAGCTTCAACACGCCACCGGCACGGTTTTGGCTCCACTTCTTCTTCAGCAGGGCTCGTCCGTCGAGCTCGACCTTGCAGGCACGGAAAGAGCCGCCATGGGCGCCCTTCAGGTTCAAGGTCGAAGCCTCGATCGAGTAGAGCCGTTTCCGGCTGGCCTTGATGGTGAGGGTCCACTGGCCACGCTTCCCGGCGGAGATCAGGGGCTCACTGCTCATCATCGTGTCCTTCGTCGTCCCCTTCGCGGGGAAGGCGAGCAGCCGCATCCTGTCGCGGCGGTCTTTCAGGTTGACCACCTTCTTCCCGCCGTAGGGCGAGAGTGAGTCGACATCAGCCGGCAGCATCGGGATCACCGCGCCGGATTTGACGAAGAGCGACAGACGGTCGAGCGGGGCGGGTACCGTGCCCGCCATTCACCGCTTTGGCTCCTCCGACCCCGTAGGAGCCGGACTTCTCGTCGTACGCCAACGCCTGGCTCCCATCCAGCCACTTGCCTTTCGGCAGGTAGAGGCTGCGGCTGGTCGCGTCCTCGGTCACGACTGGGGCGGCCAGCAGGCTGTCGCCGAACATGGTGCTGTGACCCATCACAAGGAAGGCGGGTCGGGGGTACCGGTTCGCGGTGCGGCTATCGGGGGTTGGCCGGGGGGTCGATCCCCAACTGGGAGCAGATTGCCCGGACGAGGCCGGGGCCGATCTCGCGGTGGCGGGGGACCGCTGAGGCCTGGTCCTACGGGCCTCGCCATTTGGTGTGCCTGGAGCCGCCGATCTTCCGGCACCCGTTTGCTTCAGGTGCCTTTCAAAGTCGCGCCGCTTCACGCAGTGGTGAAGCGGAGGTGTTCGCGGTCGTCGGCACGTGCCTGACCAGCGAGTTCTTCGTCGGGGGTCAGAACTGTCTGCAGGGCATCCAGCGCATTTTCCGTCGCCTCGTCGCGAGTGCGTCCCTGGCTCGTTGCCCCCGGCACTTCGAGCACGCGGGCAACGATCCAGCCTTCTTCGTCGGGCGGCTCGTAGGCGATGGTGAAGTCAAGCGAAGCTTCCACATGGTCAAGGTAGCGGACGCTGAATACCTCAGACAAGAATCAGCGGGATCAAGCGGTTTCGACCTGGTGTTGACCCCGAGGTCTTTCGCGGAGTGCTGATATAGGAGCCGGATTGGGGTTTATCCGATGCCCGCTGAGGATGCCGCGAAAGCCGACGAGCGGAATCGAACCGCTGACCCCTTCATTACGAGTGAAGTGCTCTACCAACTGAGCTACGTCGGCGCTGGTGGGTCGGCAACGGGATCGATGGCCGAACCCGAACCTTCCCAGGCGGCGCAAACGGTACCAGTCGGATGCGTGACCGGACGGTGTGCCTGGGCGCTGTCTTTGGGTGAACGGCGTTGAGGTCATCACGCTCAGGAGGCTCGCGGCCGGCTGCGTCCGGTTCGGCTGGGAGGATCAGCGCGTGACCACGGGTGACGAGAACGGCGCAGGCCTGCCGGACCTCGAACGGGGCAGGGATCTGTCGCGGATCCTCGCCTTCACTGACGGGGTCTTCGCGATCGCGATCACCCTGCTGGTGCTGCAGATCGACGTCCCCCGTGGGATGACTTCAAATGGGGACTTCCTCAACCAGCTTGACGATCTCCTTCCCGATCTCTTCGCCTTCGCGATCAGCTTCATCGTGATCGGCGTCTACTGGATAAACCACCATCGTCTGATGCGGATGGTCCGCGAGTACGACCACGGGCTGATGGCGATGACCATGCTCTACCTGTTCTGGGTGGTGCTGTTGCCCTTCTCCAGCCAGCTGATCGGCGAATACGCGAGCGACGTCACGCTCAGCACGGTCTTCTACATTCTCAACCTAGCGTGCATCGGCATCTCGCAGGCCCTTATGACCAGGGTGATCATCAAGCACAGGCTCGGCGATCCGAAACGGGACTGGACGCTGGAGAACTCGCTCAAGTCCTCCTGGTTCATGAGTGCCGTGTTCGTGCTGACGGCGCCGATCGGTCTGCTGCTGGGGGGATGGACGCCGCTGCTCTGGCTTCTGCTGTTCCGGCTCGATCCGTTCGAGCGCGAGCGGAACCGGCGGGAAGGCCGATCGCAAACACCAGGCTCTTGAGCGCGAAGTAACGGGTAACGGTCGCGGCGATCGTCGGCCCTGGCTGCGCAGTGAGGCGAGCTACTTGCTCCGACCGAGCCGGGCCGGGGACAGGCAGGTGAGCGCGGCGCGCCAGGAAAGGGTTCCGCCGTTGCCGTCGACGTTGACGTTGGTGACTGACAGCCACCACGTGTTCGGCGTGTACTTGCCGTCGATCGTCGGCTTGTTCGGGGAAGAGGACGACACCAGCAGGTTGATGTACGAGCTGACGATTCCACCGGAGACCGGTCTTGAGCCTGCCGGGCATCGGACTCCGATGTAGGTGCCCTTGCCTTCCTCGGTCAGGATGGGGTCGTCGGTGATCACGTAAGTGACCGTGGGCCGATGTGAAGCCGCTCCAGTCGTCTTCTGCTGTCGGTGCTTCTTTCTCGTGGCCGAGATGCTCGCCATGCCCCGGGCGCCGGCGATCTGGGCATGGGTAATCGGATGCGTGGCGGCAATCACCTGTGGGGCCGGCGCGGGCTCGGTGTTGGTGCCCTTGCCGGTCACCGGGGCGACGACCAGGAGGATCAGCGCGACCGCGCAACCACCGACCGCGGCTCCAGCCGCGGCGGCCCGCCCCGTCCTCCTCGTGGAAGATTCACCCTCGCTGCTCCCGAACATGGGGGCATTCTCGCAGGCTGGGGCTCTGGGTCAAATATCCGGCCGAGGAGTGGTTCATCCGGGGCGTTCACAAGTCGCGGCACCTCCACGCTTGCCACGGTCCGTACACTAAGTGGTGGATATGGGTTTTCTGCCAAACATCGGTCCGCTCGAGTTGATCATCGTTCTGGTGATCGCTGTGCTGATCCTCGGTCCCAAGCGCATCCCCGCTGCCGCCAAGTCGGTTGGCGAGGGCGTGCGCAACTTCCGGCACTCGCTGAGTGGCGGTGACGACGGCGAGAAGCAAGGGCAATCCAAATCCGAGATCGACGAGAAGACCGAGACCAAGGTCTGACCGCGGGTAGCGGGCCGAGCCGGTGGTACCGCTCAATCTCCCCAATGTCCTGACTCTCCTCCGCATCCTCGCGGTACCGGTCGTCGTAGTCGCCCTGCTTGACGGCACCCCGAACGGGGACATGCTGGCGGCCATCGTCTTCGCCCTGGCCGCCCTGACCGACGGCCTCGACGGATACATAGCCCGCTCGCGCGATTCGGTCACCACCTTCGGCAAGCTGATGGATCCGCTGGCCGACAAGCTGTTGATCACCGCCGCCCTGATCTCCCTGGTCTCGCTCAACCGGCTGCCCGCCTGGGTGGCGATGGTGATCATCGCCCGCGAGTTCGCGATCACCGGCCTGCGCTCGATCGCCGCCGATCGCGGCGTGGTGATCGCCGCCAGCTGGATGGGTAAGGTGAAGACAGTGCTGCAGATCGGCGCCGTCTTCGCCCTGATCATTTTCAACCCGGCCCCGCTCTGGGCCGACATCCTCGTCTACCTGGCCCTGGCCGCCACCGTGATCAGCGGCTTCGACTACTTCTTCGGCCTCCGCAAGCGGATCGAGGAGCAGCGGGCCAAGGAGAGATCATCGAGATCGGACTTTTCGGCACATAGCGCTGAAAAGTCCGATCTCGGTGGTGGCGGCTAACTTTCCAGCCAGTCCTTCATGGTCACGTGCCGGACCGAGTGGGACTCGCTGTTCATCTCTTCGCGGAGATCGGCGACCAATCCGAAACGCTCGGCGACCACGTTGTGGCGGTGGATCGTCTCGAGGTTCTCTTGGCGGGCCATCACGAACGCCTCGTCGGAGAGGGATGGGTACTTCTCGATGACCTGCCGGATCATCTCTCGGACACAGTCCTCCACGAACCGGGGCTGGCTGTGGGCCTTGATCACCACGGCCACCTCGTCGGGGCGCTTCATCAGCTCGTAGATCTCCGAGCTCATCGAGCCCTCGACCAGTCGCAGCATGTCCCGCGCGTCGAGCTCGAGGTCCGGGTCGGTGTGACCGATCCAGAGCGTGCCCAGCCCGCGCTGGTTGTGGGTCGCAATCGGGACCGTTTCGATGATCTCCTCGACCTGGTCCTCGTCGTAGCCCTTCTCGCCGAGACGGTCCCTGGCGAAGTCGGCGACCATGCCCTGGGCGCAGGGGCAGGCGGTCATGCCCTGTGCCTGGACGCCGGTGACGGTGCGCGTCCCTTCGGCCGAGGCGACGGCGGTGCCGAGCAGGTTGTAGATCTCCTGATTCTCGATGCCGGAGACCGGTGCCGGCATCGTCTGGGCGTACCTGGCATTGATCGAGACCTCGGCCCGCAAGCCCTTCTGCTTCTCCCGGACCAGCTCCGCGATCCGGGCGGCGAGCTGTTCGGCTCGCATCGACTGGTTCTCGATGACCTCGCCGATCGCCTCGGATACGTTCTCCTCGAAGCGCGACATGTGGGCCCCTGCCTGGTCCGGGCTCAGGTCGACGAAGCACTCGAGCTCGGCGTGGTAATGGCCTTCGTCACCGATGTTGATGACCTTCTCGACTCCGGTCACCCCGACCCGCGAAAGGCTCACGCGAGTGGCCGGGAGAGAGGCTTGAACGTCGATTGCATTTGGGGAAAGCGCGATTTCGGGATTCATGTTCCTGTTTGCAGCCTAGTAACCGGACGGTTTGGCCGGTGAACGACACTCCGTATAATTTCGCAACCGCGTACGGACTCAAGGTTTCCACTAACGGGAATTCGTCACTGGGGGTAGTTATGGAGTTCGAAACCGAAGAACTGAAGGCATTGGCCGCTTCGGGCAAGGACCGGGGCTACCTGACCTTCGACGCCGTCGCGGAGGCGGTCTCGGAACTGGACATCAACCGCGGCGAGGTGGAGGAGCTGAACTCGTGGCTGACCGAGCAGGGCATCGAGCTGATCAGCCAGGAAGAGTCCGAGCTGCGTGGCGACGGCGTTCAGGAAACGACCGGTGAGCTGAACGGGAGCTCCGAGCTCGACGCCGACGAGCCGATCGAGGTCGAACCGATCCCGGCGGCCGCAAACGGCGCCGCTGCCACCGTCGCCACCAGCGAGGCGGGCTCCGACGCAACCCTCGATTCGCTCCGTCTCTACCTTCGTTCGATCGGTCAGGTCGATCTGCTCACCGCGCAGCAGGAGGTGGACCTGGCCAAGCGCATCGAGCGCGGTGACATGGAAGCCAAGCGTCAGATGGTCGAGGCCAACCTCCGCCTGGTGGTGTCGATCGCCAAGGGCTATCTCGGCCGCGGGCTCAGCTTCCTCGACCTGATCCAGGAGGGCTCGCTCGGCCTGATCCGGGCGGTGGAGAAGTTCGACTACCGTCGCGGCTACAAGTTCTCGACCTACGCGACCTGGTGGATCCGCCAGGCGGTGACCCGGGCGGTCGCCGACAAGTCCCGCTCGATCCGCATCCCGGTCCACATGGTCGAGAAGCTGAACCGGGTCCATTTCGTCGAGCGTCAGCTGGTCCAGGATCTGGGCCGTGAGCCGGAGCCGCATGAGATCGCCGCCGAGCTCGGCTGGACGGTCCAGGAGGTCCGGGACGTATGGCGGGTCTCGCAGACCCCGGTCTCCCTGGAGAAGCCGGTCGGCGAGGGCGAGGAGACCGAGCTGGTCGACCTGGTCCGGGACGAGAATCAGATGGAGCCGTTCGACGAGGCTTCGCTCAATCTCCGCAGCGAGGGCGTGCGCCGGGTCCTCAACAGCCTTCCCGAGCGTGAGCGCGAGGTTCTGATCATGCGTTACGGGCTCGGTGGCATGAATCCCCGGACCCTCGAGGAATGCGGAGAGGCCTTCGGCGTCACCCGCGAGAGGGTCCGCCAGATCGAAACCTCGACCCTGAGGAAGATCAAGTCGTTGCCCGAGGCCCAGAGCCTCCGCGAAGCCGGCTGATCGAGCGGCTTACAGCATCGACCGGCTGAGGCGGCTCGACAGGCCCCCGCTTGTCCCTGCCGGACCGTCGGTCGGTCCGGCTTCCTTGTCATGCCCAAATCGGGGGATGGCTTGATCAATGTGCTACGTTAATATCGTATACAATATCCTGAACTTTATAAAGGGTGGTCGGAAATCGTCATCGGTACTGAAAGTCACTTGCAAATGCCAAAGGTGCTGATTTTGTCCCTGGGCGGCACGATCGCAATGACCGGGGATGGCGGGAAGGGCGTCCGACCGACCCTGGACGCGGAATCATTGGTGGCGGCGATACCGGGCCTTGTGGACGAGGCGATCATCAGCGCCGAGTCGTTCCGGCAACTGCCCGGGGCCCATCTCGGGGTAGGTGACATCATCGCCCTGGCGGAGAGAGTCGCCGCGGCCGTCGCGGAATCGGCTGACGGGGTGGTGATCACCCAAGGCACGGATACGATCGAGGAGACGGCCTACCTCCTCGATCTCCTCCTTGACGTTCAGGCGCCCGTCATCGTCACCGGGGCGATGCGGAATCCGACGCTCCCTGGCGCGGACGGCCCGGCCAACCTGCTGGCCTCGGTCCAGGTGGCCGCCAGCCACACGGCCCGCGGGCTCGGGGTGCTGGTGGTCTTCGGCGACGAAGTCCACGCCGCCCGCCACGTGCGGAAGACTCATACGTCCAGCCCGATGGCTTTCGCCTCGGTGCCCGGACCTCTCGGCTGGGTCAGCGAGGGGCGGACCACGATCGCCTTCCAGCCACGGGGCTCTTCGCCGACCATCGTCCCGGCGATGTCCGATGGCGATGTGGCGCTGGTCACGGCGGCGATCGACGACGACGCTCGGATCCTCCGCGAACTGCCGGGGCTCGGATTCGCCGGAGTGGTGGTCGAGGCGCTGGGCGGCGGACATGTGCCGATGGTTGTCGCGGAAGCGATCGGGGAACTCGCGGCTGAGATGCCGGTCGTATTCACCTCGCGGACGGGACGCGGCGAGATCCTGACCCACACCTACGATTTCCCCGGCTCGGAACGTGACCTGATCGAGCGGGGCGCGCTGGCCGGGGGAAGCCTTGACGGGCCCAAGGCCAGGGCATTGCTGACCCTGCTCCTGAGAACGGGAATCCCACCCGGTGAAGTGGTAGAACGATTCAATGAGTTCGTCTCACAGTCCGACCTTGCGAGGTCGGCGACGGCTGGAGCCGACCATGGGTTCTAGCCGTCCTGCCCACGACCTGGCCGTCCTGGGTGGGCAGGTCGTGACCCCGCGAGGCCGCTCTCCTCTCGATCTCTACTCGGACGGAGGGAGGGTCACGCTCCTCGCCACTCCCGACGCGCGACGGTCAGCGAAACGGGTGATCGACGCGACCGGGTGTCTGGTGCTGCCGGGGATGGTCGACTCTCACGTCCACTTCATGGACCCGGGCGACTCCACTCGCGAGGACTTCATCGCCGGCAGTTCAGCGGCGGCTTTGAACGGGGTCACGACGGTCGTCGAGCATACGCACTCGTGGCCGGTCAACACCCGTGCGCGGCTGATCGAAAAGCGCCGGCACCTTGAAGGACGCTCAAGCGTGGACTTCGGTCTGGCGGCTCACGTGTGGCCGGATCACCTGGACGAGCTCGAGGGCATGTGGCGGGAAGGCATCGCGTTCTTCAAGGCTTTCACCTGTGAGACCCACGGGATTCCGGCTTCGCTTTCCGACACGCTCTTCGACACGGCAGAGATCCTGGGCGATCTCGGCGCCCCCTGCCTGGTCCATTGCGAGGACGACCTCATAACGGCTCGCAACGAGCGGCGCTTGCGCAGCGCGATGCGCGTCGACGGCGGGGTGATCCCCGAGTGGCGCTCCCGCGAGGCGGAGATCGTTGCGACCGGGGCGGTGGCGTTGACGGCAAAGGTCACCGGTGCCCGGTTCATCGTCGCGCATGCCAGCAACCCAGAGGTCCTGCGGCTGATCGTGCGCGAGCGCCGCGAGGGCGCCTCGATCGTGGCCGAGAGTTGCCCGCAGTACATGCGCCTGCACGAGGACGAGGTGCATGAAGCCGGAGCCTTCCGCAAGTTCACCCCTCCGGCCCGGATCCGCTCGGACCAGGAGGAGGCGGACATGTGGAACGCCTTCAACTCGGGCCTGGTGAATCACATTTCCAGCGATCACGCGCCGGCCACCCGCGAGCAGAAGCTCGCGGGAGACATCTGGGAGGTCCACTTCGGACTGCCTGGCATCGACACGACCCTGCCTCTGATGCTCGACGCGGCGTCGCGTGGCCGGACCTCGTTCGAACGGGTAGTCGAGGCCTATGCCGAGGCGCCCGCCCGGACCTACGGCCTGGCGGCAAAAGGTCGTCTGGTGCCGGGCGGGGACGCGGACATCGTCGTCTATGACCCGCAGGGGGAGCGGCTGCTCTCCGACGAGAGGGTCTGCTCCCGGGCCGGTTGGACCCCGTACGCGGGCGTCCCCGTGCGGGGGACGGTCCGAGCGACCCTCGTCCGGGGATCGGTGGTGGTTGAGGACGGAGCCTTGGTCGAGGGAGAGCGAGTGGGCCAGTTCGTTCCTGGCCCGGGCTTCTGGCCGGATGCGGACTAGAAGGTGTGGTCAAAACTTTGTCCTCGGTTTGGGGCTGTGTGCGGGCGGCCTGCTTCACGTAAGGGCAACGCCGGGCCACCAGCCCGTCTTATGCCCTTCCGCTTGCATCCCACCCGCACACAGCCCCAGACCTTCGGGACGTTTTGGCCACACCTTCTAGTGCCCGCGGGCAACTTCGCCGTCCTCTCGTTTCGGCTCTACATCGCGTTTACGGCTGTGAAAAGCGGCTCTCCGGTCGGCGTTCCTCGCCAAAACTTGACATGTATACGCACGATGGTATACGGTATACTTTATTCAGCGGTATCGTTAGATCGAACTGGAGGAGTCCACCATGGAATCGTTTGTTGTTCCTGACGCCCGGAGTAAGCCGCTAGCGCGAGCCGTCGTTGCCCTCGCTCTCTTGATGGTCGCTTTCCTCGTCACCGCGTGTGGCGGGAGCTCGGATTCGACCTCGGACACCGGGTCCGGCACCACGGCTTCTTCTGAGGCCACCACGTCAGATCCCTTGAAGGTCTCCCCCGGGGCCGACATACCCAAAGCCACCGTCCGCTTCGGAATCACGCCGTTCGCTGACGCCAGCACCTTCGTCATCGCGATACGCGAAGGCTGGTTTGACGACGTCGGAATCGACATCGAGCCCAAGCCGACCGGCGTCCCGGTCACGGCCGACAACCTGGTTCAGAAGATCCAGACCGGCGATGTCGATGTCGCGACCGCCTTCGGGCCGGGCGTGATCCAGAACATGGGGAACGTGGACAACGTCCGGATGTTCGGATTCTCCAACGCGTTCATCGGCAGCTACATCCTGGCCAGCCCGGAATCCGGTGCCAAACCGGTCGCGGATCTGGTCAAGCAAGGTATGCCTTTCGACGAAGCCGTGAAGCAGTCTCTCTCCGGCCTCAGCGGCAGCTCGCTCGCGATCAGCAACACCGGCCAGCGCCGGGACTTCATCAAGGTCTACTTCGATCTGGCCGGGATCGACATCGGCGATGTCAAGATTCAAGCTCTTCCTGACGCGCAGATCGTGGCGCTGGCCCGGGGCGGCCAGGTCGACTACGCATCACCAGAAGGGGCAGCGCAGACGGCGCAGCTGCTGAACGACGGCTGGGTCAAGTTGGCGACCGTGACCGACCTGCTCGAAGGCCTCCCCCCGGGCGATCCCCGAGCAGTGGCGACCGTGGGCCATGACGGACCGGCCGCGACCACCGACTTCCTGAGCCAGAACCGGGAGACGGCGCTCCGGTTCCTGAGCGTGATGTTCAGGACCATCGACGCGGTCGTCGACCATCCCGATCAGTACCTGCAGGAGCAGCTTCCCTACCTGACGAGCGTCACGGGCGTCGACGAGACGCTCCCGAACCTCAAGGACACGCAGGATCTCCTCTTCGACTTCGTGCCTTTCGAGGAGCAGGCCAAGTGGTGGAGCGACGTCGACGGGCCGAACAGCTACCAGTCCGTGTACTCGGCACAGATCGATTCAGCCAAGCAGAGCGGAATCATCCCGGCCGACAAGGACGTGACCCCCGACGACGCGATCGTCGGGCGTGATTTCTATGAGCAGCTGGTGGCTTTGAAGAACGCCTACGACAAGCTGCTGGCGCAGAAGGGCAAGAACCTTTCGGGCGCCAAGGGGCAACTCGCGGAACAGGCTGCCGAGCAGTATGCGGCCCGGAACTACCTCGATGCCTACCGGATGCTCAAGACGGCCACCGAGTGAACAGACGGACCTTCTCAACGCAACACAACGCAACAAGCCAGGACAGGTACTGACATGAAGAATTACATCATCTCTCGAATGAACATCGACGCCGGCGGCCGGGAGGAATTCATCGCCTGGCATCGCAAGGAACACATCCCGGGTGCCAGCGGGATCGACGGCTTCGGCTCTGAGCACCGGATGTTCGAGTCTCTGGCCATCGAAAGCGAAAACTGGACCTACGTCCCGGATCCTGAGATCACGGTCGTGTACGAGCTGGCCGACGGCGTCGACCTGGACGGCATGGCCGGCAGCTCCGAGTTCGGTGAATGGCAGAGCGAGCTGTCCGGACGCTGGGGCGAGAAGACCGACAACGTCCAGTCGATCTTGGTCGAGCAGATATTCGGCAAGGAGTCACCGCTCGACTACGACCAGCTGCTGATCGCCCAGATGAACGTCGAAGCCGATCGCGAGGCGGAATTCCACGAGTGGTACAACGAGATCCACATTCCGCAGGCGGGCACCATCCCCGGCTTCGGAGAGGATCACCGGCGCTACAAGATCGTCCCGACCTCGGGCTCGGCGCCCTTCGACGGCACTCCGGTGTACACGGCCACCTACGAGATCTTCGAGGGGGCGGACATCCAGGCGGGCGTCGATTCCGAGGAGTACAAAGCATTCTCGGGCGACTTCCTCAAGCGCTGGCGAGTGGGCACCACGGATGAGGTGTCGACCATGTGCCGCAAGTTGGCCTGACCATGGTGCCGGAATCCAAGATGAGCGAGTCCACGGATCGCGATCGGGTGATCAGCTCGATCCAGAAGAGCGTCCAGACACCGAGCGTCTTCGGCGAGGAGGAGGCGATCGCCAAGTTCTTCGCCGACCTGATGGCGGAAGGCGGGGCGACGAAAGTCGAGGTCCGCGAGGTCGAACCGGGAAGGCCGAACGTGATCGGCACCTGGGACACGGGCCTGCCCGGTCCGAGGATCGCCCTCCAGGGTCACATGGATACGGTCCCGGTCGGCGAGCACCCGGAGCCCTTCTCGGGCGAGATCCGCGACGGAGCGATCTACGGGCGCGGGGCCAGCGACATGAAGGGCCCGCTGGTCACGGCCGCGCTGGCCGCCGAGTTCGCATTCCGTGAGAAGGCGGGCCTCCGCGGCTCCTGCCAAGTGGTCTGCACGGTGGACGAGGAATCGGAGAAGCGGGGCATCTTCGACATCGTCGACGCCGGCTTGGAGGCCGATTTCGGGATCTGCGTCGAGCCGACCGACCTGCGCGTCGCGATCGCCCAGAAAGGATGCGTCAGCGTCCGCGTGACGACCAAGGGCCGCGCTTCCCACGGCGCGAACCCGCAGGAGGGGATCAACGCGATCTCGAAGATGGCCAAGGTGATTCAGGCGCTGGACGGGATGGAGCTCCCGACCGTGGACATCCCCGGCGTCGGCCCCGTGTCCGGCACGCTCAGCATCGGGGTGATCGAGGGCGGGAGCATGTTCTTCATCGTGCCCGACCGTTGCTCGATCTGGATCGACCGGCGCACGGTTCCGGGTGAGACGCAGAGCGAAGCCATAGAGCGGATCGAAGAGGTCGTGAAGAGCGTCGATCCCGAGGCCGAGGTGGTCAAGGAGCGCCAGGACTGGAACTGGAAGCGGATCCAGGACCGGGGAATCGGCTCCTGCTCGGTCGACATCGAGTCCCCGGTGGTCCAGGCAGTCCTCCAGGGAGTCGAGTCGGTCACCGGCGGCCCGCCGGAGCTCCACGTCCAGAATGCCTGGTGCGAGACCGATTTCTTCGTGAATGACCTCGGGATCCCGACCGTGAACCTCGGTCCGGGCAAGATGGAGCTGGCCCACACCAGCAACGAGCACATCGACATCGAGTCGGCCGTGGCCGGGGCCCAGATCCTGACCTCGGCGATCCGCACGGTCTTGTCCGACGATGGCGGTGTGAGCTAGCATGCAGAACATCCAGTTGGACCTGAGCCAGTCCAAGAAGCATCACGAGGAAGCTCTTGCCTGGCTGCCTCTAGGAGTCACCGGGGACGGTCGGTACTCGAGGCCGTATCCGATCGTCTTCGAATCCGCGCATGGCAAATGGATCACCGACGTCGACGGCAACCGGTATCTGGACTTTCACTGCGGGTTCGGCTCGGTGGCCCTGGGATACGGCAATGAGTCAGTTGACACGGCGGTGCGTCAGGCGATGGCCGACAGAGGCACCTTCGTCGGTGTGCCTCATCGCTATGAAGAGCATCTGGCCGGGCGGCTCTGCGAGACGATCGACTGCGCCGAGAAGGTGGCGCTTTGCGGAGGTGGTGGCTCCGATGCCATCTACCACGCGATCCGGATCGCCCGGGCCGCGACCGGCAGGCGTCGTCTCGGCAAGGTCGAGGGCGGCTACCAGGGCTGGCACAGCGATGTCGGCGTGAGCACGAACCCCGCGCTCGAGGACAGTTCGGACACAGGGCGCCCGCAGGCGGTGCCGAACTCGGCCGGGATCCTCCCCGAGGTCACCGAAGCGGTTTCGGTGTTGAGCGCGAACGACCAGCAGGCGCTGACCGAGCTGTTCGAAAGCGAAGGCGATTCACTCGCCGCGCTGATCCTCGAGCCGGTCCTCTACTCCTCGGGATGCATCATTCTCGACAAGGAGTATCTGGAGCTTGCGCGGTCGCTCTGCACCAAGCACGGGGTGGTTCTGATCCTGGACGAGATCATGTCCGGCTTCCGCAACGGAACCAGTGGGGCCGGCAGCCTCCTGGGGATCAAGGCCGACCTCGCCGCGTTCGGCAAGGCGATCTCCAACGGATACGTGATCTCAGTGCTGGCCGGCAAGGCGGAGCTGATCGATCAGCTGGCCCCGCTCGGCCGGGTCTTCTATTCGGGGACCTTCAACGGCCATCCGATCTCGGTCGCGGCGGCCGAGGCCACCTTGGACATCTTCGAGGCCGAGAAGGTGCCGGACCATCTCTCGTCGCTCACCGACCGTGTGGTCACGGGGGTCAACGAGGCGATCGAGCAGACCGGGGCGAACGCCGTGTGCCAGGGCTTCGGCGGCGTCTGGAACATGTACTTCGGGGCCAAGAGCGTCCGCACGTTCCGAGATTTCGCCCGAGCCAAGACGCCCGAGACGCTGGAGCTCAACGAGTCGTACCGATGGCATCTGGCCAACAACGGCATCTACATGCACCCAAGGCACATAAACCGGTGCTTCATCAGCTCCCGGCACGAGCCCGAGGACATCGATCGGACCGTCGAGGTGATCGCGGAGTTCTTCAATGAAAACGCCGGCCGGATCTGAACTCGTCTCAGGCAGGGCACCGACGATGACTCAACTCGATGTGACGTCCGCTGAGCAGGTGTCACGGCCGGAGCCCGCGTCCTCGCCGGGACGGAGCGTCGTTCTCAAAGTTCTGCGGTCGACGGTGCGGACCGCTCTCTTTGCGGTGGCCGGGCTTGCGTTCGTGATCGGGCTCTGGTGGCTCTTCGCGGCCATGATCGACAACCCGGTCCGCCTCCCGACCCCGAGCGCCGTGCTCGACGCGATCCCGAGGGATTTCAACAGCATCCCCGCGGCCGAGTTCATCTCCTTCCAGTCGGGTGGCATCAAGCAGGCGATCGAGTACACCGCCGTCAGCGTGCTGATCGGCGCCGGGATCGGCGCCACGCTGGGTTTCCTCGTGGGCGCCTTCCTCGGCACCTTCCGGGCTGCGAGGGAGCTGCTCGGACCACCGATGATCGCCCTCGGCCTGATTCCGGTGGTGGTCCTGGCGCCGTTCCTCAGCATCTGGTTCGGTACCGCCCGGATCGTCCAGGCCGGATTGGTCATCGTCTTCGCCTTCGTGACCGTCGCGGCCGTGGTCCAGAACGCGACGATGAGCGTATCCGGGCAGTACAAGGACTACGCGATGTCGCTCGGAGCCCGCAAGGGACTGGTGTTTCGCAGCGTCGTTCTCCCCGCCATCGCTCCGCCGACGATCGCTGCCGTCCGGGTCGGGCTCGCGGCAGGCTGGAGCTTTCAGGCGGCGGGTGAGTTGCTCGGCGGGAGCAAAGGGGTCGGCAAGCTGATCCAGACCTTGCAGGGCATGTCGGCGACGACCGACATCCTCGCGACTCTGATCCTGCTCGGAATTCTCGCAGTGATCGTCGATGGCATCGTCGTACTAGTCGGAGGGTGGATAACAAGATGGCAGGATTGACCCAAGAAGCAGGCGAGGCCGCCTCCCAGGGCCGGCCGCCGGCAATCGAGTTGAGGAACGTCAGCCAGCAATTCAGGCTGGAGTCAGGCAAAAAGGTTCAGGCGCTTGACAACGTGAGCCTGAAGGTCGAGCCCGGGGAGTTCCTGTGCGTGCTCGGACCGTCCGGCCACGGGAAATCCACGATGCTGAACATCGTCGCGGGTTTCCTGCAGCCGAACTCCGGGGAGGTGCTCGCTGGAGGCAAGCCCGTCACCGGCCCGGGGGCGGACCGCGGCGTCGTGTTTCAGCGTGACACCGTCTTCATGTGGAAGAGCGTGGCCGACAACGTCGCGTTCGGGATGAAGGCCAGGGGCGTGCCCAAAGCCGAACGGGAAGAGAAGGTCGAGCGGTACCTGCGGCACATCGGCCTCGAGCAGTACGGCGAGGAGTGGCCGAAGCAGCTCTCCGGCGGCATGCGGCGCCGGGTCGCGATCGCCACGGTCTTCGCGAACGAACCGGACGTCCTGCTCATGGACGAGCCTTTCGTGGGCCTGGACTACGCCCGGAGATCGGCCCTCCACAAGGTTCTGATGGACCTGTGGGCGGAATCCCAGCGTTCGGTTCTGTTCGTCACCCACGACATCGACGAGGCTCTGGCCCTCGCCGACAGGATCGTCGTCGTGGTCAAAGGGCAGGTGGTGCTCGAGGAGCGGCTGTCGATGCCACGGCCCCGTGGCGTCGCCGAGATCACCGGCGACGAAGCGGTGGAGATCCGCGGCAGGCTGCTCGAGCAACTGGATCCGGAAGCAAGCGGCGTCGTCTGAGGGCGAGCGGATCATGAACGGGGAAACTGCCATCGACGAGGGCCGCTTGAATACACGGCTGCCTCACAAGCTCACTCTGATCTCGATCGTCGGCATGTTGGTGATCTGGGTCCTGGTCGCGCTGATCGCGGGGAAGAACGAGATCGGGAACCGCATGGTCCCGGGGCCGATCGACGTCGCCACCGCGTTCCCGCAGTTCGCCAACTACTGGACGGGCGATCTGGGCGTGACGGCCACCCAGGTAGGCGGTGAAGTGACCTGGCAGGGCACGGTTCTCGGCCTGTTCTACAACACCTTCCTGACGCTGGTTCACGCGGTGGGCGGCGTGGTGATCGGTACGGTCCTCGGGCTGCTGCTCGCGGTCGCCACCTCCTGGTGGAGCCCGATCCGTCAGGCATTGGCCTTCCCCGCGCATTTCGTGAGGCTGTTGCCGCTGCTCGCGATGGCGCCCCTGTTCGCACTCTGGTTTGGTGGCGAGAACCACACGGGAGCCGTGCTCTTCGTCGCTCTCACCGCCTTCGCCTTCGTGTTCCCGATCGGTTTGGCGGCGATCGCCAGCGTGCCGCCGTACTACGAGCAATACGCCCGGAGCCTCGGTGCCAGTGGCCTTCAGTCCTATCTCAGGGTGATCGTGCCGGCCGCGATCCCGGGCATCCGCGGCGGGGTCACTCTGGCGGTCGGGTTCGGCTGGTCCGCGGCGATCGTCGCCGAGTACATGACCTATCCGTATGGGCTCGGCGCAATCGTCAAGAATGCCGCCTTCTTCGGCAGCACCGATCTGCTCGGGGCGCTTGCGCTCCTGACCCTGTGCCTCGCCGCGACCTCGTTCGTCCTGGTGCGGTCGCTTCTGGATTGGGTCACCCGGTGGGCCGAGTAGGGCGGCCCGGTTGTCCAGCCCGGATCAAACGACCGGACAGCTGTGGGAGACCCGGTTTCTGCTCATAGCGGCGGTCCTGTTCTGGGGCCTGCAATTCAAGGTCTCGGACATCGGGATCCAACACTCTTCAGGCGTTGCCTTCGCGGCGCTGAGGGCAGGGTTCGCGGCGGTCACGCTGGCCGCCTACGCCAAGCTCACCGGGGTCTCTTTCCCCGGTCGCTCCCTCTGGTGGAGGATCTTCCTGGCCGGCGTGGTGCTGGTCACCATGAACCTGTTGACCCTTCACCTGGCGATCCCACGAGCCGGCCAGGGCATCTCGGCCATCCTCATCAACACGTCCCCGTTCATGATCGTCGCCCTGGGGTGGTATCTGCATGGCGAGGAGCTGACCGAGCGTCTGGTCACGGGGTTGGTCGTCGGCTTCCTCGGAGTCCTGCTCCTGGTCTCGTCGCAGCTCGGGGGCGGGACCGACGTGGTCGTCGGGATGGTCTTCGCTCTGCTGACGGCGGTGAGTTGGAGCGTCGGCACGTTCCTCGTCAAGGCGGTCATGGACCGAGCGCCCGAGACGAACCCGATAGGCCTGTCCGCAGCTCTCTACACGGCCGGTTTCGCGATCCTCCTCCCGGTCTGGATCGCCACCGGCTACGGCAA
>Ga0153956_1001618_pt1 | contig 19066 bp, 13 predicted proteins | sample TSFL040MetaG_FD_104704 | JGI IMG/M metagenome (GOLD analysis project Ga0153956, IMG submission 104704) | Attine ant fungus gardens microbial communities from Florida, USA - TSFL040 MetaG | ecosystem: Host-associated > Fungi > Mycelium > Unclassified | place: USA: Florida, Wekiwa Springs...
AGCCGGTGCGCCAGATCGATCATCGTCTGCACGAACGCACGGTCGTCCGCCGAGCGCGCGACGTTCTGCACGAAAGCGCCGTCGATTTTCACGATATCGACGCCAAGTTTGCGCAAATTCCGGAACGATGTGTAGCCCGCGCCGAAATCGTCGATCGCGATGCGGCTGCCGAAATCCTTCAGCCGGTGCACGAAACCGCGCACGTCGTCGAGATCCTGGATCGCCACCGTCTCGGTGATCTCCACGATCATCCGCTCCGCCACGCCGGGATAGGCGCGGAACATCGCTTCGATGCTCGACCACCAGTTGGGGTCCATCGTGGTCTCGGGCGAAATGTTGAGGCTGAGCTGGACCTGCGGCGATGCCGCGAGCTCCCCGGTCACAAGTTCGAGCACGCGGTGATCGACAAGGCGAATGAGACCGAGCTTCTCGGCCACCGGAACGATATCGGGTGCCAGCGAAAATTCGCCCTCGCCGTGCCGCATCCGGACCAGGCATTCGTAGAACACCGGCTTGCGCGACACCGCCTCGACCACGGGCTCGAACGCCATGACGATGCGGTGTTCGTTGAGGGCGGCCACGATCTCGTCGGTGACGCGGATATTGACGCGGCGCTGCGCATCACGCTCGACGTTCGGGTGCCATGCATGGAACGAGCCGCGGCGGCGTGCCTTTGCCGTCTCCAGCGCTTCCTGGGTCCGGCTCATCGCTTCTTCCGCGCTGCGCGCATAACGCGGTGCGCTGACCGCGCCGATCGACGCCGTCAGCGACACCGGCCCGGAGGTAGTCGGCACAATCTCGTCGCGGATGCCCGCGAGAAAACGCGCGGCCGCGACCTGCATGTCGTCGGCGGTGCAGTTCCTCAGGATCAGGCCAAACTTGTTGCCGGAAAACCGGCCCAGCACGTCGCCGCCGCGCAGCCTCGCGCGAATCCGCTGCGACACCTCGCAGATCACCTCGTCGGCGACATCGAAGCCGAACGCCTCGTTGAGGCGCGCCAGATGATCGATGCCGATCAGCATGAAAGCGAATGACGAACGGAAGCGCGAGGCTTCCTCCAGCGCCTCCGCAAGAGCGGCAACGAGATGGGTGCGATTGAGGTCGCCGGTCAGCGGGTCGCGTTGCGAAAGCTTGCGCAATTGTTCGTCGTGGGCATGGCGTTCGTTGTTGATGCGCAGAATTCCCCGCACAAGGGCCGGCTTGCCATCGGCGCCCGCGAACCAGCGGCCGGTTTCCTCGACCCAGACCACCGGCGCCGACATCCGCGCGCGCAACCCATATTCGATCTGGTAGCGAACGCCCTCTCCTGAATCATGCGTGGAGCCGTTCATCACCGCTTCGCGGCGGACGTGTTGATGCGGTTCGATCAGCTTGGCGAATTCCGATCCCTGCCCCATCGCCTCCGGCGGCATGCCGGACAGCACGTCATCGATATTGGCGCTCCACGACAACGTGTCGTTCGCCATGTCCCAGGTGAAGGCCGCCTGTCCCAGACACGACAGGACCGTGTCCGCGGACAGATTGTGAAGGCCGTCATGCGCGCCCGGCAGGGACATCGTGGATGATTTATGAATTACGGACACGGCGCCTCGATCCGGGACAGGTTCGAATCATTTGTTCGGGAGCATAGAGCTTCAACCGGCCTTCACACTAGGTGAGGTTCCTTAAACAATCCAAAAAGCGCGGATTCCGGACGTTTCCGCAAAGGGTAAAACGCTCCTGCCCGCATCCGGCATAATCCTTGCGATGCCTTCCTTGAAACAGCGCCGCTGTCCCATCCCGGGACAAACGGCGCATCGGGATGGCGGCGATGGCAGCGGCAGATTCACCACGGCAAGACAAGGCATCGACGGCTCTGGTCGCGGTGACGCCGGTCCCACATGCGGATGGACCGCGCGGCGCGCGGGGGCGGCCCGATCCCTCCTTCGTGATGCAACTGATCGCAACCGCCGCGCATGCGCCGCAAACCCGGCGACTACGGCAAGCCAGCGCACGCGATGGTGTTGCGCGTTACACCGCCGCGCGCATCGCCGTGCGGCCGCAACCATCCAGCGGCTTGCGTTTCAAGGACATTGCCTGAGGAGTTTGCGGGATCAATCCCGGCGCGGCACGATCGGCGGATAGTCCGGCCCGTCTGTCTTCTGTCCGTCAAAATCGCGCGCAGGATCGGACGCGCCGCCTTTCGCGCCGTCATGCGCAGGCTCGACCTTCATCACATCGCCGACGTCGCCGGGCTTTGCCGTATCCGGCTGCATCTGAGGCGGATTGTCGATTTCCGGCGTGATGACTTCCATCTGCGGATGCGACGACGGCGGCGGCGACGGTTGATGTCCGACCGGCAGCGCGACAGACGCGGGCGTCGGTGCAGGAGCGGCCGCGGGAGCAACAGGTGCCGGTGCGGGCGTCACGGGCGCATATCCGATGTCGCGCAACATGGCACGGCGTGCGCGGCGATAACGCAGACTGAGCGTCACGCCACCCAGGAAATCCACGCAGGCCAGCAGCACCAGCATGAAAAAGACCGAGGTCCCGAACGGCGCGAGCCACAGGAATTCCGCCGCCGCCCCGCCCAGCACGAGCAGCGACAGGATGTGATCCATCGCGTATTTCGCACCGGGCTTTGAGGCGCGGGCGAATTCGAACAGCAGCAGGATAATGCCAAGCGCCAGCAGCAGATCGTTGAAGCTGACGCCCCACGCGACGCCCGACAACAACGGCAGCGTGAACAGCGGCGCGGAGAACGCCGCGCCGGGCATCAGGAAGACAACGATGTTGTAGATCGCGATCGGAATAAGAAGGAGCGGGAAACCGATTGTAGGCATCGGCGAAGCCTCTGTGGCGCGTGTCGGCCTTCTGAGACGATACTCTGGAACTGCCGTGCCTCATACCCCGCGGCAGAACAATCGCGACGGCCTGCGCCGCGATTGGAGAGATCGCTTAGTCTTCCTTCTTCACCTTCAGAACCTGACGGCCTTTGTACATGCCGGTCTTCAGGTCGAGGTGGTGCGGACGGCGCAATTCACCAGAGTCCTTGTCTTCGACATAGGTCGGCTTCTTGAGCGCATCGGCCGAGCGGCGCATGCCGCGGCGGGATGGCGATGTTTTTCTGCGTGGAACGGCCATTGGATCGTCGTCCTTCAAGCGAAAGCAGCCCGCCCTCGGGAGCTTTCTGGAAAATTTCGATTGAGGCCGCGCTTATAGAGGATGCCGGGCTCGGGCGCTAGGGCCGGAATGGCTGAAAATGCTTCAAAATCTTCAATTCCGGGTCCAGCAGGCCGAAATCGCCGCCGCGCGGGCCCGCGCCGTATAGGTCCCGGCCAGCCGGCGGATATGGGGGCTCGGAGCCCGCGCGCTGCGGGTCACCGGATTGGGCAGGATCGCCGCCAGAAGCGCCGCCTGATGGGGAGATATCGCCGCAACGCCCCGGCCGAAGGCATAGCGGGCGCCAGCCTCGGCGCCGAACTGCCCGCCCGGCCCGAACTCCGCAACATTCAGATAAATCTCAAGAATTCGTCTTTTGGACAGCACAAGATCGATCCACAGCGCCAGCGGGAGCTCCAGCCCCTTGCGGATGTAGCTGCGGCCCGGCCACAGGAACAGGTTTTTCGCCACCTGCTGGGTGATGGTGGACCCGCCCCGGGTCACCTCCCCGTCCTCGGCGTCCTCCAGCACGTCACTCAAGGAATCCCAATCCACGCCATGATGGCTGCAGAACCGCGCATCCTCCGCCGCCGCCACCGAACGGGGCATCGCGGGCGCCATCGCTCCGATGTCCACCCAGGTCCGCGACACCGGGCTGCCCGTCAGGAACCGTCCGGCCATCAGCACCGAAACCGGATGGCCGACCGAATAAACCGGCACCAGCACATATGGCAGCACAAGCAGGGCCGCCACCAGAAGCAGGATCACGCGGATCGGATGTTTCATGACTGTTTCATGGGCGGCTGGAGGCCTCAAGGCCGCTGGCGCGAAAGCTGTCCATGCTCTCCCATAGCAGAAGCCGAAAGGGACACCGAATCCGTCAATTCCGTCGTCTGGTGGAATTGACGGGAGCGCTCTCATAAAGGCATGGTCCGGCCAAATTTCGGAGTTTTCGATGACCATGGCTTCTGCCTCGACCGCCTCAACCCAGGATTTCAGCAAACTGCTCGACGCGACCGCAGCCGACACCGAATCGCTGCTGGACCGGTTGTTGTCGGAGCAGCCCGAACAGGGTGAAATCCTGCGCCCGAAACGGCTGATCGAGGCGATGCGCTATTCCAGCCTGAACGGCGGCAAGCGGCTGCGGCCATTCCTCGCGGTAGCAAGTGCAGCGATGTTCGAGGTGCCGCATCAGGGTGCGTTGCTCGCGGGCGCGGCGCTCGAATGCATCCACTGCTACTCGCTGATCCATGACGATCTGCCCTCGATGGACAATTCCGACCTGCGCCGGGGCCGTCCGACCTCGCACAAGAAATTCGACGACGCGACCGCGATCCTTGCGGGAGATTCGCTGCTGACGCTGGCCTTCGACATCATCACCCGCGACGAGGTCCACGGCGACCCGACGGTGCGGCTGTTGCTGACGCGGGCGCTGGCGCGCGCGGCGGGCATCGGCGGCATGGCGGGCGGTCAGATCATGGACCTCGCGGGTGAGGGCCGCTTCGGCGACAAGGAGCCGCCGGATGTCGCCAAGCTCCAGCAGATGAAGACCGGCGCGCTGCTCAAATATGGTTGCATCGCGGGCGCATTGCTCGGTCAGGCATCGAAGGAGCAATATGCCGCCCTCGACGCCTACGGTCACGCCTTCGGCGAAGCCTTCCAGATCGCCGACGACCTGCTCGACGTCGAAGGCGACGCGGCCGCCCTCGGCAAGCCGGCGGGACAGGACGCCGCCCTTGGCAAGACCACCTTCGTCACCCAACTGGGACTCGATGGCGCCAAACAGCGCTTGCAGGATCTGTTGAACCAGGCAGACGCCGCACTGGCGCCGTTCGGTGCGAAGGGCGACGTGCTACGCGCGGCGGCGCGCTTCGTTGCGGAGCGGCAGAACTAAGGATCGTATGGCGCAGAAGAAACCCGCTTCCCGCTCCCGAAGCGCATCTCGCGAGAACGATAGTCTCGCCCGCTTTCAGCGCATGCCGAAAATCCTGCGCATCATCTATGCAAGACCGCGCTTCTTCATCGCGGTCGCGGTCGGCCTCATTACACTGTTCCTGCTGCCGACCTCGCTACGTGTCACCACGCGGCTGCTGCTCGGCTGGGATATCGCGCTCGTGCTCTATCTGGCGCTCGCCTACACCACGGTCTTTCTTGGCGAGCACATCAACCTTCGGCATGTCGCCACGATGCAGGATGACGGCCGCTTCCTCATTCTCGCGCTCACCTCGATCGCCGCCTTCGCAAGCCTTGCCGCCATCGTGTTCGAACTCGGCGCGCCGCATGCCGGGCCGATGCAACTCACTCTCGCTGTCGCGACCATCCTGCTGTCGTGGAGCGCGATTCACACCACCTTCGCGTTGCATTACGCGCATGAATATTATCGCCGCGACACCGCTGGCGGCCTCGCCTTTCCGGGCGGGGAGATCGACCCCGATTATTGGGATTTCGTCTACTTCTCCTTTGTGATCGGCATGACCGCGCAGGTCTCCGACGTCGGCATCACCGACAGGATGATCCGGCGCACCGCGACCGTGCACGGAATCACATCCTTTTTGTTCAATACCGCGCTGCTCGCCTTGATGATCAACATCGCGGCCAGCGCGCTCTCATCAGGATAACGACTGCGGTGACCCACGTCTTTCTGACTTTCCTTCTGGTTCTGAGCGTGTTGGCAGCCTCCGCCACGGTGGCGCGGCGGCTGCAATTGACGCCCGCGATCGTGTTCCTGCTCGTCGGCATCATGCTCGCCTTCACGCCGGGCTTCCCGCCGATCGACATGCAACCCGAAGGCGTTCTGCTTCTGGTGTTGCCGCCACTGATCTATTCGGCCGGCGTGTCGATGAGCTGGCGCGAATTCAAATGGAATTTGCGGCCCATCACGCTGCTCGCGGTGGGCTGCGTGATCTTCACCACCTGCGCCGTCGCCGTCGCCGTGCATTACACGCTCGGCCTGTCATGGAGCGTGGGCTTCCTGCTCGGCGCCATCGTGTCGCCGCCCGACGTGGTTGCGCCGCTCGCGATCGCGCGACGCCTCGGCCTGCCCCACCGCATCCTCGTGGTGCTCGAAGGCGAAGGCCTGGCCAACGATGCAACGGCGCTCATTCTCTATCGCTTCGCGGTGATGGCGGTCTCGACCGGTACGTTCTCGCTCTCGGAGGCCACCGGCACCTTCGCCGCCATTGTGACCTGCGAGATTCTGTTCGGCATCGCCGTGGGCTGGCTCAGCCTGCGGCTGCGGCAATGGGCGCACGATCCGCGCGTCGAGATCACGCTGTCGCTGCTGACGCCCTATCTCGCCTTCTGGGTGCCCGAACATGCCGGCGGCTCCGGCGTGCTGGCGACCGTCGTCGCCGGTCTCTATGTGAGCTGGAACGGGCCGCTGCGGATTCCCGCGGCGACGCGATTGCAAGGCATTTTCTTCTGGGATTTCGCGACCTGGCTGATCGAAGGCGTGTTGTTCCTGATCGTCGGATTCCAGACGCGCTCTCTGGTCGAGACGTCGAAATCGCTACAGCTCGAGACGACTCTCTCCGCCATCGCCATCACGACAGCCATCGTGATCATCGCGCGATTTCTCTGGGTGTTTCCCGGCGCCTATCTGCCGCATCTTCTCAGCAAACGCCTGCGCGCGCGCGAGGAAGCGCCGCCATGGCGCGGCATCGCCGTCATCGGCTTCACCGGCATTCGCGGCGTCGTCTCGCTCGCCGTCGCACTGGCGCTGCCGCTGACGCTGTCGGACGGACGCCCCTTCCCCGACCGCGACCTGATCCTGCTGGTGTCGTTCGGCGTGATCTTCCTCACCGTTGTCGGCATCGGCAGCACGCTGCCGTTCGTCGTGCGCGCGCTCGGCGTCGCCGAATACGGCCATTACGAAGCAAGGCACGAACGCGAAAAGGAAATCGCGGCGCGCCGCGAACTCGTCGCCGAATCCCGCAAGGAACTGAACCGGATCATCAAGGAGCGCGACCTGCCCGAGGGGCTCGCACGATTCCTTGAAACACGCCACGAGATGCGGATGCGCGCCTTGCCAGATCCGCCAGCTCAGGAGGGCGAGTTCACACCGGCCACGCGCGGCGCCATCATGGTGCGCGAAATCATCGAGGCCGAACGCAAGCTGCTGCACAAGCTGTTGCGCGACGGCAAGATCACCGATGAGACGAGGCGGCGCATCGAGCGTGACCTCGACCTCGAAGAAGCCGTGGTCGACAACCGCGAGAAGAACACACCGATGTGAGTCTAAACACGAGTTGTCATGCGCGGACTTGATCCGCGCATCCATCTTTTAGAAAAAGAAAATGGATTGCCGGGTCAAGCCCGGCAATGACACATCAAAATCGCTTCGATGAAACGTGCAATACGCAAAACTACTCCGCCGCCGTGGCCTTGGCGTTCGCGCCGTAGCGCTGGTCGATGTAATCGATCACCAGCGCCTTGAAGTCGGCGGCGATGGTCGGCCCGCGCAGGGTGCGGAATTTCTCGCCATCGACGAACACCGGTGCGGCCGGAGTCTCGCCGGTGCCGGGCAACGAAATGCCGATATTGGCATGCTTGGATTCGCCGGGACCGTTGACGATGCAGCCCATCACCGCGACATTGAGCTGTTCGACGCCGGGATAGCGCGTCTTCCAGTTCGGCATTTCGTCGCGGATGAAGCTCTGGATGTCGCGCGCCAGTTCCTGGAACACAGTCGAGGTGGTGCGGCCGCAGCCGGGGCACGCCGCAACCAGCGGCACGAAGGTGCGGAAGCCCATGGTCTGCAGGATTTCCTGAGCGACCTTCACTTCCAGCGTGCGGTCGCCGCCGGGCTCAGGCGTCAGCGAGACGCGGATGGTGTCGCCGATGCCGTCCTGCAAGAGAATGCCGAGCGCGGCGGATGAGGCAACGATGCCTTTCGAGCCCATGCCCGCTTCGGTGAGACCGAGATGGATCGCGTAATCCGAGCGCGAGGCCAATTCGCGATACACCGCGATCAGATCCTGCACGTTCGACACTTTCGCCGACAAGATCATCTTGTTCTTCGGCAGGCCGATTTCCTCGGCGCGCTTGGCGGAGAGCAGCGCCGATTGCACCATGGCCTCGCGCGTCACCGCGCGGGCGTCGATCGGGTTCGGCGACTTGGCATTGTCTTCCATCAGCCGCGTCAGCAATTCCTGATCGAGCGAACCCCAGTTCGCGCCGATGCGGACGGCCTTGCCGTTCTTGATCGCGATCTCAACGATGTCGGTGAACTGACTGTCGCGCTTGTTCTTGAAGCCGACATTGCCGGGATTGATACGATATTTCGCAAGCGCCTCGGCACAGGCCGGATGCTCGGCGAGCAGCTTGTGGCCAATGTAGTGGAAGTCGCCGACCAGCGGCACGTCCACGCCCATCTTGTCGAGCTTCTCGCGAATGTGCGGCACCGCCGCCGCTGCCTCGTCGCGGTCCACCGTGATGCGCACCATCTCGGAACCGGCGCGGGCCAGAGCCGCAACCTGCGTCACCGTGGATTCGACATCGGCGGTGTCGGTGTTGGTCATCGATTGCACGACGATGGGCGCGCCGCCGCCGACCTTGACGTTGCCGACCGTGACCTGAACGGTCTTGTGGCGGCCCTTCGGGCCTGCCTGAATTTCCTTCATGCCCTGCGGGCGGGCTAGCAAATCGGCATCGGTCATGGCGTTGAAATATCAGCTTTGTGTGACAGCCGGCCATCCGCCGGCGAGGGAAGACATCTACCAGAAAAATCCCCGTAAAAGCCAGCGAGGCCGATTATCGGAAGACAGACTTTTTCGGTGACGTTCCCGCTACATGGGCGTCAAAAATGGCTTTGCAAAGGGCTTTTGCCTGTTCCCGGCCGATTTTCAGGCGGCACGCTGGCAGTGGCCGCAGAGGCCGGAAATCTCGACCACCGAGAGTTTTGGTGAAAATCCGGTTCCCGCGACCATGTCGGTGACGCTCCGGGCCAGCGCCGCGGCGGGGATTTCACCGACCGAGCCGCAGCGGTCGCAGATCAGCAGCGCCACCACGGGGGTCGCGTCATGATTATGAACGCAGGCGAGGAAGGCATTGCGGCTCTCGATGCGGTGAACGAGGCCGTTTTCCATCAGGAATTCGAGCGCGCGGTAAATCGTGATCGGTGCCGGGCGAGGCATCACGCGGGCCAGATCGTCAATGATTTCATAAGCCCCGAGCGGTTTGTGACTCGCCAGCAGAGCCTGCAGCACGTGTCTGCGGATTGGCGTGAATTTCTGGCCCCGCGCCGCGCATTGCCGTTCCGCATGGGACATCGCGGCGGCCGCGCAGCGGCCGTGGTCATGATCCGGAGCCGGAAAAGCGGACTTCAAGGACATGGGACACGCTTTCTTTATTGCAGCCATGCTGCGCAGCATATCATTGTTTATCAACATCTTACGCGAACGCGACTGGAACCGGAAGCTTGGTTCCGGCGTTTACTATTGCATCGCAGCATTACAGGCCTAGCTTTTACTCGGGCCGCAACGCTGCGGTCATGCAGAGCATATAATACTCATCGGGATCACAGAAAGCAGGCCCATGGCGGCAAACCTGAAATCCTATCTCGACAGTCTCGCCCCCTGGGCGGCGGTCGGTCATAGAAAAGAGCCCACAAGCACCAAGAAGATCAACCTGGCCTTGCAGGGCGGCGGCGCACATGGCGCCTTCACCTGGGGCGTGCTCGATCATCTTCTCTCCGATGGCCGGCTGGAGATCACCGGCCTGTCCGGCGCTTCGGCGGGCGCGGTCAATGCGGTGATGGTCGCCGACGGCCTCGCCCGCGGCGGACCGGAGGAGGCCCGCAAGCGCCTCGCCGACTTCTGGCGCGCGGCCAGCGTCGGCGGCGATCTGCCGCCCGTGCAGCGCGCGATCGCCGACCGGTTGTTCTCGATCTTCCCGTTTGCGACCTCGCCGGTGCAGAACTGGTTCGAAACGATGTCGCATTATTTTTCGCCCTACGATTTCAACCCGCTCAACATCAACCCGCTGAGCGAACTGGTCACGCGCTTCATTGATTTCGACGCGATCCGCGCAAGCGACCTCGCACTCTATATTTCCGCCACCAACGTCCACACCGGGCGGCTCAAGGTGTTCTGCCGCAACTCCATCGACGCCGACGTCGTGATGGCCTCCGCCGCATTGCCTTATCTGTTCCGCGCGGTGGAGATCGACGGCGTGCCTTACTGGGACGGCGGCTACATGGGCAACCCGGTGATCTTCCCGTTCCTTCAGGCGACCGACACCGAGGACGTGCTGGTGGTGCAGATCAACCCGGTATCGCAGGAGAGCACGCCGAAAACCTCCTCCGAGATCGTCAAGCGGCTGAACGAGATCACCTTCAACTCCGCGCTGATCTCCGAACTGCGCACGATGGATTTCGTCAACCAGTTGATCGACGACGGGCGGCTGCGGCGCGGCAAGGGCAGCAACCAGTACCGGCGGCTGAACATTCACCGCATCGACCTTGGCGAATTCGCCTCGCACCTCGACGGCCTCAGCAAATTGAAGAACGATTACGACTTCTTCGAATCGCTGCACGAGGAGGGCGTGCGCGCCGCCACGGTGTTTCTCGACAACCATTTCGCCGACATCGGCGAACGCGGCACGCTCGACCTCGCCGCCGAATCCGGCGTCGAATGGGCGTAAAATTCCGGCGCGGAACGGGGAAAACCCCGATTCCGTGGCCGTTCCGGGTGTGAAGCCCGTCCCTAATTTTGCTAGCGTGCGTCACCATGACGATGCACGCCCCCACACCCGCCACGACGACCACGCCTGCCGAGCCGAAAGACGCGACGGCTGCGCGCGTCACGCCGATGATGGAGCAGTACCTCGAGATCAAGGCCGTCAATCCTGGCCTGTTGCTGTTCTACCGGATGGGCGATTTCTACGAGTTGTTCTTCGAGGACGCCGAAACCGCTTCGCGCGCGCTCGGCATCATGCTCACCAAGCGCGGCAAGCATCAGGGCGAAGACATCCCGATGTGCGGCGTGCCGGTGGAACGCTCCGACGACTACCTGCACCGGTTGATCGCGCTCGGCCATCGCGTCGCGGTGTGCGAGCAGATGGAAGACCCGGCCGAGGCGAAGAAGCGCGGCGCGAAAAGCGTGGTACGCCGTGACGTGGTGCGCCTCGTCACGCCGGGGACGCTGACCGAAGACAACCTGCTCGATGCCAAGGCCAACAATTATCTGATGGCGATCGCGCGGGTCCGCGCCTCCAACGGCGACGATCGTCTCGGGCTTGCATGGATCGACATCTCAACCTCGGAATTCACCGTCACCGAATGCAGCGCGAACGAATTGTCCACGACGCTCGCGCGCGTCAGCCCGAACGAGATCGTGGTGCCGGACGCGATCTTTGGCGATGAGAGCCTCGGCCCGACCTTACGCGAACACACGGCGGTGACGCCGCTGACCCGCGACGTGTTCGACAGCGCCAACGCCGAGCAACGGCTGTGCGATTATTTCGCGGTCGCCACCATGGACGGGCTCGCCACGCTGTCGCGGCTGGAGATGACGGCCGCAGCGGCCGCCGTCACCTATGTCGAGCGCACGCAGGTCGGCAAACATCCGCCACTGGTGCCGCCCGTGCGCGAACTCGCGGGCTCGACGCTCGCCATCGACCCCGCCACGCGTGCCAATCTCGAACTCACCCGCACGCTGGCGGGCGAGCGGCGCGGCTCGCTGCTCGATACCATCGACCTCACGGTGACAGCGGCAGGTTCGCGACTTCTGGCGCAACGGCTCGCGACACCGCTCACCGACATCGCCGCTATTACACGGCGGCACGATGCCATTGCTTCCTTCGTGGCCGATCCGGCAGCGGCCGACGATTTACGCGCCATCCTGCGCGAAGCGCCCGACATGTCGCGCGCACTGGCACGGCTTTCAGTCGGACGCGGAGGGCCGCGCGATCTCGCTGGCCTCCGTGACGGCATCGTCGCGGCGGATGCGGCCATCGCGCGACTTGCGCGCATGGATTCGCCGCCGCAGGAGATCGCGGCGGCCATCGAGGCGCTGCGCAAACCCTCGCGCGATCTCGCGCAGGAATTAGCCCGCGCGCTCGCCGAGCAATTACCGCTGTCGAAACGCGACGGCAGTTTCGTACGCGAACGTTACGACGCAACGCTCGATGAAACGCGCTCGCTGCGCGACGCTTCACGCCTTGTCGTCGCCTCAATGCAGGCGCGCTATGCCGAAGACACCGGCGTCAAAGGCCTGAAAATCAAACACAACAACGTGCTCGGCTATTTCGTCGAAGTCACCGCGCAGCATGGCGACAAGCTGATGTCGGCGCCGCTAAACGCGACCTTCATCCATCGCCAGACGCTGGCGGGCCAAGTGCGTTTCACCACGTCCGAGCTCGGCGAAATCGAGGCCCGCATCGCCAATGCGGGCGAACGCGCGCTCGGGCTCGAGCTTGAAATTTTCGAGCGGCTGGTGGCGCAGACCGTTGCCATCGGCGACGATCTGCGCGCGGCGGCCCACGCCTTCGCCGTACTCGACGTCACGACCTCGCTGGCACGGCTGGCGATGGACGAGAATTATGTCCGTCCCGACGTCGATGACTCGCTGTCCTTCAACATCGAAGGCGGCCGCCATCCGGTGGTGGAGCGCGCACTGAAGCGCAACGGCGAGCCGTTCATCGCCAACACCTGCGATCTGTCGCCCGCCCCAGCACAGACCTCGGGCCAGATCTGGATTCTCACCGGCCCGAACATGGCCGGTAAATCCACCTTCCTGCGCCAGAACGCACTGATCGCGCTGCTGGCGCAGATCGGCAGTTTCGTGCCCGCGAAGCGGGCCAAGATCGGCGTCATCGACCGGCTGTTCTCGCGCGTCGGCGCCGCCGACGATCTGGCGCGCGGCCGCTCGACCTTCATGGTCGAGATGGTGGAGACGGCGGCGATCCTCAATCAGGCGGGCGAGCGCGCGCTGGTGATCCTCGACGAGATCGGGCGCGGCACCGCGACCTTCGACGGCCTGTCGATCGCGTGGGCCTCGATCGAGCATCTGCACGACGCCAACAAATGCCGCGCGCTGTTCGCGACCCATTACCACGAACTCACCGCGCTCTCGGCCAAGCTGCCGCGCCTGTTCAACGCGACCGTGCGCGTCAAGGAATGGCACGGCGACGTCGTGTTCCTGCACGAGGTCCTGCCCGGCGCGGCGGATCGCTCCTACGGCATTCAGGTCGCGAAACTCGCAGGGCTACCGAATGCCGTGATCGCACGCGCCAAGACGGTGCTGGCGAAGCTGGAAGCACAGGATCGCGGCACCGGCGCGCAGGCGTTGATCGACGACCTGCCGCTGTTCGCCGTCACCGCGCGCGCGAGCGAAGCCGAGGCCCCTCCCTCGCCCGAAGCCGTCGCGCTGGTTGAGGCGCTCGGCGCCATCCAGCCCGACGAACTGACCCCGCGCGAGGCGCTGGATGCGCTCTACGCACTGAAGGCCAAGCTGAACGGCTAGGCCCTATTTTCTTTGCCGCCGCGCTTTTGTGTCTGTGCCAAAAGATTGCGCTTGTTTTTCAAAGCTTTGTCATCAAATGTCAGAGGGAGCGCTCCCGCTTTCCGGTTCGACATTTGTAAGTCTCGCCCAGCCCATGACGACGCCGACGCCATCCTCGTCCCCTGAAGCTCCCGACAGCACGCGCGAACGCGGCAGCGAACAACCCGTGCTCGGCTTCGATTCCGCAGCGGTGACGCGCCGGATCGATACGCTGGCCGAACAGCACGAAGGACACGACGATACATTCCGCTCGGCCATGGCCCAGTTGCTGAAAGCCGAACTGGTGAAGGCCCGCGACGCCGCGCAGGTGGAACTGCTCAACGAGCGGCACGGGCGGCGCACCGCCGAGCGGCTGTGCGCGCTGCACGACGCCATCATCCGCATTCTCTACACCGCCGCCACGCGGCACCTCTACCGCTCGCCGACGCCGTCCGACTCCGAACGAATGTCGATCGTCGCCACCGGTGGCTACGGGCGCGGCCTGATGGCGCCGGAATCCGACATCGATCTGTTGTTCGTGCTGCCCTACAAGCAGACCGCGTGGGGCGAGCAGGTCGCGGAAGTCATTCTCTATTGCCTCTGGGACATGGGGCTGAAGGTCGGCCACGCCACCCGCACCGTCAGCGAATGCATCCGTCAGGCGCTCGCCGACATGACGATCCGCACCGCGATCCTCGAAAGCCGCTATCTGATCGGCGATCGCCATCTCTATGACGAGTTGATGGTGCGCTTCGACAAGGATGTCGTGCAGGGCACCGCATCCGAATTCGTCGCCGCCAAACTCGCCGAGCGCGAGGAACGCCTCAATCGCGCCGGACAATCACGCTATCTGGTCGAGCCCAACGTCAAGGACGGCAAGGGCGGCCTGCGCGACCTGCATACGCTGTTCTGGATCGCGAAATACGTCTACCGCGTCCGCGACGCCAGCGAGCTCGTCAAGCGCGGGGTGTTCGATGTCGCCGAGTATCGCACCTTCCGCCGCTGCGAGGATTTTCTCTGGTCGGTCCGCTGCAACATCCATTTCCAGACCAACCGTGCGGAAGAACGGCTGTCGTTCGACATCCAGCGCGAGATCGCCCAACGGCTCGGCTACACCTCGCATCCCGGCATGCAGGATGTCGAACGCTTCATGAAGCATTACTTCATGATGGCACGGCAGGTCGGCGGACTCACCGCGATCCTGTGCGCCAAGCTCGAGGAACAGGAGGCCAAACCTACCCCGGTGCTCAACCGCGTGATGGCGCGGTTGCGGACGCAGAAACGACGCGGCAGGATCGCGGGCACCGAGGATTTCATCGTCGACAATGCGCGCATCAATCTCGCGGCGCCCAACGTCTTCAAGCACGATCCGGTCAATCTGATCCGCATCTTCCGCCTCGCGCAGAAGAACGATCTCGACTTCCATCCCGACGCGATGCGCGCGGTAACCCGTTCGCTGAACCTGATCACGCCGCAGGCGCGTGATAATCCGGAAGCCAACCGGCTGTTCATGGAAATCCTGACCTCGCCGGACTCTGAGACGGTGTTGCGGCGCATGAACGAAACCGGCGTGCTCGGCCAGTTCATCCGCACCTTCGGCAAGATCGTGGCGATGATGCAGTTCAACATGTACCATCACTACACGGTGGACGAGCATCTGATCCGCTGCGTCGGCATCCTTCAGGAGATCGAGGCAGGCACCAACGACGAATTCGCGCTCGCCAACGAACTGTTCAGGAAAATCCGGCCCGAACATCGCTCGGCGCTCTACATGGCCGTGTTCCTGCACGACATCGCCAAGGGCAGGCCCGAAGATCACTCCATCGCGGGCGCGAAGGTCGCGCGGCGGCTGTGCCCACGCTTCGGCTTCAACGCCGCCGAGACCGAACTGATCGCCTGGCTGATCCAGGAACATCTCACCATGTCCACAGTCGCGCAGTCGCGCGATCTGTCGGACGGCAAGACCATCGAGAATTTCGCCGCCGTGGTACAGTCGGTCGAACAGATGAAGCTCCTGACCATTCTCACCACCGCAGACATTCGCGGGGTCGGCCCCGGCGTGTGGAACGGCTGGAAGGCGCAGCTCCTGCGCACGCTGTATTACGAAACCGAGCCCGCGCTGACCGGCGGCTTCTCCGAGGTCAACCGCGCACGCCGCGTCGATGTCGCGCACGCTGAATTCCGCAACGCCTTCACCGAATGGCCCGCAGCGGAGATCGACACCTATATCGGCCGGCAATATCCGGCCTACTGGCTCAAGGTCGAACTGCCGCGCAAGATCAACCATGCGCGCTTCATCAGAAACGCCGACGCCAGCGGCAAGAAGTTCGCAATGGAGGTCGGCTTCGAGGAAGGCCGCGCCGTCACAGAACTGACGCTGCTCGCGCCTGACCATCCGTGGCTACTCTCGATCATCGCGGGCGCCTGTGCCGCCAACGGCGCCAACATCGTCGACGCGCAGATCTACACCACCACCGACGGTCTTGCGCTCGACACCATCGCGATCTCGCGTGAATACGACCTTAATCAGGACGAAGCGCGCCGCGCCACACGGATCGGCGAGATGATCGAGCAAGTGCTGGAAGGCAAGGTGCGCCTGCCCGAGGTGATGGCGCGCCGCACGCAGGCGAGAACGAAGACCAAGGTGTTCGTGGTCGAGCCGGAAGTCGTCATCAACAACCAGTGGTCGGATGTCTACACGGTGATCGAAGTCTCCGGTCTCGACCGGCCGGGCCTGCTCTATCAACTCACCACCGCGATCTCGAAGCTCAGCCTCAACATCGGCTCGGCGCATGTCGCGACTTTCGGCGAGCGCGTCCGCGACGTGTTCTACGTCACCGACCTGATGGGCGCGCAGATCACCGCGCCGACGCGGCAGGCCGCGATCAAGCGCGCGCTGGTGCATCTGCTGTCCAGCGCCGATACGGCCCGGGGCGCGGCGTAGTCCTAATGGCCGTTAACCAGCCGGTAACCTGCCCTTAAACCGCCGCCGTTAGCTTCCACCCCGTCACCAGAGAAGGGTATGGACGCAAGCGGATGGCGCGGAAGAAATCAGGCGGACGCCGCGAACCGAAATTCGAGGGCAAGGCGTCCCTCGATGGCTTACGCCTGAACCGCAGCGACCGCGTCGGCGACAACAGCGATTTCGACGACGAGGTCGAGCCGCCCGTGCGCCCCCGCCGCGAGAAGCCGGAACCGCGCACGGCCAAGCCTCAAAAAGCCCGATCGAGCCGCGCCAAAACTCCTCTCGGCAAACGTTTCGGCCGCGCCGCCTATTGGGGTGTGGTGCTTGGCCTGTGGGCGATGATCGGCACCGTCGGCCTCGTGGTCTGGGTCGGCGCACACCTGCCATCGATCCAGTCGCTGGAAATTCCGAAGCGTCCGCCGACAATCCAGATTGTCGGAACCGACGGTTCCGTCATCGCCACGCGCGGCGAGATGCCCGGCGCCAATGTTTCGCTCAAGGACCTGCCGCCCTATCTGCCGAACGCTTTCATCGCCATCGAGGACCGGCGCTTCTATTCGCATTTCGGCATCGATCCGATCGGCATCGCCCGCGCAGCCATCGCCAACGTCCTGCATCGCGGCGTCTCGCAAGGCGGCTCGACCCTGACCCAGCAACTCGCCAAGAACCTGTTCCTGACACAGGAACGCACGATGCAGCGAAAACTGCAGGAGGCCGAGCTGGCACTGTGGCTGGAGCGCAAATACAGCAAGAAAGAAATTCTCGAACTCTACCTCAACCGCGTCTATTTCGGCTCGGGCGCCTATGGCGTCGAAGCGGCGGCGCAGAAATATTTCGGTAAGCCCGCGAAGAATGTGAGCCTGTTCGAAGCGGCGATGCTCGCTGGCCTCGTCAAGTCGCCGTCGCGGCTCGCGCCCAACCGCAACCCGGAAGGCGCGGAAAAGCGCGCCGACGTTGTGCTCGCAGCAATGCTGGACGCCAAGCTGATTACGCCCGCACAACAGAAGACCGCGCTGGCGCATCCCTCCTTCGCGGTGAAGCCGACGGGCGCGGGCACCATCAACTATGTCGCCGACTGGATCGGCGAAGTGCTCGACGATCTGATCGGCCAGGTTGACCAGAACATCGTGGTGCAAACCACCATCGATCCGAAGCTGCAAAGCGTCGCCGAGGCCGCGCTTATCGACGAGCTCGCCGCCAAGAGCGTGAAGTTCAATGTCAGCCAGGGTGCGCTGGTGGCGATGACGCCGGACGGCGCCGTGCGCGCCATGGTGGGCGGGCGCAATTATGCCGAAAGCCAGTTCAACCGCGCGATTACCGCGAAACGCCAGCCCGGCTCGGCGTTCAAGCCGTTCGTCTATCTCACCGCGCTCGAAGCGGGGCTGACGCCGGACACCGTGCGGCAGGACGCGCCGCTCGACGTCAAGGGCTGGAAGCCCGAGAACTACAGCCACCAATATTTCGGCCCGGTCACGCTGACGCAGGCGCTGGCGATGTCGCTCAACACCGTGGCGGTGCGGCTCGGCCTCGAAGTCGGCCCGCAGAACGTGGTGCGCACCGCGCATCGTCTCGGCATCGCATCAAAACTCGAGCCAAACGCCACGATCTCGCTCGGCACCTCGGAAGTCTCGCCGACCGAACTGGTCGGCGCTTACGCGACCTTCGCCAATAACGGCCTCGCCGTGTCGCCGCATGTCATCATGCGCATCAAGGCCGCCGATACCGGAAAAATTCTCTACACCCGCCCGCCCGATCCAGCCGCGCAGGTGATCGATCCGCGTTACGTCGCGATGATGAACGCGATGATGCACGAGACGCTGGTGATCGGCACCGCGAAGAAGGCCGATATTCCGGGCTGGTATGCCGCGGGCAAGACCGGCACCAGCCAGGATTTCCGCGACGCCTGGTTCGTCGGCTACACCGCGCATCTCGTCACCGGCGTCTGGCTCGGCAACGACGACAGCTCGCCGACCAAGAAAGCCACCGGCGGCGGCCTGCCCGTGGAAGTCTGGACGCGGTTCATGCGGACGGCTCATGAAGGGGTGCGCGTCGTCGGCCTGCCGGTGCCGCAACCGAGCAATCCGATCAACGATTTCTTCCAGTCATTCTCGCGCGGCGGCCATACGCCGCCGCAGCCGCTCGGCGCAGCACCCTCCGATCAAGCGTCCTATGCGCGGGAACCGTCTTATGGCGGCGGGCGCTACGGCCAGCCCGCCTATCCGTCCCGCAACGGCAATGCGTGGCCACAACCGGCGCAAACCTCAGGACGGCCGGAAGATTCGGCCGGATTGTCCGGCGGCGGCTGGCTGATGGACCGGCTGTTCGGCGGGCGATGAATCTAAGCCGCGCGCTCAGTCCCTGACGCCGTAACGATGCAGGTCGTTGCCATGGACGTCGAGCCACTTCGTGGCACGCACGGTCTGCGGGTAGATTTTCGCGACCACCTTCCAGAACCGCGCCGAGTGGTTCATCTCGACCA
>Ga0153956_1001619_pt1 | contig 19055 bp, 13 predicted proteins | sample TSFL040MetaG_FD_104704 | JGI IMG/M metagenome (GOLD analysis project Ga0153956, IMG submission 104704) | Attine ant fungus gardens microbial communities from Florida, USA - TSFL040 MetaG | ecosystem: Host-associated > Fungi > Mycelium > Unclassified | place: USA: Florida, Wekiwa Springs...
ACTGCGACACCGGCCGGCAGCAGGCCCAGCGCCGCGGCCTCCTCCGCGATTGCAACTGCGAAGTCGTACCAGCTGGCCACGCCCGCGTCGGTCCAGTGCTGCACACCGGTGACGCCGGCACCGGCAAGCTGCCACAGTGCGGCAGCGAGCGCCTGTGCCGAAGTGGGCGAGCCCACCTGGTCCGCCACCACCCGCACCGTTCCCCGCTCGCGCATCAGGCGCAGCATGGTGTGCATGAAATTACGCCCCTCGGCGGCATACACCCAGGCGGTGCGCACGACCAGCGACCGGTCCGGCAACTCCTCCAGCACCGCCAGTTCGCCGTCGCGCTTGGTGCGGCCATAGACGCCCAGCGGGTGGGTGGCGGCATCCACGCGGTAGGGGCTGCCCGCCAGGCCGTCAAAGACGAAATCGGTCGATACGTGCACCAGGCGCGCACCCGCCGCTCGCGCCGCGACGGCCAGGTTCCGCGGGCCCGTGGCATTCACGCGCGCGGCCAGTTCAGGTTCGGACTCGGCCTTGTCCACCGCGGTGTAGGCGGCGGCGTTGATGATCAGCGCGGGCGACAGCGCGCGCACTTTCGCCTGCACGGCATCCGGATCACCGATGTCGAGACCCACCCGGCCCAGGGCCGTGACCGCGGCTCCCGCGGGCGCGGTGCGCGCCAGCAGGCGTCCCAGCTGCCCCTCGGCGCCCGTGACCAGCACCTTCATCACAGGTACTCGGCGTCGCGAAAGCGTGTTCCCACGGCATCCTTGGCCGACAGAATGGGCGCCGCGCCAGCCGGCAGCCGCCAGTCGATGCCGAGGTCCGGATCATTCCAGAGAATGCAGCGTTCATGCTGCGGGGCATAGAAATCAGTGCAGCGGTACAGGAAGTGGGCCGACTCCGACAGCACCACGAAACCGTGCGCGAAGCCGGCCGGCACCCACAGCATGTGATGGTTCTCGGCCGAGAGCTCCACGCCCACCCATTGCCCGAAGGTCGGGGAACTCCGGCGGATGTCGACCGCCACGTCGTAGACCGTCCCGGTGACCACCCGCACCAGCTTGCCCTGGGTCTGCTGCGCCTGCCAGTGCAGCCCGCGCAGGGTATGGCGCGCGGAAAAGCTGTGGTTGTCCTGCACGAAGCGCGCATCGATGCCGCCGGCGGCGAACTTGCGCTCCTCCCAGGTCTCCAGGAAAAAGCCGCGGGAATCGCCAAAGACCTTCGGCTTCACCAGCACGACGCCGGGGATGCGCGTGGGTTCGAACTGCATCAGGCCACCCCGCCGAGGATGTCCAGCAGGTAGCGGCCATAACCGGTCCTGGCCAGCGGCTGCGCCAGGCGCTCCAGTTGCGTGACGCTGATCCAGCCCGCCCGGTAGGCGATCTCCTCCGGGCAGCAGACCTTCAGGCCCTGGCGGGTCTCGATGGCCTCGATGAACATGGAGGCCTGCAGCAGCGATTCGTGCGTGCCGGTATCCAGCCAGGCAACACCCCGGCCCAGGGTCTGTACGGACAGCTGGCCGCGATCCAGGTAGGCACGGTTCACGTCAGTGATCTCCAGTTCCCCGCGGGCGGAGGGCTTGAGTCCCGCGGCGATATCCAGCACCGCGTTGTCGTAGAAGTACAGGCCGGTGACGGCGAAATTTGATTTCGGCCGGGCGGGCTTTTCCTCGATGCCCAGCGCCTTGCCCAGAGCATCGAAATGCACCACGCCATAGCGCTCCGGATCGCTGACCCGGTAGGCGAAGACGGTGGCGCCGGGTCCTGCCGCCGCGGCGGCGCGCAGCTGCTCCGGCAGGCCATGGCCGTAGAAGACATTGTCGCCGAGCACCAGCGCGACCGGGTCCCGGCCCGCAAAGGCACGGCCGATGATGAATGCCTGCGCCAGCCCTTCGGGCCTGGGCTGCTCCGCATACTGCAGGTCGATCCCCCACTGGTTTCCATCACCCAGCAGGCGGCGGAACAGCGGCAGGTCCTCCGGCGTGGAAATCAGCAGGATGTCGCGGATGCCGGCGAGCATCAGGGTCGACAGCGGGTAGTACACCATCGGCTTGTCATACACCGGCAACAGTTGTTTGCTGATGCTGCGGGTCACCGGGTGCAACCGGGTTCCCGAGCCGCCCGCCAGAACAATACCTTTCAGGCCCATCGATATTCCGCCCCCAATTGCAGTGGCGACGATTATCCGATAGTGGTCCAATGCGCGGCAATGAAAAGATCGGCACCTTTCGGCTTTGTACGTGACATCGCCACCCGTTGGGACGTGGTGGCGGTGGTGCTCGTCATTGGCGTAGTGGTGTTCCTGGGCGAGGCCAGCCGCGGGCTGTTCGAGCCGCTGGCGAAGCTTTCCGCGACCCCGATCTCCCTGGATCCGCACCAGTTGCCCTTCTATGCGGCCCGCTCCACCTTGAGGATGTTCGCGGCCCTGGCGGTCTCGCTGCTGTTCACCTTCACCTATGGCACCTGGGCCGCCAAGAGCCCCCGCGCCGAGAAGCTGCTGGTGCCCATCCTGGACATCCTGCAGTCCGTGCCCATCCTGAGCTTCGTGTCCATCACGGCGGTGTTCTTCATGTCCCTCACCCCCGGCTGGGAGCTGGGTGCGGAATTTGCCGCCATCTTTGCCATTTTCACCAGCCAGGCGTGGAACATGGCCTTCAGCTTCTACCAGTCGGTGCGCACCGTGCCGACGGAACTGCGGGAGGCCGCCAAATCCTTCCACCTGTCCCCGTGGATGACGTTCTGGCAGGTGGACGTGCCCTTCGCCCTGCCCGGCCTGATCTGGAACACCATGATGTCCATGTCGGGCGGCTGGTTCTTCGTGGTCGCCTCCGAGGCGCTCACCGTGGGTCACACCTCGATCGCCCTGCCCGGAGTCGGCTCCTACATTGCCACCGCCATCCAGCAGAAGAACTTCGCCGCCATCGGCTGGGCCATCCTCACCATGCTGGTGGTGATCATGCTGTACGACCAGTTGCTGTTCCGGCCGCTGGTGGCCTGGGCCGACCGCCTGCGGTTCGAGCAGGACAGCAGCGGCGAGGAGGCCAGCTCCTGGGCCCTGACCGTTGCCCGGCGCTCACGCCTGCTGTCGGCGGCCGGCGACGCGTTCTACGCCGGGGTGCGCTGGACCAGTTTCAAGCTGCCGGTGGCGCGCCAGCGCGCGGGCCGTGCAGCCGCCGCGGCCGGCATCAAGCGCGACCGGCTGTTCGTCATCCTGATCGCCGCCTGTGTGGCACTGGGCCTGTACCCCATCGTCGTCAAGCTCATCGGCGGGACCTCGGTACGCGAAGCCCTGCAGGTCTGCGGCCTGGCCCTGATCACCATGGTGCGGGTGTTCGTCTTCATCGCCCTGGCCAGCGTGGTGTGGGTACCCGTCGGTGTCTGGGTGGGGCTGCGGCCCCGGGTGCGGGACATCGTCCAGCCGGTGGCGCAGTTCCTGGCGGCCTTCCCCACCAACCTGCTGTTCCCGCTGGTGGTGTACGTCATCGTGCCCTTGAAGCTGACGCCCGATATCTGGCTGTCGCCCCTGATGATCCTGGGCACCCAGTGGTACATCCTGTTCAATGTCATCGCCGGCGCGTCGGCCATTCCCACAGAGCTGCGCTATGCCGCGGACAACTTCGGCCTGCGCGGCTGGCTATGGTGGCGCACAGTAGGCCTGCCGGGAGTGTTCCCGTATTATGTCACGGGGGCCATCACAGCCTCCGGTGGCTCCTGGAACGCCGCCTTCGTGTCCGAGGTCATCAGCTGGGGAGATACCGAGGTCAGGGCTCACGGTATCGGTGCGTACCTGTATGACGCCTCGGCGGCCGGGAATTTCCACCGGATCATCCTGGGCACGGTGGTCATGAGCCTGTTTGTGGTCTCCATCAACCGCGCCTTCTGGCGCCCCCTGTACTATTACGCCGAGCGCCGCTTCCGCCTTTCCTGAAGGGCGACGCCACGAGCACCGAACACATGAATACCGCCCCCCTGCTGCAGGTCCAGGACGTTTCCAAGGCCTTTCCCCGTCCCGACGGCGAAGGCCGCCTGGTGGTGCTCGAGGGCGTGAACCTCACCATCAACGAGGGCGAGATCGTGGGTCTGCTGGGCCGCTCCGGCTCGGGCAAGTCCACCCTGTTGCGCTGCATCGCCGGTCTGTCCGAACCCTCCGGGGGCACGCTCTCCTATCTCGGTGAAGCCATCGATGGTCCCGCGGACGGCATTTCGATGGTGTTCCAGAGCTTTGCCATCTTCCCCTGGCTCACGGTCTACGAAAACGTCGCCCTGGGGCTCGAGGCCAAGCACGTACCCACCGCCGAGATCCGCAGCCGCGCCCTAAAGGCCATCGACCTCATCGGCCTCGACGGCTTCGAATCCGCCTACCCGCGCGAACTGTCCGGCGGCATGCGCCAGCGCGTGGGTTTCGCGCGCGCCCTGGTGGTGCATCCGAACATCCTCTTGATGGACGAGCCCTTCTCGGCGCTGGACATCCTGACCGCCGAAACGCTGCGCACCGACTTCCTGGACCTGTGGACCGAGGGCCGCATGCCCATCAAGGGCGTGATTCTCGTGACCCACAACATCGAGGAGGCGGTGCTCATGTGCGACCGCATCCTGGTGTTCGCCAGCAACCCCGGCCGCATCCTGACGGAAATCAAGGTCACCCTGCCGCAGCCGCGCAATCGCCTGGACCCGAACTTCCGGGCGCTGGTGGAAAGCATCTACGTGGTCATGACCGCGCGCCTGGCCGGCGAGGCCCACGCGCGCAACGAACGCTTCCCGGGCCTGGGGATCGGCACCCAGCTGCCGCACGTGTCATCGAACCTGCTGGCCGGCCTGATCGAGACCGTCGCCGCGGCGCCGTTCTTCGGCACCGCGGACCTGCCCAAGATCGCCCAGGACCTGCAGATGGAAATCGACGAACTGTTCCCGGTGGCCGAGACACTGCAGATGATGCGCTTCGCCGAGGTCGCCGGCGGCGACATCCGTCTGACCGAGCTCGGCAACATCTTCGCCAATTCCGAGGTCGACGAGCGCAAGCGCATCTTCGCCCGCCAGCTGCTCACCTATGTGCCCCTGGCCGCCCACATCCGCCGGGTGCTCGACGAACGTCCCACCCACACCGCCCGCAAATCGCGCTTTTCCGACGAGCTCGAGGACCACATGTCCGAGGACGCCGCCGAGGAGACCCTGCGCGCCATGATCAGCCTGGGCCGCTATGCGGAAACTTTCGCCTACGATGATGAAAGTGCGATGTTCAGCCTGGAGAACCCAAGTTGACGACCCTCTTGCGGGGCCACTCTTCCGCCTGGCGGCACACAGGCGCTGAAATCGTCAGACTTTGAAGTTCATGCGGCTTCCCAGACTCCCGAATATCAAAGGCGAGCTGTTCGCGTCGACTTTCACCTACGGCATCGGCACCGTGGTGAAGCTGGGCAGCAGCCTGATCCTGACACGGCTGCTGGACCCACAGGCCTACGGCATCTTCGGCATCGTCGTCTCCCTGATGGCGATCATCGAGATGTCCTTCGACGTGGGAACGTTCGCCTATCTCGTGCGTCACCCGCGGGGGCACGAAAAACTCGTCGTCCACACCATCTGGACAGTGCGTTTTTTCCGCTGTATTGCCGCCTTCCTCCTGATGTTCGCACTGGCGCCGGTGGCGGCCGGCTTCTATCACCAGCCGGTGCTGACCAACGCCTACCGGGTGCTGAGCTTCTGCTTCCTGATCAGCGGCTTGGAATCGATGGCGTATATCCTCGCCCCGCGGGACCAGCGCGCCCGCCTCACCAACTATGCGGACCTGCTGTCGAGCATCGGGGCCACGGTGTTCACCATTTCGCTGGCCCAGGTGCTGAAAAGCCACATGGCATTCATCGCGGGCCTGCTGTTCCAGCGCGCCCTGCTGACGATCTCCAGCCACTTTTTCTACCGGGACATCGGCGTCGGCCTGGCATTCGACCGCGAAACGCTGCGGGGCCAGTTTGAATTCTCCCGGGTGGTCATTCCATCCACGCTGCTGTCGATGGTTCTGTCGCAGTACGACAAATTCATCCTGCTGCGGCTGTTCGACCTGCGCCTGCTGGGTATATACGGCCTGGCCTGCAATATGATCGGGCCGGCTTCCGGAATCGTCCTGCACAATGCCCGCGTCATCCTGTACGCGCGGGTCGCCGATTACTTCCGGACCGATCGCGCCTCGGCGGTTTCAAGATACTACTCGGAGAACAGAAACCTGTTCCTGATCGGGATCCTGCTGCCGTCGCTGGTGGCCGGCTTCGCCCGACCGCTGATCGAAGTGCTCTACGATGCCAGGTATGCCGCAGTCGGCCCGACCCTGACGGTGCTGGCCGTGGCCTCGCTGTTTGCCTCATTCCAGAACACGTCCGAAAACCTGGTGGTCGCGGCCGGCAAGACCCATGTGGTGCTGGTGGCCAACATCATCCGGGTGTGCACCCTGATTCCGATGACGCTGCTCGGCTACTACCTGTTCGGCTTCATGGGATTCGTCTGGTTCGTCTGCTTCGCGACCTTGCCGCCCCTGCTCTATTACTATTATGAACAGCATAAGATCGGGGCACTGGATCTGGGGCAGGAACTGAAACTGTATGCCATCGCCGCGGCGACCCTCGGGCTATGTCTGGCAGCCGGCCAACTGTTGCTGATGGCGCTGCCGCCGGACTGGCTCCACCTGAGCCTGCGCAAACACCTGGCGAACCGCTAGTCAACCGCACCAACCAGGCAACCGCGGGCAGGAACCATGCTGCAGACACTCAAGGAACTACTGGTCGTCACGGTCATCGCCATGGCCGTATTCCGGCTGGCGAGACCCGCGGCGTTGTCCTTCATGACATCCGCAGACTTCGGCCGTCGGCGCAATGCATGGTTCGCCCTGACCTTCACCGCCTTCCTGGCTCCCGACATCTGGGTGTTCATGGCCGTTGCGGCCGTGATTCTGCTGCGACTGGGACGCCGCGACCCCAATCCGGCCGCCGCCTTCCTGCTGCTGCTGTACGCGATACCCCCGATGTCCGTGCGCGTACCCATGATCGGCATCTCCTTCCTGGTCAACCTGGACTACCCCCTGCTGCTTTGCCTGTGCCTGATGCTGCGGCCAGCCCTGCGGATTTTCCGCTCAGGCAAGGTCGGGTTCGACAGGTTGGACTTCTTTGTACTCGCCTACCTGATGCTGACCAGCGTGTTCTTCGCATTGCCTGAAGTCTCCAGGGGCATAGTGATGACCCCCACCGTAACGGACAATCTGCGGCGGATGGTGGAGACGTTCCTCGGGCTGTTCATACCCTATTTCGTGATCAGCCGCTGCGGCCCCACCCCCCGATCGACCCTGGAGAACATGGCTGCCTACTGCCTGAGCGCCGGGGTTCTCGCAGCAATCGGAGTTTTCGAGTCCGCCCGGCACTGGCTGCTGTACGCCGACATCATGTCCCGCCTCGGCGGAGCCGTCCAAGTGTATTTGATGCGTGGCGATTCACTGCGCGCCATGGCCTCGACCGGGCATTCGCTTGCGCTGGGCGTGATTCTGGCCATGACATTTGCCGTGTGGCTGGGCCTGCAGGTCCATGTCAAAGGAACCGGACGGAGATTCGGCATCACTGCATTGTTCATCGCCGGCCTGATCGCTGCTTATTCCCGTGGTCCTTGGATCGCCGCAGCGGTCGCCTTTTTCCTGTTCACCGCGCTTCGCCCACGCGCGCTCCCCAGGCTTCTGCAGGCCACCCTGGTCTGTGCGCTCATCGCCGGCGTGATCGCGATGACACCCATCGGCAGCCGGATTGCGGAGGTATTGCCCTTTCTCGGCGGAACCGTCGACAGTGGCAACATAGACTACCGCCAACGTCTGTTCGACCGCTCATGGGAAGTCATCCAGCAGAGCCCCCTTCTTGGGGACCGGTGGGCGTTGCTCAAATTGCAGGATTTGCGTCAGGGCCAGGGGATAATCGATCTCATGAACGGATACACGGCCATTCTGATCGGCAGTGGATTTGCGGGACTCGCCCTCTATCTCGCATTCGTTCTGCTGGCATTCTCCAGGGCCTGGGGATTTTACCGGCGCTCCCTGCTGCAATCCGACCCCGATTTGGCCATGGCGGGCGCCGGAATTCTTGCCTGTCTGGCTGCGATTTCGCTACTGGCCTATAGTGCCGGGACGATGACTCAGGCGATAACCTTGAGCGCAGGGCTTGCTGCAGCAGTTGCCCGCTCAACCAAAGAACCGCGAGCCCGCAGTCAGATCGATGCCACCCGGCCCACTCACTCATAGGAAACCCAACTCCGTGCACATCGCGCTATGGTCTCCGGCGTGGCCATTGGAAAAGTTCCAGAACGGCATCATCACCTATGCGCACTGGCTGAAGTTGGAATTGGAACGTCAAGGACACCGGGTTTCAATCTTCACGGCTCACGCAGCCGGCCCCGACACCAGCCCTGCAGTCCATGTTCCACAACGCACCCTGAGAGACCGGATCCGGGACCGGTTCGCCCGGCTTCGCAACCCCGGACTTTCGTTTTTCGACACATACGCCGCCCTGATCGCCGCCTCCATCCTCAAGGTGCACCGGCGCGATCCCATTGACGTCATCGAGATGGAGGAGTCTTTTGGCTGGTGCGCGGACATCCAACGACTGACTGGAATTCCCACGGTAGTCAAACTGCATGGGCCCGCCTTCCTCTCCTTCGTCGGCGACGAATTGGATTCCGCAGCCGCACGAGACCGCATCAGACGCGAAGGCGAGGCGCTTGCGCAATCGGCATTCATTGTCTCTCCCTCCCGCGACACCCTCGACCGGACCCTGGAGTATTACGCGCTGAAGCCACTGCACTCAGGCGTGATCTTCAACCCCTTGTCGATGGGCGCTGACACTCCAGGCTGGAAATTGCCGGCATGCTCACAGGAAACCATCCTGTTCGTCGGACGATTCGACCAACGCAAGGGTGCGGATGTCGTGCTGCAGGCATTCAGATCACTGCTGGACGAACGCCCGCACCTCAAGCTCGTATTCGTAGGTCCGGACTCAGGCTGGAAAAACCAGGACGGGACCCAGGTGCTGCAGGCGTCCTACGCCGCAGAGCTGTTTCCGGGCCCCCTCCAGTCCCAGGTGCAATTCAAGGGACGGATGCCGAACCACGAAATCACCAGGTTGCGGACCGAAGCCATGACGACCGTGGTGGCATCCCGCTGGGAAAATCAGAGCTACGCGCTCCTGGAAGCCATGTATCAAGGTTGCCCGGTGGTTTGTACCGACGCCGGCGGCTGCCCTGAAAGCATCACTCACGGCGCCACCGGACTGCTGGCACAGTCCGGCGATCCGGCGGACTTTGCCGCCAAGATCCGGTCGGTGCTCGACAATCCGGCCCGGGCCGAGGCGATGGGCCAGGCAGCGCGGGAATACGCAACCACGCAACACTCCGTGACGACAATCGCCGCACAGGCGCTGGAGCTGTATTCGCAGGCGATCGACCACCACCGCCGGGCCGGCGGCAGGCAATGAAGCCGGGCCGCCTCAGGCGCGCTTGCTGGAACGGAATGCGCGCGTCACGATGGGCGGCAACAGATCCGTCGCCAGTTCCCGCAACCGCTGCCGTGCGGTCGGCCTGAAATCCTTCTCATCGCGCGCCCGGAACAGGGTGCTGTGGCCGCCCGTGACCTCTTCGACGGGCCTGCCGTTGGAATAGTAATAAAGCGCCAGGGACTTGCGGGTCCAGCCTTCCGGGCATTGCAGCGGGGTTGGATGGCCGTGATAGGTGAAGTCCGTGGTGCTGAATATCATGACCCGGTTGAACAGCGGCAGGACCTTGGCCTCGCAGCCCTTCATGTCCTTGTCCCAGAGTTCCAGATGGCCGCCGTACTCTTCCTTCCAGTTCTGGTTGAGGTACAGCAGCAGATTCAACCGGCGATCGAGTCCCAGCTTGCTGTGCTTGTTGAAATCCGCATGCACGCCCAGCTTGCCGCCGCGGACGATCTGGTGCAGTCCGCCGCCCTCGAACCCGGGATCGGGGATCAGGTCCGGAATCCCTGTCACTGTGCTCAGGAAGTCCAGGAACGTCGCCGAATTCAGGTGGTACATCAGCAGCCGGGCCGCGGAACCGAACGTGGCTTCTTTCGAGGAAGCCAGTTTGATTTCCTTGGCGTTGTCGAACTTCTGCCAGGAAATGGTACCCGGGGCCGGGAACTCCCTGACGATCTGGTCCACGAGTTACGGATCGAAAAAGTTGTCGAACACCACGTGCGGGTAAGGCTTGGCGTTCACATAGGCCGCATGGGCCGTCTGCGCCTCCTGCTGCATCCGCGCCAGAGGCAGAAAGCGTTCGATCGTAAGATTCCCCAGATCCAGCATAAGTTCCACCCAGAGGACTTAACACTCTCAAATTTATACCAGCGGGGGACCGCCCACACAGTAGGCAATTACCCCAAGGTCACAAACTTAACCGTATGTGATCCGGACGCACATGACAGGATTCTCGAAACCTGAAAGGTCCAGTGCCTGAAGCGCACGACGGGAATCGACCGTGCATGCGTAAACGCGAGCGGGGCCCGGAACCGCCCCCGGCACCACAGCGTAACTATTTGATTTATAAGGATTGGTGGAGCTAGACGGGATCGAACCGTCGACCTCTTGCATGCCATGCAAGCGCTCTCCCAGCTGAGCTATAGCCCCATCCTTGGCGGACGGGCCGGCTGGCCTGTCCTGCGAAACGGGCGCGCAGAATACCAGAATTTTTGCCAAACGCACGCCCCGATTCACACAATCCCGGGCCAGGCCGTTTCCCCGCTCCATCCTCCGGGCTTCTGCCCTGCGGGCCGCCGCACCGCAGCGTTCAAAGCGATAATCCTGCCGCTTCGATCTGGCACTCTTGGCGCCCTCTCCGGGGCTTCATTTCCACGAGCGGAACCCGCATGCGACAGGACCATTGCAGCAACTGCCAGGCGGCCCTGACCGGCCCCTACTGCGCCCAATGCGGCCAGCATGCTCACGACAGCGCCCGGCCGCTGCATGCGGTGCTGCACGAAGCCTGGCATATCTTCACCCACGTGGACGGCAGCCTGTGGCGCACGCTGCGGCTGCTGTTCACCCGGCCCGGCGCCCTGACACAGGAATATTTCGCGGGCCGGCGCACCCGCTATTCCCCGCCCTTCCGGCTGTACTTCGTGGTCAGCCTGGTGTTCTTCGGCCTGGGCTCCCTGACCAACAGCAGCGGCCTTTCGCAGACCACGACCGAGGGTCCGGTGCGAATCCAGGTCGAAGGTGCACAGCGTCTCCGGGACCAATCCCTGCCCGGCACCCAGGAGCTGCAGTCCTACTGCCGGCGGATTGATACCGGGCACGCGCGGATGGACTCGCGGCTGCAGGCACTGTGCGATCACCAGGCCGCGGACCGTGGCCTGGCGCTGTTGCACGAATTCACCCGCCTGCTGCCCAGGATGATGTTCGTGTTCCTGCCGCTGATGGCGGCGGTCATGATGCTGGCGTACCGCGCGCCACGCCATTACTACGTGGAGCACCTGGTGTTCCTGCTGCACGCGCAGAGCGCAGTGTTCCTGGTGCTGCTGGCGATCACCCTGCTTGCACTGGTCAACGGCGTGATGCCTGCGGGTGTGCAGGCCGTGCTGCTGCCGGTCGCCGCCCCGGTGTTGACCTTCTACTACGTGTGGTACGTGTACGCCGCCCTGCGCCGTTTCTACGCCCAGGGCCGGGCGCTGACCTTCGCCAAGTACTGCGCGCTGGGCCTCGCGTACTGCGTGCTGGTCGGGCTGTCCGCCGCGGCCACCCTGGTGATCAGCGCCCTGGTGACCTAGGCCTCACAAGGCTGCAGGCCCTCAGGCGATCGCCGCCGCCCAGGCGCGCGCTGCGGCCAGGCGCGCCAGCGTCCGCTCGCGGCCGATCAGGGCCGCCGTGGCATCGATGGGCGGGGAAATCGTATTGCCCGTCAGGGCCACCCGCAGCGGCTGGGCCACCTTCCCCAGGGCGGCACTGATCTCGGCGGCAACGGCATTGAGCGCGGCATGGACGGCAGGGGCGGTCCACTCCGGGATCGCCGCCAGCGCAGTTTCCAGGCGCGCCAGCGTCGCAGCGCCCTCACCGCCCAGATGCTTGCGGCCCGCCTTGTCGTCGATGCCGACCTGATCGACAAAGAAGTAGCGGCTGTTCTCGGCCATTTCCTTCATGGTCTTGCAGCGCTCACGCTGGCCGGCGACCACGCCCTCGAGCAGCGCCTGGTTGTCGCTGTCGAGGCCGATGCGCTGCAGTTGCTCGCGCAGCACGCCGGCCAGGTATGGCAGCGGAGCCTTCATCATGTGCTGCTGGTTCACCCACAAGAGCTTGTCCGGATTGAAGGCCGAGGCCGCCTTGTTCACGTCCCGGATGTCAAACAGCCCGATGAGTTCCTGCAGCGTGAAAATCTCCTGGTCGCCATGCGACCAGCCCAGGCGCACCAGGTAGTTGAGCAGCGCCTCCGGCAGGAAGCCCTCCTCCCGGTACTGCAGCACGCTGACGGCGCCGTGGCGCTTGGACAGCTTGGCGCCGTCCGGCCCCAGGATCATCGCCACATGCGCGTACACCGGCGGGGTGAAGCCCATGGCCTGCAGCATGTTCATCTGCCGCGGCGTGTTGTTCAGGTGGTCATCACCGCGGATCACATGGGTGATACCCATGTCGCTGTCATCGACCACCACACAGAAGTTGTACGTCGGAGTGCCGTCGGCACGGGCGATGATCAGGTCATCGAGTTCGGCGTTCTGGAACACCACCCGGCCATGCACCTGGTCATCGACCACGACCTCGCCCTCGAGCGGGTTCTTGAAGCGCACCACCGGCTGCACGCCCGGCACCGGCGCGGTGCGATGGCGGCAACGGCCGTCGTAGCGCGGCTTTTCCTTGCGCGCCATCTGCTCGGTGCGCATCTGCTCCAGCTCTTCCTTGGAGCAGTAGCAGTGATACGCCTTGCCCTCGTCCAGCAGCTTCCGCAGCACCTCGGCATAACGGTCGAAGCGCCGGGTCTGGTAGTACGGGCCCTCGTCCGCGGACAACCCCAGCCACTGCATGCCGTCCAGGATCACCTGAACCGCGGCTTCGGTGGAACGCTCGCGGTCGGTATCCTCGATGCGCAGGACAAAGCGGCCACCGTGGCGGCGCGCATGCAGCCAGCTGAACAGCGCCGTGCGGACGCCACCGATGTGCAGCAGCCCCGTGGGGCTGGGTGCGAAACGGGTAACAATGCTCATGGGGTCGCGATGGTAGCAGCCCCGGCCGCCGCTGCGCCGTCCGGCTTGCAACCGACCGCCTCAATCCTTACACTTCCGCCCCTCGCAAGCGGGCGGTTAGCTCAGCGGTAGAGCACTGCTTTCACACGGCAGGGGTCACAGGTTCAAGCCCTGTACCGCCCACCACTTGCTTCCGATCCCGGTTCCATGCCGGCAAATGTATCTCAGCCATAGTTTCTTCGTGTTCTCCCCGGTGCTGGTCGGGATGGCCTGGATTTCGTTCTACGCCATCGCCACGCGAATGAGATCGCAGTTACCGGGTCTGCCATTGACCAGCGGCGGTATGGTCGCAAGCCTGCATGGGCGGCTCCCGGCAGCAGGGCAGAACGCACGCGAATCCGGCAAATCCCGTGCGAACTCAGATGGTTGCGCAACGTCCGCCGTGTTGCGCGGAGGCGCCTCGTATAGAATCGCAGGCCCGCGCAGCCACTTCGAGTGCCGCCTTGAAGCTCCTCTTCCTGACCTCCAACCTTCCCTGGCCACTCGAATTCCACGGCGGCGCGCAGCGGACCGCATTGATGCTCGATGCGCTGCGCAGGTTCGCCGAGGTCGATCTTGCATATGTCCACTGGTCCGAAGCTGCGGTGCAGGCAGCCCGCCACACCCAGGTGGAAGGACACAAGATCGTCAGCGCCTTCCATGTCCCAGAGCACCGCGACCCGGTGCGGCGCAGCGTCTTGTCATTCCTGCCGCTGATCGGCAAGCCGTTCCGGACCGCCGACGCCCACGTCGCCTGGTACCAGCCCGACGCGGAGTTCTCAGGCTGGCTCTCCCGGACCGCCTCCGGCGGACACTACGATGCGGTCATCAGCCGTTATCTGTGGCCTGGCGCCGTGGGAGGGCTTGCCGGTCTGCGGAACGTTCCCAAACTGCTGGACTGGGACGACCTGGATCACCTGAAGCTTGAATCGCAGTTGCAGGCAAAGCCATGGCAGGGGCCTGGTGGCAGGCTGGCCGCCCGGCTCACCCGCAAGGCCGTGACACGGTATTGCCTGGATGCGGCCTCCTCATACGATCATGTGTGGGTGGCCAAGGCCGCTGACTGCCGGCATGTGCCGGCGAAATCCGTTTCAGTGCTGCCCAACATCCCCTTCCCCGAAGCCGGTTCGGATCATGCCCAGGCACCCGCTCCGGGGAAACACCGCGACATCGTGTTCATCGGCAACCTTTCCTACCTGCCAAACGCGGAAGGATTCTCCTGGTTCCTGATGAATGTCTGGCCCCAGGTGTTCAACCGGTTCCCCGACGCCTGCCTGACGGCCATCGGCGTACTGCCGCCCCCCGAAACCAAGGCACTCTGGGACCAGGCCAGGGGCGTGCACCTGACCGGCCCGGTACCGGAACTGGCCCCGTATTATGCTGGCGCCGCCCTCTCGATCTGCCCGGTGCAATGGGGCGGAGGATCGAACATCAAGGCCATCGAGTCGCTGGGATACGGCGTTCCCTGCGTGGTGTCCTCCTACACCTTCAAGGCTTTCAGCGAAGACTTCGGCGACTCCAGCGGCATGATCCACGCGGACACCGCGGAAGAGTTCGTCAATGCCTGCATTCGCCTGCTGTCGGACCCCGGCCATGGCGCGGACATCGGCCGCGCCGGACGGAACATCGTGGACCAGCGTTATTCCCTGCCGAGATTGCAGTCGCTGCTCCAGGACGGGCTTCGCGGCGCGGGCCTTGCGGTGCCCCGCGCTGCGGCTGCGGACGACACCCCGCCATCAGGCTGATTGCACCGCACAGCCGCTTACGCGCTCACTCGCGGGTGTATTCGTACAGGCTTTGATACTTGGGGGTCACCGCCGGTGACGGATTGGCCACCCATTGCATGATCGATTCCAGCGCGCCCCAGGACCCGTCGCCGCCCTGGGTCGCGGTATCCGCGTACTGATAAGCGATGCTCTCGGCGCCGCCGCCCACGTTTTTCTTCCACCAGTTGAGGAAATCGAGGTTCGCGGCCCCCATGCGAGGATCCCGGTTTGCGGCCGTGACCAGCTCGGGCCATCCGGGACAGGTCTTGTTGCCGACGAAGCCCGGGCCGCTTTCATAGCTGATGAGCTTCAGCGGGGAATGGCTTGACGTCATCCAGCTGGTGTAGGCGCTGACCCATCCTTGCGCCTGGCCCTGCCATCCGCCATCGGGCACGCTGGAATACACCGTGCCCCTGGCGCCTTTGCGGCTATGCAGCGTGGCGAAGAAATCCGCCAGACCGCCATCCGGCTGCCCGGTCATTGCCATGCAGTCGGCCGCCGACAGGCCCTGCCCCCAGTAGGGCGCGATGGCGATGGCCTTGATGGGATAGGTCCTGAGATCGACGCTGCCGGCGGCCCCGGTCCAGTAATTAGACCCCAGGTACCCCCGCGCCCATCCTGGATTCGCCGCCTGGGCGCCGAGCACTGGAATGACGCGGTTGAAGGCAGCGCCGGCGCCCATCTGCAGGTCCTGGGCCATGTGCGCGGCGCGGTAGCTGTACTCCGCGCTCATCCACTGCGAATTGCCACCACCGGGCGGCTGGCCGGGCCAATGCTGGCCACCCAGCGCCCCCACGGCGCCATACTGCTGGAAGGCGCTGTTCCAGACCTCGTTCGACAACTCGAAGGTGGCGGTAAGATCGCTGTGCAATCCGCTGAATCCCTGGTCCATTCCCGCGCCGGTCATCACCATGGCGCCAAGGGCCCGGATGTCGGCGTCGGTGAACATCACCGGCACGTTCAGGTACGCATTCGCATGCAGCGTGTTGCACAGGGCCACGAGGATCTCGATCGGCACATGCCAGCCGGCCGCGGTATTCCAGAATGCATTCGACGGATGGGCGCGATGCGCCAGGCTGTAGTTCAGCAGCCAGAACGTACCCCAGAACTGCTGCCGGGCCCACTTGCCGGGAACCGCGGGCATCGCATTGGCAAGACCACCGGCCCAGGTGACCGTGGCGGACCCGAACGTGAAGGTCGCCTGCCGCCGCTCACCATCGATGAACAGGATGTCACGGACGCCGGTGTGCTCCGTCCATGCGGATGTCAGCGTCAGGCTGGCGGCGCCGGCTGCCACGGGCCCGGTTGCACTGTATGGGCTGAATTCGCCGTTGGTTCCCAACCAGTCCATGAACCGGATGCCGGAAAACGGAGCGAGCATGGCGAGGAACTGCGGGTTGAATATCGCCCCGGCGTCGTAGCGCGCGGCATAAGGCTCATACACCACGCTGATGTCGCGCGGATGGTCCGTGGAACTGCGGATGGCATTGATGTTCAGGACCAGCCCGGCGGCGGTCGGCTGGTCGACATTGAAGGTGCAGGACACATAGGTATTGGCGGCATCGTTGGTCAACGAAACCCCGGGGCCGCAGGTATTGCCCCGATCAACCCTGGCATCGAATCCAACCGAGACCGTCCCCCGCCCGATGAATTTCAGGCGATAGGTGCCGGGCTGATACAAGTGGCGGGCGCCCGGTGCGACCTCGGGATTGTTGCCGCCGGGGTTCTGGATCAGCAGCGTATGGACGTAGGTGAACTTCTGGTTCCTGCAGCCGTTGCACACCAATGACGTGGGATACCCGTCGGCGTCCAGCGGGACATAGCCTTCCTCGCCGGTGCTGTCGTGGCCGCCGCCGCCGGTGGCCCATCCTCCCGCCGCCTGCTTGACCAGGTTCAGGAACGGGAAATCGACATTGTAATAACTGGGATCTCCGAAGAGATTCATGCCCAGCGGCGACGGCCTGCCGTTCGCGGCTCCGCCGTCCGGTTGCGCGCACACCGTGGATGCATTCACGAACGCCGCCAGCAATGCCGCGGCAACGACCATCACCTTCATGCCCGGACACCCCTTGTTCTGGGCGACCGCGCCGCCTGCAGTTACCACGCAGCAGCCACGGCCAGCATCGGCAATATACCCCACCGCATACACCCCGCCTTGTAAATCAAACAGTTGCTTCGCAAAATAGTCCCATCCAGGCCCTGCGCCCGAAAACAACGCGCACGAGTGACACCTTCATGCATTTCCGATACACCCCCACGACCCGCGGCCTCACCGCCGCCCTGGCCACAGCCACCCTGCTCTGCTGCATCACGGGCGCCGCCGCCCCAGCCGACCTGCCCAGTGAAATCCCGGCTGACTTCAGCCAGCGCACCGGCACGTTCGACTACACCCTGCGCGACGTGATGATCCCGATGCGCGACGGGGTGCGGCTGCACACCGTCATCATCATCCCCAAGGGCGTGACCCATGCGCCCATGCTGCTGACGCGCACGCCGTATGGCGCGGACATCCGCACGGCCACGGCGCACCTAGCGGCGCTGCTGGGCAGCGACGATGCTGCCGCCGACCTCGTGGTGCATGACGGCTACATCCGCGTGCAGCAGGACATCCGCGGCAAGCACGGTTCGCAGGGCGACTACGTCATGAACCGCCCGCTCAAGGGACCGCTGAACCCGACGGAGGTCGATCCGTCGACCGACGCCTACGACACCATCGACTGGCTGGTGAAGCACGTCCCGGAGTCCAACGGCAAGGTCGGCATCCTGGGCATTTCCTATGATGGCTTCACCTCCCTCATGGCGCTGGTGCATCCGCACCCGGCGCTGAAGGCCGCCGTTCCGATCAACGCCATGGTGGACGGCTGGATGGGTGATGACTGGTTCCATCGCGGCGCGTTCCGCCTCGACACCTTCACCTACGTGCAGGAGCAGGAGGCGGCGCGCGATGACGGCCCGCTGTGGTGGTCCGACCACTACGACGACTACGACAGCTGGCTGCAGGGCTCGGCCGGCGCGATCGCCAGAGCTCACGGCCTGGAGCAGACGGGTTTCGCCGTGAAGCTGATGCAGCACCCGGCCTATGACGCCTTCTGGCGGGACCAGGCCCTGGATCGCATCCTGGCGCAGCAGCCGCTTACCGTGCCCACCCTGCTGGTGCATTCGCTGTGGGACCAGGAGGACATCTACGGCAACATGGCCGTCTACAAGGCCATCAAGGCCGCGCAGCCGCAGAATCCCGACCTGTTCCTGGTGATGGGCCCGTGGTACCACCACCAGCAACGCCTGGACGGCAGCGCCATCGGCCCCATCCGCTTCGGCAGCGACACCGCGCAGTACTTCCGCGACCACCTGCTCAAGACGTTCTTCGATCACTACCTGAAGGACGATGCGCCGCCGCTGGACATCGCCCCGGTGACGGCGTTCGAAACCGGCACCAACCAGTGGGAACGCCTCACGGCCTGGCCGCAGGGCTGTGCCAGCGGCTGCACCGTGCAGGCCCGCCGGCTGTACCTCATGCCGCAGGGCCGGCTGGGCTTCGCGCCCGCCGCGGACCCGGCCAAGGGGCCTGCATCCGAAAGCTATGTCTCGGACCCCGCCAAACCCGTGCCCTACCTGCCGCGGCCGATCCACATCGGCGGTGATGGCGAGAGCACCTGGCAGACCTGGCTGGTGCAGGACCAGCGCAACGTCGCCAGCCGCACCGATGTCCTGAGCTTCCAGTCCGAGGTGTTGACCAGGCCGTTGAAACTGGCGGGCGAACCCATCGCCAACCTCATCGCCAGCACCACCGGCACCGACGGCGACTTCATCGTCAAGCTGATCGACGTGTATCCCGACGAGACCGGCCACACCCCTTCGATGGGCGGCTACCAGCTGATGGTGTCCGCGGACATCCTGCGCGGCCGCTACCGCAACAGCTATGAAAAGCCTGAAGCCATCCCGGCCGGCAAACCGCAGCAGTACCGCTTCCCGCTGCCCAACGTGAACCACGTGTTCCTGCCGGGCCACCGCCTCATGGTGCAGGTGCAGTCCAGCCTGTTCCCGGTGTACGACCGCAATCCGCAG
>Ga0153956_1001620_pt1 | contig 19053 bp, 16 predicted proteins | sample TSFL040MetaG_FD_104704 | JGI IMG/M metagenome (GOLD analysis project Ga0153956, IMG submission 104704) | Attine ant fungus gardens microbial communities from Florida, USA - TSFL040 MetaG | ecosystem: Host-associated > Fungi > Mycelium > Unclassified | place: USA: Florida, Wekiwa Springs...
ACACGCAGGCGCTGTGGCAGATGGAGCCTTCGCGCACCCAGATGGTCCAGCCGGATTCGCCGATGCTGTCGCCGGCGACGATCGCCGCCTCCACCTGGCCGCCGCTGGAATCCAGGTCGAGGATGCGCCTGCCGATCTTCAGTGCATCGGCCACCACCGCCAGCCGCGTCATCATCGCGGCGAAGGACGGGTTGATCTTGCCGGCATAGCGCACGCGCAGCAGCCCGCGCTCGCGGCACGGCTCCAGCGCCGCATCCAGGGTCTTGCGGTCCAGTGCGGCCAGCTCCGTGCCGTCGCCGCCGGCACCGGCGTAATCGGTGTCGCAGCTCACCCAGGCCTTGCCGTTTTCCAGGGCCAGGTCCGGCCAGGGCTTGTCCCTGGCCGGCTTCACCGGCGCCGGGGCGGGCGGCGCGTCGGCGGCGTTGATCGACACCATGTGGTCGCCATCGGCGGCCAGCGCGGTTGCCGGATCGGCGGCCGCCACCGGCTTGTCCTTGTCACCGGGATTGCAGGCCAGCAGCCCGACGCAGAGCAAAGGCGACCACCAGAATCTGGACAACATGGAGAACAACCGGTTCCAGGCAACGGCGCCGGGCGCCGGGAACGGACAGTCTAGTGCGCAACGCCGCTGCCGCCGCAACGCCCCCTGAACTCCATCCCCTTCCTGCCAGGCCTGCCATCACGTGGTGGCATGGGCAGCCCCGCGTAGCCGGGAAGGCATGGACAGGCGCGGCGCTCCGTCGCGGGCATTGATGTCCGGAAATGACCAGTATCGGCCACCGTACCGCCCTAGACTGGCACCATGCACAGTTCCCACCTGCCCCCACACGAACAATGCGAACAGGCGCGCCTGGCGCGGGATGCGCGCTTCGACGGGCTGTTCTTCACCGCCGTGCGCAGCACCGGCATCTACTGCCGGCCGGTGTGCCCGGCGCCACCACCGCGCCGCGAGAACGTCAGCTACTACCCCACCGCGGCCGGCTACCGGCCCTGCCTGCGCTGCCGGCCCGAGTTGTCACCGGACGATGCCCGCTTCGTGCAGGACCACACCCTGCACCGTGCCCTGGCGCTGTTGAACGAAGGCGTCCTGCAGGAACAGCCGGCCAGCGCGCTGGCCGGGGCCATGGAACTGAGCGCACGCCAGCTGCAGCGCCTGTTCGTGGCCCGGCTCGGCGCCACGCCCGCGCAGCTGCATGCCACCCGCCGCCTGCTGCTGGCCAAGCAGTTGCTGACCGAAACCGCGCTGCCGGTCACCGAAGTGGCGCTGGCGGCCGGCTTCAACAGCCTGCGCCGCTTCAACAGCGCGTTCCTGGCTGGTTGCGGCATGCCGCCCAGCGCGCTGCGCCGGCAACACGGCGCCAGTGCCGGTGGCGAACCGGTGCTGCGCCTGGCCTACCGGCCGCCGCTGGATTTCGCCGCGATGCTGGCGTTCCTGCGCAAGCGCGCGATTCCCGGCATCGAGTGCATCGATGCCGTCAGCTACCGGCGTGTGATCGTGGCCAATGGCCGCGCCAGCCTGATCCGCGTCAGCGCCGATCCGAAACGGCCGGAACTGCGCCTGCAACTGGGCACCACCGATGCGCGCGCGATTCCAGGCATCGTCGCCCGGGTCCGGCGGGTCTTCGACCTGGATGCCGACCTGGCCACGGTCCACACATGTCTCGAACACGAACCCCTGCTGGCGCACGGCATCGCCCAGCGCCCGGGCCTGCGCATTCCCGGCGGCTGGGACGGCTTCGAGGTCGCCACGCGCGCGGTGCTCGGCCAGCAGGTCAGCGTGGCCGCGGCCACCACGCTGGCGCGGCGGCTGGTGGAACGTTTCGGCCAGGGCTTGCCCGACATGCCGGAAGGCCTGGACCGGCAGTTCCCGTCCCCCGCCGCGGTGGCCGATGCGCCGCTGGAAAGCATCGGCCTGCCGCGCACGCGCGCGGCCACGCTGCGCGCCCTGGCCCGCGCCTGCGCCGAGGGCCGGCTGGATTTCAGCCGCGCGCAGACACTGGAGCAGTTCGTCCGCCAGGCCACCGCGCTGCCCGGCATCGGCCCCTGGACCGCGCATTACATGGCACTGCGCGCAATGGGCATGCCCGACGCCTTCCCCGCCGGCGACCTGGTGCTGCAACAAGTACTGGGCGAAGGCCAGCGCCTGAGCGAACGCGCCACCGAAGCGCGCTCGCAGGCATGGCGGCCGTGGCGGGCATATGCCGTCCTCCACCTGTGGCATCTGGAGCCAGGAACCAGGGGAGAGGAACCAGGAACCAGTGCAAGCCGCGCCCCTGGCCACACGATTCCTCCCTGCCCCCACTCCACCGCCTTTGCCTTGACTGGTTCCTAGTCTCTGCCCACTAGTTCCTGGACTCCGACCATGACCATCCACTACGACCGCTTCGACAGCCCCATCGGCCCGCTCACCGTCGCCGCTGACGACCAGGGCCTGCGCCATATCCTGTTCGCCGAGAACCGCCACGATGCCAAGGGGCGCCAACACTGGCGGCATGACCCGGAGGCCGTCGCCGAGCCGCGCCGGCAGCTGCTGGAATACCTGCACGGCCGGCGCCACCACTTCGAGCTGGCCCTGGCGCCGGCAGGCACCGACTTCCAGCTGCAGGTCTGGCATGCGCTGGCCGAAATCCCGTTCGGCAGCACCTGGAGTTACCGCCAGCTGGCGCAGCGCATCGGCCGTCCCAGCGCGACCCGCGCGGTGGGTGCGGCCAATGGCCGCAACCCGTTGCCTATCGTGCTGCCCTGCCACCGGGTGATCGGCAACAACGGCGCACTCACCGGTTTCGGCGGCGGCCTGCCGACCAAGGCCGCGTTGCTGCGGCTGGAAGGCGCCCTGCCGGAAGGAACCGACGCCCCCTCGCTGTTCGATTGAAACGGCGGCGCCTGCCGCCCGTTTCTGTATGCCAGCTGTCATCGGGCCGGAATTATCATTGCCCGATGAAACTGGCCCGCACTTCCCTCGCGCTGCTCGGCACCAGCCTGCTTGCCGCCTGCGCCTCGACCGGCACGGCTCCTCCTTCCAGCGCCGACGCTACTCCCCCCACGGTCCTGCTGCTGTCCATCGACGGCCTGCGCGCGGACATGATCGAACGCGGCTACAGCCCCAACCTCGCCCGCCTGGCGCACGAGGGCGTGCGTTCGGTCGGCATGTCCCCGTCCTACCCCTCGCTCACCTTCCCCAACCACTACACCCTGGTCACCGGCCTGCGCCCGGACCACCACGGCATCATCCACAACAGCATGAGCGTGGAGGACCTGGGCGATTTCCGCCTCGACGACCGCAGCGCGGTCACCAACCCGTCCTGGTGGGGCGGCGAACCGGTCTGGGTGGGCGTGGAGAAAGCCGGCTACAAGAGCGCCACCTGGTCTTGGCCCGGCAGCGAAGCGCCGATCCAGGGGCGGCAGGCCGAACAGTGGCGCACGTACGATGAAAGCGTACCGCTTTCCGCGCGCATGCAGACGGTACAGGCGTGGCTGGAAGGCGCGCCCGACCACCGCAAGCCGCGCCTGGTCGCCGCCTACATGGAGCCGGTGGACAAGGCCGGCCACAACCACGGCCCGGATTCCCCCGAATACGCCGCCGCACTGGGCGAAGTGGACCAGGCCATCGGCCAGCTGCTCGATGGCCTGCGCCACGCCGGCCTGCTCGACAGGACCAACATCATCGTGGTGTCCGACCACGGCATGGCCACGGTCAAGGACGGGCAGACCATCGCCACCGAGGACATGGTGGCACCGGAGATCGCACGCGTGGTGTCGGTGGGCCAGTCGGTCGGCTTCGCCCCGCAGCCGGGCCGCGACGCCGAGGCCGCGCAGGCCCTGCTGGGCGCGCACGCGCAGTACGACTGCTGGAACAAGAGCGAACTGCCGGCGCGCTGGCACTACGGCACCAATCCGCGCATTCCGCCGATCGTCTGCCAGATGCACGAAGGCTGGGATGCACTGACCCGCGCCAGCATCGCCAGGCGCTCGCCCGGCGACCGTGGTTCGCACGGCTACGACCCGGCGCTGCCGTCGATGCAGGCGGTGTTCATCGCCCGCGGCCCGTCGTTCAAGCAGGGCCAGCTGTTGCCACGGTTCGACAATGTCGATGTCTACCCGCTGCTGGCCCGGCTGACCGGCATCGCCCCGGCGCCGAATGACGGCAATCCGCAGACCCTGCTGCAGGCATTGCGCCCCGGTGCCAGCGCAAAGCCGTAGAAGCGGCCGGGTTTCCCGGGCGACCTTCGGCGCATGCGCCAGGCCACGCCCGGCCTTGCTTCGGCCGGGAACACAAGGCAACCCCGCGGCCATCCATCGGCCAGCGATGCCGGAACGGCTCCAGGTGGTTTCCCTGTTGCCGCCATCCCGCGGCAACCCTCCGGACCATCGACCAGCAATGCCAGAAACCGCTCCAGGCGGTTTTTGCTGCCCTCTTTGCCCGGCGGCTTCTTGTGACTGCCCCTGGCCCTTCTGGCAGGGCCGCCATTGCCGGCGACGTTGATGCGATCTGAATCCGGCATCTCCTAGGCTGCGCACGTTGTCCCCCCAACCTCTGGAGAACGCCATGAAGATCCTTGTCCCGCTGCTGGCCGGCAGCCTGGTGCTGACACTGGCCGCCTGCAACAACCCGGATGCCGAACGGGCCAAGCGCGAAGCCGCCGAAGCCGCCGACCATGCCGCCGAGGCGGTACGCAAGGCCGGCGAATCGACGGCCGATTCGGCCCGCGCCGCCGCCGACCGCGCCGCCGATGCCACCCGCGATGCGGCAGCCAAATCCGAACAGGCACTGGATCGCGCGGCCGATGCGGGCAGTGCAGCCGCCGATGACGCCGCCATGGCGGCCAAGCGGGCCGCGGCCGATGCCAGCGCGGCCACCGCCGACACCGCGCAGAAGGTGGCCGATCATGCACACGATGCCGCCGAGAAGGCGCGCGACAAGGCCGACGACGCCCGGCGCTGAGGCCGGGAACACAGCGTCGTCACGGTACGAGCGTGACGACGCGGCAGCCGTGGCCCGGCAGCTCCCGGCCACGGCTTTCCTGCCCCGGCGCATGCCGCGTATCTCCAGGGAGCATCCTGCCGCAACCGCCATCGCGCCGGGCCGCCGCTGCGTTCCAGGTTTCAGCCCGACGGGCAGGCACGCTCCACTATCGCCGCGAACGGCACGCCGGCTTCCAGCATTCCATAGGCCGGGGGCATGAAGGCCGTGCGCAGGCGCGTGGCGATGAACAGCGGGGCGACGGGGCTGCCGGCACGTAGCAGCGATGCCGCCTGCAGCAGTATCGCCAGCGTGGCGGTGATGCGCCGCGCGGCGACCTCGCCTGGCGTCGTTTCGTCCAGCATCCGCACTCCGGCATCGAGTGCGGCGGCGTAGACCGCATCGCTGCCACGCGCCAGTTCCAGTTCGCGCAACAGCGCCTGCCGCGCCATCGGTTCGCGCGACAGCGCGCGCAGCACGTCCAGGCACTGCACGTTGCCGCTGCCTTCCCAGATCGAATTGAGCGGCGCCTGCCGGTACAGGCGCGGCAACATCGATTCCTCGATGTAGCCGGCGCCGCCCAGGCATTCCTGCGCCTCGTTGACGAAACCCGCCGCGCGCCGGCAGATCCAGAACTTGCCGATGGCGGTGGCCACGCGCGCGAACGCGGCTTCCTGCGCATCGTGCGCGCCGGCATCCACCGCGCCGGCGACACGCAATGCGAGCGTGGTGGATGCCTCCGATTCCAGCGCCAGGTCGGCCAGCACATTGGCCATCAGCGGCTGTTCGACCAGGCGCCGGCCGAACGCGCGGCGGTGACGCACATGGTGCAGCGCCTGCACCAGCGCCATGCGCATTTCCGCCGCCGCGCCGAGCATGCAGTCCAGCCGGGTCAGCATCACCATCTCGATGATGGTGGCCACGCCACGGCCCTCCTCGCCGATGCGCCGCGCCCACGCGCCGCAGAATTCGACCTCGCTGGAAGCGTTGGCCCAGTCGCCGAGCTTGTCCTTCAGCCGCATCAGCCGGAACGCATTGCGCGCGCCATCGGGCAGGCGCCGCGGCAGCAGGAAACAGCTCAGCCCACCCGGTGCCTGCGCCAGCACCAGCCAACCGTCGGACATCGGCGCGGAGAAAAACCACTTGTGCCCGACCAGCGCATATTCGCCTTCGCCCGCCAGCGGCGTGGCGCGCGTGCTGTTGCTGCGAACGTCCGAACCGCCCTGCTTCTCGGTCATGCCCATGCCCAGGGTGATGCCGGCCTTTTCCCCGACCGGCACGTCACGCGGGTCGTAGTGCGGCGCAGCCGCCTTGTCTGCCCATTGCGCCAGCGCCGGGTCGCGGCGCAGCACCGCGACTGCGGCGTGGGTCATGGTCAAGGGACAACTGGTGCCGGCCTCGGCCTGGTGGTGCAGGAAACTCAAGGCGGCACGGGCCACATGCGCGCCCGGTTGCGCCTGCTGCCACGACAGCCCGGCCACGCCATGCGCCTTGGCCACGTCCATCAGCCGGTGGTAGGCCGGGTGGAATTCCACACTGTCGATGCGCCGGCCCTGCGCGTCGTGGGTACGCAGCAGTGGCCGCTGCCGGTTGGCGTCGAAGCCGAGCCGGTACAGTTCGCCGCCGGCCAGCGCGCCATAGCCGTCCAGCGATGCCACGAACGCGCCACCGCCCTCGCGCAGCACCGCTTCGCACAGGGCGATGTCGTCGCTCCACAGGTTGCGCTCGGGAAACGGCGGCGGCTGGTTCTCCACGACGTGGGTTTCAAATGGCGCGATCGTGTCGGTCATCGCCTGTCCTCGCTGGATGCGGTTGCCGCATTGTGCCGCAGCCCGTGCTCTCGCCACTTGCACGCACGCCGCGGCACAGTCGGGCCATGGCCAGCCGCGATGACCGGGTGGTGCTGCGCCCGGAGGGCCTGTACTGCCCGGTCGGCGATTTCCACATCGCCCCTTGGCGGCCGGTGGCGCGGGCGGTGGTCACCCACGCGCACGGCAACCACCCGCGGCCGGGCATGGGGCGCTACCACTGCACGCCGCAGACGCTGCCGTTGCTGCGCTGGCGGCTGGGCGAGGCAGTCATCGACGCACACAAGCATGGCCAGCCGTTCCGGCTCGGCGGCATGGAAGTATCGCTGCACCCGGCCGGCCACGTGCGGGGCTCGACACTGGGACGCATCAGCGACGGGCGGCAGCTGTGGGTGGCTTCCGGCGACTACAAGCGCCAGCCCGACCCGACCTGCCTGCCGTTCCAGCCGCTGCGCTGTGACACCTTCATCACCGCGGCCACCTTCGCCCTGCCGGTCTATCGCTGGCCGGACACCGCCGGTGTCGCCGCGGAAATCTTGCAATGGCGCGCCGAATGCGAGGCGCGTGGCGAAGCCGCGGTGCTGCTGTGCTGCGCGCCGGGCAAGGCGCAGCGGCGGCTGGCCGAACTGCAGCGGCTGGGCGCGCCGACGGCCTGGCTGCATGGTGCCGTCGCCAATGGCATGCAGGCCTACCGCGATGCCGGCGTGGCCCCGCCCGGATGCGAAGCCGTCGCCGGGCAGGGCCGCCTGGCCGACGCAGCCGGGCGGCGGGTGCTGGCACCGCCCTCGGTTGCCGGCGGCAGCTGGCTGCGCCGTTTCGGCCGCTGGCAACTTGGCTTTGCTTCGGGCTGGATGCGCCTGCGCGGCAATTGGCGGCGACGCAACCTGGACCGCGGCTTCGTGGTGTCCGACCACGCCGACTGGCCGGCGCTGGCTGCTGGTCGCCGACCTGCACCTGGGCAAGGGCGACACCTTCCGCCGCGCCGGCATCGCCCTGCCGCAAGGCGGCACCGGCGCGGACCTGGCGCGGCTGGATGCGTTGTTGCAGCAGCTGCCGGTCGCCGCGCTGTGGATACTCGGCGACATGCTGCACGCGCGGGTGGAAACCACGGCACCGTGGCTGGCGCAATGGCGGCAATTCCACAGCCGCCACGCCGCCGTCGCCATGCACCTGGTACGCGGCAACCACGACCGTGCCGCGCACGGCGCGGCACGGGGCATCGAACTGCACGCCGGCAGCGTGCCGCAGCCGCCGTTCGTGTTCGCCCACGACCCGCTGCCCGACCCGCACGGCACCGTCATCGGCGGCCACCTGCACCCGGTCGTACGGCCGCCGGGCATGCAGCGGCGCTGGCCGGTGTTCCAGCTGCGCGACGGACTGATCGTGCGGCCCGCGTTCTGGCGCTTCACCGGCGGCCAGGCAGTGTGCGGCCCGCACCCGGGCAGCGCGTGCTGGCCTGCGTCGAAGGCCAGGCCATCGCCCTGCCCCTGCCCTGAACCTGCTTCACGCCTCGCCGGCAAGCGCGCGGATGAAAGCCTCCTCCAGCGGCAGCTTGCCGAACACGCCGTGCTGGGTACCGCTGAGCACGCGCAGCATATGGCCGCGGCCACCGGGCATGCGCCCCATCGGCTTGAACAACAGGTCGCGCGCGTTCGCCACCCAGTCGCGCTCGGACTGGAAGACCGGGGTCAGCCAGCGGCTCCAGAACTGGTACAGCTGCACATGCGCCTGGCGTGCGGCCTGGTAGCAGGCCAGTGCCGCATCGATGGTGGCTTCGGTGCGCAATGCGTCGCGCAGGGCCATGGCGTCCAGCAGCGCCATGTTCACGCCCTGCCCCAATTGCGGGCTCATCGAATGCGCAGCATCGCCGGCCAGCACCAGCCGGCCATGGTACCAGCGGTCCATCACCGCATCGCGGTAGCTGGCGCGCGCCAACTGCGTGCTGTCATGGATGCCGTGCAGGCGCTGCCGCGCCTGCGGCCACATGCGCTCGATCTCTTCCAGCCATGGCTCCAGCCCGGCCTGCTGCCACGCATCGAAGCCATCGCGCGGCAGGCTCCAGAAAAAGCTCAGTCGCGGCTGCGCGTCGCCCGGGCGCGTGCCCACCGGCAACAGCCCGATCATCCGGCGCGCGGCCACGTAGCGCTGGCGCAGTTCGTCGCCGAAGGCCCAGTCACCGCTCGGCAGCAGGCACCACAGCGCGCCCCACGGATACACCCGGTCCAGCCGCGTGCCGCGCACCTGCGCGCGCAGGCCCGATGCCGAGCCATCAGTTGCGATCACCAAGTCGAACGGGCCGTGCCAGTGCCCCTGCGCGTCCTGCACGCGCCGCAGCGAATCGTCGATGGCAGCGATGCGATGGCCCACGTGCAGCGTGCGCGGCGCCTGCCACGCTGCATCCAGCAGCGCGAACAGCGCGCCGCGCTGCATGCCCACGCCATACAGGCGCGCGTCCAGGCCGGCATAGCGCATGTCCATCACCGCGCGGCCGCAGGGCGTTTCGCCGTACAGGCGGCGCACCACCGCGCCATGCGCCAGCACCTGCGGCAGCAGGTCCATCCGCCACAACACCTGCAGGCCGCTGGGCTGCAGCAGGAAGCCAGCGCCCACCGGCCCCGGTTGCGCGGCCTGCTCGAACACCTGCACGCGGTGTCCGTCGCGCGACAACAACACCGCCAGCGACTGCCCGGCGGTGCCGTAGCCGACGATGGCGATATCCAGTGGCTTGTTGCTCATGGTGGATTCCTTGTCCATGCCGGCGTCATCAAAACGGGAACCGCTTCCCGCCGGGGAAAGTGGTTCGGCGCCGGCAGCAAGCGCCGCCCGCGGCGGGGATGCTACCCGGTTCGGTCAGGCATCCCTCCCCCGCTCACCGCCGTTTCAACGACAGCGTCGGTAGCAAGCCCCCGACCTGCATCCGCATCGCCCACCACGGGCGGCGCATTGGCCAGTCACTTTTCCACTTCACTGACGACCGAGCGCAGATACATGTGCTCGGTCGTGGATGCGGGGTTTGCCCCACATGAGCCTGCCCCCGGAAGCACCGTGCCGGGCAAGCCCGGAACCTATGCTGCGCGCAACCGGCAACACCGGCGCCAGCGCCCCATCGGCGCGGCACCACGCAGTTCGCGGCCCCCCATGCAATGCCGGGCAACGGTGACAGACACCAGGAGCAGCCAACGCTGATGCGGGCCTGTAGCTGGCGGGAAACAGCCCCCCGAAGCGACGAAGCCCAGGCTTGCGACAAGCCGTGACCTGTTGCCGGAAGCTGCGTCCAGCGCGCCAGGGATGGCGCGCGCCCGAGTCAGGGCAGGATGCCCTGCCGAGGGAAAAGCAGCTTCCGGCAACAGGGCGCGGCGCCCCGCCGAAGCTCGCCGTTGCCGTTGCCGTTGCCGTTGCCCAAAACAGCATCCATCCGCGCGGGCAAAGAAAAACCCCGCCGTGGCGGGGTTTTCTGCACAACCGAATGGATCACTCGGCCGGCGTGATATTGGAGGCCTGGGCGCCCTTCGGGCCCTGCGTCACGTCATAGGTAACGCGCTGGCCTTCCTGCAGGCTGCGGAAGCCCTTGGAATTGATCGCGGAGAAGTGCGCGAAGACATCGGCGCTGCCGTCCTCCGGTGAGATGAAGCCAAATCCCTTGGCGTCGTTGAACCACTTGACGGTACCGTTCGGCATGGTGATGCGAGACCTTGTTCGATGAATGGATTGATGCACGCTGAATGAAGCGTACCGGCGGAGTATGCAAAGCCTGCGCCAATATGACAATCACCCCCGCGCCAGTTCGCCCACCAGATCCGGCAAACCCGCCGAAGCGGCCTCCACGTTGGCCAGCACCTCCTCCATGGTGATCTCGGCCGCACCGCCGCAGCCGGCCGCCCAGTTGGCGACGATGGCCAGGCAGGCGTAATCCAGCCCCAGTTCGCGCGCCAGCCCGGCCTCGGGCATGCCGGTCATGCCGACCAGGTCGCAGCCATCGCGGCGCAGGCGCGCGATCTCGGCAATGGTTTCCAGGCGCGGGCCCTGGGTGGCGCCATAGCAGCCGCCATCGTGCACGGCCACGCCGCGCGCCTGCGCGCCGGCCAGCACCTGCGCGCGCAGCGACGGCGTGTAGGGATGGCCGAAATCCACGTGCAGCACCTCGCTGCCTTCTTCCTCGCACAGCGTGGAGATGCGCCCCCAGGTGTAGTCGATCAGCTGGTCCGGGCAGGCCAGCACGCGCGGGCCGAACGCATCGGTGATGCCGCCGACGGTGTTCAGCGCCAGCACGCGGTCCGCGCCCAGCTGCTTGAGCGCGGCCAGGTTGGCGCGGTAGTTGACCTTGTGCGGCGGGATCGAATGGCCTTCGCCATGGCGGGCCAGGAAGGCCACGCGGCGGCCATTCAACAGGCCGACCCGGACCGGGCCGGACGGTGCGCCGTAGCGGGTCTGCACCTCATGGCTGCGCACATCGTCCAGCGCGGCCAGCTTGTAGACACCGGTGCCGCCGATCACGGCCAGTGCGATGGGTTCCATGCTTGATTCCTGATGCATTGCGTCGCTGTTGCCGGGCACGGCCACTATGGCGGTACCCGGCGGGAACCGGCGGTTCGCCGCCGGTCACTCCTTCATCGCGTAGATCGCCGGCAGGGTGCGCAGCGCTTCGTTGACGTCCATGCCGAAGCCGAACACGAAGCGGTCGGGCACTTCCACGCCGACGTAATCGGCGCTGACGTCCGGCAGGCAACGGTCGTGGCGCTTGACCGCCATCGCCGCGATGCGCACGTCGGTCGCGCCCTGCTCCAGGCACCACTGGCGCACGCCCTGCAGGGTGAAGCCTTCGTCGAGGATGTCGTCCACCAGCAGCACGCGGCGGCCGAACAGCGCGGTGGCCGGGCGATGCTTCCACACCAGGTCGCCACCGGCTTCGCCGTGGTAGCGGGTGGCGTGCAGGTAGTCGAACTGCAGGTCCTGGCCGCGCGCGCCCAGTTCCAGCGCCAGCTGGCCGGCGAACGGCAACGCGCCGTGCATGATCGACAGGTAGACCGGGACTTCCCCCTTGTAGTCGCGCGCGATCGCCTCGGCGATGCCGGCGATGGCCTTGTCGAGAGTGGGACGGTCGACCAGCAGGTCGGCCTGTGCCAGGGCCTGTTCAATGGTGAAGTTGGGCATCAGACGGTTCTTCCAGGGTTTTCAAGCAGGAGGTTGCGGGTATCGCCATGGCGGGCGTCGGCCAGCAGGCCGCCCCAGCCCAGGGCGCCGTGGGCGATCAGGCCCAGCAGCGCGGCGGTGTTGAGGCTGCGGCCGGCCACGGCCTGCAGCGATTGTTCGACCAGTTCCGGGTGGCACACCAGCACCACGTCGCAGCCGGCGTCCAGGTGCGCATCGACCCGGGCCTTGACCCCACCGGCGGCGAACGAGGCCGCCATGCCGATGTCGTCGGAGAACACCACGCCGCGGAAACCCATGTCCCGGCGCAGCACCTGGTTGATCCAGCGCGGCGAATAACCGGCCGGTTCCGGCGCGACCTGCGGGTAGACCACGTGCGCCATCATCACCGCGTCGGCGCCGGCGGCGATGCCGGCGCGGAACGGCAGCAGGTCGTGCGCTTCCAGTTCGTGCAGCGGGCGCGGATCGATGGCGACATCGACATGGGTGTCCTCGCGCACCGTGCCATGGCCGGGGAAATGCTTGAGCGTGGCGGCCATGCCCACCGAGTGCATGCCGCGCACATAGGCGGCGGTGAGCGCGGCCACGGCCTGCGGGTCCTCGGCGAAGGCACGGTTGCCGATGGCCAGGTTGCCATGGCCAACGTCCACCACCGGGGCGAAACTCAGGTCCAGGCCGCTGGCGCGGACCTCGCTGGCCATCAGCCAGGCATGCCGTTCGGCCGATGCCAGCGCGGCTTCCGGGTCGGTCGCATACAGCCGGCCCAGCCCGTCCAGCGGCGGCAGTTCGGTGAAGCCCTCGCGGAAGCGCTGCACACGCCCGCCCTCCTGGTCCACCGCCAGCAGCAGCGGCCGCGCGGTGGCGGCACGGATGGCCGAGGTCAGCTCGACCAGTTGCCCGCGGGAAGCGAAATTGCGCTTGAACAGCACCACGCCGGCCACGGCATCGTGCTGCAGCCAGTCACGTTCCCGGGCGGTCAGTTCGGTGCCGGCAACGCCGATCAGAAGCATGCAGGGACTCCAGGGTGCCGCACGGCGCGGCAGAGCCCGGCATTGTCGCAGATGGCGCCAACGGCGTCAGAACCGGCCCTGACCCGGGTACGGACGGCCCGGGACGAAACACGGTCCGGCGGACTGAACCCGTGCAGGACGCGTGAACGAACGGGTCAGGGACTGCAGCCGTCAACGGCGCAGGCCGGGCCGTCTGCTCCGGGTTCCGCCGGCGCCCGCTCGGCGGCGATCTTCTGCAGGACCTGGGCGAAAACCTCCGGCGGCTGCCCGCCCTGCACCGCGTACCTGCCATCGATGACGAAGGTCGGCACCGACTGGATGCCCAGCGCCTGCGCCTGGCCAAGGCCCGCGCGGATTTCATCCATGCCTTCGTCCGAATCCAGCATCGCCTGCACGCGCTCGGCGGCGATGCCGCCGACAGCGGCCGCAGCGGCCAGCACCTGCGGGTCGGCCAGGTTGCGGCCATGCTCGAAATGGGCGCGGAACAGCGCCTCGCCCACGGCCTCCTGCACGCCCTCGCGCCCGGCCAGCCACAGCAGCCGGTGCGCCGGCAGCGTGCTGACCCGCACCTGGCCACACCCGAAGTCCATCGGCAGGCCTTCGGCCTGCGCCGTCGCCTGGGTCTGCGCCAGCAACTGGTCGGCGCGCTCGGCCCCGCCGAACTTGGCCGCATAGGCCTGCCGCAGCGGTACCGGGGTGGTGCCGGCGCTGGGGTCGAGCAGGAATGGATGCCAGTGCACCTCCACCTGCGGCGCGGCATCGCCCAGCAGTTGCAGGCCACGCTGGAAGCGGTGCTTGCCGATCCAGCACCAGGGGCAGACCACGTCGGACCAGATATCGATGCGCATGCGGGTTCCTTGCTTCAAGGTTCAGGCGCGCTCGTCGGCGCGCCATTGCGAATAGGGGCGCGAGGCCAGCGCCAGGTTGTAGTAGCGCCGTTCGTCGGTGACTTCCGCGCCGGCCCAGGCCGGCATGTCGAACGCCTGCCCGGCACTTTCCAGTTCCACCTCGGCCACCACCAGCCCGGCGTTGTCGCCGAGGAATTCGTCCACTTCCCACAACAGGCCGCCGTGGCGGACCAGGTGGCGACGCTTGTCGACCAGCCCGCCCACGCACAGCGCCAGCAACTCACGCGCCTCGGCCACCGGGACCGGGTAGTCGAACTCCTGCCGGGTATGCCCGAGCTCGCGCGACTTGATGTTCAGGTACGCCTGCCCGCCTTGGATGCGCACGCGCACCGAGGCCTTCTGCGCGCCGCTGTCCATGGCCGCCGCGTCGTTGATGTAGCCCTGCGCCATCGGGATGACCGCATGCGCGGCGGCGCGCCAGCTGTCGTCGGTGACCAGGAACTTGCGTTCGATCTCGATGCCCATTCACAACCTCGTTGATGCGGGTCCTTCACAAATGCAGCGCACGTCCCCGTGCGCGGATTCAATGATGCGAGTCCCTCGCAAGAGCAGCGCACGTCCCTGTGCGCGGATTCACTGACGCGAATCCCCCGCAAGAGCGGCGCACAACCATGCGTGCGTATTTCACTTCTTTTCGAACACGGCGATGCTTTCCACGTGCGCGGTGTGCGGGAACATGTCCATCGCGCCGGCGCTGACCAGGGTGAAACCCTGCTCGTTGACCAGGTAGCCGGCATCGCGCGCCAGCGAACCGGGGTGGCAGCTGACGTAGACGATGCGCTTGAACTGTTTCAGTGGCAGCTGCTGCAGCACGTCAATGGCGCCCGAGCGCGGCGGGTCGAGCAGCAGCTTGTCGAAGCCCTGCTTCATCCACGGCGCGTTGCGCTGGTCCTGGGTCAGGTCGGCGGCGAAGAACTGCGCGTTGTCCAGGCCGTTGCGCTGGGCATTTTCCTTCGCCCGCGCCACCAGCCCGGCCTCGCCTTCCACGCCCACCACCTCGCGCACGGTGCGCGCCAGCGGCAGGGTGAAGTTGCCCAGGCCGCAGAACAGGTCGAGCACGCGCTCGTCCGGCTGCGCGTCCAGCAGCGCCAGCGCGTGCGCGATCATCTGCTGGTTGAGCTTGGCGTTGACCTGGATGAAATCCAGCGGGCGGAACGCCAGTTCCACGTTCCACTGCGGCAGCGCGAACGACAGCGGCACGCCCTCGGCCGGCCACAGCGGGTGCACCGATTCCACCCCGCCCGGTTGCAGGTAGATGGCGAAGCCGTGTTCCTGGCCGAAAGCGGTCCACGCTTGCTGGTCGGCGGCGGACAGCGGCTGCAGGTGGCGCACGGTCAGCACCACGGCCGCATCGCCGCCGATGAATTCGACCTGCGGGATGTCGCGCTTGCCGTCCAGGGTTTCGATGAAGGCCGACAGCGCCGACACCTTGCCGCCGACTTCCGGGATCACGGTCAGGCATTGCGACAGGTCGGCGACGAAGCGCGGGTCCTGCTCGCGGAAACCGACCAGGGTCTTGTCCTTCTTTTCGACGCGGCGCACCGAGAACCGGCCCTTGCGCCGGTAACCCCAGCTGTCGCCGGCCAGCGGCGGCAGCACGCGGCCCGGGCTGACGTGGCCGATGCGGGTCAGGTTGTCCATCAACACCTGCTGCTTGGCCACGATCTGCCGGCCCTCGTCCAGGTGTTGCAGCACGCAGCCGGCGCACACGCCGAAATGCGGGCAGCGCGGCTGCACCCGCTGCGGCGAGGCCTGCAGCACCTGCACGGTCCTGGCCTCGTCGAAGTGGCGGCTCTTGCCGGTCTGCTCGGCCAGCACGGTTTCGCCGGGCAGCGCGCCGGTCACGAAGGTCACCTTGCCGCCCTCGCCTTCACGGCGGGCGACGCCGCGGCCGTCGTGGCTGAGGTCGAGGATGTCGGTCTGGAACGGGGTCTTGTCTATGCGGGATCTGGATCGGGCCACGTGGCGAACGGCTGCGGGCAAAGGGGCGCGTATTGTCGCAGATGCGGCCGGGCCGACGGCCCGGCGCTTGCATGGCCGCGCGCCATCGCCAATGATGCGGCGCAGGGCTGACATGGAGGCAGCAGATGAATACGCAACAGCCGGGCAACCCGCCACGCCTGTTGCTGGTCGAAGACGATGCGACCAGCCAGGGCTTTTTCCGCACCGCACTGGAAGCGCTGCCGGCCACGGTCGACGTCGCCGACACGGTCGCCACCGCACTGCGCATGGGCGGCGCGACACGCCACGACCTGTGGCTGATTGACGCCAACCTGCCGGACGGCACCGGCCTGGAACTGCTGCAGCGCCTGCGCGCGTTGCATCCAACGGTCCCGGCCCTGGCGCACACCGCCGACAGCAGCCCCGGGATGCAACGCAGGCTGCGCGCGGCCGGGTTCGGCCAGGTGCTGCTCAAGCCGATGCCACGCGCCACCCTGCTCGATGCCGCCCGCGCCTGCCTGGGCGTGGGCGCCGGCACCTCCACGGTGATGGAAGCCACGCCGGACTGGGATGAAAACGCCGCGCTCAGTGCGCTCAATGGCCAGCAGTCGCACATCCTCGCCCTGCGCGAACTGTTCCTGTCCGAACTGCCGATCGCCCGCGATGCGGTTTCGGTGGCGCTGCGGCAACGTGACGACGGCGCGCTGCGCAAGCAACTGCACCGGCTGCAGGCCAGCTGCGGCTTCGTCGGCGCCTCCCGGCTGGGCCGCGCGGTACGGCAACTGCACCAGGCGCCGGAGTCGGACATGGCGCGGCGCCAGTTCGACGCGGCGGTGAGCGCTCTACTGCATTGAAGCCAGAAGTGAGTGAAGAGGAGTGAGGAGTGAGAAAAGGCAGGAGCAAAAGCCGTCATCTCCGCGAAGGCGGAGATCGCTCTTGCTTCTTCTCACTCCTCACTCCTCTTCACTCACTTCTGGCGCTCAAGTCGCCCAGCATCTCCCACGACTTGAGCCCGCGCCCGCCCAGGTGATGCAGCAGCACCGCGCGCATCTGCGGGCGCAGGCTGGCCAGGTCGGCCGCGTCGGGCATGCGGTCCTCGCCCAGGGCGAGCAATGCCGCGCCGGTGGCCAGGCCGCGGCGTTCGGCCGTGCTGCGCTCGCTGAGCAGGCGCAGCGGCCCTTCCTGCGGGTCCAGGCGGTAACGTGCCGCCGGGTCCAGCGGCTGCCCATCGGCAGCGCAGGTCCAGTCGAAGCCGAAACCGAGCGCGTCGAGCAGGTCGCGCTCGAAACGCCGCAGCGCCCAGGCCAGGGCGCTGGCGCCGGCCAACTGCGCACGCACCTGGCCATAGGCGTCGTACAACTCGGGCAAGGGGTCCTGGCGCGGCGCCAGGCGCAGCACCAGTTCGTTGACATAGAACGCGGCCAGCATCGCCTGCCCGTGCAGGCGCGGCGCCGCGTCCTGGCTTTCGGCCCGGCGCAGCTGCGCCAGCTCGCCGCTCATGACCGCATCGAAGCGGATCGACTGCAACGGCTGCAAGGCCGCACGCAGCGCCTGCTTCTTCGGTCCATGCACGCCGCGCGCGAGCAGGCCGATGCGGCCATGCTCCAGCGTCAGCGCCTCCACCAGCAGGCTGGTTTCGCGCCAGGGACGCGCGTGCAGGACGTAGGCCGGTTGGTCGTCGAGGCGCATGCGGCGGAGATCAGGAGTGAGTGAAGAGGAGTGAGGAGTGAGAAAAAGCGGGATGTCCTGCTTTTGCTCCTGCCTTCTCTCACTTCTCACTCCTCTTCACTCACTCCTCGCTCTCACTCCCCGTAGCCGAAGGCCTTCAACGCGGCTTCGTCGTCCGACCAGCCCTCGCGCACCCGCACCCAGGTTTCCAGGAATACCTTGGCGCCGAACAGGCGCTCCATCTGCAGGCGGGCCTTGCCGCCGATGTCCTTCAGGCGGGTGCCGCCCTTGCCGATCACGATGGCCTTCTGGCCCTCGCGCTCGACCCAGATCACCGCACCGATGCGCAGCAGGTTGCCGTCCTCGGCGAAGCGTTCGATCTCCACCGTGGTGGCATACGGCAGTTCCTCGCCGAGCTGGCGCATCAGCTGTTCGCGCACCAGTTCGCCGGCCAGGAAGCGCTGGCTGCGGTCGGTGATCTCGTCCTCGCCGAACATCGGCGGTGCTTCCGGCAGCAGCTTGAGCACGTCACGCACCAGTGCCTCCAGCCCGCTGCGTTTCTGCGCCGAGATCGGATGCACGCCAGCGAAGTCACGGCCGTTGGTGATTTCCTGCAGGAACGGCAGCAGCGCGCCCTTGTCCTTGAGCCGGTCGACCTTGTTGACCACCAGCACCACCGGGATGCCGGCATCGCGCAGTACGTTGAACGCCAGTGTGTCCTCTTCGTCCCAGCGCCCGGCCTCGATCACCAGCAGGCCAGCGTCCACGCCTTCCAGCGAGCCGCGCGCGGCGCGGTTCATCACCCGGTTCATCGCCCGCTTCTGCTGGCGGTGCAGCCCGGGGGTATCCACCAGCACCAGCTGGCCTTCCGGGAAGGTGGCGATGCCCAGCAGGCGGTGGCGCGTGGTCTGCGGGCGGTTGGAGACGATGCTGACCTTGGCGCCCACCAGGGCGTTGGTCAGGGTCGATTTGCCGACATTGGGGCGGCCGATGACGGCGACGCTGCCACAGCGATGGGAGGAGGTGTCGTTCACTTGGAATCCAGTTGCTCGATCGCGGCCGCAGCCGCCTGTTGTTCTGCCAGCCGCCGCGAGCTGCCCTCGCCTTCGGTGGCCACGGCCGGGTCGGCCAGGCGGCAGCGTACCCGGAAATGCCGGGCATGGTCATCGCCGGTCTCCGACACCAGCTCGTACGCCGGCAGCGGCTTCTGCCGCGCCTGCAGCCATTCCTGCAGGCGGGTCTTGGGGTCTTTTTCCGGTTTGCCGGCCGGCACCGCGGCCATGGAGGCCTCGAACCAGGGCAATACCCGCGCGCGGCAGGCCTCGAAGCCGGCATCCAGGTAGATCGCCCCGACCACCGCCTCGAAGGCGTCGGCCAGGATCGAATCACGGCGGTGGCCGCCGGATTTCATCTCGCCCGGGCCCAGGGTCAGGCGCTCGCCCAGCTCCAGGGTGCGGGCGATGGCCGCCAGCGCGCTCTCGCACACCAGCGCCGAGCGCGCCCGGGTCAGCGCGCCCTCGTCGGCCTTGGGCCAGCGGCTGAACATGGCCTCGGCGACCAGCAGGTTGACGATGCTGTCGCCCAGGAACTCCAGCCGCTCGTTGTGCGGC
>Ga0153956_1001621_pt1 | contig 19038 bp, 21 predicted proteins | sample TSFL040MetaG_FD_104704 | JGI IMG/M metagenome (GOLD analysis project Ga0153956, IMG submission 104704) | Attine ant fungus gardens microbial communities from Florida, USA - TSFL040 MetaG | ecosystem: Host-associated > Fungi > Mycelium > Unclassified | place: USA: Florida, Wekiwa Springs...
CGTCCAGCCCCAGTCCGTCCTCGATCTCCGCCAGCGCCCCCAGGGTCAGCAGCAGGCGGTATTGCCGCCCGCCCGCCTCCAGCGCCGCTTCGCCACGTGCCCGGTTGACCATCTAGAGGCTCGCAAAGGCCAGCGCGCCGGCCGAAGCCAGCGACAGCGAGATTTTCACCTCGCCGTCATAGGGGCCGTCATATTGCAGCGCCGTGATCTTGAACGGCCCGGTGACGGTGCCGAAGCCGGGGATCGCGACCTGGAAATTGCCGACGCCCGCGTTGAAGAAGGCCGCGCGCAGCGCCGCATCCGATGCCGCGTCCTTGAACACGCCGGAGCCGGAGATGGTCGCGGTCTTGACCCCGCCCGCCATCAGCTCGCGCCACATGTCGGCGGAATCGGCATTGGTGATGTCCACCGCCTGGGAATTGAACGCCAGGGTGGTGGCGCGCAGGCCGGCGACGGTGGTGAAGGCTTCCGGGTCGGCGCCGTCGCCGATCTTGATCAGCAGGTCGCGGCCGCGTTGGGCGGTCATGGGATCTCCTTCAGAGCTTGAGGATACGATAGGGCGCCAGCAGCGCCAGCGCCGTGTCGGGCATGGGCGCGGCATCGCTGCCGCGATGGTCGTAGAGCGCCGACACGATCTGCAGGATCGCCTGGGCGACGGGGGCGGGAACATCACCGGCGTCGCCATAACCGGCGGTGAAAGCCACGGCGATACCGTCGGCGGCGCGCAGCTTCGCCGGCGGCTCCGCCAGGATCAGGCGCTGGCCCGCCACCGTGTAGGCGCCGCCATCCAGCAGCGTGGCCGCGCCGTCCGGCGCGTACAGCGTCACGGACTGTACGGCCTGCAGCGGCGGCAGCGGCAGTTCGATCGCGCTGCCGGCGCGGTCCAGCCACAGCGTCCAGGCTTGCGTGACAAAGGCCCGGCCGGTGTGCCATTCGGCGCGGGCGCGGGCCGCGGGGATCAGCGCCGCGATCAGGGCATCTTCATCGCCGCCGGATTCCACGCGCAGCCAGGCCTTGGCCTGGTCCAGCGTCACCGGCTCGGCGGCGGGCGGCGTGTTCAGTTGCAGGGACATGGTGTCTCTCGAAAAAGAAAGCCCCGGCGATGGGGGAGAGCATCGCCGGGGCCGGGGTGCCGCGAAGACGCGGCGATCCGCGGCGCGTTTGGCGCCACGAATTCCAGAGACCCGCCGCCCCCTTCATGCGAAGCATGGCAAGGGGGAGGCGGTTTCAGCGTGCGAGGCATGTGCGAAGGCGGGAGCCTGAGCAGCCGAGCGGAAGCTGAAACCGGAGGGGGGTCACTTAAGAAGCGGCAAACTTCATCAGCTTGATCGCCTCGAAATTCTGCACCCCGCCGCCGACCCGCTTGGTGGTGTAGAACAGCACATAAGGTTTGGCGCTGTAGGGATCGCGCAGCACCCGCACGCCGACGCGGTCCACGATCAGGTAGCCGCGCGCGAAATCGCCGAACGCGATCGAACAGGAATTCGACGCGATGTCCGGCATGTCCTCGCTCTCGGTCACCGGATAACCGAAGATGGTGGCGGGCTGGCCCGCCGCCGTGCCCGGCTGCCAGATGTAATTGCCGTTGGCGTCCTTGAATTTGCGCACCGTGCTTTCGGTCTTGCGGTTCATCACCCAGCGGCCGTTGGCGCGATAGCCCTGCTTGGGCGCGTAGGCCAGGTTGAGCAGCGCATCGGCCGGGGCGTCTTCGTCATCCACGAAGGCGCCGTCGGCGCCCGACGCGACGGTGCCGATCTTGCCCCAGACCCAGCTGGCGTCGGCCACGGTGGTATAATGCAGGAAGCCGGTCGGCTTGTTCGAGCCGTCGCCGTTGACGAAGGCGGCGCCCTCCTGCTCGGCGAAGACGATCTGCACCTCGTCGGCCAGCCACTGCTCGATATCCACCTGGCTGTCGTCCAGCAGCGTCTGGGTGGCGGCGGGCATGGCGTAAAGCTCCATCGCCGGGAAATCCAGCGCCGCCAGGGTCGGCGCGCCGCTCTGGCTGATGCTGCCGGTCTCGCCCACCCAGCCGGCGGCCGCGCCGGCGGTGGTGATGGGCTTGCGATAGCTGCCGCCGCCGATGGCGCGCACGCTGGCGATGGCGCGGATCGGCGAGGCCTGGCTCAGCACGCGGTCGATGGTGCGCTCGATCTCCAGCGGCACGGTGTAGCCGCCATCGGTGTCGCTGCCTTCGCTCAGCGTCTTGACTTCCATGTCCAGGCCGTCGCCCCTGCGGACATAGCGGTCGAAGCGCGCCTTGCGCTCGCACGCCGCGGGATCGGACGCGGCGCGCTCGCCCGACAGCATGGGCCGCGTCTGCGCCAGCATCAGCGCGTCGATCTTCTGCTTGGTCTCGGTCAGGTGGGCGTCGATGCGCGCCACCTTTTCCTCGTTCAGCACATCGGCGGACCGGCGCTCGATGCCCTTCAGGCGCTCGTCATTGCCCTGCTTGAAAGCCTCGAAGCCGGCGAGGAAATCCTCGAACGCCTGCTTGACCTCATGGCCGTGTTCGATGGCTTTGGTTTCCAGTTCCATTCTCTTCTCCTGCATTAAGCGCTGAGGGCCGCGCCCGCCTCACGAAACATCCGCGCCAGATCCGGCTGGCGCGCGCCGATGGTCGTGACCGCCGAGCCGATGAGCAGCGGAAAGGTCACGACTGAAATTTCCCAGAGTTCGACTTCCAGCAGTGTCCGGGCGTCCTGCTTCGGCCCGCGCCGCGCCCGCACGGTGCGAAAGCCGATGGAAAGGCCGTTGATCGCGCCGTCCGCCAGAAGCGCGCGCACGTCGCGCGCCTGTTCGATTTCGTTGAGCAGCCGCCCGCGCACATACAGGCCGCGGCCGTCCTCCGCGATCTCCTCCCACACCCCGATCGGCGCATGGGCGAAGTGCTGGTACAACAGGCGCACCTGCGACGGCCCGCGCCGCCGCAACGACGCGGCGAAAGCGCCGGGCGCCACGGTGTCGCCGGCGCCGTCGGCCACGTTGAACAGCGAGGCATAGCCCTCGAACTGGTCGGGGCCCAGCGCCGCGAAGCCCGCGCGCGAGGATTTGCGCGCCAGCGGGCGGCGCGTGGTGTGTACGGTGAATGTCACGTTGATTTCTCTGAATGTCACGGCGCCGCCCGCGGCGGGCCATGGCAATTGGGATTATTCCGGCCGGTCCAGTTTCGTCTCGATGCGGTCCAGGCTTTCCCGGATGGACTTGACCTGTTCCTCCAGCACCGCGACTTTCTCGATCGCGGCCTGGTCGCTGGCCACGATGCGCTCCAGGCCGGCGATGCGCTCCGCCGCGCTGCCGGCCCAGAACAGCGCGCCCGCCGTCTGCAACAAAAAAGCCGCCACAAGGGCGGCTGGAAGTTTTCGCTCCGGCGCCTGCCGGAAGGTGTCGATGACCGTCATGTCCCGCCGCCGAAATCGTGTCCCGTATGCCTGATGACGCGCGGCGCGAAGGCGTGCGCCTGCAAGCGTTTCAGTTCCAGTTCCAGAAGCGCCTTCACCCGCGCCCGCGAAACCGTGGCGGCCTTCATCTCCACCGTGTTCAACGGCAGCGCCGCGCCCTGATGCCCCGGCGGCCCCGGCACGCCCAGCGACAGCAGCACATCGCTCGCCACCGCCCAGGCGACAAAGTCGATGAACCAGGGCTGGCGCACCGTCTTCAAGGGGTTGCCCACCAGCACCAGGCCGATGCCGGCGTCGCCGTCGATCTCTTCCACTTCCGCGAACACGCCGGAACGGTCGGGCCGCCAGCTGTCGTCCAGGATCGGCAATTGCCGCCAGCCGCACTGATAGTCGCGGCACAGCGCGGGCCGCGCGTCATAGATGGCGCAGCCGCCCCGGCAGAAGCGGCAGGTGACGCCCGCCGCCTTCTGGATGTCGGGCTTGTCGATCGCCATCACGGTGCAGCACACCGTGCAGTCGCCGCAGCCGCGCCCCGGCACCAGATCGAGTTTGTGATCCATGCGCCGACGATGCCACTTCTTATAAGGCGTCGCCACCCTCCACCGGACTGTATCCTGCCGCCGCGCGCTTCTCGTTGACGGTGAGGAACGACGCTTCGTTCAGCTTGGCCCACATCGCCTGGCGGGTTTCGGCCAGCGCCTCCACCGCGTCGGCGTCGAAGCCGATGCGCAAGGATGCGCCGAACCGGGGCGCCAGCCAGCGGGTCAGCGCGCCGGCGGTGCGCGCCACCAAAGGCAGCACGGCCTGGCGCCAGAAATTCAGGTTGGCTTCGGCGTAATTGGCATAGGTGTTGTCGCCGGGAATGCCCAGCAGCATCGGCGGCACCCCGAAGGCCAGCGCGATCTCGCGCGCCGCCACCGACCGCGTCTCGGCGAAATCCATGTCGGCGGGGTTGTAGCCCATCGCCTTCCAGTCCAGCCCGCCTTCCAGCACCATCGGCCGGCCGGCATTGGCCGCGCCCTGATAGGCGTCTTCCAGTTCGCGCTTCAGCCGGGCGAACTGCTCATCGGACAGGCCCGCGCCGTCCGGCCCCTTATATATAAGTGCGCCCGAGGGCCGGGCGGCATTGTCCAGCAGCGCCTTGGTCCATTGCGCCCCGGCATTGTGGACCTCGATGGCGGCGGCGGCGACTTCCAGCGGCGACAGGCCGTAATAATCGTCCAGCGGGTGGAACAGCGTGGCGTGCAGCACCGCCTCGCGCGGCAGCCGCGTCACCCGGCTCCCGGCGCGATAGTCATAGGCGACGGGCCAGCCGCGCGGCCCCGCCACCACGCTCATCCGGTCGGGCCGCAGCACATGCAGTTCGCGGGGCGCGCCATCCAGCGCCACGCTTTCCAGATAGGCATTGCCCGCCGTCTGCAGGAAAGCATACCAGCGCTCGAACAGGCCCACACCGTCTTCGCAGGCGTTGGGCCGCGCCAGCAGCGCCAGGATGGGGTGGCTTTCCAGTTCTTCCGCCCCGTCATACAGCAGCCAGGGCACGCTCGCCGCCGCGCCCGCGATCTTGCGCACGCAGGCATAGGCGATGGCGTTCTGCATCACCCCGGTCCGCGCCAGGCTGGCGGCGTCGCGCCCGCCCCAGCGCGCCCGGCCCTGCAGCGACAACGCGACCAGCGGCGCGCCGCTTTTCTTTTCCAGCGGCGGCTTGCGGAAGAATTCGAACATGGATGATCCTCAGAGCTTGCGGATACGCGGCTTGGCCCGCCTGCCTTCGAACAGTTCGGCCAGCGCCCAGACCAGCGCATCCATGCGGTCGGGGCTTGCACCGGCCCTGCTGCCGTCATAGTGGCACATCTGGTCTTCCAGCGCGGCGAAGAGGCCGGCGTGATGCACCCGCCCCGCCTCGTACAGCGCGGCGGGGGCTTGCGCGCGGGTGATCTTGCCGCGCGAGGCATGCACCAGTTTCACCGGCGCGCCGGCGTCGGCCTGGCGCAGCACGCTTCTCACCATCTCGCCGCCCTGGTTGGCTTCGGCGACGACGATATCGGCCTCGAAATCCGCGAAAGCCTGCATCACCCGCGCCGCCCAGCCGGCGGGCGACAAGCCGCCTTGCGAATAATCCGCCAGCACGTAACCATCGCCCCCGCAGCGTCCCGCCACCACGATGCCGCATTCGTCGCCATGGCTGCCCGCGGGCGGGTCCACCGCCACCACGACATGCTCAAGCGCCGGCGCTTCGCGCACCCGCGCGGCCTCGATCCATTCCCGCCGCCACAGCGCGCCGGGCGTGTCGTCGACCAGTTCGCCGTCCAGTTCCTGGCGCCCCAGCGCCGAGGCGCCATAGCGCGCCTGCATCGCCAGGTGGAAATCCGGCGGCAGCGCATGATTGTCCGCCGTCCGCGCCCGCGTCACCGCCACGCCCGGCATCTCCAGCAGCGCCTTCAGCGCCGGCATGTTGCGCGGCGTGGTGGTCAGCAGCATGCGCGGATCGCCGCCCAGCCGCAGCGTCATCTGCGCCATGTCCAGCGCGGCCTGGGCCTCGCGCCACTTGGCGAACTCGTCGCCCCAGATCGTGTCGAACTGGTGGCCCCGGAAACTGTCCGGCTCCTCCGCCGACAGCAATGTCGCCACCGCGCCGCACCCCCACAACAGGCGGCCGTTGGACGGCTGGAAGTCCAGCCCCTCCGCCACGTTCAGCAATCCCGATTCCCCTTCCACCATCACCGCGCGCGCGTCGCGCATGGTGGCGCCGATCAGCCCGATGCGGCGCATCCCTCCCCGCGCCACGCCCCCGGCGATCCATTCCGCCCCGGCGCGCGTCTTGCCCGCGCCGCGCCCGCCCAGGAACAGCCAGACCCGCCAATCGCCGCCGGGCGGCAACTGTCCGGCCTGGGCCTGGTAGGGCCAGCCCAGCAGAAGCGCCGCCTCATCCGGCTCCAGGCTCGCCAGCAGTTCCCTTCTTTCGGATGGCGGCAAGGCGTTCATCCAGTCGGCGCTCCAGCGCCGCGCGGGCATCTGCGTCATGCTTGGCGATCTTCTTTTCCTTCACCGCGGCGCGCTGCGCTTCCAGCCGCGACAGCCGCTCCAGGGTTTGTTCCAGCGAGGACAAGGTGCGCGCGTCGGCGGCGCGGCTTTGCGCGTCGCCCGCGTCCCGCGCCTCCGCCACCCGCGAAAGCTGCTTTTCCAGTTCCGAGATCAGTCGTGTGACCATGGTATCGAGCCATTCCGCATCAGGAGCCGCCGCCATCATGAAATCTCTGTCAAGCCGCGAACGGCCGCGCCGGCGGGCGGTGAAGCCGGCCGTTGCGTCAGAGCCAATTGCGGGGAATGACCGCAATGTAAGGGTCATCTGCGCGGGCGGTCAAGGACTTGGCGCGATTTCCCGCTTCCGTCCCGCCGCCGCACCTTGAATCCGCCGCAAATATCGGTCAGCTATCCGCCCCATGTCCGACCGGCGAGACCGCCTCCAGGCCGAGGATTTGCGCAAGGTCACGCAAATCACCGGCCGCTACGCCCCTGCCTTCGCCATCGCCATGGCGGCGATCGCGGTGCCGCTGGCCCTGCTCTATCTGATGCCGATGGTGCTGGGCCTGTTCGCGCCCGCGCTCGATCCCAAGGTGGACCTTTATGCGGTCAACCGGCCGCTGGCCTTCACCTTCCTGGACGCCGACGGCAACGAGGCCGGCCATCGCGGCGCCATCGTGGGCGAGCGCCTGACGCTGGAACAGATGCCCGCCTACCTGCCCGCCGCCTTCATCGCCATGGAGGACCGGCGCTTCTATTCCCACAACGGCATCGACCCGCTGGGCCTGGCGCGCGCCATGCTGCTGGACCTGCGCGCCCGGCATTTCGTGGCCGGCGGCTCGACCATCAGCCAGCAGACCGCCAAGATCGTCTACACCAACCAGCGGCGCACCATGGGGCGCAAGCTGATCGAACTGATCGACGCCGCCGGGCTGGAGAAGTCGCTCAGCAAGCGCCAGATCCTGCAACTCTACCTCAACCGCATCTATCTCGGCTCCGGCGCCTATGGCGTCGACGGCGCCGCCCGCGTCTATTTCGGCGCCAGCGCCCGCGACCTGACCCTGGCCCAGGCCGCGATGCTGGCGACGCTGACGCGCGCGCCTTCGGTCTTCTCGCCCCGCCGCGACCTGCTGCGCGCCCAGCAGCGCGCCAGCCTGGTGCTGGATTCGATGGTGGAGAACGGCTCCATCACCGAGCAGGCGGCGGCACAGGCCCGCGCCCATCCCGCCGTGATCATCGACCGCGCGGCGGTGGATGCGCGCAATTATTATCTCGACACCGCCGCCGCCGAGGCGATGCGGCTCGCCACCACGGGCGGCCAGCCGCCGTCCGCCGACATGGTGGTGCACACCACGCTGGAGCCCAGGGTGCAGGAAGCCGCCCGGCTGGCGGCGGCGCGCAACATCAACAAATACGGCCGCAAGAGCCGCGTCCATGAGGCGGCGGTGGTGATGATGAAACCCGACGGCGCGGTCAGCGCCCTGATCGGCGGCGTGGACTACCGGGACTCGGTGTTCAACCGCGCCACCCAGGCCCATCGCCAGCCCGGCTCGGCCTTCAAGCCCTTCGTCTATCTGGCGGCGCTGGAATCCGGCATCTCGCCCTGGGAGACGCGCGACGACACCCCCGTCGATATCGGCGGCTATACGCCCACCAATTTCGGCGGCAAATATTACGGCACCCTGACCCTGGCCGACGCGCTGGCCCACAGCGTCAACACCATCACCGTCAACCTCGCCCAGGAAGTCGGCATGCGCAAGGTGGTGGAAGCGGCCAGGCGGCTGGGCATCACCTCCAGGCTGGAGGCCAATGCCTCGCTGGCGCTGGGCACCAGCGAGGTCACGCCGCTGGAACTGACCGCCGCCTATTGCGCCTTCGCCAATGGCGGCTATCGCGTCTCGCCTTACATGGTGACCGAGGTGGATGTCGGCGGCCATGCCATCTATCAGCGCCACGCCCCGCCCCTGCAGCGGGTGATCGACGCCAAGGTGGACCGCGACATGGTGGCCATGCTGTACGGCGTGGTGATCGGCGGCACCGGCGGCTATGCCTCGCTGCATGGCCGCGAGGCCGCCGGCAAAACCGGCACCACCCAGGACAGCCATGACGCCTGGTTCGTCGGCTTCACCACCGACTATGTCGCCGCCGCCTGGGTCGGCAATGACGATTCCTCGCCGACGCGCGGCATCACCGGCGGCACCGTGCCCGCCTATATCTGGCGCGACGCCATGCTGGCGGCCGAGCGGGGCCGGCCCCTGACGGCGCTGGACAAGTCGGCGCCGCCGCCGCCGGAAGAACCGGACATGCTGGCCTCGTCGGGCGCGACCTGGGACGGCGCGGACGACGAAGCCCTGGCCCGCCCCCCCAACCTGCCGGAGGACGAGCAGCCGCAGCCCCGCGAGGCGCGGCGGCACAGCGGCGGCCTGCTGGGCTGGCTGTTCGGCAGCAGCAGCGACGACGAGCCTGACGCGCCGCAGCGGTAATGTTATAGGTGGCGCATGATCCGCCGCCGCGCTTTTCTCGCCGCCACCGCCTCCGCCACGCTGGCCCGTCCCGCCGCCGCGGCCACCGCCATCCGCTTTGTCACCGACTGGAAGGCGCAGGCCGAGCATGGCGGCTTCTACCAGGCGGTCGCCGAGGGTCATTACGCCAAGCGCGGGCTGGACGTGAAGATCCTCCAGGGCGGGCCCGACGTGAATGTGCCGCAGCTTCTGGCCGGGGGCGCCGCCGATTTCGGCATGGGCTCCAACAGCTTCATCTCGCTCAACCTGGTGCGGACCGGCGTGCCGCTGAAGGCGGTGATGGCGATCTTCCAGAAAGACCCGCAGGTGCTGATGTCGCATCCGCGCCGCGACATCAATTCGCTGGCCGACATGAAGGGCAAGCCGGTGCTGATCTCGGCCGCCTCGATGACCGCCTTCTGGCCCTGGCTGAAGGCCAGGTTCGGATTCTCCGACCGCCAGATCCGCCGCTACACCTACAACCTGGCGCCGTTCATCCTCGATCCCAACGCCATCCAGGAAGGCTATCTCACCAGCGAGCCGTTCACCGTCGAACAGCAGGCGCACTGGAAGCCCAAGGTCTTCCTGCTGGCCGATGAAGGCTATCCCGGCTACGCCAACATGGTGCTGGTGCCGCAGAAATGGATCGACACCAACCGCAGGGCGGTGCAGGTGTTCGTCGACGCCACCCGCGACGGCTGGCTGCGCTATCTCGCCGATCCGCGCCCCGGCAACGCCCTGATCAAGCGCGCCAATCCCGACATCACCGACGCCATCCTGGCCCAGGCGCTGGACAAGATGAAGCGCTACGAGATGATCATCTCCGGCGACGGCCGCGCCTTCGGCCTGGGCAGCATGACCGACCGCCAGTGGAAGCTGTTCCGCGACACCATGGCGTCGGAGGGGCTGTATCCCAAGGACCTGGACTACCGCAAAGCCTATGACCTGAGCTTCGTGCGCGCCACCCTGCAGAAGTTCCAATGATCGCGCTGTCGGGCGTCGGCAAGCGCTTTGCGGGCGGCGTCGAAGCGCTGCGCGACCTGTCCTTCGCCGTCGCGGACGGCGAATTCGTCTCGCTGCTGGGGCCGTCGGGTTGCGGCAAGTCCACCGCGCTGCGCATCGCCGCCGGCCTGCTGCGCGCGGACGCCGGCACGGTGGCGCGCGCCAGCGAGGCCATCGGCTTCGTCTTCCAGGACGCCACCCTGATGCCCTGGGCCGATGCGCTGGCCAATGCGCGGCTGCCGCTGGACCTGAAAGGCATGCCGCGCGCCGAAGCGAACCAACGCGCCGCCGCCGCGCTGGCGCGGGTGGGGCTGTCGGGCTTCGAAAAGGCGGTGCCGCGCGAATTGTCCGGCGGCATGAGGATGCGGGTGTCGCTGGCCCGCGCGCTGGCGGCGAAACCGAAACTGCTGCTGCTGGACGAACCCTTCGCCGCGCTGGACGAGATCACCCGCTGGCGGCTGGGCGACGACCTCAGGCGGCTGTGGCGGGAAGACGGGCTGACGGTGCTGTTCGTCACCCACAGCGTGGGCGAAAGCGCTTTCCTCTCCAGCCGGGTGCTGGTGATCGGCCCGCGCCCCGGCGCCGTGACCGCCGACATCGCCCTGGCCGATGGACGCGACACGCGGCTGTCGCCCGCCACCATCGCGGCGCAAGCCGCCATCAGCGCCGCGCTCACCATCGCGGACGCCGCATGAAGGCGCTGAACATCCTGTCGCCGCTGCTGCTGGCCGCCATCCTGCTGGGGGCGTGGCAATGGGCGATCGGGCATTGGCAGGTGCCGCCTTATGTCCTGCCCGCGCCCTCGGCCATCGCGCGCGCCTTCGTGGGCAATTTCGGCCCGCTGATGGCGGCGCTGGCCTCCACCCTCACCGTCACGCTGCAAGCCTTTCTCGCCGCCACGCTTCTGGGGACCGCGACGGCGGTGCTGTTTTCCCAGTCGCGTCTTCTGGAACGCATGCTCTATCCCTACGCCGTCATCCTGCAGGTGACGCCGGTGGTCGCCGTCGCGCCGCTGATCCTGATCTGGGTGGGCTTCGAGCGCATCAACCTGGCCCTGACCATCGTCGCCACCATCGTCGCCTTCTTCCCCATCCTGGCGGGGGCGGCGCTGGGCTTGAAATCGGCCGACTTCAACCTGGTCGAGCTGATGCGGCTCTACGGCGCCTCGCGCTGGCAGATCCTGTGGCGGGTGCGGCTGCCCACCGCCTTGCCCTATCTGCTGGCGGGGATGAAGACGGCGGGCGGGCTGGCGCTGATCGGCGCGGTGGTGGCGGAGTTCGTGGCGGGCAGCGGCACCGCCACCGGGCTGGCCTGGCGCATCGTGGAATCCGGCAACCGGCTGGAGATCGCCACGCTGTTCGCCGCGCTGGCCTTGCTGGCCCTTGCCGGAGTGGTGATCTTCGCCGCCCTGTCCTGGCTGGAATGGGCGCTGCTGCGGCGCTGGCATGAAAGCGCGCTGAACTGATTTTCCCGCCCGGTGCGCGCTTTTTCAGTTTGCGCGCCCGGTGCGCGCGGGGGCGCTTTCCGGCATCCCGATCATCCCGACCAGTCCCACCGCCAGCGCGCCGCTGACATACCAGGCCGGCGCGATGGCCGAGCCGGTGACATCGATCAGCCAGGTCACCATGAACTGGGCCGAACCGCCGAACACCGAGATCGCCAGCGCATAAAGGATCGCCACCGCCCCGGCGCGCAGGGAATGTGGCATGTTCTCGGCCAGGCTGGCCATCGCCGGGCCGACGAACAGGCCGGTGAGGACGGCCATGCCCGCCGCCACTTCCACCAGCACCACCATCGCACGGCTCGCCACGATGGCATGGAAGCCCGGCACCACCCCTACCAGCAGCAGCAGCGCCGCCGCGATCATCACCGGCTTGCGGCCCGTCCGGTCGCCCAGCGCGCCGCCCGCCAGCGCGCCGATGCAGGCGCAGCCGCCGCAGATGACCGTGACGAGGAAGGCATGGCCGGGCGCGATGCCCAGGGTGTGCATGGCGAAGGTGGACATGTAGTTCATGGTGTAGGTGGCGATGGTCGCCGCCACCAGCATCGCCAGGCTGAACAGGCTGAGCCGGGCAAGCTGGCGGATCGGCATGGCGCGCCGGGCGGGATGCTCGCGCATTTCCAGCATCGTCTCCGGCAGCGTGCGGCGGATCGCCAGCGCGAAGGGCACCACGCCCGCGCCAATCAGCAGCGCCACCCGCCAGCCCCATTGGGTCAGCGCTTCGGGCGACAGGGTGTTGGCCAGCACCAGTCCGACAAAGCCGGCGAACAGGGTGGAAAGATACTGGGTGGCGTTCTGCAGCGAGACATAGAAGCCGCGGCGGCGCGGCGGCGCCACTTCCAGCAGGAAGGCGGTGGTCGGCCCCACCTCGCCGCCCAGCGCGAAGCCCTGCATCAGCCGGAACAGCATGGCGAGCACCGGCGCGGCGATGCCGATGCGGGCATAGGACGGGGTCAGCGCCAGCCCCACCACCGACAGGCCCATCAGCCCGAAGGAAAACAGCATGGCGGGCTTGCGCCCCCAGGTGTCTCCCAGGGTTCCGATCACCACCCCGCCCAGCGGCCGGGTGAGGAACCCGACCCCGAAGGTCGCCAGGGTCAACAACAGCGCGTCGGTGGCATCATGGCCGGGAAAGAACACCTGGCCGATCTGCACCGCGAAGAAGCTGAAAGTGAGGAAATCGTAGAATTCCAGCGCGTTCCCGGCCACCACGGCCCCCAACTGGGGCACGGTCAGGGTTTTGGCAGCAGTCACCGGGAATCCCTCTGTTTTCCCGACTATGCCCGGTTCGGGCGGCTGGATAATACAAAACAAATATGTCATTTTTCAAAAACTACATATGCGGCATGTTGAAGTCTTGATTTCGCCGCCCCGGCATGGGAAAGGACCGCGGCCATGGCAAAAGACCTTTCCGGCCTCCAGATGCTGACCGCCAACCGCTTGCGCAGCGGCGATGTGCTGTACCGCAAGGGCGGCGGCTGGGTGCCGCTGCTCAAGGACGGCGAGGTCTATCGCGACAAGGACGCCGCCGAGGCCGCCCTGGCGGCGGCCACCGCCGAACTGGCGCGCAACGAATTCGTCGCGCCCTATCTGTTCGATGTGCGCGAGGTCGACGGCCGGATCAGGCCCGTGAAGGAGCGCGAGATCATCCGCGCCGCCGGTCCCACGGTGCATCCCCATACCGGCAAGCAGGCGGGCCAGTACCATGCCGGATAAAGCGCTCGAACCGGTCCAGCCCCGGATGTACCGCTATGACGAGTTCGACGCCCGCTTCGTCGGCGAGCGGGTGGAGCAGTTCGCCTCCCAGGTCGAGCGCCGCCTCAAGGGCGAATTGACCGAGGACCAGTTCAAGCCGCTGCGCCTGATGAACGGGCTGTACCTCCAGCTTCACGCCTACATGCTGCGCATCGCGGTGCCCTATGGCACGCTGTCGAGCCGGCAGGTGCGCAAGCTGGCCCATATCGCCCGCACCTACGACAAGAATTTCGGGCATTTCACCACCCGCACCAACATGCAGTTCAACTGGATCAGGCTGGTCGACGTGCCGGCGATCCAGCGCGAGCTGGCCAGCGTCGAGATGCACTGCATCCAGACCTCCGGCAATTGTGTGCGCAACACCACCGCCGACCAGTTCGCCGGCGCCACCGACGAAGAGATCGAGGATCCGCGGCCCTTGTGCGAGATCATCCGCCAATGGTCGTCGCTGCACCCGGAATTCGTCTTCCTGGCGCGCAAGTTCAAGATCGCGGTCGGCGCCTGCGCCAAGGACCGCGCCGCGCTGCAATGGCACGACATGGCCGTGCAGGTGGTGAAGAACGCGCAGGGCCGCATCGGTTATCTGGTGATGGCGGGCGGCGGCATGGGCCGCACACCCTATGTCGCGCATGTGATGAACGAGTTCGTCGAGCGCGAGGACATCCTGGCCTATCTGGAAGCGGTGCTGCGCGTCTACAACCAGGACAGCCGCCGCGACAACATCCACAAGCAGCGCATCAAGATCCTGATCAACACCATCGGGCCGGAGGAAATGCGCCGCCGGGTGGACCGCGAATTCCAGGAACTGAAGCGCATGGGCACCTTGCAGTTGCCGCGCGAGGAACTGGCCCGCATCGCCGCCTATTTCGCCCCGCCGGAATTCGAGACCGGCCTGCCCGACGCCATTCCCGATGCCGGCCCGGACTTCGCGGACTGGGTCAAGACCAATGTCAGCAAGCACAAGGCGCCCGGCTACGCCATCGCCACCATCACGCTGAAGACGCCGGGCCAGGTGCCGGGCGACTGTTCCAGCGAGCAGATGGACGCCATCGCCGACATCATGGACGAGTTCAGCCTGGGCGAAGTGCGCGTGACGCACGAACAGAACCTGACGCTGCCGCATGTCCGCAAGAAGGACCTGCCCGCGATCCATGCCCGCCTCAAGGCACTGGATTTCGCCGCGCCCAATGCCGGGTTGATCACCGACATCATCGCCTGCCCCGGCCTGGATTATTGCGACCTGGCCAATGCCCGCTCCATCCCCATCGCCCAGAAGATCGCCAGGCGCTTCGAGAATCTGGACCGCCAGCACCAGATCGGCGAGTTGAAGATCAAGATGAGCGGCTGCATCAATGCCTGCGGCCACCACCATGCCGGCCATATCGGCATCCTGGGCGTCGACAAGAAGGGCGTGGAATTCTACCAGCTCCTGCTGGGCGGCTCCGGCGCCGAGGACGCCGCCATCGGCGCCATCATGGGCCCGGGCTTCGGCGAGCATGAGATCGTCGATGCGGTGGAGCGGGTGGTCAACCTCTACATCAGGGAACGCAAGGACGGCGAGCGCTTCCTCGACACCTATCGCCGGATCGGCATGGAGCCGTTCAAGAATGTCGCTTACCGGGAACAGCTTTATGCCGCTCATACGGGTTGAGGGCGGCAAGCCCCGGATCGCCACGGATGCGTACGCCGCCGTGGCCGACGACGCCGCCTTGCCGGAAGGCGCGGTGCTGGTGTCGCTGGCGCGCTTCCGCAAGGAGCGCGAGCAGCTTCTGGCGCGCAACACCCCCGTCGGCGTGACGCTGCAAGCCGGCGAGAATCCCGAACTGCTGGGCGATGATGTTTCCCGCCTGTCGCTGGTGGCGCTGGAATTCCCCAAATTCCGCGACGGCCGCGCCTTTTCCTGGGCGCGGATGCTGCGCACCCGGCTGGGCTTCACCGGCGAGATCCGCGCCGTGGGCGATTTCCTTTACGACCAAGTCAACTATCAGCACCGCGTCGGCTTCGATGCCTGGCTGGTGCCCGACAGCTTCACCCCCGAGACGTTCGAGCGCGCCTTCCACGAGATGACCAACGTCTACCAGCCCTCGTCTGACGGCCGGAAGACCATCCGCGACTTACGCGCCGCGCGCTAAGTCGCGGCCCCCCTCCGGTTTCAGCTTCCGCTCGGTCGCTTCGCTACCCTCGCACGCTGAAACCACCTCCCCCGCTATCCGCTTCGCTCGCGGGGGAGGCGCGCCGCGCGCTAAGTCGCGGCCCCCGCCGGATTAAAGAAAATCCAGACGGAGCCACATTCATCCACGGTTCATCTGTCTTGCGCCTTATTCAACGGCGGTAGGGACAAGGGGCGCCATATTCGCGCCCGCCATCGACAGGGAAACCCCATGCGCAAAGCCTTGATGCCCCTGGTCGCCTCGCTCGCACTGTGCGGCGGCGTGACCGGACTTTTGATCGCCACCAACGCCCAGGCCCAGCAGGCCATGGCCGGCCTTCTGACCAGCCGGACGCCGACGGCCAAGCCGCCGGTGATGCTGGCGCTGGCCCAGCAGGACCAGCTGGCCGGCGGCGACACCGCCGCGCCGCCGCCCGAAGGCGGCGACGGCATGCTGATGGAACGGGGGCAGCGCCGCGCCCAGTTCTGCAAGACGCTGTACGCCCGCAAGGTCGGCGAGCTGGCCTTCCTGGAAACCAAGCTGGCGCTGACCCCGGCCCAGGCGCCGCTGTTCGCGCGCTGGAAGCAGGTGTCGCTGGACACGGCCCATAGCCACGAAACGGCCTGCGCCGACCGGCCCGCGCGCCAGCGCAGCGCCAAGCGCCCCAGCGTGCTGGACCGCCTGGCGATGGAAGAGAAGATGCTCAAGTCCCGCCTCTCCGACATCCAGGCCGAACGCCCGGCGCTGCAGGCGCTCTATGCCGCGCTGACGCCGGACCAGCAGAAGGAACTGGGTCATGGCGGCGGCATGCGCCGCCCCGGCATGGGCCGGATGATGATGGGCGGCATGATGGGCCATCGCGGGCCGATGGGCCGCGGGCCGGACGGCGCGCCCCCGCCGCCTCCGCCGGCGCAGTAACGGAACTGTCGTGGAAAGGCCGCCGGGCGATCCGGCGGCCTTTTTTCTTGCGCCTGCGGCGGCAAAGCCGCAAAAGGCGCTCCATGAACGCGCCCGTGAAGTTCGATGCCCTGCCGCGCTTCGCCACGCCCCTCAAGGCGATCGAGGCGTTGAAGCCGTCCGAGCCGCTTTACCTGGTGCATCCGGAAAAATTCGCCGCCGCCGCCAGGACCTTCCTGGACGGCTTTCCCGGCGAGGTGCTGTATGCGGTGAAGTCCAATCCGCATCCTGTCGCGCTGAAGAATTTGTGGGACGCCGGCATCCGCCATTTCGACACCGCCAGCCTGGGCGAGATCGAGGCGGTGAAGGCGCTGCTGCCCGAGGCCGTCTGCCACTTCATGGCGCCGGTGCGCCTGCCCGGCCAGGCCAGGACGGCCCATGAGAAGCACGGCGTCACCGATTTCGTGATCGACAGCGCGTTCGAACTGGACAAGCTGCTGGCCGAGACCGGCAAGCCGAGGAACCTCCGCGTCTTTGTGCGGCTGGTGGCCTCGCTGGGCGGCGCGCTGCTGGAGATGTCCAGCAAATATGGCTGCCGGCCGGAGGAAGCCGCCAAGCTGCTCAAGCGGGTGCGGGTGGCGGGGGCGCAGCCCTGCCTGACCTTCCATGTCGGCAGCCAGTGCCTGTCGCCCTTCTCCTATGCCCAGGCGATCGAGATCGCGCAGCAGACCGTGCGCGCCGCGGGCGTGGAGATCGCCGCCCTGGATATCGGCGGCGGCTTCCCCACCGCCTATGCCGGGCAGGAACCGCCGCCCTATCACTGGTTCTTCGACATGATCCGCACGGCGCTGGACAACCTGAACCTGCCGGACCTGAAAGTGATGTGCGAGCCGGGCCGCGCCTTGTGCGCGCAAGGGCTCTCGCTGGTGACGCAAGTCGTCATGCGGCGCGACGACCGGCTGTACCTGAATGACGGCATCTATGGCAGCTTCGACGAGCAGCGCTTCCCCAGCTTCGACGAGGATTACCCGCCCACCGGCATCACGCTGTCGCCCACGGGCAAGGCCAGGACGCTGACCGGCGAGAAACGGCCGTTCCGCGCCTATGGCCCGACCTGCGATTCCGCCGACGTGCTGCCGCGCCCGGTGATGCTGCCCGACTCGATCGCGGCGGGCGACTTCATCCTGTTCGACGCGATGGGCGCCTACACGGTGTCGTCGCGCTCGCCGTTCAACGGGTATTATCCGGACAGCTGGGCTGTGATCGGCTAGACCGTACTGCCGCGCCGCCTTGCGGCTTGGTGTTCGGCCGGACGAAAGGTCCCCCGGACCTTTCGGTTCACCGGCCCCACGGGCGGTCGCTGGCTGGCCGCTTAACCGGCCGTTAAGCAACGCCGCCCGGCATCGCGGGATTTTTCGGCAAACGGAACGTTAAACTTCGCAGGCGAGGATGGGGCCGAAGGGACATCCCATGAGCCTGCCCGCGCAAAAACTCGCCCATCTCCTGCAACTGGCCGACCAGGGGCCGTCGCTGCGCGCCGCGCTGGCCGAAGAGGTGGCGGACCTGCTGATGCACTGGCCGGTCGATTATCCCGCCGGCATGAAGGGCGTGTGCGAGGCGTTGCTGGCGAAAGCCGCCCGCGATGTCGACGCCCCCACCCGCGCCCGCCTGCGGGTGCAGCTTTATGCCGATCCCGACCTCGCCTATCGCGTGCTGGGCGCGCGAGAATCCACCGGACAGGCCCTGGTCGAAGCCGCGCGGCTGGGCGGGGTGGAAAGCGTGCTGGCGGAAAGCCTGGGCGTGGAGCCGCGCATGGTCAAACAGATCCTGGAAGACGAAACCGGCGCCGCGCTGGCGGTGGCCTGCAAGGGCGCATCGCTGGACCGCGCCGCCTTCTCGGCGCTGGCGCTGCTGGCCCATCCCGGCCGCGACCGCGCCCATGCCTTCGCCGTGCTGGACGCCTTCGACAATGTCCCCGCCAGCGAAGCCACCCGCGTCCTGCGCGGCTGGCGCGAAGGACAGACGGCGGCGGCGTAGCTCCGCTGTCATCCCCGGCGAGCATCGCGGCAAGGCCGCGATGCGAGGGAAGGGGACCCAGGGCTACGGCCTCAAATCCCGCCATTGCGGATTGTCCTTCTCTATCAATTTCAGCTTCCAGGCGCGGTTCCAGCCCTTGAGCTGTTTCTCGCGCGCGATCGCTTGCGCGATATCGCCATGCTCCTCAAACCAGATCAGCATCGTCACGCCATATCGCCGGGTAAACACGGAAGCCCTGCCCTCCTTGTGTTCACCAACCCGTCGCGCAAGATCATTCGTCACGCCGGCATACAGCGTGCCGTTGCGCCTGCTGGCGAGCATGTAAACCCAGTATGTCATCCCCGGCGAGCATCGCGCGAAGCGGGATGCGAGGGAAGGGGACCCAGGGCCACCGCGTCTGCCCTGGGTCCCCTTCCCTCGGCCCGCGCCGTTGGCGCGCGCCTCGCCGGGGATGACAGGTCAGGAGGAGCGATCATGCGCGCGGTCGCAAGACCGCGCAATACAACCTATCTCGTTGCGTGCAGTTCGTGACGTTCTCTGGTTTTCAGGAATCGCACGTTGGGAAAGCGTTCCGCGACATAGCCGATCTCCCAGGCGCTTTTGGCCAGGAACACCGGGGCGCCGTCGCGGTCGGTCGCCATGCCGCCCCTGTTGGCGCTGCTGAATTTCTCGATCTCGGCATCGCCGCCCGACAGCCAGCGGGCGCTGTCATAGGGCGACGGCTCCAGGTCGGCGTCCAGATCGTATTCCGCCACCAGCCGTGATTTCAGCAC
>Ga0153956_1001622_pt1 | contig 19036 bp, 20 predicted proteins | sample TSFL040MetaG_FD_104704 | JGI IMG/M metagenome (GOLD analysis project Ga0153956, IMG submission 104704) | Attine ant fungus gardens microbial communities from Florida, USA - TSFL040 MetaG | ecosystem: Host-associated > Fungi > Mycelium > Unclassified | place: USA: Florida, Wekiwa Springs...
GGAGATGCTCCCGATGCCCCTCGCGGGGAGCGCCGGCCGGCTTGCGGAGCATGCCGCGCGCGATCGGCCGCTTGACCGCCGAGAGCGGGGTCGCGACGTCATCGCGGGGATCGTTGCCGAGGCCCCGATAGTGGTTGGCGCCGCCCCAGTCGTTGTAGGCGAGCAGGGTGCTGGTCGCCAGGATCAGGGCGAAGGGGTTCCTGCGCTTCGCCTCCGGCGTCCGCACCACGAAGAAGTGCTCGCGCTCCCAGTCGGTGCCGTCGGCGAGGTGGCCGGAGGTCACGACCATGTAGAAGCCGGAAGGCCAGTCCTCCGGGACCTCGATCGAAGCCACCTCCGGCCAGCCGCAGCCGACCGCGTAGCAGTCGTCGGGCGTGGGGACGAGCTTGGCGGGGATGTTCTCCTTCTGCCAGACCAGCTCGGGTTCGGTGCCGTCCCGGAAGACCTCGATCCGATAGCCCTCGATGGTCGAGCACGAGTGGAGCTTGACCTCGTCGCCCGGCAGGTAGGAGAAGCGGTCGGTGTAGGTGTAGGCCGACTCCTTCCCCTCGACCGGCGGCTGCTCGGACGGCCAGTCGCGCGGGGACCAGGCGTTTGCCGGCCTCACGAGCCGACGCCCTCGTAGGCGATGAAGAACTTCTTGCTGGGCTCGATCGTCTCCCAGGTGTAGCTCTTGCCCTTGGGCACGTAGAAGGCCTCGCCCGGACCGAACTCGCGGCGGGCGCCGTCGCCGTCGACCAGGGCGACCCGGCCGGAGATCATCACGCAGATCTCGTCGTAGGGGTAGGGGTCGAGCCGGAGGCTGCCGGGCTCGCCCGCCCAGTGCCCGCCGAACAGCTTCTCGTCCGCCGACCGGAAGCAGGTGGTCTCCACCTCTTCGAACCCTTCGGGACCGACGTCTTCGGGATTCCACTCGACGTTGGTCACCTCGCCGTTCTCCGGGGACAATCTGACGATGCTGTCAACGCTCATTGGACTGAGTCCTTCCTCTTCTTGGATACGTTCTCGGGGTTCCAGCCCGAGGTCGGGACGCTCTCGATCAGCAGGCGGGCGTATTCGGTCTCCGGGTTCGTCAGGACGGAGTTCGTGGATCCTCGCTCGACCACCTCGCCGCCCTTCATGACCAGGACCGAGTCCGCGATCTGCCGGACGACGGCGAGGTCGTGGGTCAGGAAGAGGAAGCTCACCCGGGTCTCCGCCTGGATGCCCGCCAGGACGTTGAGGATCTGGGCCTGGACCGAGACGTCCAGCGCCGCGACCGCCTCGTCCATGACCAGGATCCTCGGCGAGGCCGCGAGCGCCCGGGCGATCGCCGCCCGTTGGCGTTGACCGCCGGAGAGCGCGCGGGGACGCGAGCCGCCCTGCCGCTCGCTGAGCTGGACCAGGTCGAGCAGCTCGGCGATCCGCGCGCGTCGCTGTTCGGAGCTCAGCTCGCCGTGGTGGAAGCGGATCAGCTGGGCGAGGCCCTGGTCGATGGTCTGTCTCGGATCGAGCGACCCGTAGGGGTCCTGGAACACCATCTGGGTCTGCAGCGCCCATCGCCGACGAGTCGCGGCATTCGGCCTGCGGACGACCCGCTGCTCGCCGCAGACCTCGATCAGACCGGAGTCGGGAGTCTCCAGACCGACCAGGCAACGCGCCGTGGTCGTCTTTCCCGAGCCGGACTCGCCGACCAGAGCGACCGACTCCCCCTCTGAGATGGTGAACGAGACGTCGTTCACCGCGAGGTGGGAATCATCGCCGCCGCGCCCCTCGAAGGTCTTGCGGAGGTTCTTGACCTCGACCAGTTTTTCGCTCATTTGGCCGATCCCCCTCGGATCTCCTCGGCTCTTATGCAGGCCACACGGGTGCCGTCCAAGAGTCGGAGCGGCGGCCGCTCCGCTTCGCATTGATCGATGCGGAACGCGCAGCGTGGCGCGAACGGGCAGCCGGCGGGAGCATCGAGCCCGGAGACGGCGCGCCCCGGGATGCTGACCAGCTCGTCCTGCTTCTGATCGAGGCGGGGCCGGCTTTCGAGCAGCGCGTTGGTGTAGGGATGGAGTCCTCCGACATCGATCAGGTCGGCGTCCGAATCCTCGACGATCGTGCCCGCGTACATGACCAGGGTCCGGCCGCAGACCGCCGCGGCGAGCTCGAGGTCGTGGGTGATCATCAGGAGCGTCAGGTCCCGCTCTTTCCGGATCTCGTCGAGCAGGGCCATCACTTCGGCCTGCGTCGTGACGTCCAGAGCGGTGGTCGGTTCGTCGGCCAGGATCACCTCCGGATCGGCGAGCAGCACCGAGGCGATCATGACCCGCTGCAGGAGCCCTCCGGAGAACTCGAACGGATACTGGCGAAGACGCTTCTCGGCGCGGTCCACGCCGACCCTGTCCAGCAGGGCGGTCGCCCGCCCTTCGGCTTCCTTGCGGCCGACGCCCTGGGTTCGGAGCCGCTCCGTGAGGAAGTCTCCGACGGTCCGGACCGGATTGATCGCGGCCTTGGGGTCCTGGAAGATCATCCCGATCCTCGGCCCCCGCAGGTCGCGGAGCTCCTTGCGGCCCATCTGCAGGACATCCTTGCCTTCGAACTTGATCTGTCCCTGGACCCGGGCCGACTCGGGCAGCAGCCGGATCATCGAACGGGCGGTGATCGTCTTGCCGGAACCGGACTCTCCGACCAGAGCGACCGATTCACCGGCCTCGATCTGGAAGTCGAGGTCCCGGACGACGGTCCCCCGCCCTTCCGCGGTCGAGAGGGTGATCGAGACGTCCTCGTACTGGATCAGTGGTGCGGTCATTCGATCTCCAGGCTTGCGTCGCGTTCCAATCGGCTTCCGAGCAGGTTGACCGCCACCACCGCGATCACGATGGCGAGGCCCGCGAAGAGAGCTTCTTCGGGTCGGCCGCGGAGGATCGCGCTCTGCCCCGAGGCGACCATGACTCCCCAGTTCGGGGAGGTGGCGTCCTGGCCCAGGCCGAGGAAGTTGATCGCCGCGAGGTCGACCATGGCGTAGCCGAAGGTGATCGCCGCCTGCGCCCCGATCACCGATGCGACGTTCGGCAGCAGGTGCCTCCGGCAGATCAGGAAGCCCGAGAACCCCTGGAGGCGGAGGGCCTCCAGGTAGGGGCTCGTCATCTCGCGGATCGAGGCGCTGCGGACGATCCTCGCGATGTACGGGATGTAGGCGATGCTCAGGGCGATCACCGCGGCGGTCAGCCCGGTCCCGAAGATCGCGCAGGCGAGGATCGCGAGGAGCAGCCCCGGGAAGGAGAACAGGATGTCGACCGCCCGCCCGAAGACCGAGTCGATCCAGCCGCCGTTCCAGGCCGACACCACGGCGATCAAGGTGCCGAGCAGGGCCGCGATCACGGTCACGATCAACGGCGCGACGAGGCTGCTCCGCGCGCCGCTGAGGATGCGGGAGAAGATGTCCCTCCCCGACGAGTCGGTGCCGAAGAAGTAGTCCGCGCTGGGAGCCTGGAAGGCCTGGCCCAGGTCGACCGAACCGGTGCCCTGGGGAGCCAGCATGGGCCCGAATACGGCCATCAGGGCCAGGGTCAGCAGGACCAGGGCCAGGATCGACGGCCGACGTCGGAACGCCTGGACGAATCGCCCGCGGCCCTTGTCCAGGTCGATGTCCACCGTCTGCGTCTGGCTCATCGGCGGACCCTCGGATCGAGGACGCCGTAGAGACCGTCGACGACCAGGTTGATGAGGACGATCGCGATCACCGCCACGAAGCAGATCCCCTGGACCATCGGCAGGTCCTTGCTGATCACCGAGTCGATCAGCAGGGAGCCGATCCCGTTCAGCTGGAAGACCTGCTCGACCACGGCGGTGCCGGTGATCAGGAAGGCGATGGTGACGCCGCAGACGGTGGTGATCGGGATCGCCGCGTTGCGGAGGACGTGCTTGCGGATCACCCATCCTCCGCCCATCCCCCTGGCGTAGGCCGTGTCCACGTGGTCCCGGTTGAGCTCGTTGCCGATCGCCACCCGCGAGACCTGTGCGACATAGGCCAGCGTGGCCAGGGCCAGGGCGATGGTCGGGAGGATCAGGTGGTAGATCTGGTCGGGGAGCCCTTCGCCCGGCCCGAAGACCGGGAACCAGCCGAGCCTCACCGCGAAGAACGAGATCAGGAAGGACCCGGCGACGAACGACGGGATTCCCATGCCGACGGCGGTGACGGTGGTGATCACGGACTCGGTCCTCCGCCCCCTGATCGCGGCGATGCTTCCGAGCAGGACGCCGAAGATGAAGACGGCCAGTGAGGCCATGGCCAGCAGCAGGAGCGTGGTCGGCAGCCGGTCGACGATCTGGCTTCCCACCGACTGCCCGCGGGCCACGTACGAAGTGCCGAAGTCACCGTGGACGGCTCCCCCCAGCCAATGCAGGTACTGGGAGACGAAGCTGTCATTGAGGTGATATTCCGCCTCAAGGGCTTTTTCGGCTGCCGGCGACACCTGCCTGCCCCCGGTCAGGGCACTGACCGGATTCCCCGGCGCGAGGTACATCGCCGAGAAAATGAAGATGCTCGATACCAGCAGGGTCAGCAAGAGCCCTGGGAGGCGCCGCGCCATCACCAGCGCGGCGCCCTTCATCGAGGCCCCGAGCTTCATTCGGAAGCGGCTCCGATGGGAGAGGCCCAGGGGTGGTACTGGTAGGGGAATGTCACGGGAGCGCCTGAGAGGTCGCTGGACATCACCAGTCGCTGCGGGAGGTAGAGCAGCGGGATGATCGGCAGGTCCTCCTGCCACTGCTTGGTCGCGGCGATGATCTTCTCGGCCCGCTGCGCCGGATCGTCGTTGCCGCGGGCAGATGTGATCGCCTTGGTCACGGTCGGGTTGTCGTAGTTCGTGAAGTTCTGGACCGAACCGGGCAGCGCGACCAGCTCGAAGTACTCCAGAGGATCGGGGAAGTCCGAGTACCCGGTCGAGAGCATCATGTCGATCTGCTTCCGGGCGGTCGGGTCGAAGAAGAACCCGATGAACTCGCCGGCCGGGAACTGCTTCGCCTTGATGTCGAGTCCGATCTCCTTGCCGGCGTCGATGATCGCGTTGGCGACCTGCAGGCTCGCGGTGTCACCGGCCTGGATCCCGAGAGTGACCGGGCCGTCCGGCACCTTGGCCTCGGCGGCCAGCTTCTTCGCGGCCTCGACGTCGACCGTCGTGTCCGGCAGCTCGTCGTAGGCGGCCTTGAGCTGATCGGCTCCCCACGAGTAGTTGATCGGCAGGATCATCATCGACTTGAGCGGCACGGCCGCACCGGCGAAAGCCGTGTCGGCAATGCCCTGGCGGTCGATCACCATCGAGAGCGCCTGTCGGAGCTTCGGGTCCGACATCGGCTCGTTCGCGGTGGCGAACAGGCCCAGTGTCTGCGTACTCTGGCCGTAGTACACGTTGACCCCGGGGTCGGCCTCGAGCTGGGGGAGCCCGGAGACCGGCGCCTCGAAGGTGCCCTGGATGTCCCCGCTCAGGAGCGCGTTGGTCAGCGTGTTCGAGTCCTGGACGAACTTGAAGGTGACCCCGTCGTTGAGCGGTTCGTCGCCCCAGTAGTCGGGGTTCTTGGTGATCGTCAGGTCCTGGCCGGAGCGCCAGCTGTCGAGCTCGTACGGGCCGGTGCACATGACTCCGCCCTTCGGCGTCCCGTAGTCGGCGCCGGCCTGCTTCATGTACTTGGCCTCGGCGACCGTGCCGAGCCCGGTCGCCATCATCTCGTTGAGCAGGATGCTCGAGACCTTGGTGGTGACGGTGACCTCCATCGGGCCCGTCTTCTTGATCGAAGCGATCTGGGCGCCGAAGGGCTGGCTGTAGAACGAGGCGACGGCCGGGTCGAGGTGGCGGTTGAGGCTGGCTACCACGTCATCGGCGGTGAGCGGATCGCCGTTCCAGAACTTCACGCCGTCGCGGATCTCATAGACCCACTTGGTCGGCGCGGTGCGCTTGAACGACTTGGCGAGGGCGGGAACGAATTTCGAGTCCGGGGTGACCTTGAGCAGCGCTTCGCAGAGGTTGCCGAGGACGGTGTTCTCCGAGTAGTTGTACGCCTGCGTGTAGTCCAGGGAGATCGGTTCACCGTACGGGAGGTCCCAGGTGATCTGGCCGGTGGGACCGGCGGCCGCCGGAGTGGTTTCGACGGTGTCGATCGTTCCTCCGCTGGGAGATGACGAGCTCGAACTGCCACCTCCGCAGCCGGATGCTGCGATCGCTATCAGCGCGAGCGCGCCGGCGAGGAAGAGACTGAACTGCTTTGAAACTGGCAAGTGAACCAACTTCCTTTCTTCAGTACGGGCTAGCCTATCAATCGCTAGTCGCAGCTTAACAAGATTTTCCCAAAAATTTCAAGCCAGAACAGGACCTTTCAGAGAAACGGACATGCATCACATATGAAATGGCGCTCTGCGATCAGACAAAATTTGGCTCTAGAAAGGTTTTTGCGCTACAGTTTGCCTATCAATTGATCGAAAGGAAAAATGAGCACCCCTGAAGCCATAGTCCCCCGTCCCGTCGACTTCCACCAGACGCAGATCGAGTCCGCGATGGAGCCCGACCCACGTGAGCTTCATTTGAAGCGGACGATCTGGGAGGAAGAGTGGGGCTCATCCGACGAGGTCGGGCCGCTCCGCAAGGTGCTCATGCGCACTCCCTCCCAGAGCCTGGTGAAGATCGCCGAAGAGGCCTACCACGAGGAGATGGACGCGCTCGTCGACCCGGAGGGCGGCTGGTACTGGATGGGGACCAAGGCGCCCGACCTGGATGTCGTCGCCGCGCAGCATGGCGGGTTGATCAAGACACTTCGGGACGAAGGGGTCGAGGTGGAGCTCTTGCCTCCGAACGACCGCATCTGGGCCAAGTCCATGTACACGCGAGATCCGCTGATCACGGTCCCAGGCGGCGCGATAGTCGGGCGGCTGACCCCGAAGATGCGTCGCGGCGAGGAAGCTTTCATCACCCAGGAGATCGCTTCGCTGGGCGTGCCGATCCTCGGCACCGTCACCGGTGACGGAACCCTCGAGGGCGGATCCTTCGCCAAGCTGAGGCCGGGCGTGGCGGCGTTCGGCACGTCCATCCGGTGCAACCTCGCGGGCGCCGAGCAGTTGAGATGGATGCTGGCCAACATCGGCTGGGAGTTGATCGTCGTCCCCCTGCCGGGATACGTCGTCCACCTCGACGTCCATTTCGCGATGGTCGACGTCGACCGCGCGCTGATCAATCCGAGCGGGCTGCCCTACGACTTCCTGAAGACCCTGCGCGAGCTCGGGATCGACTGCATCGTGGCCCATCCCGACGAGCCGTGGGCGATGAACGTCCTGACCGTCTCGCCCGGGCGCATCATCACCTCGACGAGCGCCCCGCGCACGGCCGAGATCCTGACCTCGGAGGGCATCGACGTCTTGACCATTCCCTACGATGAGCTCCACAAGAACGGCGGTGGGATCCACTGCTCGACCATGGAGCTTCTACGTGACAGTGCCACCGGATGATGGTTCCCTAAGCTCGTCCACGAATCTCAGCATCGACCCCACTCGAGAGTTGGACGTCGACGGAAACACCTCGACTCGCGAGCGGATCTTGAAGGCGGCTTCCCGGCTGATCGCGAGCCGAGGGTATGCCGGCACGTCGACTCGGGACATCGCCGAGGCGGTGCAGATCCGGCAGCCGTCCCTGTTTCATCATTTCCGCTCGAAGGCGGCGATCGTCGATGCGCTGCTCGAGCACAGCCTCGGGCAGATCGCCGGGCCGATGTCGGAGTTGGCGCATTCGGAGTCGGATGCGTCCAGCCGCCTCTATGGCTGCGTCTACTTCGACACCAGGTTCCTGGCCTCTTCGCCCTACAGCCTGGCCGGCCTCTTCACCGACGAGATCATGGAATCCCCTGAGTTCTCCCGCTGGAAGGACATCCGCGAGGATCTCCACGAGAGCGTCCGGGAGATGGTGCGCCAGGGGATCGAAGACGAGGAGTTCATCTCGATCGACGTCGACTTCGCCCAGCGGCTGATCACCGCCCTCAACGTGATCACCATGAACATGCACAGCGACCGCCAGAAGTCCTGGGCGGCCCAGTTCGCGGACGACGTCGCCACCTTCGCCCTGAGGGGGCTCTTGAACCGCATCTCCGACCTCCCCGAAGTCCGAAGGTCAGGGGTCCAGATCGCCGACCAGCTGGACGCGTTGGTCGCCGAGCACCGCCTCAGCCAACAGGAATCCGCCGACTGATTCGTTATTCGCAGCCGACCCCGTCGCCGTCGCTGTCGAGTCCGTATGGATCCGACCCGCTGACGTAGACCGGCCCGGATACGTACTCCGGCCCGTCGCCTGAACCGCCGGCGCAGTCATAGTCGCTCGCGGGTGGAAGGCAGGGATCGTAGCCCGGGGTGCACGATCCTCCACCCCCGCCACCACTGGCTGCCTCTTCTTTGGCCTTGCGCCGCTCCTCGGCCCTGCGCTTCATCTCGGCGCATCTGGAAGCGCTCACGTTCCAGCGGACGATCTCCCCGCGGTGGTTTCCATATCTGTCTCGTGCCAGAACCGTCAGCTTGAAGTCCCCTGTCCTCGAGCATCGCCAGGGGAACGACATCCTGCTCACCGGAGAGAACCTGGCCTCCCGAAAGCTGCGGAAGGCGACGGTATGCCCGCCATGCCGCAGTCGAACGCTGACTCGAGCGTAGGGAGCCGATCGGATCGTGATCATTGAAATACCGGGCCGCTTGATCGAGGCGTAATGCCGGGTGCGCAACCTCACGACCAACCGTCTGAGCGGTCGCGGTCCGACTCGAAATCGGCGCGAGGGAGTCGTCCGTCGTGTTCCCACTCGCGGGTCGCGCCGAGTCACGGTCCAGGAGTAGACGCCGTAGGACACCCTTCGATTGAGCTGAGCTCGCCACATCCCGGACCTTCGGTTGACAGTGAACCCCGACCGATTTCGACTCGGGACGTTGAGCTGCGCGGCCACATACCCGTTCCGGGGTTGGGCGCCTCGATAGATACGCAGTAGATCCCTGCCAGGCCCTTCACCCCATGTGAGGAGTGGAAACTTCTCGTAGGAGAGCGCACCGCTTCCCGGGGACCCCAGACTAGGTGTATAGGACCTTCCACTGGCGATGAAAATCGTCTTCCTAGACGTATCGAGCGAGATCGAATTCTTGTCTGTGGTGAGAAAGGCGCAGATGGTCACCTTGCCTGGGCCTGTCGGCTGAAATTCACCCGAAGATTCAAATGAGCCAGGACCGATCTGCTCGGCGAGCACCGGCGGCCCGCTTGACACTTCCTGGCTGGACGCGGAAAAAGCGCAAGCGTCGATTCCTGGACCCTTGCTCAGATAGGCATATATCCACGCATTCGCAGCCGCCGAACCAGAGATCGAAAAGGCAACCGGCGAGTCCTCATTGCCATCGGCCACATCGAGTGACATGGCGTGGGCGTTGGATGCCAGCAACAGTCCAGATGCCAGCAGCGCGACCACACCTCCAACTGTGATCCTGCGAATTCTCCCCATATCGTGAGACGACGCTACAACAGTCGAGCGGCAGGCGTCATCAAGCCGTGGCCGACGGTCGCTCGCCCCCAGCATCGGTAAGAGAGCCGGCGACCGAACGCAGCACCTCGTCGCCATGGTCATGCCCGCGCAGATCGTTGATCGACTTGAAGTAGTCGACGTCCACGTATGCGCACCACGCCTGCCCTCCCGCCTGACCGGCGCGCCGGCTTACGCTCATCAGCCCATGTCGGTTGAGCACGCCGGTCAGGGGATCGTGAGCCGCGTTCTCCTGCAGCTCTCGGTTCAGCTCGGCACGCGGTTGCGTTCGATCTGAAACAGCCAGAGGATCGCTGCCGCGGCCACCGTCCCGAGCAGGATCAGCACGTAGCTGTCGAAGAGAAACTCGCTGGACTCATCGGCCGGCCAGCATCGCCGCCTCCACCGATGTGGTCGATCCGCCGCCCTTGTTCAGATAGAGCACGGCCAAACCGCTGACGACCGCGACGACGCCGATCACGCTGAGCGTGACGATGACTCTGATCAGGTGATACCGGTGGCTGACCCGCTCCGGAGCGTCATCTTGAGGAGGAAGGTCCCACTCCATGAAGCAAATATAGGCCGCTGCGAGTTCGGCCAAACGCGCCCGGACCGGCGTCGCTTCACCAATCCTGGGAGGAGGCCTCGGTCAGTCGAGACCTGAACCGAAGCCGGTGCCTTACCCTGTCCGCCGGTATCGGATGTGCGTGGCGAGCGGAGAGTGAAGTACCTCGACCGGCTCGAACCCGAAGGACTCGACCCCTTCGAACAGCCGCTCACCGGACCCGAGCAGGACCGGTGCCACGTCAAGAGTGAGTTCGTCGATCACCCCGGCGGCTAGTGCCTGGCGGACGGTCGAGGCACCGCCTGCGATGTCGACACCATCCTCGCCGGCCACCTCACAGGCCTGTGCGTATGCGGCCTCGAAGCCATCGGTGACGAAGTGGAAGCTCGTACCGCCCTCCATCTCGATCGGTTCGTGTGCATGGTGGGTGAGCACGAAGACCGACGCGTGGTAGGGCGGTTCAGGACCCCACCATCCATCCCAGTCTTCGTCCCATTCGCCGCGGATCGGCCCGAACATGTTGCGACCCATGACGTAGGCCCCACGCGGTCGCATGAGCCAACCCACCGCCGTCGCGTCGGCGTCGTTTGCGCGCTCATCGCCGAGGTGCCAACCATGGACCTCCTTGCCGCCCTTCCCCAACGGATCCTCCCGGCTCTGGTCCGGCCCAGCGACGAAGCCATCGAGCGAGATCGACATGTGGCAAGTGGTATTCGACATCAGCTTTCTCCGAGCAATCCAGGTTTACGAGCGCCGGCGATTCCGACGCTCCTACAAATGACTCTAGGCGACCAGAGCCCGAAGCAATCCGATTCAGCCAACGAAGAACGCACCCGACAGGATTCGAACCTGTGATCTTTGGTTTCGTAGAGTCCGGATCAGGCGAATTATTTGGCTTGCCAAGCTCTATTGCCAGACTATTTTCGCTGCCTGTTTGCCCAGTTGCCTGTCCGGAAGGGCTCTGATACCTGAAATCTCGTCAGCTCGAGGGGACCGATCCGATCAACCTCTATCCGCCTCTATCGGTGGCGGATCCTAAGGGTGGTCTTGACTTGTTTGTTCGCGGGTTGGCCAACCGGAGCGTTCGACGTTGCCTCGAACACCAACGGAATTCTCCTGCCAGGTTTCACATTGTTTCTGACCTTGAGGTGAAACACCCTTACCTTCGTCTCGCCCAGCCGCAGCTTTCCCAGCTTCTGGCAAAGCGGGATCCCGTAGTCCAGCCTCCTGATCGGCCGTTTCTGCTTGTCAACCTGTATGGCATTGCTGGACACGCAAAGCTTCACCTGTTCAGCCCTGATCCGACCAATACTCTTGATCTTCACTCTGTAGTTCACAGTCTGGCCCGGCGAAGACGCCTGTCTCATCGGCTTGACCTCCAAACGCCCGAACTTCGCATCAGTGACCAGACACTTCGGCGGAACGCCATGGGTGCCGTACGGACAAACCCCATCGACAGGGCCACCAGTTACATGCACCGTGAGATCAGCCAAATCGAGATAGCCCGTCACGCCCCGCCTACCTTCGAACCCCAGATGTGCGTCCCACACATGGGCCGAACCCTCCTCCCCCAACGGGGCGTCGGTGATGGTGACGGGACCCGACCACGGCACATACGCCCTTGGGAAACGCTGATGCCCTGCCAACCCGACCGATTGCGCCGAAACAAACAACCCCGTTCTCGGCTGAGGCTCGTAACCACCCGCACACACCGTTACGTCACGATATTCCTCTCCTCTATAGCCAGCGGCTGACCAGGAGTTCGTATGGGGCCTCCTTTGCTCCTTCGACGGCGAAAGACAACCGAAGTCTCCTATCTCTCCAGGGTACTCAGGAAGGGGCTTATAGCCAGATTGAGTCCTCTCATCATCGACCGGCTGCCGCGTAACAAGTGATTCCCGATCACCCGACGGGGTCACCACACTACTCGTGCCCGGCACAACAACAGCGCCCGAAGAATGGCTTGCGTTCTTGCCAAGACTTGCGATCAATACAACCGCTGCGGTGCACACCGCTATCGCTACCGCGGAATATGTCACTCGCCTTGTCATCAGTCATCCTCCCGAGCCGTCATGCTAAGACTACTTTCCGAGCTCCCTTACCCAACCGGACAGTCAAACTCAACCAGTTCCCGCCCGAGCCGCGACGCCGGGCCAGAACGCTTCATCCTGTTCCACGCCCCTCTCCCGGACTCTCGAGAAATACGGCTTCTGTCCGGGACAGTTCAACCGCATCCGAGAGCGACTCCCTTGCTTTGCTGATGCTGAAAGTGGTCACGAGAGAATTGTACAGTTCTCTACGATATTTGTACAAATCAGTCTCTCGAGCCGAATATTCGGCCTTCCTTATCCAAGCGAAGGGCCCTTCGCTTGGATAAGGCATCCTCTAGCCAAAGCCAACTTGGATACGGAGCACCAACACACACGAAGCGAAGATGATCGATTGCCTGGCAGCCTGCCTGAAGACGAGTTCGAAATCCGGCCATGCAGCACCACCGGTTCGCTGCTTACCCTCTCGACCCACCTTTTACCGTTCTCGGAAGGGTGTAATCGGGGCGCACGCTCAGGCAAGCGATACCCTCTAGGTATGACAGCGAAGGAGAAACTGCTCAAAGAAGCACCCACATGGAGCGAGCATGAGGCTGAGATCGCTCTACGAGCAGTCGAGCGCGAACACGCAGATCCCGATGAACGCACCGGCGACGAATGGGGCAACATCGATGAGTTCAGCGCTAGAGGCTCAACGGCAACACTGCGTCGGCTAGACGAGCAAGAAGCCAGAGCCGGTTTCTCCTGGGACAACGACCGCCAGCCATGAAGCGAGGCGAGGTCTGGTGGTACGAACCACCGGACGCCAAGCGTAGGCCCGTCCTCATACTCACTCGCAACGAGACGATAGATCGCGTCTTCGACGTGATCGCCGTACCAGCCACCGGAACCATTCGCAATCTGGACACCGAGGTAGAGATAGACGTCGAGGACGGAATGCCAACCAGCTGCGTACTATCGGTCGGAAACACTCTCTCGGCCGACAAGACGTTCCTGACCGGGCGAATCACAACACTCAACTCAGAGAAGCTGGCTGACGTTTGCGCGAAGCTCGCGACTGCGACAGGATGTCGCTGATGGTGCGCATGAGATTGAGTCCGCGTAGCCACGCATGACCAAGCCAACTTGCCTAAATTGCGATAGAGCCTTGGACGAGGACCATCCGCTGTTTTGTTCGGATCGCTGTCGCGAGATCGCCAAGGCCGTCCGCTATGGGCGCGCCGTCAACGCAGACGGTCGCATTGATCGCGACCCAACCGTCGAAGAGGCCCTAAAGATAAAAATCGCGATAGCTGTCGGCGGCGGCTACCCGACAAAGCAGCGCGCGCTTACCAAATACCAACGTCGAGTGATCTTTGAACGCGACGCCCAAAAGTGTCAGGCCTGTGGAGCCAAGGCGACGGAGATAGATCACATTGGCGCTGGCATCGATGAGAACATAAATCACCCGGACAATCTTCAAGCACTTTGCAGCGAATGCCACCGTGACAAGACCCGAAGCGGCTTTCGGCCCGCCAACGAGACTGAGATCGTGGAACTTATTTCGATCCAAGAAAGGATCCACTCGCCAGAATGTCTCCGCAAATGCGACATTCCAGACTGGAAGGAGGGCTGGCGGGGACTTCGGAGCGAGCGCTTAGAACAGTTGCGCCTGGCAACCTAGGAATCGATACCACTCATTGATCAGTGATCTCGAGTGAGCCCACCCGACAGGATTCTAACCTGTGATCTTTGGTTTCGTAGAGTCCGGGTCAAGTGACTTATTTGGCTCGAAAAGCCCGGTTGCGCTGCGTTCTAAACGGCGTGTTTGCCTGATTGCCTGCGGTTCTTGACGAACGCCTCCTACTATGTGGTCGTGACCCAAGCCTGGAACCTTGGAACGGCTCAGACGCTTACTCGAGACCAGCGATCCTCGGTGCGAAATCTGGTGGAACGTCACGGAGGCAGCAACGTGCGGATCTTGGGATCTCACACTCGAGCAGAAGCTGGCCCATCCAATGACGTCAACCTTGTCGTCGACATGAACGCGAAGAGCAGCCTTCTCGACCTGATCGCGTTGAAGCTAGCCGTTGAAGATGAGTTGGGCCTCGATGTGGGTGTCGCAACTGAGGCAGCGCTCCCTCGCCGTCTGAAGGATCAGTTCCTTAGCGAGGCTGTGCCACTATGACCGCTCCGACGGGCTACCGGTCATAGACATCTCGCCGGTGACCGAGCGTGACCACGACGACGAGAAGAACTCCTTCCTCAACGGTGTAGATCACCCGGTAGTCGCCCACCCTGACCCGGAAGGCGTCACGTCCTTTCAGCTTCTTCGCGCTCGGTGGCCGAGGGTCGTCGGCGAGGAGGGCGATGGCTCCTTGGACTCTTCGCCTAATCTGCGGATCGAGTTTTCGTAGGGATCGGAGTGCGGCCGGGCGCAGTTCGATCCGGTAGCGGCTCAATCCCAGCCCAGGTCGGCCTTGACTTCACCCCAGGGGATATTCGGGCCTTCTTCGGCCATCGCCGCATCGAAGGCAGCGACATCTTCGATCTCCTCGAGCGCCTCCATCATCTCCTCATAGCGCTCAGGGCTGACTATGACCGCAGCCTTCTTGCCGTGCCTCTCGAGAAAGACGGCTTCTGTCCGGGATAGCTCGACCGCGTCCGAGAGCGACTCCCTTGCTTTGCTGATGCTGAAAGTGGTCATGTGAGGATTGTACAATTCCCTACCACATTTGTACAAATAGGGTTCTGGAACGACGATCCGACTCCAGCAGCTGCTCCTACACCCGCCCGGGACTGCGATATGATGTTTTCATATGAGTCGCTTGCTTTCCGTATCGGTCCCTGATGATCTCGCTGACGAGATCGAGTCGCTGGTTGAGAGTTCGGGCAAGACCAAGTCCGAGTTGGTTCGCGACGCACTGCGACGGCAGATCCGGCTGGAGCAGTTCTCGTCACTCCAGCGCCTCGGTCAAAGCCGAGCAGAAACCGCCGGGATCGGACCGGAAGACGTCGAGGACCTGATCGATCAACTCCGAGCAGAGTGACCGCCAAGCCGCGTGTCGCCTGCGACACCAACGTCCTGGTGTCAGCCTTCATCGCCGGGGGACCGCCGAGTCGGATCATTGAAGAAATCGTTGACGGCAACATAGACCTGGTTCTGCTCGAACCCGCGATGGTTGAACTCGTGCGGATCCTCTCGGAGAAGCTCGGATTCACCATCGAGCGTCTGAAGGAAGTTCAGGCGCTGCTCTCCGACATCGCGGCCGAATCACAACAAACGCCGCGTCAAGAACCTCAAGCGTTGACCGGTGATCCGGACGACGATCTGATCCTCGCCTGTGCCGTAGAGGCCCAGGTAGATGTCCTCATCTCCGGGGATCGCAAGCACCTTCTACCGGTCGAAGAACACCACGGAGTTCGCATACTCACCCCGCAGGCTTTCCTGGCCGAGCTACGGACTTGACGCGATTACCTGGCGGCTTGCCTGCAAGCTGGCGAGGAGTTGAACCAGCTGCTCACCTTGACGGCAGCACCTAAGCCACAGACAGAACGCACCCGACAGGATTCGAACCTGTGATCTTTGGTTTCGTAGATTGGGGGTCACGAGGCCTAGCTTGCAGGAAGAAAATAGGCGATATTCTTTATCTATGGCGCTCAACATCAAAGATCCGACCGCCGACCGCCTGGCCCGCGAGCTAGCCACTCTGACGGGTGAGAGCATCACGGTCGCTGTCGGCATCGCGCTCAAAGATCGGCTTGAGCGATTGAGCGGGAGCGTCCCCAGCAAGAAGCGAGTTGAGGAGATGACCCGGATCGCCAACGAGGCCGCGGCGCTTCCTATTCTCGACGCTCGCACCGAAGATGAGATCCTGGGCTACGGCGAAGACGGCCTGCCCGACTAGCCCATGGTCATCGACACCTCTGCCCTCATGGCCATCCTGCTGGGAGAGCCGGAACGAGACCAGTTCATCCAAGCGATCGCGGATCACCCCGACCCCGCTATTTCGGCAACAACCTTGGTTGAAGCCCGCATGGTCGCCGAAGCCAGGCTCGGTCCCAAAGGGAAAACCAAACTGGAAGACCTCATCGAGGCCGGTGGAGTGCGGACAATCGCTTTCGACGAGTCCCAAGCCGACCTCGCTTACGAAGCCTGGAAAAGCTACGGTCAAGGCAACGGCCCAGCCCGCCTCAACTTCGGCGACTGCCTCAGCTACGCCCTAGCCAAGCAGACAAGACGACCGCTCCTCTTTAAAGGCGACGACTTCACCCAAACCGACCTGGATCCAGCCTGAATCTACCGTAGCCTGACCACTTGCCTGCCGACCGCTTGACGATGCCCTCAGCTCGAGGCAGCCTGCGACCACGAGCCAAGCCACAAAAAGACCGCGCCCGACAGGATTCGAACCTGTGACCTTCGGTTTCGTAGACTCCGGGTCAGGTGACTTCTTTGGCTTGAGTAAAGGCTTTGTCGCAGTCCTTGGATGCGCTGTTGGTTTGAATGCCTGTGCCGAGAGGCGTTACGGAGCCAACGTCGCTCAATTTGAGAGTAAGAGGATGGTCGATGTCCTCTACCAATGGCGCCCAGCATCGAAGATCCGACCGCCAACCGCCCGAGCCCGCGAGCTAGCCGTCCTGACGGTGAGAGCATCACGGTCGCAGTCAGCATCGCGCTCAAAGACCGCCTTGAGCAATTGAGCGGTAGCTTCCCCAGCAAGAGTCGGGTTGAGAAGGTGCCCCGGATCGCAAACTAGGACGCGGTTTTTCCCATTCTCGACAGACGGATCGTCCTCTCCTCAGCAAAGGCAAGCACCTCGGCTAAACGGACGTCGACAGGCAGGCCGGCTCGAGCAAACGGCCCCGGGCCTGGCAAGACGTGGGTTGACCCTCGTATCGCTCGGCATACACGCGTCCTTCCGACAGGCGCTGAATCGTCCCAGCCGAAGGGGGGCCAACCATCACACAGTCACACCCACTCGCTTGACGTGCCGTGGTCGCACTCGTTTGCCATATCCGCCCGAATGCTCATTTATTCTGTAGCGTTCGGGCGAACCAACGTGAATACGGGCCCCGATTCAGGGGGCCCACAATCGACCAAACGAGGGAAGATTTATGGGAACTGAAGTGTTGCGAAAACGGGGACTCGTCAGTGCCGTCGCCGGCTTGATCTTGATGTTCGGTCTGGCGGCATCGCCAGCGGCCGCAGAAGAAGGTGAATTCGGCCAAGAAGAAGTCAAGAAGGCAAGGGAGGCTTACCCGTCCGACTCGATCACCGATCAGGTGTCGCGACTTGAGGCCAGAGCCTGGGCCGAGTACCCCGACACGTTCGCGGGACTGTGGATCAAGGACGGAAACTACAGCGAGATATTTGTTTCCTTCAGCAAAGACGCAGCCGAAAGCCTCAAGAGAATTGTTGAGTTGGAGGGGTTCAGCAGGCCCGAGGCTCTGAGTCTGGTGAAGGCCGACTACTCAATCTCTGAACTGGAGGGTGTCCAAGCCAGGTTGGTTCAGCATCGGGATTTCCTGCAAGAAGAGAGGACATCCGACGGTACAATCCCGGAAATATCCAATTTCGGGGTGAATATTGACGTGCCGACGAACACGCTCCAGATGGTCGCCCAAGGCAAAGCGAAGGAGTACGCTACGCAATTCGCCAAGTCGCAGGTTGACACCCCGGTTGAGATCGTCAACGAGGATCCAGGTTCTCCGTACTGCGGCGGTAGGTGGAATTGCGGTACCTACCTCAGAGGAGGCATAGGGGATCGTATGTACCCGCGTGGCACATCCGGCGTCTACGGCATCTGCACCCTCGGCTTCACCGTCAAGAATGGATCAGCGAGACCCGTCATTTCGGCCGGCCATTGTGGCGATGCCGACGATGGGGATGGAGCCAACGACGTCGGCTATCAACGGTTCTATGGGCCAACTGTCATGGGAACACTATTTGGAAGCGTTCAGGATCAGCATAAAGGTGGACGTACCGATATCGAGCGCGTCAGCGTCGGGAATGGCTTCTCTGCCAACCCGTGGGTATACCGGGACCATGACACCCCTCACTGGGGAGTCAATTCCCGCGGAACATGGACTGGTTTCACCCTGGGTGGGACATTCTGCAAGTCAGGCATCAGCACCGGTCGGACTTGTGGCGAATCTACGAGCAAGACGTATTCACCGCCCTACATCTCTGGCGGGAATCGCTTCTTGGTGGTGAGCCAAGGCTCCGCGCCCGGTGATAGTGGATCTCCGCTGTATCAAAGCCACGAAGCCGTAGGAGTTCTGTCTGGTGGAGGTTCGATCGGAACGGTCCACGGACACATCGAATATGCGGAGGACTACCTAGGGGTGGTAGTTGACACGATGTAGGACCGTTCCTGGGCCTACCTCTACTGAGGCAAAGGGAGAGGTTCGGGACCGACTGCCGAATCGATTGCACAGGACGCGGTTTCATCTATTTGAGATGAGAGCGACTCACATGATGAGAAGCGTCCTGGCAATCGTTTTCGGCAGCGCGTTCGCATTGGGCATGTTCGCCAGTATTCATGGCCAAGCAGACGCGGCGATTTCTGAGACGAAGCTCTCCGGACAGTCGATTCGTCAATTGGTGGGGGTGGGTGCCGGACCAGGGACTTACGCGATTGTGTCGTGGGTAGCAGCTCCTCAAGGCACGGGAGTCTCCCCCTATGGGAGTGAGGCGAGCACAAGCACCGAGGGCGGTCGGAGTCGAGTGATGGTCGCGGTGCGGCCTCGCAAGAGCACTCACTTCGGTCCTCCGAGGAGGATCTCACCGTTCAACGCAAGAGCCGCTTCGACCTCGGTTTCGGAGACCGGCAACACAATGGTGGCGTGGGCCGACGATGCCGGAAAGATCATGGCTCGATATCGGACGCCCAGTCGAACTTGGTCGAAGATCATGCGTGTGGCTGGCCCTAAGTCGATTGCATCCTCTGAA
>Ga0153956_1001623_pt1 | contig 19029 bp, 20 predicted proteins | sample TSFL040MetaG_FD_104704 | JGI IMG/M metagenome (GOLD analysis project Ga0153956, IMG submission 104704) | Attine ant fungus gardens microbial communities from Florida, USA - TSFL040 MetaG | ecosystem: Host-associated > Fungi > Mycelium > Unclassified | place: USA: Florida, Wekiwa Springs...
CGTGTCGTACACGGCGCTGCAGCTGGCCGGACGTGTAGCGAACGATGAGGGCAACCGCGGCCGCCCCTGGCTCATCGGTGGCGCCACGGCCATGGGCATCGGCATCTGGTCCATGCACTTCATCGGCATGCTGGCCTACTCTGTGCCGATTCCCCTGCAGTACAACGTCCCGATCACGGTCACATCGCTGCTGATCGCCATCCTGACGTCGGCATTCGCACTGTCGGTCACCAGCCGCGCCAACCTGAGCCTGCCCCGCCTGGGACTGGGTGCCCTGTTCATGGGGGCCGGCATCGTCGCCATGCACTACACCGGCATGGCCGCCATCCAGGTCATGCCGGCGATCCACTACGACCCGCTGCTGGTGGGCGCTTCGGTGGCGATCGCGGTCAGCGCGTCGTTCGTGGCGCTGTGGCTGTTCTTCAAGCTGCGCCGGGGCACCTCCTGGACCATGTTCCTGGCCCGCGCCTCCGCCGCCATAGTCATGGGCTTCGCCATCACCGGCATGCATTACACGGCCATGGCCGCCTCGATGCTGGCGCCGGACTCCTACTGCCTGGGCGGGGAGACCTTCGACAACGCCTGGCTGGCGGTGGTCATCGGCCTGGTGTCGCTCGCCGTGCTGGCCATCACACTGATCGCCTCGATCTTCGACGCCCACTTACAGTCGCGCGCCCGCAAGGGCGCGCAGCGGCTGGAGAAACTGAATGCCGAGCTGCAGCAGGGCAAGCGGCTGCTGACCCTCGCCACCCAGGCGGCTGGCATCGCCTGCTGGGAATACGACCTCCAGAGCAGGCGGGTGCTGTGGACCGAGAACGAGATCGGCGCCCTGGCGCGGCTCGGCATCGATCCGCAGGCCGACCCCGGGGCGCTGCTGGCGCGCCTGCACCCGGATGATGCCGACATCGCCCTGGCGGAGCTGCGGGCCGCGGCTGCCGACCACCGCGGAGTGGTCAGCCTAAGGGTCCGCGTCTGCCATGAAGGCGAAGTGGTGCACCTGCAGGCTCACGTGCGCCTGTTCTGCAACGGCGATGCGCAGATGATGCGGCTGCTCGGCATCTGCTGGGACGTCACCGAGGAAGTCGCCCGGCAGGATCGCCAGACCGAACTGCAGCTGCAGTTGCGCGAAGCCTCCCGGCAGGCCGGCATGGCCGAGGTCGCGGCCGGTGTGCTGCACAACATCGGCAATGCGCTCAACAGCCTGGGGGTGTCGACGTCGGTGCTGCAGAGCGGCCTGCGCGATTCGCGCGCCGGCAACGTGCAGCGCGTGGCGGCGCTGCTGCAGGAGCACCATGCCGACCTGGGAGCCTTCCTGACCGAAACCCCCCGCGGGCGCGAGGTACCAGGATACCTGGCCCAGCTCGGACAGCAGTTGAGCATCGAACGCGAGCGGCTGCACGAAGAGGCCAGGGCCGTGGCCTCCCATGTCGAACACATCGCGCGCATCGTGGCCGCGCAGCAGACCTACGCCCGCCACAGCGACACCACCGACGAACTGGACCTGCCCGAGCTCGTGAACCAGACCCTGACCCTGAACTTCGGCGGCCAGAGCGAGTTCCGCGTCGAGCGCCAGTTCGACGCCATCCCGCGCGTGATCGCGGACCGGCACAAGGTCATGCAGATCCTGACCAACCTGGTGTCCAACGCGCGCCACGCGCTGCGCGCCGGCGACGCGGCGAGCCCGCTGCTCACCGTACGCATACTTGGCAACGAGCCCGGCTGGATCACCATCCAGGTGCAGGACTCCGGCATCGGCATGAGTCCGGAGGTGCTGGCACACCTGTTTGAATTCGGGTTCACCACCAAGAAGGACGGCCACGGCTTCGGCCTGCACGCGAGCGCGAACATGGCGCGCGAAATGGGCGGCGCGCTCTCCGGCAGCAGCGACGGCATGGGCATGGGCGCCTGCTTCAGCCTGCGGCTGCCGCTGCGGACATCGGCGCAAGAGGACAGAAAACGCGCATGAGCACCCAGGATCAAAACACCGCGTCGCTGCGCGTGCTGGTCATCGACGACAACCGCGCCATCCACGACGATTTCCGCAAGGTGCTCGCCGCACCCGGGACCGGCGACGCCGAACTGGCGTCGGTGGAGAGCCTGCTGTTCGGGGATGAACCCGCCGCGGCCGGCACGGACTCCCCGACCTACCAGGTCGACTTCGCCTCGCAGGGCCAGGAGGGCCTGCGCCTGGTGCAGCAGGCCCGCTCGCAGATGCTGCCCTACGCCCTGGCGTTCGTTGACATGCGCATGCCGCCGGGCTGGGATGGGCTGGAGACCATCGAGCACATCTGGCGGGTGGACCCTGAAATCCAAGTCGTCATCTGCTCCGCCTATTCCGACTACGACTGGTCGGACATGATCGCGCGCGTCGGCCACAGCGACCGCCTGCTGGTGCTGAAAAAGCCCTTCGAGCCCATCGAAATCCAGCAGTGCGCCAGCGCCATGACCCGCAAATGGCGGCACGAGCGGGAACTGGCCGCGCACATGCGCTCGCTGGAGCAGCAGGTCGAGGTCGGCACCGCGAGCCTCGAGGCCGCCAACCGCCAGCTGCGGCACATCGCCACCCACGACACCCTGACCAACCTGCCGAACCGCGCCCTGATGGATGACCGCCTGAGGCAGGCGATCACGCATGCCCGGCGCTACGGACTCGCGTTTGCGGTGATGGTCGCGGACCTCGACCGCTTCAAGGCCATCAATGACTCCCTGGGCCAGCGCGCCGGCGACGCGGTGCTGAACGAGATGGCGCAGCGTCTGAATGGCGTGGTCAGCAGCATCGACACCGTGGCCCGCACCGGCGGGGATGAGTTCGTGGTGATTCTCGGGCCCTCGCCCGCGCCGCAGGATCCCCTGGCGCTGGCGCAACAGGCCAACACTGCCCTGCAGCAGCCGCTGGTGATCCAGGACGTGCGCCTGCACGTGTCCGCCAGCATCGGCATCGCGCAGTTCCCCGAGGACGGCGACAGCGCCGAGGCACTGCTGGCGCACGCGGACCTCGCCATGAGCCATGCCAAGCGCTGCGGCCGCAACAACGCGCAGCGCTTCGACGCCCGCATCAACTCACCCAGTGTCGATCGGGTCAGCCTGCAAAGCGACCTGCACAGCGCCGTGGAGCTGGGCCAGCTGGAACTGTTCTACCAGCCCAAGGCCGACACCCGCACCGACGACGTCTACAGCGCCGAGGCGCTGGTGCGCTGGCGCCATCCGCAGCGCGGCCTGGTACCCCCGGACCAGTTCATCCCGCTGGCCGAGGAAAGCGGCCTGATCCACGACATCGGCGTATGGGTGCTGAACGAGGCCTGCCGCCAGTGCGCCGCCTGGCAGAACGAAGGCCTGCGGCTGCGCATCGCAGTCAATGTCTCTGCCTCCCAGTTCCGCCAGGGACACCTGCTCGAACAGGTGCGCAATGCCCTGAGCGCCGCCCGGCTCGATCCGCGCAGCCTGGAACTGGAACTGACCGAAACCGTGGTGATGACCAACCCGGAGCAGTCGACCGCGATCCTGGAGCAGCTGAGCCGCATGGGCGTGCTGCTGTCGGTCGATGACTTCGGCACCGGCTATTCCAGCATGAGCTACCTGCAGCGCTTTCCGATCGACAAGCTCAAAATCGACCGTGAATTCGTCAAGGACCTGGTGTCGCGCTCCGAGGATGCCTCGATCGTGCGCGCCATCATCTCGCTGGCGCATGGACTGAAGCTCAAGGTCGTGGCCGAAGGGGTCGAAACCAACGAGCAGCTGCAGTTCCTGCAGGCCGTGGGTTGCGACCAGTACCAGGGCTTCCACTTCAGCCCGCCCATGCCGGCCGCGGAATTCGAGCAGCGGCTGCGTGAATGGCAGAACCTGGATGGCCATGCGGAGGACCCGCTGACCCGCACCTACAGCAAGCTGGCGTTACCCCGCTTGTGACCTGGCGGCAAGGCCGGTGGCGTTGTGCGCTGCCGGCGATTGATCTAGGCTCCAGCGCAGAACAAGACTGATGCGGGGCAATGATGCGCATACGGCTTACTTCCGGCCTGGTCCGGCTGGGTGCGGTGGTGTTCGTGGGGCTCGCGCTGCTGCAGGCAACGCCACTGCAGGCACAGGACGTCACCGCGCAGACCCTGGTGGACCGCGCACAGGTCCAGGACCTGATCACACGCTACTACTACAACTTCGGCAAGGAAGACCCCGGCAGCTTTGCGCACTTCTATGCCGAGGATGCCGAGCTCATCCTGGGCGACACGCACTTCAAGGGCCTGGAAGGCATCACCAGGGCCTATGCCGGCGCCGGCAAGAACAGCCCCATGCGCCAGGCTTATGCCTTCAACGTGACCATCAGCAACCCGCTGATCGTCGTGCATGGCGAAACCGCCACCGCGCGGCTGATTTTCACCGAGTACCTGACCGCAAAGCGTGGTGATGCCCCGACCATCCGGACCCAGGGGCGCGAATACGCCACCTTCGTCAAAACGCACGGCCAGTGGCGCTACCGGACCCGCCGGATCATGAGCGGGGCCGAAGTGCCGAAAGGCTGGACCGACTAGGGACGCGGTCCCGGCTCCGCCGGAGCCTGTGGCTCTGCCGGGGAGCTGGCGACCTCATCCCCGGCAGCCACGGGACGCGCCGACCGGCGCAACTGCTTTTCCTGCTGGCGGGCCTTGCGGGCGAGTTCTTTCTGCTTTCTGGCCTGGTGATAATTTGGCGTAGCCACGAAGTCTCCTGTTGCTGGCGCCGGCAGGCATCGGGCCTGCGGCGAAGGCGCTACCTGGCGGGTTTTTCCCCGGGCGCGGGGTCATAAACCGGCATGACATCGAAATCCAGCCGCAGCAGGCAGGGCTCCCTGGTACTGTGAGTCCGCGCACGCAGGCCACTGCATTCAAGCGTGCCCTGAGACGACTGCAGTCCGGACTCGATGGTCCTGGCCACCGCACCACCCAGGTCGAAGGCTCCGTCGCAATTGGCGTAGGGACAGCGAAAAGCAAAGAATGCCCGTGCCGCGGGATGCAGCTCCAGCAACTGGGGCGCGGGACTATTGGGCGCCGAGCCTCCGAATGTCAGCCCGATCCGCAGCACCCGCACCGCGGGGAAGGTGCTGCGCATCGTCGGAGCGCTCGAACCCTCGCCTTTCAAACGCTCTGCCCGGGCGTTGCGCTTCTGCACGACTGGTCCTTGGATCAACCGCGCCGGAATCCCCGACCGCCGTCCTGGCGATCGCGGTTCCGCGTCTCATCGGTGGACATCACCACGCAGCCGAAGCCGCGCGACTGGCCGGTAGCGCGATCGCTGATCCCGGTGACTGAAAACGGCGGATTGCCGACGTAAAGCTTGGTCATTGGAAAACCCCGGAAATCAAGAATGGGGGATTGCAGCAGCGCGGGCGTGCCGCGGGGTTCGTCAGGCTTTACGAGGGTGAGAGTCCGTGACACGGACGCACCAGACTGGTATGCGCCCTGCCTCGGCAGACAAGCCGAAAGAATACGAGCCTGCGGCCACTATACACAGGCCCCCGGGCACCGTCCGGATTATTTGCCCTCGCGCACGGCGGGCCGCACTTCAACCACGGGCCTGGACGGTGCGCGCTGGAAGTTCCCGGGTAATCCCCCAGGAAAGTAACTGAGGTCAAAAGTGGAATTTTCTCGTAATGTAATCCGAGGAGATTCCCGTGAAAAAATCGAAGTTCAGCGACAGCCAGATCATTGGCAACATCAAGCGCGCGGAGACCGGCGAACCGGTTCCGGCGCTGTGCCGGGAGGCCGGCATCAGCTCTGCCGCGTTCTACAAGTAGCGTTCCAAGTACGGCGGCATGGACGTGTCGATGATAGCGCGGGTTCCAGGGGCTTATTAATCAACCACCTGCAGCCCATGCCGACCCCTGCCCCAAGCCCACCATGGCACAATCCCGGCACACCCAGTCCGAGTTGGTCACGGTCTTGGTACAGTGGCTGGATATCGGCCACCGGGGCATACCGCCGCCATTTGCCACACTAGCCCGCGATGGCGACGATGCGGGCATGAAAGAATCCCTGCTGAAATCCAACCCGTCGCTGCGCGAAGACCCGCGGCGCGACGCCGCCCTGCACCGCAGCGCCGCCAGTTCCTCGGCGGTGGAAGGCATTGTGAAACCCTTTGCCAAACCTAGCCGGAGTCCTGGCGAGCCCCGTAAAGGCGCAAAGTCCGCGAAATCACGCGGGTAAAGCAGGCTTCCAGCGGCGCATAGTCGCGGTTCAGCGCTGCGCGCACTGCAGCAAAATACATCCGTTTGCTGGATGACGGCACCCCCATATGACGGGCCAACTCAGAGATAAACCAGCGACTAATTCTTGCCAGTGGCCTTATTGGCCACGCACCTCAATTCTGCTTCAAAATCAACTAATGGCTTACGCTCTATTGCGGAAAGGCTAGTTTCTGCAAGTTTCAAAACCCCAGAGAGGTGCCCACATGCCAAGGCTTGCGGCAACACACAGCTGCGAGTTGTTCCCTGTACGTGTTCAACTATCTTTATCGTATATCGGCTAGCACCATCGGGAGGCCCACCGGGACAATCCGATCTGCTTAGGCGCTGCCTAACGTACCCGTCAAAGACGTTAAAGCGCTTTTGTGACAAAACAATATCGGACTCATTCCGCATTGTTTGAAAATGTCGCGTGGAAAAATAGACACTAGTAAACGGATGATCTGGTGGACCCAAAATTTCATACGAAATCCACTGCTCTAAACCGGGATCACGCGCCCCACCCGCAAGATAAATCACCTCTGCGCTCGAATTACTGACAACCCCGACGGATGCACCCAGCAAAATGACAATTCGTAAAAGCATTAACGCAGCCTCAGTATGAGACTTTAGTGTGTCGACCAAGGCTTCACGACCTTGGGTGGAATGAATGTAGTAACACCGTTCAATCGAGTCATTCCCCACATCAACGTAAATGCCGAGTCCGATTGACCAGGTATCAAATAAGAAGCCTGCGCCACCCACGTTACAGCGGGAGTGACATCGAAACGCTCTGGACCGTCAAAAAACCACCGACCATCGCTCCATGCCTTTGGATAGAAGCCTGTTCCATCGTTGCGGTCATCCACAGTGAAACTCTGTGTTAGGGGTATCGATCCATACCTTGTACGCAATTTCCAAATGGGGCAGATGCCACCTGACCAGGCAAATTACCGGCGGATCAGGCTCGAATTTTGGCCAGCATCTCCGCGACAACGATGTGCCTGACTGCCCCTACAAGCCTGCGCTCCCCGGCAATCGGGCCTTGCACCTCGGCGGGGCAGGAGGCATTTTCCTGCTCGATCTTCTGGCTCACCGCCTCCACCGTAGCAAGCATCGCATTGGCCATCCGATCGATCTCGCGCCCACAGATACTCGGGGGCAGCCCCAGGCGCGCACCGGCGGCAAAAAGCCCCGCCCGGTTCACGTCAGCGAAGGTTGCGCACCCAGGTGGACCCAGGGTCATGGGTACGTTCGGCCAGTCGGCCCGCTCCTGCGCATAGAGCGTGCTGTGGTAGACCATGGTGCTTAGGATGTCGTACAGCGGCGCGATGCTGACGCCCTCGTGATCGACCTTGAAGGACAGGTTCTTCAGGTGGTTGTCGTTGTTCCCGACCAGCGTGCAGTAGAGCAGCCACTGGAAGAGAACCATGCGGGTCCGGGCCCTGTTGGTGCACTCCTGGATGACCTGTCCCAGTGCATCCAGTGTCGCTGCGCTGTACTTGAAAAGGCGCGACTTGTTCAGGAGCTGACAGGCATCGATGATGTGCGAGCGCAGGACCTGGCCGTCCTTTTCGTAGCGGTCGAACCGGTCGATGAGGTACACAGGCTCGGGCACATAGCGGCGGTGTACTTGAGGCACCGGCAGCCCCAGGGCCTGGGCCAGCTTCATGACAAAGAACTCGTTGATGACCGTGGAGGGGTAGTCCTCCCCGGGGTGGTCAGGCTTGAGGATGTGGGTGGAAGACGTATTGCCCAGAGGCTCAAACAACGCCCCGTCCTGGTAGACCACCAGGAGTTTGTTCTGGGCCCCGGCCGCGGACATGCGCTTGGGGCTGGTGCTGCTTAAGGGCACCCGCGGCATGTTGCGGATACGCTCGGAGAGCTCCGCATCGGGCAGGGGCTTAAGCCCACTGGCCGTCTCAACGGGGGCTTGGGGATCACTTAAGACCAGCGAGCCCGCAGACTCCCTGCCCAGGTACGCCAGAAGCGAAAAAGCATCATCGCTCTGGATGCCAGCCTCGCGGCTGACGGCCTCGCGCTGCTTGTCCTCCGGCAGGAGATTGTCGAAGTACCACTGCACCGGGCGCAGGCTGCCCCCGTCCTGGTGTCGCTTTTCTGCTCGAGGCAAGGCGGGCGACAGATCAAAGCCCTCCTCGGCCGTCTGCCATGCTTCCTCGTACTCAAAGACCCATAGGTCATTGCCCTCGGACAGCACCCCTATCTGCTCACCGTTGAGCTGAACTCTAAGGCTGCGCATCACTCATCCTTCACTGGGGATGCGCTTCTTCGGCCGCTTCCCAGCCGGGGCTTTGGCCCGCAGACGCAGAGTCGTGAGTTCCTGCACAGCCTCGGAAGGAATATCCAGGGTCATGGGGATTCCAAGCTCGCCAAGAAGCTTGAACACCAGCCCCAGGCGGACCGTGGGCTTGCCGTGCTCCACATCCGAGGCAAACTGCTTACTGACGTGGGACATAGCCGCAAGGTCATCGATCCGAACCCGGCTACTACGCCGAACGGCGCGGATCAGGAGGCCAATGTCCTCGGGCGATGTGACGCTGATCTTCATATGAAATTCCTGTGCTTGTAGGAATTTTAACAGTGAAGCTCAGCGACAGCAATGAAATTCCTGTGATCACAGGAATTTCAATAAATCCAAGGGAGAAAGCGGACTGTATTCCTATGCACGTAGGAACTAAATCCAGGTAACTGCCGCGGGCAGGATATTGCCCGGAAAACTCGAATGCCAACCGCTACTCAAGGCAGGGGGACGTCGGGTGGTAGGAGACCCGTATGGGCAGTGGCCACTCGAAGGTCCGCGGGTTGGATTACTGGTCCCAAAACTGGTCCAGGCAGGGTCAGAATGCCACCTGCAAGTCCGCACAACTTATTTTTAATCCTTGAGAATCAAGGATTTAGTGGTGGCCGGGGACGGAATCGAACCATCGACACGCGGATTTTCAATCCGCTGCTCTACCAACTGAGCTACCCGGCCGCCGTTGGAAGGGCGGCTATTAAACCGGCCCCCGGGTGGGGCGTCAAGCCAAACCCGGCAGGCCTTCCGGGGCGGATGAACCGGGGGTTGCCCGCAGGGCAGCCCCCGGTCCCAGGCCCTTACTTGGGGACTTCCTTGGCGGCGTCCTTGGCCTTCTTGGCGGCGTGGTGCGCCTTGGCGTGGTGGACCGCGGCCTTCGCCCGGGTCACCGCCGAGGCGGGAGCCGACTGGGTGGAAGCCTTCACGTCGTCACCGAGTTCCTGGGCCTTTTCGGAAGTGGCCTTGGCGCCTTCCTTCAGGGTCGTTCCGACCTGGGCCATGGCGACGGGGGCCAGGACCATTGCGGCGATCAACACCGGCAGCTTTTTGCTCATTGCGTGCTCCGTAAGTCTTCAGCCCGTAAGACGGGGTAGCTCAAGCTACGTTATGTCCGCCACCACTGTCCACCTGGGGCGATATGCTATGGTTTGGAATTCTGACCCGGAGACCGCGATGGGTTGGGCTCCCCTGATGGCTTTCGCGCATCACCTGGCCGCCTTCACCCTGGTGGGTTGCCTGGCGGGCGAGATCCTCCTGCTGCACCCGCAATTGTCATTGCAGCAGGCTCGCAAGCTGCTGCGCCTGGATGTCATCTTCGGGCTGTCGGCGGCAGCGCTGCTGGTGATCGGCATGCTGCGGGTACAGTACTTCGGCAGGCCCACCACCTATTACTGGCACGACGTCTTCTTCCTGATCAAGCTGGCCGCGTTCCTGGCGGCGGCCCTGATCTCGCTCTATCCCACCATGACCTTCCTGTCCTGGCGGGTCATGCTGCGGGCCGACGTCGCGCCGGAACTGGCGCCGCGGCGGCTGCACCGCCTGCGCGCCTGCCTGATGTGGGAACTGGCCGCCGTCGTGGTGATCCTGGCCTGCGCGGCCTGGATGGCGCGCGGCCACGGCTACTTCGGCGGCTGATATTCCTTCGGCGGCTGATATTCCTTCGGCCGCTCCGAGCCGCCGCCGAAAAAGAACTTCTCCATCTCCACCTCCAGGAACTTGCGGGACTTGGGATCGACGGGGGTGAGACGGTACTCGTTCATCAGCATGGTCTGGTGCGACAGCCACCGGGTCCACGCCTCCCGGGACACGCTGTCCCAGATGCGCTTGCCCAGTTCCCCGGGATAGGTGGGCCGGTCGAGGCCCGGGGCCTCACGCTTCAGGACAACGCACTGAACCATTCGGGTCATCTTATTCCTCCCGCAAACCGCGCCAAGGGCTCTCCAGCCGTTCGAGCAACACCTTCACCGGCTGCGGCAGACCCACACTCGCCGGCTGGCGCGCGTTATACCAAAGCCCGTCCGCGCCATCCATGACACCGAGGCTGCCCTGGCAGCGCACCAGCAGCGGGGTGATGGTGAGGTCGAAGTGCGTGAACGCATGTTCGATGGCCGGCAGGGTTTCGACGTCGGCACTCGCGCCCTTCAGGTGCCAGAAGGTGAAGTGCTGCACCTCCTCGCGGGTCGTGAACTCCGGCGCGCTCCACAGGCCACCCCAGATGCCGGTGTTGGGCCGCTGGCGCAGCAGCACGCTGCCATCCTCGCGCATGGCCAGCACCAGGAAGGCATGCCGTTCGGGCCGCGCCGCGCGCTTGCGCGGGCTGGGCAGCTCATGCTGCCGGCCCTCGATGCGGGCCACGCAGTCCTGCGTCAGGGGACAGAACGCGCACAGCGGGTTGCGGCGGGTGCACACCGTCGCCCCCAGGTCCATCATGGCCTGGTTGTAGGTATCGGCGTGCTGCGCCGGCGTGCACCTGGTCGCGCGCGCCCACAGCAGCGCGGTGACCTCCTTCTGCGCCGGGCCCCCTTCGATGCCGAAATGGCGCGACAGCACGCGCCGCACATTGCCATCCAGGATGGCGTGGCGCTGCCCCAGGCTTAACGACAGGATGGCACCCGCGGTGGAGCGGCCGATGCCGGGCAGGCCCGCGACCTCATCGAAAGTCGTGGGAAAACGGCCTCCGAACTCATCGCGCACCTTGACCGCGGCGCGGTGCAGGTTGCGGGCGCGGGCGTAGTAGCCCAGGCCTGTCCACAGGTGCAGGACCTCATCGATCGGGGCATCCGCCAGGGCGGTGACGTCCGCAAAGCGCTCCATGAAGCGCTGGTAATAGGGAATAACGGTCGCGACCTGGGTCTGCTGCAGCATGATTTCCGACACCCACACCCGGTAGGGAGTGCGGTCCTGCTGCCAGGGCAGGTCGTGGCGGCCATGCGCGGAGTGCCAGGCCAGCAGCCGGGGCGCGACCCGCCCCTCAACAGAAACTTCGTCCATGGCGTGATGATGCGCTAAATTGGTGTCATGACCTACACCCTGTACATCGCCAACAAGAACTATTCCTCGTGGTCACTGCGGCCCTGGGTCCTGATGCGCGAACTGCAGATCGGGTTCGCCGAGCAGCTGCTGCATTTCGGGGACGAACTGCAGTGGCGCCGGTACCGCCAGGTGTCCCCGGCGGGCAAGGTGCCCTGCCTGATCAGCGACCAGGCACGGGTGTGGGACTCCCTCGCCATCGCCGAATTCCTGCACGAACACCACCCCGGTGTCTGGCCGGCAGCCCCCGCGGCCCGCGCCTTTGCGCGCAGCGCGGCTGCCGAAATGCACTCGGGCTTCCAGGACCTGCGCACCTTGTGCTCCATGTCCTGCGGCGTGCGGGTGCGCCTGCACCAGGTCACTGCCGGGCTGACGGCGGACCTCACGCGGCTGTCCGCCTTGTGGAGCGAGGGCCTGGAGCGTTTCGGCGGTCCCTTCCTGGCCGGCAACGCCTTTACGGCCGCGGATGCGTTTTTCGCGCCAGTGGCGTTCCGGGTCCAGACCTATGGCCTGGACCTGCCACCGGAAGCCTTGGGCTACGTGCAGCGCCTGCTGCAGCTGCCGGCGATGCGCGACTGGTATGCCGCGGCCCTGGCCGAACGCTTCCGCGAACCGGAACATGACGCCGGAGTCAGCCGGTATGGCACGGTGACACAGGACCTGCGCGCCGCCAGCGTCTGACCCGGCGGCCGGGGCCGGTCAGCGCGCGCTCACACCCCAGGCGCGCTGCCGCCGTCGGCGGCCCACTTGGCCGAGTACTGCAGCAGCTGTGTATTGGTGGTCAGCCGCAGTTTGCGCTTCAGCGCCTGACGATGCGCCTCGATGGTCTTGACGCTGACATTGAGGGATTCGGCGGCCTCGCGCGAGGAAAAGCCGCGGCCCAGGAGATTCAGCACCTGCAGTTCGCGGTTGCTCAGGCGCCCCAGCAGGTCCGCCACCGGCCCCGGCTGCCGGCCCGGCGTTTCCTGCGCAGCCTGCTGCGCGTCCCGCATCTCCCGGGACAGGTAGACCCGGCCCGCCAGCACCTGGCGCAGCGCCACCAGCAGCTGCTCGGGGCCAGCCTGCTTCATGAGGTAACCGCTGGCGCCGGCCGCCAGCAGCCGCCCGGCGTACAGCACTTCATCGTGCATCGACAGCACCAGCAGCGGCAGCCCGGGCCGCTGGGCACGGACCTCGCGCACCAGGTCGATGCCGTCGCCCTGCTCCAGGCTCACGTCCACCACGACCACATCGGGATCCAGGTCGCGGATGGCCTGCCAGCCCTCGCTCTGTCCACGGGCTTCGCCACAGACCTCGAGGTCCGCCTGTGATTCGATCACATGGCGCAGGCCCGCACGCACGATGGGATGGTCATCGATGATGAGGACGCGGCTGCGGGTTCCCGGGCGGGCGCGGACCGGCTTCAGTTCTTCCATGGGTGTCGAACAGGGCGCTGCCTCGTACAGCTGTCACCATCTTACGATAGGTGGCAGGCTCATGAGATAGGCCTCTGGATCAGCGTCCGTCTGGAAGCCGAATTTCGTGCCCCGGTCATAAACCAGGTTGAACTCCACATAACGCCCGCGCTTGAGCAGCAGTTTTTCCCGGTCCGCATCACTGAACGGCGTATGCAGGCGGCGCTCCACCAGCCGGGGATAAACCGCCAGGAAGGCCTCGCCGACGGCCTGCACGAACGCAAAGTCCGCTGCCGTATCCGCGCTGCGCAGGTCATCGAAAAAGATGCCACCGACACCGCGCGGCTCCTTGCGGTGGGGCAGGTAGAAATAGCGGTCGCACCATTCCTTGTATTCCCGGTAGGCGTCGGGACGGTAGCCATCGCACGCGCCCTTGAGGGCGGCATGAAAATCCGCGGTGTCCTCATCGAAGGGGAAGGTCGGGGTGAGATCCGAACCGCCGCCGAACCAGGCCTGGCTGGTGGCCAGGCGGCGCACGTTCATGTGCACGGCCGGCACGAACGGATTGGCCATGTGCGCCACCAGCGAAATGCCGGTGGCGATGAAGCGCCCTTGCGACTCCTGCGCGCCGGCGATATGGGCACGGTGCTGGGGCTGGAACTCTCCCCGGACATTGCTGAAATTGACCCCGACCTTTTCAAACACCGCGCCACGCATCAGGCAGGTGAGGCCGCTGCCCTGCAGGCGCTCGCCCGGCTGCCGGGTCCAGGCCCGGCGCTCGAAGCGCGCCTCGGGCTCGAAGGCCTCGAAGGCCGCGCAGATGCGCGACTGCAGGTCCTGGAAGTAGCGGGACGCCGCCTCGCCCTGCTCACCGGCTTGCGGGGTTTGCTGCATCATTCTGCACTCCGGCGGGCGGAAGCCTCGTGGACGTGGTCGATCATGCGGGCGACGGCCTCCGGGTCGGCATCCGGCCAGATGCCATGCCCCAGGTTGAAAATGTGCCCGGGGGCAGGGCCGGCCTCGCGCAGCACGATCTCGACCTGGCGCCTGAGTTCATCGGCAGGCGCATACAGCGCCGCGGGGTCCAGGTTGCCCTGCACGGCCTTGCCGGAGCCGAGAATCCGCCGCGCCTGGGACAGCGGCGAGCGCCAGTCCACGCCGACCACGTCCACGTCGAGGGCGCGGATTTCCTCCATCAGGGCCGAACCCTGGTGGGCGTAGTAAATCAACGGCACGCCGCTGGCCTTGAGGGCCGCGAAGGTGCGCTTCGCCCCGCGCAGCGCGAACTGCCGGTACTGCGGCGGCGCCAGCAGGCCGGCCCAGGATTCAAACAGCATCAGCGCCTGGGCACCGGCCGCGGCCTGCGCGGCCAGGTACGCCGCCATGGCATCGGCCAGGTGATCGATCAGCTGTTCCGCCGCCGCGGTCTGCCGGTACAGGAAGCTGCGCGCGGTGCCGAACTCCTTGGAGGGCTTGCCGCTGACCAGGTAGCACAACAGCGTGAACGGCGCGCCGGCAAAGCCGATCAGGGGCACGTCGCGCGGCGCGTTGGCGCGGATCAGCTTCACCGCCTCCAGCACGAACGGCACATCGCGCGCCGGCTGCAGTTGCGGCAGCGCCTGCACCTGCGCCAGGGTGCGGATGGGGCTCGCCACCACCGGGCCGGGCTCGAAGGTCAGCTCGATGCCCATGCCCTGCAGCGGGGTCATGATGTCGCTGAACAGGATCGCGGCATCCAGGTCAAAGCGCCGCAGCGGCTGCAGCGTGACTTCCGCCGCCAGTTCCGCGCTGCGGGTCATGGTGACGAAGTCATGCTGCGCGCGCAGCGCGCGGTACTCGGGCAGGTAGCGCCCGGCCTGGCGCATCACCCACACGGGGGTATGGGACACGGGCTGCCGGCGACAGGCGCGCAGGAAGATCGAAGTCTCGTCGCTCATTTGCTCAGCCACTCCCGCATGGTCGGCGCGAAGTAGGACAGGATCAGGTCCGCCCCCGCGCGCTTGATGCCGATCAGGGTTTCCAGCGCCGCCGCACGCTCATCGATCCAGCCGCGCTCGGCGGCGGCCTTGATCAGGCTGAACTCGCCGGAAACCTGGTAGGCCACCACCGGCACGTTGACGCTCTGGCGTACCGCGCGGATCACATCGAGGTAGGGGCCGGCGGGCTTCACCATCACCATATCAGCGCCTTCCTCGACGTCCAGCAGTACTTCCCGCAGGGCCTCGCGCACATTGGCGGGGTCCATCTGGTACGAGCGGCGGTCGCCGAAGGCCGGCGCGGAGTCCGCCGCCTCGCGGAACGGACCATAGAACGCCGAGGCATACTTGGCGGCATAGGAAATCACCGGGGTGTGGCTGAAGCCATTGGCGTCCAGCAGGGCGCGGATGGCGCCGACCCGGCCGTCCATCATGTCACTGGGCGCCACGGCATCCGCCCCGGCGCGGGCATGCACCAGCGCCACCTGCGCCAGGGTCGCGACCGAGGAGTCGTTGTCGATCACACCGGCCGGTGTCACGTGGCCGCAGTGGCCATGATCGGTGGCGCTGCACAGGCACACGTCCGTCCATACCAGGAGGTCCGGCACAGCCCTCTTGATACCGGCCACGGCCTGCGGCACCAGGCCCTGAGGGTCCAGGAACGCGGAGGCCTGCGGGTCCTTGTGATCCGGAGCGCTGAACAGGATCAGGGCACGCACGCCGGCATCGGCCACACGCCGCGCCTCCCCGATGATCTGGTCCACGGAGAACTGCGACACCCCCGGCATGCTGGACACCGGGTGCCGCACCTTCGTGCCCGGCACGATGAACATCGGATAGACGAAGTCCGAGAGCGTCAGCGAGGTCTCGCGCACCAGCGCGCGCCAGGTGTCTGTCTGCCGCAGGCGGCGGGGACGTTGGGTAGGGAATGCCATGGTGGAAGCCTTGAGGTTCAAATCCGGATTTGAATGAGTGTGGCGGTGGTGCGCGCCAGGCCCGGCAGGGTCTGGGGCGTCGCCAGCACGCCAGCAAAACCCCGCGCGGCCAGCGCACGACCCGTGGTCGCACCCAGCGTCACCGCGGGAGCCGCGGACAGCAGCTGGTCAAAGCACTCGGCACCGAGCGCCTGATCGAGTTCATGCACCGCCGAGGGACTGGTGAAGGTCACGGCGCCGATGGCGGCGCGCGCCACCAGGGCGCGGCAGGCCGGCAGGTCGAGTGCGGCAGCCTCGGTGCGATAGGCCTCGACGCGGGTCACGGCGACGCCCAGCGCACTGAGTTCCGCCGGCAGCGTGGGCAACGAGCGCGAGCCCGCCGGAAACAACACGCGGCTGCCCGGCGACAGCCGCGGCGCCAGCGCCGCCACCAGCGCCGCCGCGTAGTGCTGCGCCGGCACCAGGGCAACCGGCCAACCGGCATCCCGCAGCGCCTGCGCGGTGCTCTCACCCACCGCGGCCACGGGCACTCCCGCGGGCGGCGCCGGCAGCAGCGCGACGACCGCCGCCACCGCATGCGGACTGGTGAACACGATCCAATGGAATTCAGTGATCCGGCGCAGCGCATCCCGCAAGGGCGCGGCATCCGCCGCCGGCCGTATCCGGATCACGGGCCAGGACAGCACCGACAGGCCCAGCCCGCGCAGGTCGCGGGCCAGCGGCCCGTCGCCCGGCTCATCCCGGGTGACCACCACCGGCCAGCGCGCGGCGCGCGCCATATCCAGGGCTGTCTGCCGGGCCGTGCTCACGGCGATGCCTGCCGGGTGAGTTCGCGCTGGCGCGCCAGGATGTCGCCGGCGCCCTGCGCCAGCAGCCGCTCGGCCTGCTGCACGCCCAGCGCCGCGGCCTGCGCCAGCTGCGCCGACGCATCACCGTCCAGGCTGATCCGGTCCATGGCATCGAGCCTGGTGCGGCCATCGAGCGAGCACACCATGCTGTGCAACTGCATCGCCCCGTCGCGCAGCCGCGCCAGCGCGCCCAGCGGCGCCTGGCAGCCGCCCTCGATCCGGCGCAGCAGCGCGCGTTCGGCGGTCACGGCCAGGCGCGTGGCGGCGTGGTCCAGCGGCCGCAGCCAGCGCGCCGTGTCCGCATCGCCTGCCCGCCCGCACACGCCGATGGCGCCCTGTGACACGGCCGGCGGGAACTCCTCGCAATCCAGGTGCTCGGCGATATGCGCGGCCAGCCCCAGGCGCGTAAGTCCCGCGGTGGCCAGCACGATGGCGTCGTAGTGGCCCGCCAGCAGACGCTCGACCCGCGTGGGGACATTGCCCCGCAGTTCCAGCAGCTGCAGGTCCGGGCGCAGGCGGTTCAGGAAGGCGCGGCGGCGCAGGCTGCTGGTGCCGACGCGGGCGCCCGCAGGCAGGGACCGGAGGCCGCCGGGGCCCGGCAGCAGCAGCGCATCGCGCGGGTCCTCGCGCTCCAGCACCGCCGCAAGCTCCAGGCCGGGCGTCATGGCGGACGCCAGGTCCTTCAGTGAATGCACGGCCACATCGACCTGGCCCGCGAGTTGCGCGCGGTCGATCTCCTTGGTGAAGAACGCGCGACCACCGGCCTGCCACAACGGGATGTCGGTGCGCAGATCACCCTCGGTGCGGATGTGCACCAGTTCCACCGCCGGCGCGCCCGGCTGGGCGCGGATCAGGTCGGCCACGCGGTTGGCCTGCCACAGGGCCAGGTGTGACGCGCGGGTGCCGATGCGCAGTGTGCCGGTGCTCAAGTCTCGTCCCCCATCATGAAGCGGTAGCCCACCCCCCAGACGGTGAGGAAGTGGCGTGGATTGGCCGGGTCGCGCTCGAAGCGCTTGCGCAGCCTCAAGATGAAATTGTCGACGGTGCGCGTGGAGGGGAACACGTCGTAGCCCCAGACGCGCTCCAGCAGGTCCTCGCGCGAGACGATCTCGCCCGCGTTCGACGCCAGCACCTTGAGTATCATGGCCTCCTTTTCGGTCAGCTCCTGCTCCTCGCCATTCCAGGCACGGCCGCGGAAGGTCTTGAAGTCCACGCTGTTGCCGGCGAACGCGAGGACCTCGCCGCCGCTGGTGGCGACGCTGTCGCGGTACCAGTCCCAGCGCTTGAGGATGGCGCGCACGCGCAGCAGGAACTCGCGCAGGTGGAACGGCTTGGCGAGATAGTCATCGCCGCCGGCCTCCAGGCCCTTGATGCGGTCGGCGGCCTCCCCCAGGGCCGTCAGGAACAGCACCGGCGTGGTGTTGCCCTGGCTGCGCAGCGTGGCGCACACCGTGTAGCCATCCATGCCGGGCAGCATGACATCCAGCACCACGAGGTCGCAGCCCGCGCCCGTGCCGAACCATTCCAGGGTGCGGCGGCCATCCCCCAGGGCCTCGACTTCATAGCCCTCGGCGCGCAGGTTCTCGGCCACGCCCGCGGCCAGGTGGGCATCGTCCTCCACCACCAGGATACGCGGCGGGTTCATGCCGCCTCCGCGCGCTGCCAGGTGAGGATGAACTCCGCGCCCCGACCCTCGCCCTCGCTGCGCGCGCTGACCCGGCCGCCGGCCAGCTGCATCAGGCGCTTGACGATGAACAGGCCGAGCCCGGTGCCGTAGTAGCTGCTGCCGGCGCCCGCGTTCAGGCGCGAGAACTTGCGGAACAGCTGTGACTGGTCCGCGGGTTTGAAACCAATACCACTGTCCTTCACCCGCAACTCCACCTCGTCCCCCGCGCGACTCGCGGTCAGCACCACCGTGCCACCCCCGGCCGGCGTCACCGCGGCCAGGGCGTTCTCCAGGACATTGCGCACCACGGCGTCGACGGCGATCGGGTCGGCCAGCACGTACAGCTCATCGGCCACGTGGGTCTCGATGCCGATGCGGTCGGCCTGGGCCCGCTCCAGGTACTGGCCGGCCACGTGCGTGACCACCTGCCCCAGGGACACCGGCTCACTCCTGAAATCCACCTTGCCCCGCGACAGGCGCGCGCTGTCGAGGATCTGTCCCACCATGGTGGACATGCGCTCGACGTCCGACAGCATGCGGTCCACCAGCGCCTGCGCCCGCGCCGGCTCCAGTTGCCGCAGCGACAGGGTCTCGACCGACAGCTGCAGGCTGGCCAGCGGGGTTTTGAACTGGTGCGACACCAGCGCCAGGAACTGCTCCTGTTCGTCGAGCACCC
>Ga0153956_1001624_pt1 | contig 19028 bp, 17 predicted proteins | sample TSFL040MetaG_FD_104704 | JGI IMG/M metagenome (GOLD analysis project Ga0153956, IMG submission 104704) | Attine ant fungus gardens microbial communities from Florida, USA - TSFL040 MetaG | ecosystem: Host-associated > Fungi > Mycelium > Unclassified | place: USA: Florida, Wekiwa Springs...
AGGTGGTCGTAGTGATCGTGACTGATGACGATCGCATCGACCGCGGGCAGCGCCCCGAGCCGCACCGGCGGGGGGTGCAGCCGCCGAGGCCCGACGGCATCCGACGGCGAGCAGCGTTCGCTCCAGACCGGGTCGGTCAGCACGCGATAGCCGTCGATCGCCACCAGTGCCGTCGCGTGTCCCAGCCAGGTGATCGCCAGCGGCTCGACGTCGAGGCTGAAGTCCGGCACCTCCAGCGGGATCGGCGCCGAGGGCCGTCGCCCGATGCGGTCGGCGAACAGCTCGCGCACCATCAGCCGCTGTTGTTCGAGATCCATGTTGACCATGGCGGCGCGTTCGATGTTGTGGAAGATCCCGTCGCGATAGTTCGCCGAGCGGGTGGCCACCGCATCGATCGCGGTGGGTGCCGCACCCAACGCGGCGGGCGTGCCGCGCAAAGCTCGAAGGGTCCAACCGCCGGCAACTAGCGACGCGGTGGTTCCCGCCAGCCGAAGTGCTCCACGCAGCATGACGACGAGTCTATGGTGGCGACTCGCGGGCTCCGTCGCGTTTAGGCGCCCTGAAACTTCGGCGGCCGCTTCTCCACCCGCGCCACCTGCGCCTCAATCACGTCCTGGCTGCCCCAGGCTTTGTCGAACAGCTCCTTGTGCGCCGGCTGCTGCTCCTCGTAGGCGCCGTCGTCGTTGAGCACCCGCTTGGCGTGCTGCAGCGCCAGCGGCGCCAGCCCGGCAATCTCGCGCGCCCAGGCCTGCGCGTCGGCAAGGGTGCCGATCCGGTTGGCCATTCCGGTCAGCAGCGCCTCGTCGGACGGCAGCTTCTCCGCGGTCAGCATCATGGCCCGGGCACGCCCGTAGCCCACCAGTGAGGTCAGCCGCCGGATGCTCCAGTTATCCAGTGCAAGGCCGTACTTGGCGACCGGGAACTGGAAGAACGCCTCGGGCGCCACCACCCGCAGATCGCAGACCATCGCCAATTGCAGGCCGGCGCCGATCGCTGCCCCGTTGACGGCGCCGATCACCGGCACCGGGACGTCGGCGATGCTCTGGTGGAGGGCGACCAGCTTGTCGGGGTAGTCGGCGGCGAACGCGTCGCCGGACAGATCCGCGCCGGCGCAGAACACCGTGCCCTGCCCGGTCAGCACGATCGCCCGGACATCGTGGGTGGCGGCGTCCAACACCGCCTCCCGCAACTCGGTGACGAGCTGGGAGTTCAAGGCGTTGCGACGCTCGGGGCGCTGCAACTCGATAGTCGTGACGGCTTCATCGCGGGTAACACCGATCATGAGATCCCAGACTATTAGCCTCGATCTGTGAGCCGGACCGGGGCCGATGAAGTACGCGACGCGGTGCTGGATCGCGGCTCGTTCCTCAGCTGGGACGCCGCGCCGCTGGCCGTGCCGATCAGTGACGGCTACGCCGCCGAGCTGGCCGCGGCCCGGGCTGCCAGCGGCCGCGACGAGGCGGTCCTCACCGGCGAGGGCCGGATCAACGGCCGCCGGGTCGCGGTGATCGCCAGCGACTTCGACTTCCTGGCCGGCTCCATCGGAGTGGCGGCCGCCGAGCGGATCACCGCCGCGATTGCGCGGGCCACCGCCGAACGACTGCCGCTGCTGGCGTCGCCGAGTTCGGGCGGCACCCGAATGCAGGAGGGCACCGTCGCGTTCCTGCAGATGGTGAAGATCGCCGCCGCGGTCGAGCTGCACAAACGCGCCCACCTGCCCTATCTGGTCTACCTGCGCCACCCCACCACCGGCGGGGTGTTCGCGTCCTGGGGCTCGCTCGGGCACGTGACACTGGCCGAACCCGGGGCACTGGTGGGTTTCCTGGGTCCGCGGGTCTACGAACAGCTCTACGGCGCCCCATTCCCGCCGGGCGTCCAGACCGCCGAAAATCTGCAGGCCCACGGGGTGATCGACGGCGTCATCCCGTTGAAGTGGCTACGACGTATCTGCGCGCGGGCGCTGAAGGTGATGCTCGACGATCCGGGTCCGCCGGCTGCGCAACCGGTGTTGGAACCGACCCCCGCGCCGATTCCCGATATCCCGGCGTGGGACTCCGTCTGTGCGTCGCGGCGTCCGGACCGGCCGGGCGTCGGGTTTCTGCTGCGGCACGGCGCCACCGAGCGGGTCTTCCTATCCGGCACCGGCAGCACCGAACGGGGTGCCACGATCTTGCTGGCATTGGCACGCTTTGGCGGCCAGCCCGCCGTGGTGTTGGGGCAGCTGCGGGGCGCAGATCGGTTGACCGATCCGGTCGCGCTGCGCGATGCCCGCCGCGGCATGGCGCTGGCCGCGGGCCTGCGGCTGCCTTTGGTGCTGGTTATCGACACCCCGGGCCCGGCACTGTCGGTGGAAGCCGAGCAGGGCGGATTGGCGGCCCAGATCGCGGCGTGCCTGGCGGAGCTGGTCACCCTGGAGGTACCGACGGTGTCGGTGCTGCTGGGACAGGGCAGTGGCGGTCCGGCGTTGGCGATGGTGCCGGCGGATCGGGTGCTGGCGGCGTTGCACGGCTGGTTGGCGCCGTTGCCGCCGGAGGGCGCCAGTGCCATCGTGTTCCGCGATACCGCGCACGCCCCGGAGCTCTCGGCGGCGCAGGGCATCCGTTCGGCGGATCTGCGGGCCCACGGGATCGTTGATGTGGTCGTCGGCGAGCACCCGGATGCCGCCGAGGAGCCGATCGACTTCGCCAAGCGAATGTCGCAGGCCATCGCCGTCGAGCTGTCAGCACTGCGCGGGGTGCCCGCCGAACAGCGGATCGCGGCCCGGTTGGAGCGCTACCGCCGGATCGGGTTGCCGAGCTAGCCGGTGATCATCGCCACGGCCACTCCCGCCAGCACCATTCCCATCACCTGACGGAAACGCACCCGTTCCCCCAGCAGGACGACCGCCAAGATCACCGTGGCGGCGGGATACAGCGAGATCAGCACGCTGGCCAGGGACAGCAACGCGAGCTTCAACGCGAACAGCATCGTGACGTTGGCGGCGGTGTCGAGCAGGGCGATCAGGAACGCCAGCCGCAGCGGTGTGCCGGTGGGCACCTTCAGATTGCGGCTGGCCGCCGCGACGACGATCACCAAGATGGTGGCCGCGCCCCGCGCGAACAGCAAGGGCCACAGCCCGGAATCCGACGGGGTGCGGTCCAAGAAGACGAAGTTCAGCCCCAGGGCCACCCCGGAGGCGACCGTCAACCAGAGCACGCGGTGGGTGAGCCCCGGCCGATGAACACCGTCGTCGCCGGCGTGCCAGCTGATCAACACCACCGCGCCCAAGGCCACCGCGATACCTGCGCTGGCGAGCATGCCGGGACGTTCCCCCAGCATCCGTCCGACGCACACCGGCACGCTGGCGTCGACCACTGCGGCCAGTGGCGATACCACCGAAATCGGGCCCGCGGCCATGGCGGCGTAGAACCACCAGATGCCCAGGGCCTGGGTGAGTCCACCGAGCATGCCCAAGACCACCGTGCTCGTCGTGATGTGCCCGCCGCCGATCAGGGCGAGCAGTCCGAGCATCACCATCGAGACCGGGGTGGACACCAACACCACGCGGAGCGCGGCGACCCGCCGCGACGCGACGCCGCCCACGAAGTCGCTGATCCCGAAACTGGTGGCCGACGCCAAGGCCAATCCTTGCGCGGTCGGTGAACCGATCACGCAGCTGCCTTGGCAGCGCCCGCGGCCTTAACGTTCGATGTGACAATCACGTCGGAGAGCCTAAGTGGGCAATTTGCTTGGAAAGTCCTGCGTTTGCGGGATCTTTGCGCCCAACGGCCCGATGTTCGCAGGTCGGTGCATTTAAATTCACCTGGATTTAACCCGCCCCGAAGTGCGCGCAGGCGCCGTTCAGGCCAACGAGCGCAGCCACGCGTCGTGCAGGGCGGCGTAGTGGCCCTCGGCGTGGATCAGCTCGGCCGGCGGCCCGTCCTCGACGATGCGCCCGCCCTCGATGACCAGGACCCGGTCTGCGATCTCGACCGTGGAAAGCCGGTGGGCAATCACCAGCGCGGTCCGCCCAGCCAGCACGCTGCGCAGCGCCTTCTGCACCATCCGCTCACCGGGGATGTCCAGCGAGGACGTCGCCTCGTCGAGAATCAGCACCGCCGGATCGGCAAGGAAGGCACGCGCGAACGCCACCAGTTGACGCTGGCCGGCCGAAAGCCGCCCGCCCCGCTTGGCGACATCGGTCTGGTAGCCGTCGGGCAGGGCGGAGATGAACACATCGGCGCCCACACTCGTCGCCGCGGCGGCCACCTCGGCGTCGGTCGCGCCGGGGCGACCGAACCGGATGTTGTCGGCGACCGTGCCGGAGAACAGAAAGTTCTCCTGGGTGACCATCACGACGTGGCGGCGCAGCGCCGCCTGGGTGAACGCACGCAGGTCGACGCCGTCCAGTGTCACTGCTCCCGTGACCGGGTCGTAGAACCGGGTGATCAATTTGGCAATGGTGGATTTACCGGCTCCGGTGCTGCCAACCAGCGCCACGGTCTGTCCGGCCGGGATGGTCAGCGATAGCCCGTCCAGCACGCATTGGCCGTCCCGGTAGCCGAAATGCACGTCACATAAGGCGATCTCACCACGCACCTCACCGGGTTCATGCGGCGGTTCCAGCTTCGCCTCTCCTTCGTCGAGGCTCGCTGAACCGCCGAAAACGTCCGCGGTCTCCGGACCGTTCGGGTCGGTGACGGCGGGGGTTTCGGCGAGTACCGCGGCCAGCTTCTCCAGCGCCGAGGTGGCCGACTGAAAGGTGTTGAGGAACTCCGAGATGCCCTGCATCGGTTCAAAGAACATCCGCAGGTAGAGCAGGAACGCGGTGAAGGTGCCGATCGTCATGTGCCCGTGCAACACTCGCCAGCCCCCGTAGAGCAGCACCACACCGGTGGTGAGGTTGCCGACCAGCTTGACCCCGGGGCTGAAGACCGCGACCAGTCTGAATGCCTTCTCGTTCACCGAGCGGTATTGGTCGGCGACTTCCGTGAAGATCTCCTGATTGCGGGCCTCTCGGCGATAGGCCTGCACCGCCTTGATCCCGATCATGGTCTCGGTGAACTGCACAATCACCCGCGCGGCATGCTCGCGCACCGCGGCGTAGTTCTTCGACGATTCGCCCCGGAACCATCGCAGCAACGCCACCAGCACCGGAAAGGCGATCAGGCACATCAGGCCCAACCGCCAGTCCAGCACGATGAGCAGCACCGCCGTACCCGCCATCGTGAGTGCTGCGCCGACCAGACCGTCGAACCCGGTGAGCAGCATCTCCTGAATGGCGTCGACGTCGTTGGTCAACCTGCTGACTACTCGGCCCGAGGTATAGCGCTCGTGGAATTCGACGTCCAGGCGCTGAAACTGGCGGAACACCCGCCGCCGCAGCTCCAACAGCATCCGCTGCCCGATCGTGCCCGACCACTGCAGGAAGAGCATCCGGCTGATGGCCTGCGTGAACACCACCACCGCGAGCGCAGTCACGATCACACTCAGCTGCCGGATCGAGCCGTCCGCGGCGATCGGCGGGATTCCGCGGTCGATTCCGCGCTGCGCCAGCACCGGAACCGCAAGTCGGGCAGCGTTTTCCACCACAACGGCCACCACCATCAGCAGCGCCGCAAACCGATACGGGCGCAACAGTGACCAGAGCAGGGCCCGCGCCGAGGCCCGGCCCGGCTCGGCCGTCACCGCCGCGCCCAGTCGACGAGGTGTTCGGCGCCGTCGTCGAGCTCGTCGTCCGCCGCCAACAGGTAGCGATACCGCGGCACCCCGGCCAGCAGCTCGGCGTGAGTACCGACCGCAGTGATGGTCCCGCCCTCGACCAGCGCCACCCGGTCGGCCAGCGCCACGGTGGATGCCCGGTTGGCCACCACCAGCGCGGTGATCGGCTGCGGCCCGGTTGCCAACACCCGGCGCAGCGCATCGGTCACGGCGGCCTCGGTGTGCACATCGAGGGCCGACAGGGTGTCGTCGAGCACCAGGATTGCCGGCGCCGCCACCAGTGCCCGGGCCAGCGACAGCCGTTGACGCTGCCCGCCCGAGAGGCTCAGGCCCTGCTCCCCGATGCGAGTGTCCAACCCGGACGGCAGGTCGTAGACAAAATCTGCCGACGCTACCGCCAGGGCGCGGGCCAGTTCCGCGTCGCTCGCTTCGGGCCGGCCCAGCCGCAGGTTCTCCGCCACCGACATCGAGAACAGGGTGGGGTCGTCGAAGGCGGTCACCACCGCCGAGCGCAGCGCCGCCAACGTCAGTGTGCGGATGTCCCGGCCACCGATGAGGATCTGGCCCTCATCCGCGTCGTAGAGCCGGGACAGCAGCATCGCCAGCACCGACTTCCCGGAGCCGGTGGCGCCCACCAGAGCGACGGTCTCGCCGGGTTCGACGGTCAGATTGACCCCGCGCAGCACCCACGGGGCGGCAGTATCGGGCTCGGTGGCAAACCGGAATCCGACATCGCGCATCTCCAGCCGGCCCGCCGGCGGCACCGGGTCATCGCCGTCAGTGATCTCAAGGGGCGCATCGAAGATTTCGGCGATCCGGTCGGCGGCGGTCATCGCCTCCTGGGTGGCCGACAGCAGGAAGCCCAACGATGACAACGGCCAGACCAGCGAGAGCATCAGCGTGACGAACGCGACCAGGGTGCCCATCGTGACCAGATGGTGTCCGGCGGCGTAGGCGCCGACCGCCAGCACTCCGATCAGCGTGAAGTTCGGGATCACCTCCAGCAGCGTCCAGAACTTCGAGGACACCACCACCTTCTCGACGCCCAGGGCGCGCAGCTTGGCGGCTTGGGCGTCGAAGCCCGCAAACACGTAGTCCTCGCGCCCGAACGCCTTGATGGTGCGCAGCCCCAGCGCGGACTCCTCGACGACGGTGGCCACCTGGCCGGCCTGGTCCTGCGCCTGCCGTGTCAGCCGGGTGTACTGGCGCCGGAAGTGCGAGATGGCAAGCATCACCGGGACCAGCGACGCGCACACCACCACGCCCAGCGGCCAGTAGAGCACCAGCAGAATCGTCGTGACGGCCAGAATCTGCACCGTGTTGAGCACCAGGAACACCACCACGAACGACAGGAAACGCCGGACGGCGGACAGGTCGTTCATGATCCGTGACAGCAGCTGGCCGGACTGCCACCGGCCGTGAAAGGTCATCGGCAGGATCTGCAGCCGGGCGTAGAGATCCTTACGGATGTCGGCCTCCACACCCATGGTGGTGGGCGCGACCAGCCAGCGCCGCACGAACAACAGCAGCGCCTCGATGACCCCGAGCGCGGTGGCCGCCGTCCCCAGCACCCACAGCCCGGGCTGGTCCCGGTGCTGCACCGGTCCGTCGATGACGGCTTTGGTCACCAGCGGGATCACCACGGTGGCGACCAGACTGAGCACGGCCACCGTAACCATCGCGACCCAGCGCGCCCGGTAGGGGTGCAGGTAAGGCAGCAGGCTGCGCAGCGCCGAAGCCGAGGTCACGGACTCGACCCTAGATCGACGGCGAGATCGACGACGGCGACCCGCGGCACATCCCCCGCTCGACGGCCATGTTCAGGCAAAATGGCGGCCATGGACAACCCCGCTGCCTCACCCCGAGTCTTGGTCGTCGACGACGACTCCGACGTGCTCGCCTCGCTGGAACGCGGACTGCGACTGTCCGGCTTCGAGGTGGCGACCGCGGCCGACGGCGCGGAGGCGTTGCGCAGCGCCAAGGAAGCTCGTCCGGACGCCATCGTGCTCGACATCAACATGCCGGTACTTGACGGCGTGAGCGTGGTGACGGCATTGCGGGCAATGGGTGACGACGTGCCGGTCTGCGTGTTGTCCGCACGCAGTTCGGTCGACGACCGGGTCGCCGGGCTCGAAGCCGGCGCCGACGACTACCTGGTCAAGCCGTTCGTGCTCGCCGAGCTGGTGGCCCGGGTGCGGGCGATGCTGCGGCGGCGCGGGTCGGCGGCCAGCTCCTCGTCGGAGACCATCACGGTGGGCCCGCTGGAGGTCGACATCCCGGGCCGCCGCGCCCGGGTCAAGGGTGTCGACGTGGACCTGACCAAGCGGGAGTTCGACCTGTTGGCCGTGCTCGCCGAACACAAGACCGCGGTGTTGTCGCGTGCACAGCTCCTCGAGCTGGTCTGGGGTTATGACTTCGCCGCCGACACCAACGTCGTCGACGTATTCATCGGCTATCTGCGGCGCAAGCTGGAGGCCGGCGGCGCTCCGCGACTGCTGCACACGGTGCGCGGGGTCGGCTTCGTCCTGCGAACGCAGTGAGGGCAGGCGTGAATGTCATGAAACTGCTGCGGCGCATCTTCGCCAGAACCCCGTCGCTGCGGACCCGGGTGGTATTCGCGACGGCGATCGGCACCGCGATCGTGACGGTCATCATCGGCGCCATCGTGTGGGTCGGTATCACCAACGACCGCAAGTACTGGCTGGACCGTCGGCTCGACGAGGCAGCCGGGCTGACCGTCCCGCTGATCGGCCTGGGTGAACTGCCCCGGTCGGCCGGCCCCACCGACGCGGTGATCACACTGCGGCGCGTCAACCAAGTGACGTCGAACTCCACCGTGGTGCTGCCGGAGCTGGAGCCGGGTTACGCCGACACCGAGATCGACGGCGTGCGCTACCGGGTGCGCACCGTCGACATCCCGGGGCCTGGCCCGCGGTCGCTGGCCGTCGGCGCCACCTACGACGCCACCCTCGCCGACACCAACAACCTGCACCGCCGGGTGCTGCTGCTCTGTGCGTTCTCGATCGGCGCCGCCGCCGTGCTGGGCTGGCTGCTGGCGGCATTCGCGGTACGACCGCTGCGACGGCTGGCGCAGCAGGCCCGCTCGATCGACGCCGGCGACGAACGGCCGGAGATCGAGGTGCGCGGCGCCACCGAAGCGGTGGAGATCGCCGAGGCGATGCGCGGCATGCTGCAACGGATCTGGAAGGAGCGCGACCGCACCCAGGAGGCACTCGCCTCCGCGCGGGACTTCGCCGCCGTCTCCTCGCATGAGCTGCGCACCCCGCTGACGGCGATGCGCACCAACCTCGAAGTGCTGACCACCCTGGATCTGCCCGACGACCAGCGTAAGGAGGTGCTGCACGACGTCGTGCGGACCCAGACGCGGATCGAGGCGACACTGTCGGCCCTGGAGCGGCTGGCACAGGGCGAACTGTCCACCTCCGACGATCACGTGCCGGTCGACATCACCGATCTGCTCGACCGGGCGGCCCATGACGCGATGCGAGTCTTCCCCGATCTGAACGTCTCGCTGGTGCCGTCGCCGACCTGCATCATCGTCGGGCTGCCCGCCGGACTACGGCTGGCCGTGGACAACGCGATCGCCAATGCGGTCAAGCACGGCGGTGCGACCCAGGTGCAGTTGTCGGCGGTCACCTCACGCGAAGGCGTGGAGATCGCCATCGACGACAACGGCGGCGGGCTTCCCGAGGAGGAGCGCCGCATCGTCTTCGAGCGGTTCTCGCGCGGGTCGACGGCATCGCATTCGGGGTCCGGCCTCGGGCTGGCCCTGGTGGCTCAGCAAGCCGAACTGCACGGCGGCACGGCGTCGCTGGAAGACAGCCCGCTGGGCGGAGTACGTCTGCTGCTGCGCCTTCCGCCGCCGCGCTGACCGCACTACGCCCGGCTCGTCACTTGTTTTTCTTCTTGTCCTTGCGCCAGCTGTCCCAGCGCTCGAAGCCGGCCGCGGCGGCGGTCTGTTCGTCCTTGAACCACACCTCGGCGATCGTCGCGTCGTAGGCCGGGCTCGCCGGAGCGTGGTAGAGCATCGAATCTTCGTTGCCCTTGACCGTCCAGCCGATAGGACCGCTGCCCCCAGGACCGGCCTTGGTCGACCCCGGACCGTACGGGCCGGGCGGCACCTCCTCGACTTCCGTCACCAGCTTGGCGGTTCCGCCCTTGGCCCGGCCCTTGTCCCAACGAGTGAATCCGGCTGCGACGGCGGCACTCTCCTCGGCGAACCACACCTCCGCGATCGTCTGGCCGTACCAGGGGCTGTCCGTGGTGTGGTAGAGCATCGAGTCCTCGTTGCCCTTGATCGTCCAGCCGGTCGGGCCGACGCCGCCGGCGCCCGCGCGCGCCGAGCCCACACCATAGGGCGCTCCGCCGATCGCCATCGCGGTGGTCTCGGCATCCGAGGGCAACAGACCGCCGGGAGGCTTCGGCGGCGAGCCCGGTCGGGTGCCCGCACCAGCGGTCGGGATGGGGGCTGTGGGTGCGCTCGCCGCGGCATCGACTGCCCCGATTGCCGCCGACACCGGCACCTCGCGTTTGACCCGCCGGATGGTGAAAGCGAAGGTCAGCAGGAGACCCAACAGAAACGACAGACCCATCAACCAGCAATTGACGCCGTGCATCAGTGGGCTCCTATCTCACGCGAGCCGGGGAGCGCCGCAACCGCCTCTTCCTTGCTGGTGCGGCGGATCGAGACGATGGTGAGCAACCAGGCAACCGCCGAGCCCACCGCGAATGCCAGCAGATACCACAGCCAGTGCATGACGAAATCCATTGCAGGTCCTCCTTAGCTCACGGTGATCGCGACGCGACGGTTCTGGGCGCGACCGTCCGGTGTCGCGTTGCTGGCGACCGGGTCGGCCGATCCGAATCCCTTGGACGTGACGCTGTTGGCGGGGAGGCCCTGCGACACCAGGAAGTCGGCGACAGACTTGGCACGAGCGGTGCTCAACGGCACATTGATGCCGTCGTTGCCGGTGTTGTCGGTGTAGCCGTTGACCGCGATCCGGGCGTTGTGGCAGCCCTTCACCTTCTCCGCCACCCGGCTCAGTTGTTCCCGCGTGCCGGCCGACAGGGTGTAGCCGTTGGTCACGAACCTGACCGGGGTGCTCATCAAAGCGGTGATGTCGGCCTGCAGGTTGCCGCAGTCGCCGGCCGGGCTCGGGGCCGGCGTCTGGGCCGGGGCACTTCCCGACGGCGTCGGTGCCGGCGACGGCTGCGGAGTTGGCGTCGGAGCCGGCGTCCCGGTCGCACTCGGGGCCGCCTGGGTCTCGCCAGTCGAGACCTCAATGTTGTTGAGCAACTTGAGGTTCGGCCAGGCCGCCTTCGCCGCCGCCTCGACGGCAGACTTGACCGCGTCGGATGCCGCAGTTCCGAGCAGAGTGACGGTGTCGCCGACGATCTTGAATTTGAAGTCCGGCATCGACAATGCGGCCTTGAACACCGACCCGAGGCTGGACAGGTCGGGTGCGGTGACGCCGGCCTTGATGTTGAGGTTGTCGATCAGCTGCACACCGTTGCCGAACACTCCCTTGAGCATGTCGAGCAGCCCGGTTCTCGTGGCGATGTCAGGCAGATCTCCATTGAGAGTGATGACATTGCCGTTGCGCAGAATCGCCAACGGAGCGAAGGACAAGCTCGGCGGGCTCACACTCGGCACCGACACCGACAGCGACGGCGCGGCGACGTTGGGCGCATTGATATTCGGTCCATTGATATCGAGTTTGGAGCGATCGGTAATTCCGTAGCCCATGAGCGCCAGTAGCAACGGAATTGCTGCCAGGGCTAAGAGCCAGCCAAAGCCGGGAGGCCTGCGGTAGAACCGCGAGACCTTTCGCCAACCAGTCACAGTGGGGTTTTCTGAGCCTGGCATGGATCCTCCTTGAAGACCGAAAAACACCCGCGAGTCCAGGACACCGCGAGTGTAGGAGTTTCGATTTGTTAATGGAGGTAATTAGTCGTTTTTGGTGGACTTCGCCCCGCCGGTCGCCAGCTTGTTGACGATGTGGGCCCGCGCCCAGGCGTCCTCGGCCGCGGCCTGCACGGCAGCCGCCTCGTCCGCCTTCGCCGCCGTCCCGCCCAACGTCACGGTGTCGCCGCTGATCGCCAGGGTGAAGTCGCCGATGCCCGCGGCGGCCTCGAACACCGGGGCAGCGGCGGAGAAATCCACGGTCACCGCACCGGGCACCACCATGAGCCGATCGACAACGGTGACGTCGTCGCCCGAGGTGATCACGGCGTCCAACAGCTCTCGCTTGGCGGCCGGATCGGCCACGTCCCCGGCCAGGGTGAATTCAGTGCCGTGACGGATCACCGACACCGGCACTGCCGGCCCGGCGGCGGTTTGCGGGGCGGCGACGGGTCGGGGCGCGCGTTCCAGTAAGCCGTAACCGATCGCAGCGAGCAGCACCGTTACCAGTGCCGCCCCGATCAGCCGGGCACGCACTCAGCGGGTGCCGAGCAGGTCGATCACAAAGACCAGGGTCTTGCCGGCCAGCGGATGTCCGGTCCCGTCGGGGCCGTAGGCCAGCTCCGGCGGGATCACCAGCTGACGCTGGCCGCCCACCTTCATGCCCGGGATGCCGTCCTGCCAACCGGCGATGAGCCCGTCCAGCGGAAATTCCAGAGATTCACCGCGGTTCCACGAGCTGTCGAACTCGGCGCCGGTGTCGTAGTCGACGCCGAGGTAGTGCACGTTGACGACGCCACCGGGGACGGCTGCGGGGCCTTCCCCGACGACGATGTCCTCGATGACCAGGTCGGCGGGTGCCGGGCCGGTCGGAACGGTGATCTGCGGCTTGGCGGATTCAGTCATGGTGATTACCGCCCGCCCATGCCGACGTAGTCACGCTCGGTGTAGCCGGTGTAGATCTGACGCGGCCGGCCGATCTTGCTGTCGCCCTCGTCGTGCATCTCGCGCCAGTGCGCGATCCAGCCGGGGAGCCGGCCCAGCGCGAACAGCACCGTGAACATCTGGGCCGGGAAGCCGATCGCCCGGTAGATCAGGCCGGTGTAGAAGTCGACGTTCGGGTAGAGCTTGCGCTCGACGAAGTAGTCGTCGGTCAGCGCCGCCTCTTCGAGGTCCTTGGCGATGTTGAGCAGTTCGTCGTCGCCGCCGAGCTTGCCGAGGATCTTGTCGGCCTGCTCCTTGACGATGCGCGCCCGCGGGTCGTAGTTCTTGTAGACCCGGTGGCCGAAGCCCATCAGCTTGACGCCGTCTTCGCGGTTCTTGACCTTGCGTACGAAGTCGGTGACGTTGCCGTTCTGCTCGTCGCGGATCTGCTCAAGCATCTCCAGCACCGCCTGGTTGGCGCCACCGTGCAGCGGGCCCCACAGCGCGTTGATGCCACCGGAGATCGAGGTGAACAGGTTGGCCCGCGAGGAGCCCACCAGCCGCACCGTCGAGGTGGAGCAGTTCTGCTCGTGGTCGGCGTGCAGGATGAACAGCATGTCCAGGGCGCGGACGACCTCGGGGTCGGCCTCGTAGGGCTCGGCCGGCAGGCCGAACGTCATCCGCAGGAAGTTCTCCACCAGGCTCAGCGAATTGTCCGGGTACAGGAACGGCTGGCCGGCCGACTTCTTGTAGGCGTACGCGGCGATGGTGGGCAGCTTGCCCAGCAGCCGGATCGTCGACAGCTCAACCTGGTCGTTGTCCGACGGGTCCAGCGAGTCCTGGTAGTAGGCGCTCAAGGCGTTGACCACGCTCGACAGCACCGGCATCGGGTGCGCGTTGCGGGGGAAACCGTCGAAGAACCGCTTCAGGTCCTCGTGCAGCATGGTGTGCCGCTGAATCCGGCCGGTGAAGGTGGCCAACTGCTCGGTCGTGGGCAGCTCGCCGTAGATCAGCAGGTAGCTGACCTCGATAAAGGTCGACTTCTCGGCCAGCTGCTCGATCGGGTAACCGCGGTAGCGCAGGATGCCGGCGTCACCGTCGATGTAGGTGATGGCGCTCTTGACCGGCGAGGTGTTGGCGTAGCCATTGTCGAACGTGGTGTAGCCGGTCTTGGCGAGCAGCGAACCGATGGCGAGCGCGTCGGACCCCTCGGTCGCCTTGACGATCGGCAGATCTAGCTCGCCGCCCGGATACCGGAGAGTGGCGGTGTCATCGGTTGCGGCCACAAGGAACCCCTTTGCGCTATTCGGCTGACCAGATTGGGCGTGTATAGGAAAAGGTAGTCGGTTCCGGGCCGACGCGCCCGCCCGGGGCCGAGGTATCTCCTATCGGCGTTCCGGTGGCGGCGGTCGATGTTCGTCACCGGGCCGGCGATAGCGCAGGAAAGCGGGCGCTGCCAGGGCCGCAAGCATCACACCCACCACCACTAGGGCACCGCCGCCGGCCGACGCCGCGGCCGTCCCCACTACCGCTCCAGCGGCACCGTGCACAGCATCGGCGAGCCGCGGGCCACCGGCGACGATCACCGTGAACACCCCCTGCAGCCGGCCGCGGATCTCGTCAGATGCGGCCTGTTGCAGCATCGTCGACCGGAACGCCGCCGACACCATGTCCGCGGCACCACCGACCGCCAGGAACACCAGCGCCACCCACAGCGCGCGGCCGGCATGTCCTCCGCCGTGTCCGACCGCGAGTCCAAAGCCGATCATGGCCACGCCCCAGACCACGATCGCCGCCACGACGGCCAGGCCCTGGCGAGTGATCCGCGGCAGCCATCCCGAGAAGACCCCGCCGAGCACCGCCCCTGCCGACATCGCCGCGGCCAGCAGCGCCATCGTGGTGCCGCCCTCGACCGGCCCGCCAAAGTCCGCGCTCGCGATCTGCGGGAACAGCGCCCTCGGCATGCCCAGGATCATCGCGATCAGGTCTACGACGAACGACATCAGCACCACCGTGTTGCCGGCCAGGTACCGGAATCCGTCCAGCACGGCCGCGATCCCGAAGCTGGACGGGCCGGCCGATTCGATCGGCGGCATGGGAGCCAGCCGGAACGTCGCCCAGATCGGGAAGATGCAGGTCGCCGCGTCGATCAGATACAGGGTCGACAGATCCACCCAGCCGAGCAGCAGCCCGGCCAGCAGGGGGCCGACGATCGCCCCGAACTGCATGACGGTCATGTTCAGCGAATTGGCTGCGGGCAGATCGCTGCCGGGCACCAGCCGCGGAATCGCCGCGGATCGGGTCGGGGCATTGACCGCATAAAACCCCTGCTGGACACCCAGCAGCACCAGCACGACCCAGACGTTCTCCAGCGAGGCCAGGGCCTGGAGCCACAGCAGCAGTGAGGCGACCGCCAGCCCGCAGGAGGCGATAATCAGCAGCTTGCGACGGTCCATGGCGTCGGCCCATGCGCCGCCGAGCAGACCGAAGACGACCAATGGCACCAGCGCGAACAGGCCCGACAGGCCCACGTAAGCCGAGCTGCGGGTCAGCGCATAGATCTGCACCGGCACGGCGAAAATGGTCAGGTTTGCCCCGATGACGGTCGGGATCCCGGCCAGCCACAAGCGCCGAAAGTCGGGGCTGCGCAACGGGGTGGTGTCGGCGAAGATCCTCACCGCGGCGGCACCGGACTCACGGTTGGAGTCGCTCCACCCGTCCGCCGGTCACCCGAATCCGGTTGTGCAACCGGCCTTCCCGTCCCTGCCAGAACTCCACCACCTCCGGGGCGATCCGGTAGCCACGCCAGTTCGGCGGCGCGGGAATCGACTCGGCGCCGGAGAATTGGGCCGTCACCGCGGCCAGCTGCGTCAGCAGTGCGGCCCGCGATGTGATCGGCTGCGACTGCTGCGAGGCGCAGAAACCCAACTGGGACGCCCGTGGTCGGTGCGTCCAGTACTCGGCGCTGACCGACTCGTCGAGCTGGGTGACCGGACCGCGGATGTGGACTTGGCGGCCCAGCTGATACCAGGGAAAAGTCGCCGAAGCGTACGGGGTCGACGCCAGCTCGGCGGCCTTGGCGGAGTCGGAGTCGGTGAAAAACGTCACACCATGTCCGTCGAGGTTCTTGCAGAGCACCGAGCGGCTCACCGGGCGGCCGGCTTCGACCGTCGCCAGCACCATCGCGTTGGGTTCGGCGATCCCTGCGCGTTCGGCGTCGCCGATCCAGTTGCGCAGCAAAACCTCCCAGCCCGCCTCGAGCCAGTCCGCGTCGAGGTCGCCGCTGTTGTCCTTCTCCTGATATTCCACTCGCATCGCCGCCAGGTGCTCGTTGTCGGGGCCCGTCCTGTGCACCGCCCAACGCTACGCCCCGCCGCAGACCAGCTGTCGTTACCGGCCGGTAGCAACGACCGGTCGCAGGGGTGGAAGAATCCCATGCATGACTGCTGCGGTACCGGAGAACTTTGTCGCCGGCTTGGAAGGCACGGTTGCCTTCACCACTGAAATCGCCGAACCGGACAAGGACGGCGGCGCGCTGCGCTACCGCGGCGTCGACATCGAGGACCTGGCCGGCAAGGTCGGCTTCAGCGATGTGTGGGCACTGCTGGTCGACGGCGACTTCAGCCGTCCGCTGGCGCCCGCCGAACCGCTGGAGCTGCCGATACGCACCGGCGACGTCCGTGTCGACGCCCAGGCCGGAGTGGCGATGCTGGCGCCGCAGTGGGGCTTTGAGCCGTTGTTGGACACCGACGACGCCACCGCCCGCGATCAGCTTGCCCGCGCGTCGGTGATGGTGCTGTCCTACGTCGCGCAGTCAGCTCGGGGCCAGGCGCCCGCGGTGTCACAGCAGAAGATCGACGAGTGCGCCACCATCACCGAGCGGTTCATGACCCGCTGGCGTGGCGAACCCGATCCGCAGCACACCGAGGCGATCGACGCCTACTGGGTGTCGGCGGCCGAGCACGGCATGAACGCCTCGACCTTCACCGCCCGGGTGATCGCGTCCACCGGCGCCGACGTCGGCGCAGCGCTGTCCGGCGCGATCGGTGCGATGAGTGGCCCGCTGCACGGTGGCGCCCCGGCACGGGTGATCCCGATGATCGCCGAGGCGGAACGCACCGGTGACGCGCGCGCGGTGGTCAAGGGCATCCTGGATCGGCGCGAGAAGCTGATGGGCTTCGGGCACCGGGTCTATCGCGCCGAGGACCCGCGCGCCCGGGTGCTGCGAGCCACCGCCAAGCGACTGGCGGCACCGCGTTTCGAGGTGGCAGCGGCACTGGAGCAGGCGGCGCTGGCCGAGCTTCGGGAGCGTCGCCCCGACCGGGCCATCGAGACCAACGTCGAGTTCTGGGCGGCGGTGATCCTGGACTTCGCCGAGGTTCCCCCGGCGATGATGCCGGCGATGTTCACCTGTGGCCGCACCGCCGGCTGGTGCGCCCACATCATGGAGCAGAAGCGACTGGGCAAGCTGGTGCGCCCGTCTGCGATCTACGTCGGACCGGGGCCGCGCAGCGCGGAATCCGTTGCGGGCTGGGAACACGTCACCACAGCCTGATCCGACCGGCGGCCGCGAGAAATTAGGCGGTTCAGCTGCGCCGCAGCGCGCCGAGCAGGTTCTGCAGCAGCGGCAGATCCGAGTGGTCCCTGACCTCGTCGAGCATGTCCGGCACCCGGGTGAACTTCACCCGCGGGCGGCCTTGCGCTGCGCCGCGGGCGATCTCGGCTTTGTCGATGGCCTTCCAACCCGCGGCGTCGATGACATCGGGTTGCTGGGCATGCACCATCCGGGCGACTGCACGCGGGCCGGCGATCGGCTCCGTCAGCAGATCTGCGTTGTAGTCGGCGGCGAGCGTCTGAATCGTCTTGAGTGAGTCGGACTTGTTGGAGCCGATGAATCCGTTGGTACCGCGTTTGATCCAGCCCGACACGTACGCTCCCGGAACCCGCGCGCCGGTGGCTGGGTCAATCACGCGACCACCCTTGTTCGGCACGACGCCGGCAGCGTCGTCGAACGGCAGGTCGGCGATGGGTGTTCCGTGGTAGCCGATCGAAGACAGCACCAGGACGGCGTCTACGCGTCGCACCTGATCGGTCCCGGTGACAGTGAACTCCACTGCGCTGCAATGGTCTTCACCGAGAACTCGCGCCGGGGTCAACCCGTAGGCGAATCGAATCCGGGGACGGGTGATCGGCGCGGAGTTGTTTGTGGCATCGCCCAACTTGCTCAGTATCTCCAGCTTCTGCCGGGTCAAGGAGTCCTGAACAGTCGCCAGGTCTTCACGCACCCGGGCATGGTCCTCGGCGTCGAGTACCACCTCGGCGATCTGCGTCAGCCCCACCAACTCGGGCAGCGTGAAAGCCGAGGAGGCCGGGCCGCGCCGGGCGACAATCACCACTTCGGAAACAGCTGAATCACGTAGTGCCGCCAGGGCATAGTCCGCGATATCGGTGCGAGCCAGCCGGTCCGGGTCGGCGGTGAGAACGCGCGCCACATCGAGGGCGACGTTGCCGTTGCCCACGATCACCACCCGTTCGCAGCTGAGATCGACTGGCAGGTCGGCGAACTCGGGATGCCCGTTGTACCAGCCGACGATCTCGGTCGCGGTGCCCGTTCCGGGCAGCCCCATGCCGTCGATCTCGAGCCGCCGGTCGTGCAGCGCTCCCGAGGCGTACAGCACGGCGTGGTGGTGCTGCAGCAGGTCCGCGTGAGTCAGGTGTTTGCCCACCTCGACGTTGAGGAAGAACTGGAAACCCCGACGCGAAGAGATCTCGTCGAACAATCGGGTGGCCAGCTTGGTGCGCTGGTGATCCGGGGCAACGCCCGCCCGCACCAACCCGTAAGGGGTGGGCAGCTTCTCGAACATATTCACCAGCACACCCTGCTGGGTCATTAGTTCGTCGGCCGCGTACATGGCCGCCGGGCCGGAGCCGACGATGGCCACGGTCAGCGGATATTTGCCGCGCTGATGCAGCTCGGCGGCCGGCAGGATGGGCGCCAGCTTGGAGGTCGGCGGCAGCTTCACCCCGTCAGGGCGTTCCGGGTAGAACGACCTGTTGATCTCCACGAACGGCAACTGCTCGGACATCACCTTGGTATGCGGGACGATCGCGTCGACCGGGCAGGCGCGCACGCAGGCCCCGCAGTCCACACACGCATCGGGGTCGATGAAAAGCATTTCCGAGGTGGCGAATTCGGGCTCGTCCGGCGTGGGGTGAATGCAGTTGACCGGGCAGGCGAACACACACGACGCGTCGTTACAACACGCCTGGGTAATTACGTGCGGCATGACCTGATGGAGTCGCTACGCGACCGAAGCGGCAACGGGCGTGAGGTGCGCGCGCTGCGGCTGGCTGCGGAACCGGGACGGTGCGCCGTGGATCCGGCAGATCCGCCACACCAACTTGGCGACCGGGTTCATCAGGCCGGTGTCGTGGCAGAGCATCCGGACGTCGCCGAACATGTCCTGCAACATCTGCCGAG
>Ga0153956_1001625_pt1 | contig 19016 bp, 12 predicted proteins | sample TSFL040MetaG_FD_104704 | JGI IMG/M metagenome (GOLD analysis project Ga0153956, IMG submission 104704) | Attine ant fungus gardens microbial communities from Florida, USA - TSFL040 MetaG | ecosystem: Host-associated > Fungi > Mycelium > Unclassified | place: USA: Florida, Wekiwa Springs...
CCCGACCTCGCCCGATAAAGCGGGAAAGCCGCCTAAACTGGGCTCCCATCCCGGCGTGGTCAGAATAAACGACAGCGTTGTCAGAAACATGAAGACGGCTCCAATGCTCCCTACCGCCGAGGCTTTGGGGAACCAACGCCGAACTGCGATAAGTGCAGCGATGAACAATTCGGCAGCACCGATGATCATGGTGAAGTGGTGGACGGTCCAGATACTGTAGCCCCAACTAAGCAGTGGACTGTGCTGAATCAGAGGTTGAATGCCCTTGGCCTCATACTCTGTGCCTTTCATACCGGCGATCCATCCGATTGCCACGACCAGGCCGTAACGTAGAAATGCATGACCAACGGGATCGATCCGAGCTATCCGGAGTTTCCAGACACTCATCGTTTCGGCAGATGGATTTTTCATGAAACCCTCCAAATTGAACTTTGTGCTGTTAAGGGTGCGCGAGTCGTTCTGAGCTGTGGAATATTGTGCTGCGGCTTACGTGTCTTGAGTAGCGCACCGGCCAAGTCCACAGTCTCTAACAAGACGAAGCCCTTCTCCCCAAGGGAATCTTCGGGCAGACACCTGTAGTTTTCGATAGTCCAGACACGGTCCAGCTTCCTGTCACTCATTCAACGTTCAAGCAAGCGGTCGACTGCAGGCGGAAACACAGAAGCTTTACTCGCGAATCAGCGCATACGCTTCAGTCCCAAAGAGGGTTGTCGACGACGGAAGTGCCCGGATATTCCTACTAGTTATCACGCACAGACGAAAAGTAATTGGACTCCCTAGCTGTCGGTGGTCAATTCTCTTTCGCACAGCGGTATCTCGATAAGCAAAGCTGCTGCAGGAGAGGGTATGTCATTGACAGAAGCTACCTCAGTGTGCGTTGACTCCCAACCCCGCAATGGCAGACCCACTTCTAACAGTGGAAGATGTTGGACGTCGGCTCAACGTGAGCAAGGATTGGGTCTGGGATCACTGTTGGCGAAAGAACCCTCGACTTCCTGTCATACGCATGGGTGATGGAGCCCTTCGGTTTCGCGCCAGCGCTATCGAATCGTTCATCAATGAGCGCGAGAGACTTTCATCACTTAAGACTATACGTCGCTGAAATAAATAGAATAGAAGCAGCCCGCTGCTTCGTTCCCTCACAGAAACGAGTAGATGTATGGGCAAGTCCCAACAGTTGGGATGGGTCGTTCTCAAGGGAAAGCGGTGGTATGGCTACTACCGCAAGTCGGTCCTCGATCCCGAAACAGAGGAGCTCCGAGTCAGTATTGTTCCCATTCGACTCGGGCTGAAATCGCAGATGACCAAGGGAGCAGCGCATGCTGCTCTTCGAGATGAGATTGCGAAGCAAACTGGTCAGATCGGTGACGGTCGCGTCCTAAAGGACGGAAGCGTCACCTTCGAGTGGTTCGTCCGCAATCGCTATTTTCCGCTTCGGCAGGGGGATTGGCGACCGGAACGGCAAAGGAAAAGAAGGGGCAGATCGAGATTGACCTGGTTGCGAAGTTTGGCTCGCAACCTCTCGATGCGATCGACAAATTCGAACTCCAGACGCATGTGAACCATCTGGCAAAGATCTATTGCCAGGACCGCGTGAAGCAGGCGCGATCCTACCTGATGTCGATCTTCGATGAAGCAGTCGAGCAGGAGTTTCTCGTCAGAGACCCGAGCCGGAAGCTGAAGATTCCGAAGAATCTCCGGCCGAAAGACAAACGGATTTTGACATGGGATCAGTTGGCCGACGTGCTCAAGAAAGCGACACGGCGTGATCGTCTGCTCATCCTCCTCGACATGACAGAGGCCTTACGGCCGAGTGAACTCTTTGCCATTCGCTGGCGCACCTTCGATGGCGAGAACACACTCGACTTAACCGAAACCATCTACCGTGGGGTGATTCGTCCCTTCGGGAAGACCCCCAAGAGTCTCGGCAAGATGCATCTTCCAGATGACCTCGCCGCCGAACTTAAGGCATGGAAGAAGGAGTGTAAGGAAGGTTCCTGCCAAGGCGCCCTCTGTAAGAACGAGGCGCACAGGAAATCCTCTCCAGATGACCCGATGTTTCCGAATGCGGACGGCGGGGTTCATCGACACCTCCAACTATCGCGAAAGGGTCTTGAAGCCTCTCGGGGAGTCTGTAGATATCGAGAAGCTGAACTTCCAGGTGATCCGGCGCACGATTGCGATCAGTGAAGGATATCCAGTCTCATCTACGTCACTCACGAGCTGATACCACAGCGAACGAGTACATGCAGGAACTGCCTGAGAGCGTGCAGCAGATGGTAGGCGCGGTCTACGCGATGCTCACCAGCAACGCAGGCTCAGAGATGGTGAATTGAGCATTTGCTACCAAATGCTACCAATCGCCAATTCGAGATGCTTGCAAGTTGTTGATTTGATGGTGGGCACAGCAGGATTCGAACCTACGACTTCCACCGTGTGAAGGTGGCACTCTACCGCTGAGTTATGCGCCCTAAAGTTTTCATCGCCCGTAAGCCCTTGATCACCACGGCTTTGGCGGATTTCCCATGAGATGTCTCATGGGTAGACTGTTCATTTATATCATGTTTTTTACTTCGGGGGCGGCAAGGCATACTTTATGGCGTAATCCACGAGACGAAATAAATGAGGAGATTACCCAAACGATCCCATATATGAAATGGATGTCAATACTATCAATAACAGCAAATTAAACAATAAAAATAAAGAGATGCGAGCATGCCTATTTGTGGGAAAGTCGAAATTGGCATTTTAGTTTTGGTGTCAAAAAAAGATTGACATCATTCATCCCCACCACGTATCTATTACGCCGAAGCAAAATGTCAGCTTTTACCGTATGCAAATGCAAAAACGAGAGGGAGCCGGGACATCTCTTTGATCACGCTGAATGCTTAAAGAGGGTCAGAAGTTCGCGGTTGGAAGTGCATCCGTAGCGGGGGTGTGAAAACAACATGCAATTACGGATTAGAGCTACTACTCCGCCGAGTGAACTGCGAGAGAACTCGTGCGAGTCGAGAATGTGGCAGGGATACAAATTGATTTCGCAGCGGAACAAAGGACGTTAAAAGGGTAAAGAAATGAAAATCGGAGCAAATAGTTTTGTCTGGACGGATTCTTTCGGCGTCAATAATTTCGATGTATTGGCCAGAATCGCAGACGCGAAGCTTGATGGAATTGAGATCGGCATTCTAAATCCCTATGACTTTCCAGCGAAGCAGGTTCGTTCGGAATTGAATCGGCTTGGCCTTGGTTGTACAACTTGCTGTGTCCTTCCTCCGGATGCGAGTCTGATCGCTAATGAAGAAGAGAGTCGGAAGAAAGCGCGAACACACATCGCAGCTTGCCTTGAGGCTACAGCTGAACTTGGAGGCGAACTTGTTTGTGGACCGCTTTATGCGCCGGTTGGTAAATTCACTGGTGTTCGGCGGACCGCAGATGAGTGGGATCGCGCAGTTGAAGGATGGCAGGAGCTTGCTCCTGTAGCGCAAAAATTGAACGTAGAAGTCGCAATCGAACCCCTTAATCGTTTTGAAACCTACTTTCTAAACACGACCGCTGATGCTGTGAAGTTCTGCGATGAAGTCGGTAATTCATCGGTTGGGATACTGATAGATACATTTCATGCAAACGTAGAAGAGAAAAATATTGGTGAAGCGCTCAAGGTGGCAGGTTCTCATTTAAAGCATGTGCATTCATGCGAAAATGATCGCGGCATTCCCGGCACCGGAACGATCCATTGGGACATTTTCTTCAAAGCGATCAAAGAAATTGGCTATGACCGCTGGATGGTGATTGAAAGTTTCGGGTTCAGCCTGGGCATGCTCTCCGCAGCCGCTTCGATTTGGCGTGATCTCGCACCGAATCCTGAAGATATCCCATTCGAAGGTGCGAAATTCCTGCGTAAGGAACTAGCACGATAAGCCTGACAGCCACAGTTTGTATGTAGACATCTTGAATCAGGTGCACAACAAACCTCACGTAGCGGTATCAATTTCGACAGCTACAAAACTTCTTGAGAAGTTACTTGAAAAGTAAGAGCGCCACATACCTGTAGTTTCTATTCCGAAAATGCGATATCGAGCCGAAAGGATGAATTGCAAAAATGCTTTTTAATTTTGGGAAGAGGGCCAAACAGTCAGTAGCAGGAATTTCACTGATCACTGCGTTCACATTTATTTTGATCGGACAGGGCGCGGCTCAGCAGTCACCAGTTCAAGGCGCTCCGGCAGCAGGAGCCAACGCGCGTTCTGGAATTTTTCCAACCTATGAGCCTGATGACGATACTGGTTTCGTACCTATTTTTGACGGCAAGACGATGAAGGACTGGGACGGCGATTCGACATTCTGGCGTGTCGAAAATGGTGAGATCGTTGGTGAAACTACGCCCGAGAAGGTCGTGAAGGTGAACAATTTCCTCATCTGGCGCGGAGGAAAAGTAAAGAACTTCGAGCTGAAAGTTGACTTTAAATTAGGTGGAACCAACAGTGGTATTCAGTATCGAAGTGTAGAACTTCCTGATATCGGAAAGTGGGTCTTGAAAGGCTATCAGGCGGATATGGATTTTTCGAACGGCTTTACGGGCAATATCCATGAGGAGCGTGGTCGTAAGCCGGGACATGTAGTTCTCGCGCCACGAGGTACACTAACCCGGATCACGGATGGGCCGCATTACAAAACGGTCGCGGCAATAGGAGATGCCAAGCTGCTACGTGGCGTTGTGAATGTGAACGGTTGGAACACGTATCACATCATTGCGAGAGGCCCGGTTATTCTCCATATCATCAATGAGCAACTTGTTGCTGCAACCATTGATGAAGACTCCAGAAACTTTGTCCCCGAAGGTCTTATCGGCTTTCAGATGCATGTCGGACCTCCGTTTAAAGTCGAATATAAGAATATTCGTTTGAGAAAGCTTGAGTAAACATACCATGGCATTTGAACTGCCTCGAAAGATCGCAAGCAGTGTAAGGCTGCTGAAAGATATAAACATCAAAGGCTACCCATAACCAGGGTGGCCTTTGTTTTAGGTAGGTTTGTACTAATGACGGGGTGTAAAAAATATAACAGCTGCGTAATGCAAAAGAGGTTGACACGTATCTATCGAGGAATGTAGAAGGTTTCTGGCAAGAACTAAACCCCTCTACATACTATTGAAATTTCCTTTTAAGAGGGGTTCGTCAATAAAGTACGAGATGCGAATAAAATCGTTAACTTATCGCCCCAACTATGGGTGTGGTTAAGAGGGAGTATGGATGAATCGTCGTAAATTTGGAACTCTTGGTCTTGCTGCCGCAATGGGCTACATGGCGGCAGGACAAGGTCTTTTTGCACAGAGCGCCGCCACTAAGTTGAAACCAAAATTGTCCGTTATGCTGTGGACGCTTGGGCGGCAACAACCACCGGATGTTTCTCTTGAAGTTGCAGCGAAGGCCGGCTATGCGGGTTGTGAACTTTTGAGTGATTACAAAAAGTGGGACAGCAAGACGATGAGCGCGTTTAAGGCTACATTACAACGGACTGGCATCATCGTTGACAGCATGGTCTCAGGTGGTATGCCAATCGCTGATCCTGCAAAGACAACCGAGCTTGTAGAGTCGGTGAAAGCTTCCATTCCGTTTGCAAAAGATTTTGGCTGCAAACAGTTCATCCTCACTCCGAACTCCTGGGTTGTGGGACAGTCGATCGAGACAAAGCATCAGGTTATCGGGGATGCATTGAAGAGAATCTCGGATGCTACAGCAGCAGATGGTATTGAGGTTTTGCTTGAGCCGATCGATCTGTTGGAGCGCAAGGACTCATCTGTTACGTCTGTGGGCGAGGGCTTTGAGATTGTGCGCTCGGTCAATCGACCCAATATCAAAGTGCTTTATGACTTCTACCATGAACAGCGTGGTACAGGGAATCTGCTCCAGAAACTTGATGGCAACCTCGACCTGGTAGGTCTTGTGCATGTTGCGGATGTACCTAAACGAACAGAGCCTGGATCGGGTGAGATGAACTATCCTGCTCTGTATCGCAAGCTTGCCGAGGTGAAGTACGACCGCTACATCGCGATGGAATACTATCCGCCTGCGGGCGACGCAGTGGAGTCTTTGAAGAAGGCCAAGGCGGAGGTCGAGCAGGCATATGCGAATGCATAGAATTGGGCCTTTGTTTGCACCAATTGGCCTCGCAGCGTTTTTCTGTATTTGTGAAATACCGAGTATTTCGCAGGCACCTGTGCCACCCAAAACAGATCCTGCATTGGTGGAACAAGGCCGCTCGCGTTTTGCGAAGGACTGTGCGAGCTGTCACGGTGCCGATGCGCGTGGCGGCAGCGCTCCTGACCTCGTACGATCTGTCCTTGTTTTGCATGATCGCGGCGGTAAGAAAGAAGGAGTTGAGTTTCCACCGGTTTTGAAGAGCGGTTCTCATAACTTTGATTACGACAAGAATCAGTTAAAGGAGCTCTCTCAATTCTTGACTTACAGCGTAAACGCAACTTTGAGGAGTGGTCCGAATACACGTCCAACGAACATGCAGGGCGGAAATGCCTCGGCCGGTGCTGTGTACTTCCAGCAGAATTGCTCTTCCTGTCACTCTGTCACGGGTGATTTAGCTAGCTATGGCAAACGGTTCGATGCCGTGAATATTCAGCAACGCCTGGTTTTTCCAAACCGCATTCTAGGCGGCTCGAAGAAGAAGACGCAGGTAACCGTGGTGAAGGGAAACGCGGCGCCGATTAGCGGAACGTTGGTTCGCATCGACGACTTTGACGTTACGCTCGCACCCGTTGCGGGCGGCGTTGTCACTATCTCGCGATCACCTAAGGTCAAGGTGACATTGGATGATCCACTCAAAGGGCACTATGAGTTGCTCAATCGATATACAGACGACGACATCCACAACCTTACGGCATATTTGGAGACCTTGAAATGAGCAGCATCCGTAAGTTCGCGGCGCTCGCGTTCGCAATCTTTCTGGGAATCTCTGCATTACATGCGCAGAGTCCGCTCGACATGTCCAAGCTGATGTTGCAGCCAACCGATACGTGGCCCATGTACAACGGCGACTATTCCGGTCGTCGCTTCAGCCCGCTTACAGCTATTAATACACACACCGTGCAGGGGCTTTCGCTGGCGTGGACTTATAAGATCGAGTCCACGGGAGGCCGTACCAGCGGACGCATCTCTGCAACTCCGTTGCAAATCAATGGGGTTTTGTACTTCACCGTTCCGAATCGTGTGTGGGCTGTGGATGCTCGTACCGGTCAACGCATCTGGGATTTTGTGTGGCCCACGCGTGGCGGCTTTATCCTTGGCAACCGTGGCGTCTCTGTCTATAAGGACACACTCTACTTTGAGACTTCAGACTGCAATCTCGTCGCTCTTTCCATCCTGACTGGTAAAGAGAAGTGGCATGTGGAGATTGCTGATCTCGATCAGATGTATTACACGAGCACGCCGCCGACCGTGATCCACAACCATCTGATGATCGGTGTCAGTGGAGACGATCTTGATACGCCGGGTTACGTAGAAGCGCGCGATCCGGAGACTGGCAAGCTACAGTGGCGCTGGTATACGCATCCTAATCCGGGCGATCCCGAAGCAAAGAGTTGGCCGAACGAAGATGCGATGATGCATGGCGGTGGAATGACATGGATTCCCGGCACGTATGACCCGGAACTCAACCTCTACTTTGTTGGCACCGGTAATGCGCAGCCTGTCATCAATGGTTCTGCGCGACCTGGCGATAATCTCTACACGGCCTGCATCGTTGCACTCAATCCTGATACAGGGAAACTGGTGTGGTATTTCCAGGCCAATCCGCATGACACGCATGACTGGGATGCGATTGAAACGCCGGTGCTTTTCGATGGTGTGATCAATGGACAAAAACGGAAGTTGTTGGCACAGGCCAGTAGAAACGGTTGGTTTTTTGTTCTGGATCGCACGAATGGAAAAGCCATCGTAAGTACGCCATTCGCTCGCCAGAACTGGGCAAAGGGTGTGGATGCGAAAGGGCAACCTATCGCTGATCCGGCAAAGGATGCCAAGCCTAACGGTGCCCTGGTATCACCCGATCAAGGGGGAGCCGCGAACTTTCCGCCGCAGAGTTTCAGTCCACAGACTGGCCTCTACTATGTGAACTCAACGGATGCTTACAGCATTTATTACATCTATGACGACAGCGCGAAGCCCGAAGGCTGGGCCGGTAACGATCGCGGTGGGTACGGTAAGGAAGTTCTGCGCGCATTGGATTACAAGACCGGCAAGGTTAAGTGGGAACATGAATGGCCTAACTATGGTATTAAATCGGGTGTTCTAACTACAGCCGGAAACGTCCTGTTTGTGGGGGATCCTACGAACCATCTGATTGCCTTTAACGCAGCGACAGGTGAAATTCTGTGGCATTCTGGCCTTTCTGCTCCTGTAACGAATGCTCCCATCACTTACACGCTCGATGGGAGGCAGTACGTAGTGGCTGCTGCTGGCGATACACTTTATTCCTTTGTTCTCCAGACTGAAAACTCCACCACCGCACAGGACGGTGAAGTGTCAAAACATTAGGCACGATTCGTAAACCGACAGAGTGGCAGCATTGTCATCGCTTCTATCCAGGCGGGTGATTGGTATTTAGGGAATATCCCTGGTGCCAGTTACTCGCCTTTCTGCTGTTTTGTGGATCGGAGTGTCTATTTCTTGTAGATATGGCTGTGGATGTCTATAGAAGAGGAATTGTCTCTGCATTCACGCACAGAACTGCGGATGGTTTCGAAGTCGTGAATCGATCTTTTCTTCGATTGCCTGCACCTAAAAGGCAATTAAGTTTATAGCTTGTCAATAATCCATATTAACTATGAGGTCTATGAAAATAAGTCGTAAGCTGATCGCAGTGGTGGTGTGTTGGTTTTCAGCGCTTACATGTCATGAAAACGTATACGTGATTTTAAATAAAACCCTTTATCCATAGGGTTTTTTGGCTTCTTCGTTAAAATTTAATTGTTTATGTGGATTTATTGTTGACAAGCAGGGCGTCCGCAGGTTATTTCCTTGTCTACCTGAAAACTGCATTTAGTGCGTATCGCGAAAAAAGTTAAACGCGTTGAGTCGGATATCAGGTGAAATGCCAGCACGGGCCGGAGCGGGTTTTGCTTGCTCCGAGATATTAAAGCTGCTTTTGAGGCCTCTATGAACTTTCGATTCAACCAGCCAGGTGGAATGAGTTTCAACATCTACTCCTCGCAGAGAATGTTGAAAAGCTTTCTCGTCTGTGGCGTGCTGGCGGTTTCCGCCTGCACAGTCTCCCCGGCCTTTGGCCAAGCGGATCAGGGCTCCATCAACGGAGTCGTGGAAGATGTGAACAAGGCAGCAGTGCCTAACGCGACTGTCACCCTCACGAACGTCGATACTGGCCTTGTCACGACTACCAAGTCGAGCGAATCAGGCAACTATGTCTTTGCTCCGATCAAGATCGGCCGGTATAAGGTCTCGGCCCAGGCTCCAGGCTTCAGCACCGTAACACTTGAAAACCTTGAAGTGCACGTGCAGCAGCATCTTGAAGCCAACCTCGATCTTGCAGTGGGTTCTATCTCAGACCAGATCACCGTGACATCTGGAGCACCTGCACTACAGACAGAAGAAGCATCTGTCGGTGAACAGGTAACAGGTGAAGCTATCACCGCAACACCATTGAGCAGCCGTAACTTCGTCTACATTGCTCAGTTGGCATCCGGTGTTACACCTGTTCCCGGTGGGCGCGGTGGTAGCAACGGCGACTTTTCTGCGAATGGTCAGCGTCCCAGTGCAAATAACTTTATCCTGGACGGCATCGATAACAACTCCAATGTGGTCGACTTCCTGAACTCTGCAAGCTACAACGTGAAGCCGCCACCGGATGCGCTGGCCGAATTCCGTGTTCAGACCGCGAACTTCAGTGCAGAGTTTGGTCACTCGGCCGGCGCTGTCCTCAATGCGACTCTTAAGTCCGGAACGAATCAGATTCACGGCGCAGTTTGGGAGTACGTTCGCAATAACATGTTCAATGCAAAGGATTGGAACTTTACTTATATCCCGGCATATCACCAGAACCAGTTTGGTGCGACCCTTGGATTCCCAATCTTCAAGAACAAGCTGTTTCTGTTTGGTGACGTTGAGGCAAATCGCGTAGCTGCGGTCAACAGCAACAATAACATCACAGTTCCCACTGCCAAGATGCGTACGGGTGATTTCAGCGATCTGTTGAACACTGCCTATACCGGCTTGGGGCAGGCGGTCCAACTCTACCGCCCTAACACAACCAATATCATTGCAGGAAACCGCCTGGATCAGGACCCGGTGTTGACACTGAATCCGATTGCATTGAAAGTACTTTCTCTGTATCCGTGTCCAACCGCAGATGCAACGAGACCCGCGCAAGCCAACTGCTCTGTGAACCGCCCCATCGTAGACAACACCTTTTCATTCGACCTCCGGGCGGATTGGAATATCTCTTCGAAAGATCAAGCCTTCAGCCGTTTCAGCCAGGGTAATGAGCTTCTCGTGCGCTCTGCTCCGCTTGGACCGATCCTGGATGGCGGTACGTTTAATGACAGTGGAAATGGCCGCTTTCTAAGTCAGAACTTTGCTCTGAGCGAGACACATATCTTCACGCCCACACTTACCAATGAAGTGCGTTTCGGCTTTAACTACGGTCACTATACCGTTGCGCAGCAAAGCGCCAACACCAACCTTGCATCAGAGTTTGGTTTCGGCGGAATTCCGTTCTTCCCGAATGGTGGTGGCCTTCCGTTCTCTGGGTCGGGGCAAACGACAGTGCCATCCATGAATCTGTTTGCCGGTACAAACTCGCAGGGCTTCGGTGCAACCTCTTATTACTACACAACGGAACATCAGAACGTTGCACAGTTCCTTGACAACGTAACAAAGGTCTGGGGTAAGCACACGCTACGCGCAGGTGTGAGCCTTCAGTATATTCGTTTCTCTACATTGCAGCCTCCGGTTGCGCGCGGTTCGTATAACTTCAATGGTCAATATACGGGTGGTTCCAACGGTACGATTGGATCCGGTGTTGCGGACTTTCTTCTGGATTCGATTTACCAGGCTTACATCACGAGCGTAGGTCAAACCGACCAGTTGCGTTGGGATAACGCAGCTTATATTCAGGACGATTGGAAAGCTACAAACAAGCTCACCTTCAACCTCGGCGTTCGTTGGGAGTTGCCAACGCAGTATCAGGAATTGAAGGGACGACAGGCAAACTTCGTTCCTACCGGCGCACTTGGTTTGAATAGTGGAACAGCAACGTTAATGCTGCCCATCTACAACGGTAACATTCCATCGGTAGGTACAAAGTTTCCTGGCCTTGCTGGTTCCAATGTGACGGTTCAAGGGTCAACAAATCTTTATCTGGTATCGAACCCGTGGGCTAACTTCGCCCCGCGTCTTGGTTTCGCATATCAGCTGACACCGAGGGCTGTCTTCCGTGGTGCCTATGGTTACTTCCTTAATGGCAGTGAAAGTGTTGGTTATAGTGCGAACCTGGGCAATAACTTCCCCTTTATTGTCAGTAACAACTATCTGGCTGCGAGTTGTAGTGGAGCAGGGAATTGCCCTGTAGCCATGTCGCCTCTGGGTAATCCAATTACATTGGAGACGGGATTTACAGATGCTCTCTCAGTTGGTCTTGTGAATGGTATCGGAAGCCCGGGTCTGGTTGGCGCCGATCCAAATACGAAGATGTCGTTTGCTGAGAACTACAATGCGACGTTTGAGTATGCAGTTACAAACACAATGTCTGTGCGTCTCGGCTATGTTGGATCGCAGGCTCACAAGCTGAACATTTCGCAGAATGTCAACGCGGCCTATGCGCTCCAGGCACCTGGCTCTGCCATCAATAATGCCCGCGCATTCACTGGACTTGGCGATATTAACGTTAGCCGTTACCTGGGGCAAAGTTCGTATAACTCACTTCAGGCAACCATCGGTCAGCGACTTTGGAAGGGGCTGTCATACTCTGCAAATTACACCTGGTCTCATAACATGGGCGTCGGTGCAACTGCAGTCAGTGGTGGTGGTGTGCCAATCAGCAATAGTCCATTGATTCCCGTAAAGGCAAATATAAGTGACACTGCATTCGACGCACGCAATCGGTTTACGTTGAATGGGAACTATGAGTTGCCTTTTGGCCTCCGTCGTCAGTTTCTTAATAAGCCCAATGTACTAAGTGCTGTCCTTGGCAACTGGGATGTGAGCTTTACCTACACCGCACAAAGTGGCACGCCGTTCTCTGTGGCTTCAACGACGGGTGGCGGATTCACTCCGGCCGTTGGTGTTGGAACAAGCTGGGCGACTGTCCTGCGTGATCCGTTTACTGCCGGTGGATCCATACCAACGAATAACCCAGCGTCCAGTTGCCCCGCGCAGGTGCATACAAGGACCAACTGGTACAACCCGTGTGCATTCTCCAACCCGCTCAGTGGCACGAATAATATTAAACCTGGAGAGTTCGTCACTGGTTCTGCCGCACTTCCGTTCTTTGGGAATCTACGGCCGAATCAGATCCACGGGCCGGGAAACAACCGGCTCAACATGAGCTTCTTTAAGAACATTCCCCTCTGGCGCGAAACCGATCTTCAGTTCCGTGCGGATGTCTACAACGTGGCGAATCATCCATCCTGGGCGAATCCATCCCAGACCGGTATCAACTCAGCAGGCGGCAAAATCACCAGTCCTGTGAACTTCCAGAAAAACTCACCAGATGCTCGCTTCTGGCAGTTCTCGGCAAAGTTCCGCTACTAGCTTCTAGCAAAACTTGCAAATCATGTTTACCCTTCGGTCCCGGTGGAATTTAACCGGGACCAACCTTTTACTATCTCGTTTTATCGTGATTCGATCTTGCAGATATGCGATTTAAACAGTCGTATGCTGGGTAGATAAAAATTGAGATGATTTCACGAACACTACTTATTGCTCCATCCTTGTTCTGAAGATAGAAGTAAGGATGGAACAGTGAGTAGGCCAATTTACATTGGCCAAGGTGTAAATGGTATTAGCCTCAAGGATGAGACGATGTGTGGATTCACAAAGTAGAAGTGCTTCGTTCGGTATCGGGTTTCAGCTCTGCTGTTACGGTTGCGGGCCATTGCCGTGTTTCAAATCTTGCGTGAGGGACGCCGCATCTGTGGCTATATGGTAGTCCTTATAGTCGATCTGCAGTGTCGCTTTTCCACCCAGTCTGACTTTGCTTACCGAGCGATTACGCACGGGTAGCCAGAACTTACCGAATTTTTCGTACCTCTGTTCAATCTCGGTGTGGCTGATCCAGAACGAAGGGTTCTGCGCAGGTACAGCTTCTATGCGAGCAACCGCAAAATCGTTCGCATCCACCCATACCGTTCCTCGATAAAGAAACTTGTTGTTCGCTTTGTTATTTGTGATTCGGGGCTCCACCTTCATCACGTAATAGTGGTTCGGTCCGTTTGCTTCCTCACGTACTAATTCGAACGAGTAGTTCTGTGAAGTGAGCGCTGTCTGTTGCCGATTAGCAGAGTTTTGCGCCTCTTCTTCACTGGTAACCAGGCGCTTCAGAACTTTATTGATGATCAGCTTTGACCCACTTTCCGATATGGTGGTGAACTGTCTGCTACCGGGAGCGCTGTAACGAACCTCTACTATGAGTTCTCCGGTTTTATCGCCTGGCAGGCCGTGGTAGTTCAGGTGATAGACACGCCTGCCCGTATATCCATGCAACGCTGCAGTGCGCAGGTCGTTGTGTTGCATTATGGCTTCCACAATCTGTTCCGCAGTCAGACTGCTGGGACTAGTTATGCCAGCTTGTGTCTGCGCCGATGATGTGGCGCAAGCCGCCAGGCATGTTAGAACACACCACACCATGAAACGCAGATATTTAGCCGAAAGAAAACGCATAGTTCTCTTTCCCATGCAACCGGATGAATTCAACCTTCCGACCTCCGACACGGGTTTAATCATGATTACTAAGCAAACGTCCTTTGATCCACCGGATCGGTGCGAGAAGAAACCCCACAATCAGTTTTGGCAATCTGTAAAGATCATGCAGAAAGCTTGCCTGCTCCGGCCCGACAAGCAGCGTGCCATGCTGCATGCTGTACCAGTTGAACAGGGCGGCAACCTCGGCAAACACAAGCGAAGCAATTGTTCCAGTACGCAGATTCGGCGTGTGTGCCAACAGATGGATCGTGTAGTCGAACAACTGCGCCACGAACGGCACTCCCACAAGAATCAACAAAGCCGCCAGCCATACTGGCCGCCAGTTACGGAATTCCTGAACCATGCCTGCGATGATGCCCGCTGTGAGCGACCAATACGCTACTTCTATGGCAGCCGCCAGCGTGGCACGATGCCACCCATAAGCTAACGTTGTCAGCAGAAAGATAGGGGCTCGCGTCGATGCGCTCAGAAGCGCTGCCTTCCAGTTCCAACGTTCCAGAAGCATGCCGGGCCGCCAAGCCATGATTGCACCGGCTCCATCGCCAATCGGGCTTTGCACTGTACTCGACATCTATACTCTCCAGCTTTCCAGTCCGCTATGCTCGGTGGGGTTGTTTGACAGAGGGTGTTTTGCCACTAATGTTTGGACCCGAGGATGCATGCACCTGTTGTGAGTGCCGCTCAATCAGCATGCGCCCATAGGCTCGATACACGTCATTAAAAACTGCATCCCACGATGTTGTGTTCGCAAACGTGAGTGCCGCGGTTCTCATCTTGCGGCGGAGTTCAGCATCCGTCAACAGAGAAATCATGTGCTGTGCGAATGCAGCTTCATCCCGTGCCACAAATCCAGTCACTCCATCCTGCACGATGAACCTTGGTCCGCCGGAGTTCGACACAATGGCGGGAACACCTGAAGCAAGCGCTTCCAGAACAACATTGCCGAAGGTGTCCGTCTCCGAAGGAAATACGAACGCATCCATGTTGGCGTATGCCGAGGCGAGCGCTTCTCCGTGCAGTACGCCGGTGAACTCGGCCTGACGCATGGTCATGTGCAGATGTTCACTCGCCGCGCCCTGGCCTACGATAACAAAGCGGAAGTTCTGATGGCCTGCATCGAGCAGTGCTTTCTCAAGCCGCGGCAGAATCTGCACGTTCTTCTCCACGGTGATTCGCCCCACATAGCCGAACGTAAAAGGTTTCGCATCCGATTGTCGGCGATTCGGAGAGAACAGGTCGAGATCAACACCGCGCCCCATCAGAGAGCAAGGTTTGCCAGTGCCTTGTCCCAGCAGGCGAATCAACTCTGCATTCGGTGCAAACAGTTGACCTGCTGCTTTGTAAAAGAGCAGCAGTATATTAAGGCTCCCTGCTTCAATCCAACGAAGCAGAGTCGCGAGCATTTTTTCTGGCAGGATTCGCAGCAAAGGTTCCGCACGTTGCGCAGCATACTCATGCAGGTTGGTGTGCCACGATGCCGCCATTGGAACGCCCATTTTGTATGCGAACAGAGCTCCCATCAGGCCGGCATCGCTCGGGCCCGTGATGTGGATTATGTCCGGGCGAAACTTCTTCAACGCAGCTTCCACGGTATTCCAATGACGCCAGAACCAGAGGTCGAAATCGTGCTTCTCATCGATACGGAATGAAGGCCGGCCACGCTTCAACTCCATGCCGGTTACGGTATGCTCCGTCCACGAGCGTGTTTGAAATCCTCCATGAACCACGAGCATTGGCAACGAGTGTAGTTGCGCATGCTGAACGAAGTGGCGTGCCGTGTTCGCGACACCATCTACTTCGTTGTAACTGTCAGGGAAGAATGCAACTCGTGGTGGCTGGTTCATGCGATCTCCTCTTCTGGACGCAGGAAGAGTTGTTGTGAGACGCTCTCGCGATTCCTGCTTAGACATCTGTTCCAGGTCAAAGCGCTCTTTTCGACGATGCGCAGCCCCGCAAAAATTGTTTCGATAAACTGTGGCGGATGCTTCCACAACGTAGAGAGCGGACGGATCGTTCCACTCGCGTCCGGGTGGAAGACGCGTTCATCCCACGCTTCGCCTACAGGATGAAATGGATACTTCTGCACAACATCGATGACTGCCTGTAGCATGCGTAGCTCCAGCGATTCGCGATAACGCGGCAGAAACAGTACATGCGACTGGCCGTCTTGTCGCACTTCATTGATGAACTCCGACATCGTACTGGCACGTGTCAGGTTTACGATTGCATTCGGCTCGCACCCATGACGATCTCCACCCGAGATTAAAGGCTTGCTCCACGCTCGCGCCAGCTCAACCACTCCGTCGTTCTCTGTCCGCGAACGCAAACCGTTCAGCTCATAGGCGTGGAAGAAATCGTTGTACTTTCGCAGAGCCTCATCCAGCATCGGCAGAAAATCCGTTCCGCCGCGGCTGATGTCCCATAGAGGATGATTCAGGACGATCAGCACATCCGGCATCTCATTAAGAGCGGCAAGAAGTTCTCGCAGCCTGCTTTCTTTGGGGGAACGGGTGTATTCCTGCATCTCCGCCGCCAGCATCTCTGCGTTCTGGTGCGGCAGATTATGGACACCAACATGAACATCGATGCCACCGATCGGCATCGTCCATTCAATCGAAACTGGAACATCCTTCCCGGCTGCGCGCAGCTCCATGCCGGCCGTAATGCTGTCGTGATCGCTGAGCGAAACCATGCTTGCAAGATTCAGTTCGCTTTCAATCTGGGAAGATTCGAGCTGATGCGCTGCCTGGGGTGTAAGCGGCGGCGTCCAGTATGCCTCTTCAAATGCAGGACGCACTGAGGTGCAGCGCCGTTCCTGTTGTTGAAACGCCCAGTGCAGAATCGGGTTTTTAGCTGCCAGGATTGGAAGAAAGTCGAGGCTCTCGCGCGAATGGTGCGTATGACTATGCAGTGAAACAGCAGTTGAAAAGGTTCGCGTACGTTCTGGCGTATCCCAAAGGTAAGTCACTGTGTCGCGCAAGCTTCCTCCTTGTCATTCGAGCAGGTTCATCCGCATTTTGCGGGTACAACGCTACGGAATGTTGAAAGAGAGATCAAAGTCCTGCAATCTTTGCACCATATTCAGAACATTTGCGAACAGGGACGCCGCCGAATGAAGCGTGTATCTATAACAAAATATTTTATTTAGATCCTTATCCCGAGAGATTGTGAATGACGTATGAATTGTGTTCGGAATACTGTGCTACACCCACCAGGCTTGAACGGGTGGTTCGGAAAGGATGACCTGGCTCAACGTGCGAACAGCAGAGGATAGCCCTTCATGGATAGAAGCAAGTGCATCTTCATGTTCAATGCTAAGCACCTTGTCGTAACCTGCGAGTCGTAGTGCAGCGGCAATCTGTTTCCAATCCAGCAGCGAATGGCCCCAGCCAACAGAACGGAAGAGCCAGCAGCGTTCCTGCATCAACGTATAGCTCTTCGCATCGACGACGCCGGTGCGAGCGATGTTCGCTGAGTTCAGAGCCACGTCCTTCGCGTGCACGTGATGAATTGCATCGCCCAGATAGGCAATGGCGGTTGGAATATCCACCTGCTGCCACCACAGGTGGCTTGGGTCCATGTTCATGCCAACAGCAGGATTCGTTGCCGCACGCAGCTTCATAAGCGTTTCAGGATTGTAGATGGCATAGCCGGGGTGTGGTTCAAGCGCGACCTTAACGCCATGATCCTCTGCGAACTTGCCAGCGTCCTTCCAGTAGGGAATCAGACGCTCCTCCCATTGCCAATTCAGAGCAGTGGCAAACTCGGGTGGCCACGCTGCTGTGATCCAATTCGGCACCTTGTCTTCAGGACCACCGCCAGGACACCCGGAGAAGGTAACAACTGTGCCAACGCCCATCTTTTCGGCCAGGCGCACAGTCTTGCGGAAGACCTCGTCGTCGTGTGCCGCAACACTCTTATCCGGATGAATGGCATTGCCATGGCAGGAAAACGCACTTACAGAAAGACCTGCATCCGTTAGTTTGGATTTCCATCTTTGGGCTGTTACGGAGTCATCCAGGCAGGCATCCAGATCGATATGCGAGCTGCCGGGCCAGCCACCGGTACCGATCTCCAGTGCTGTGATCTGCGAATATCGTTTCAGTTCCACAAGCATTTCATCCAATGAATACTGACTGAATACGGGTGTGAACAATCCAAGCTGCAAGGTATTTCCTCCTGGCGACATGATGCGGATACTTTGTGAATTTAGCCTATAAATATGCGAACTGGTAAGAAGAACTGATCGTTCAATCCATTGCCTCAATGCAATTTCACATGTGCCATAGATTAAAGGTCGCTACACGATTACTCCTGCCAGAGATAGAACGCGGGTCTTGGTTAGACAAAATCTCAGCATGTCGATTCTGGTTGTGTGTAAACTTTACGTCCGCTTGACAGTGTTCTTCGTATTTCCTTATAGTCCTTTTGCGGTAACGTACACGGTTGTCTTGTAACCAGATTTTCCCAAGTGGTTTGTGAGGCCGATCGATCTGTCGTTTTCGTTCCCGTTCCGAGGCCATTTCATGTCCCACGATTTCATCGTTGATACGCAAATTCCTGTAACTCCATCGCCAGCCACGCTGCATCTGCCCGAAGCGCCTGCATCGGAATCGGGCGCGGTGAAAGTATGGAGCGATCCGGTTCAGATGCTTACCTATCTACCGGCTGATGCTGACCCGAATCCGCTTTTTTTGGAGAAGCGTGTATATCAGGGCAGCAATGGCCGCGTGTATCCGTTGCCTGTAGTGGATTCCATTGCCACTGAGCCTGTACTCCATGAGTGGCAGGCCGTGCACATTGAGAACGAGTATCTGCGGTTGATGGTGATGCCGGAGATTGGCGGACGCATTCACGTCGGTCTGGATAAGCGTACGGGCTATGATTTCTTCTATCGCCAGAATGTAATCAAGCCTGCACTGGTAGGGCTCGCCGGACCGTGGATCTCGGGTGGTGTGGAGTTCAACTGGCCGCAGCATCATCGTCCCGCAACTTTTATGCCGATGGAAATTTCGGTGGAACGATCGCCCGATGGCTCTATCACCATCTGGTGCAGCGACCACGATCCCA
>Ga0153956_1001626_pt1 | contig 19012 bp, 17 predicted proteins | sample TSFL040MetaG_FD_104704 | JGI IMG/M metagenome (GOLD analysis project Ga0153956, IMG submission 104704) | Attine ant fungus gardens microbial communities from Florida, USA - TSFL040 MetaG | ecosystem: Host-associated > Fungi > Mycelium > Unclassified | place: USA: Florida, Wekiwa Springs...
CCCGAAACGCTGATATCAACGTGTAAGGCGCACCGGCCACAGAATCATTGGTGCGCCGCCATGTCAACGAAGGCCGCCCAAGGGCGGCCTTCGTCGTGACCAAACAAATCGTCTTAGATATCGGCCACACCTTCTAGATGACGTGCCCAGGGACGTCATCTAGCGGGTCAGCTTCACGGTTCGGGTCGCGCTGCGAGAGCCCTGGGCGGCCTTCAGCGTGACCCGGGCCCCGGCCAGCTTCTTCCAGGCAGCCTTGACCTTGGCGGTCGGCCGGAGCTTGACCGTCACGGTCCCGGCCCGGGCGGCCTTGGCGCTGCCGCTCGCCACGACCACCGGGCCACGGGGCCTCTTCACCAGCTTCAGCTTTCCGGCGGTCGCCTGCGACACCGTCGCCTTCACCTTCACAGCGCCGGCCGCCGGAACCTTGACCTTCACCGAAGAGCCCTTGCGGAAGGCGGTCCGGCTGAGGCCGGTGACCTTGGTGATCTGAATCCTGCCGCCGGTCGGAGGGTTGCCACCGGATCCGCTCAGGGTGAACGGTGCCCACTCGACGTCGGATCCGCCCGGTACCGCCAGCTTCGGAGTGATGGCGCAGGTGTCGCCGGCGGCGGTCGGGGCGGGGGAGACGAAGATCCCGGCCGGAGCGTTCCAGGCGATCATCTTGCCGTCCGGGGAGTAGCGCGGCTGGGCCCCGTTGGTGCTCGAGGCGACCAGGTCGTCCATGACGCAGACCTGCGTCAGGCTTCCGGTTATGGGCGTGTCGTAGTCCAGCACCAGGATGGCGCGCTCTTCGCCGCCTTCCGGGTTGCCGGACGGGGACACCTCCACGATGATCCGGTTCCGAGCGGGGTCGTAGTCGAAGCTGTCGATTTCCAGGTCCGGAACATTCAGCTGGATCCAGGGGGTCATGGTCGGCTGTTCCGGGCCCTGCCAGACGTTGATCTGGCCGCCGATGATGCCGCTGAGCCGGGGCTGGTTCTGCGGCATGAAGCGCGGCTGGGTCAGGCTGGTCGTGGCGCCGTAGACCGAGTCGCTCAGGGTCGGCCCATCGGCTGCGATCAGCCTCGTGGTGACCGTGAAGGAAGCCGAGCTGCAGTTGTTGCCGTGAATGTACGTCGCGGCCAGCCAGGTACCGTCGGGCGAAGCGGCAACCCGGAAGGGGGACACATAGCCGCAGAGGCCCATGTCGTTGAAGAGAAAGGGCCCGGCCAGGTGCTTGCCCTCCTGGTCGATCAGCTCGTGGAACGGGCTCCCCGAGCCAGCGCTGTGGAAGTAGGCGATCCGGCCCTTGCCGTCGACCGCGATCGGTCCCTTGGTGAAGCCGTTGCTGACCAGCTTGCGGGCCGCTGAGCCGTCGCTCTTCGCCGCCGCGATGTCGCCTGACTTGTCCAGGTAGACGAGGCTCGAAGCGGCCGCGTGGCCGCTGAACGCCGTTACTCCCAAGCCCACCACCACCAACAACAGCAACAACCGCTTCATCGAGTCCCCGTTCTGTCGGCGGCTCTGGCGCCGGAGAGGCGGACATCGAGCCGCGTAGCCAACCCTAGTGGGTCAAACAAAGAAAATGTACCACCCCCAGAAAGCTTTGGTTCCGGGTGGGATGAGAAGTTGGGGTATCGACGTCATCCGGCCAGGGGCCGTGTGCCTTATCGGTTGGGGAAATCGACGACCTGCAGGTTCAGCGGCAACTGGCGGCTGTGCAGGCCGGCGAATCTCGGCTGGATCTGGGCTCGTACCCCGTCGAAGAGATCGCCGAAGTTGAGCAGGCGGCCCTCGACGCCGAAGCGCTTGAAGACATAGGGAAGGCCGTTGGAGGCGAGCGGGTCCGGGCCGTCCATCATGTGGAAGTGAAGGTGCGGCGCATTCGAGTTGCCGCTGTTGCCGAGCAGGCCGATGACCTGCCCGACCCGGACCTTCTGCCCGACCTTGACCCGGGCGCTGCCCGGCTGCATGTGGGCGTAGAAGGCGTAGCGCTTCCTCGCCAGGCGGACCACGATGTAGTTTCCGCCGGCGGTCGCCGCGTGGGCCGGCGGCAGATTGATGGTCGGTTGGGTCTCGGGGATGTTCTTGACCACCCGGACGACCTTGCCGCGGGTCGCGGAGACGATCGGATCACCGAAGAACCCATAGCTGGAGAGATCCTCCCAGGGGCCTGAGACCAATCGGCCGTCTGCCTGGAGCTTCATGAAGTCGATCGCGTATCGCTCCGAGTTGTGAAGCCCGCCGTTGACCGGCAATATCGCGGCACGGTGCGAGGTGAAGTCGGTGCAACAGCCGTTGTTCACCGTCCAGCCCGCTCCCCGGAGCGGTGCGGCGACCTCGATTGCCGGCTTGCTCAGGACCCGGATCGAACCGGTCCGGTACCGGGTCGCGAAGGTGCCCGGGTTGGGATCCGAGGAGACCACGAACTGGTGCTCGATCCGTCCGGGCAGCTTCGCGGCGCGGGGCAGGGCGAGGTCGAGCAGCAGGTAGCCGGACTGCCCGGGGCCGAGTACGTTGGTCGTCTTGGCCGACCCGAAAGGTTTCAGCATGTGGCCGATCACGCCTCCGGTGACCGCGGCCAGCTTCCGCTTGCCGTCGGAGCGGTTGATCCGCTGCACCAGCGCCGACGAGGTCGAGTTGTTGGTCAACACGAGCTCGTAGGCGAGGTGCCGCTCGCCGTCGGTGGCGACGACCGGACGGACCGGGGCGATCGGCCGCGCGGTGACCGGGGTGAACCACTCCTCCGCAATCGCGTTCCCCGCGGGGAGAAATCCGGTCAGAGTGGCGAAGGTCGCGAGTGTGAGGAGGGCCCGTTTCATGCGGCCAGCCTATCCGCCCCTGCCGGGCTAGCGGTAGGCGGCATGGCGAGCACCGCGAGCATGAAGGCGATGGTCGCTCCGGCACAGATGCGGAGCTCGGCCGCTACCTTCCGGACTCTCGCGTGTCAGAGAACTTGACACGGATCAAGTTCTGGTTATTCTCCCATCTGGAGAGACCACCTGAGGAGTGGAGAGGATGAAGATGGACCGTCGTATTTTCGAAGGGACAGTCGGCAGATTCGCCCTCGGCGGAGTTCTTGCCCTGGCTTTCCTGGGGTTGATGATGATGGTCGGGGGGCTGCACGAGAGAGCCTGGGCCGGTCCTCGCAAGAACCTTTCGAATTTCGGTAACCGACCGAACGTCGTGTTGATCCAGGCCGATGACCTGGTTCGATCCGACGTCCGCTACATGCCGAACGTCCAGAGGTACCTCACCCGAGGCGGCACCACCTTCACCAACTACAACGCGCCGTACCCGCTCTGCGGGCCGGCCCGGGCCTCGCTGCTGACCGGTCAGCTCGCCCACAACGATCACGTGCTGGCCAACTTCAAGGCCAACGACGGCGGCTACTACCAGCTGCGTGACCTGCCAGGCAAGCTGAGCCAGAAGAACTCGCTCGGTCCGTGGATGCATCGGGCCGGCTACCGGACCGGATTCGTCGGCAAGTTCATCAACGATTACGGCACCCTCGACCCGACCGAGATCCCGCCGGGCTGGGACAGCTGGAAGGCGCTGATCGATCAGTCGACCTACGACTACTACAACTACGCGATGAACCTGAACGGCAAGGTCAGGTATTGGGGCGACCCCGACTACGCCAAGCAGCAGATGAACCTGGGCTCGATAGCGGCGAAGGACGCGCCGGACACTTTCGCCGGGTTCCTGGCCCTGTTCCATCAGGCATTCCCGGTCTGGGACTACTTCGGCTGGCAGCGCCCGAAGGACTACACGATGGATGTCAACGGCAAGATGGCCAATGACTTCGTGAAGGGCTCGGTCAAATCGCGAAAGCCGTTTTTCCTCTACTACGCGACACCCGGCCCGCACGCCGAGGACACCAATCATCTGCAGGGACTCCGGCCCGGCGCGCCGGACCCGGACCCGCGGCCTCCGAAGCGTTACGAGCACACCTTCGACGACCTGCAGCTGCCCCGGCCCCCCGACTTCAACGAGGCCGACGTGTCCGACAAAGCGGCCAACGTCAAGGATCTGCCGCTGCTGACCGACAGCCAGATCGAGACCGTCACCGCCAGCTACCGCGGTCGGCTCGGCGCGGTCAAGTCGATCGACGACCAGGTCGGGAAGATCGTCAAGACGCTCAAGAAGAGCGGTGAGCTCAAGAACACGCTGATCATCTTCAACTCGGACAACGGGTACCTCCAGGGCGAGCACCGGCTGGCCGCCTCCAAGTTCCTTCCGTTCGAGAACTCGATCCGGGTGCCGATGGTGATCCGCGGCCCGGGAATCAAGGCTGGCCGCAAGCTGAACGGGGTCAGCCTCGATGTCGACGTGACTCCGACCATCCTCAAGGCGGCCGGTGCCAGGCCGGGCCGGGTGATGGACGGGATCTCGCTGCTGGGTGCGGCCCGCAACCGGGCCAAGCTTCCGCGACGGGACATCCCGATGGAGGCCGAACGCTCCGTCTTCAAGTTCACCACGCCCCTGACCAAGTTCGATCTGCCTTTCTACGGGGTGAAGACCGGCCGCTACAAGTACGTCCACTGGTCGTTCGGTGACATCGAGCTCTACGACATGAAGAAGGATCCGTATGAGCTCGACAACATCGCCGGCGATCCGGGGATGGCCGGAGTGATCGGCAAGCTCGAGGCCAAGGCCGCCGCGCTCCAGAAGTGCAAGGGAGAGACCTGTCGGTGAATCGCGCCGTCGAGGCCGGCGCCTACTGGCCGAAGCCGTGGTCGGGCGAGGACGGTGGCCCGCGCCGCCTCTGCAAGCCCGAAGGGCAGCCCGGGCTTGGACTCCAGGCGGGCGAGCGGCTGAAGCTGGAGGTGTTCCGCGACAGCTTCGCGGCTGACATGCTGATCCGCCGCGAAGAAGGCGAGCTATACGCGCTCCGGCACGACATGCCGAAGGGCGACCCGTTGGCCGGCGACTGCGAGGGCTGGTTGGAGAAGCTCGAGCCGGAGACGCTGAAGCCGCTCACGGTCACGCCCCGCTTTCCCGCCGGCAGATATTGGCCCGGTGGGATCGCCGCCCACGCCAACGGCGACGTCTACATGGTCTTCGGCCGCTGGGCCCGTCGCTTCGGTCCCGATCTGCAGCTCAAGGCGGAACGGCGGCTGCCGGTCGACCGCCCCTACAACTCCTTCGTGATCCTCGACACCGGCGAGCTGGTCACCAAGGACTGTGACGCCCCTCGCGGCGAGGCCTCCTCGACCTTCTCGGTACTCGATCCGGAGACCCTCGAATCGGTGGTGCCCGAGTTGGAGATCCCGGAAGGTTCGATCGCCCGGCTGGCCTCGGACGGCAGGACGGTGACCTGCGTCGGAACGGAGTCGGTGATGCGGCTCGGCCTCGACCGGGAAGCCGGTCGATTGGCGATCGACGAAGAGTGGCGTCCCTTCTACGCGAAGCCCGGCCAGACCTTCGGCTGGGACCCGGTTCTCTCCGACGAGCATGTCTTCTGGATGGACAACGGCCAGAACGAGGTCGACTGGACGATGCGCGACACCGGCACCGCACCGACCCCGGTCCGGCTCTGCTGGTGCCGCCTCGATGACCAGGACTCGCTGCGGTCGGTCGAGATCAGCGGCCTGCCGTATGGCACCGAGTCGAACCCGCCGGCCTGGGATCCGGAGCGTGGCGTGGTCGTCGCCTATGACGCCGGCAATGCGGTGCTGCGGGCCTGGAAGCTGGTCGGCGACGAGCTCGAGCCGCTCTGGCGCAAGGATGACTTCGCCCACGCGGGTCACCTGATCGTCTTTCCCGACACCCGCGAGCTGGTGGTCCAGGACTTCCGGGACCTGGCGTTCACCCGCCGGCCCGGCTTCAGGCGGCTCTTCCGCCGGCCCGTGCAGGCCCTCGGCCGGCACGCGATCGTCCGTCGCCACCCGGTGATCGGTAGCGACAGCCTGGTCGTGCTCGACCTCGACAACGGAGCGGAGAAGGGACGGGCCAAGGTTCCGTCTCCGAGCCAGTCATTCCTGTTCCCCGCACCCGGTTTCGACCGCGACATCTACTACCTGTCGATGACCTCGATGGCACGAATCACCGTCGAGTAGAAGCATCTGGTTCGAGGCTCTTTCGCTGACGGCCTTGGCCGCGGCGGCGACGGTCTCCTGCATCTCGGCCCGCGCTACGGGAGGCGTCTGGTGTTCAGTGATGCTTCTTGTGCTTCTTGACCGGCTTGAAGAAGTTCTTCGGCCACTTGAACTTCTGGTAGGTGCCGCCGAGCGCGTCGCGCATGATCGTGACGACGCCGGGGGCCTTCAGCCGCAGCTGCTTCTTCAGGCGGATCGTCCGGTAACGCCATCCCTCGGGCAGGGCCATGCCCGGGTTCTCGCCCAGGCTGTCGAGGTTCTTCGCCCGGAGGCTCTTGTCGGTATTGGTCGTGTAGGCCTGGAGCGCGTACTTCCTGCCTTCGGGCGAGACGATCCAGTGGACCTTACGGCCCTTGTCGTAGACCCAGGTCGTGGTCCGGGCGATCGACATCTCGGTGTACGGGGGCGGGGAGAGGCTGGGTACGGTGAGGACCGCCACATGGCGCATCTCCAGGCCCCCGATGTCGACCGGCTGGTCGGCCTTGCCGTTGGCGATCGTGTCGATCAGCCAGCGCCGCGGCCCGTTCGGCACGGCGACGATCGACCCGGTGTCAGCGGCGACGGCGCTGTAGTCGATCGCATTCCACTCGTCGGCCGGGCAGTCGTTCAGCCCTACCGTGTTGTAGACCTGGATCGTGAAGTCGGGCGGGGTCGGAGCCGACACCGTGAAGACCTCGCAGTAGCGTGAGTTGTAGAGCCCGGTCAGGGTTCCCGTCTTGGCCGAGGCGGCCCCGGGCACCAGTCCGATCAGGGTCGTGGCAGCCACCAGAAATGCGATCAGTTTCCTCACCCTCATAGTCCTTCCCTGCGTGGTCATCGCCAAAATAGCTGACGTGCGTCAACTTGTCAAGCTCCGGAGTTCAATCCGCGACGAGCAACTCGACTTCGCAGCCGAGCCCTGGGACCACGGGGAAGGCGGCGTCGGCGGTCACCAGGGGGATGTCAAGAGCTTCGGCCAGCGCCGCATAGGTGGCGTCGTAGACGGTGAGGTTGTGTCGGAGCTGCCACATCCGCCGCACCAAAGGAAGCTGGGCAGCCGGATCATCGGGATCAGGCCGAGTGCTTGCAGGGTCGTCTCGACAACGCCGGAGTCGATCGTCTTGGATCGTTCCAGGCGCTTCAGGGTCGACATGGCTTCCAGGTCGATCAGGTGCGGGGCGACGAGCCCTTCGTCGGACAGCCTCGAGCGCGCGGCATCGCCCTCTGGGCCACCGTCGAGGATCGCATTCAGGAGTGCCGAGGCGTCAACCGCGATCACGGGCATCCCGCTCCTCGCGAATCAGTTCCGCGATGTAGCCCCGCTGGAAGCCGATCCCGCTGTTGCGGCCGGCTTCAAATATCTCGTCCACTGCTTCCTGACGAGAGATCAGCTTCAGTTCGTCCAAGAGGAACTCCTGCATCGACTTGCCGGCATTGCGGGCCCGGCGCTGTAGCGCCTCATGGACCTCTGGCGGGACGTTCTTGATCTGGATGGAGGGCGCCTTTCGAGAGCAGCGCCAAAATGGCGCCACTTCAACGAGGGGCCAGACCGGGGACAAAGTTTTGGCCACACCTTCTAGGCCGTCGATAGGTTGGGGGCATGTCGATCGAACCGACCTCCATTGATCTGAAGCTGGCCGAGTACGTTCGCGAGCACGCGAGCGGGCGCGATGAGGCGTTGCGCCTGGTCGAGGAGGAGACCGCCGCCATGGGTTCCATCCAGGCGATGCAGACCGCTCCCGAACAGGCCGCTTTCCTGGAGATGCTGGTCAGGCTGGGCCCTGGCCGCAGGGCGATCGAGGTCGGAACCTTCACCGGGTATGGGGCGATCAGGATCGCTCGGGGCCTCGCCGAAAGCGGTCGGCTGCTCTGCTGCGAGCTCGACCCCGAGCGGGCGGAGATCGCCAGGCGGAACGTCGACCGGGCTGGCGTGGGAGAGCGGGTCGAGATCCGGATCGGTCCGGCGATCGAGACGATCCGGGCCTTGCCAGAGGAGCCGACCTTCGATTTCGCCTACGTCGACGCCGACAAGTCCGGCTACCCCGACTACTACGAGGCTCTCGTGCCCCGCATGAATCCGGGCGGCCTGATCGCGATCGACAATGTCTTCATGGGCGGCCGGATAACCGGGGCCGACCGAGATGAAGGCGTGGTGGCGGTCCAGGGGCTCAACAACCTGATCGTCGACGACGAACGGGTTGACTCGGTGATGCTCGGCATGGCGGACGGCCTCACCCTGGCCCGGGTCAAAGGGCAAAGATAACTGCAGTCCTGTAGATAAGTAGTACCCTTCGTCGGGAGAGAGGATCGAATGGGAGGTTTCGTGAAACGTTTTCGGGTATTTGCGGCTGTGGCCATGGCCACGGTGTCTTTCGGGGTTCTGGCCGGCAGCGCCACTGCGAGCGTGGCCGGCATAACCGCGCAGAAGCAGGTCAGCGAACGGCTGCTCGAGCTGACCGTCGACACCCCGGCGTTCACCGAACCGACCAAGGTCCACGTGTTCCTGCCGACCGGCTACGACGCCGACACCGCCAGACGCTGGCCGGTGACCTACGCGCTGGCCGGCATGCAGAACCGCTACAGCTCGTTCGCAAATGTGCTCGACGGCGTGAACATGACCAAGGACTTCCCTTCCATCGTGGTCTCACCGGACGGCAAGAGCGGCTACTGGAGCGATTGGTTCAACGGTGGGGCCGGTGGCGCACCCGAGTATGAGACATATGTGATCGACCAGCTGATCCCGCTGATCGACGCCACCTTTCGCACCATCCCCGACCGGGCGCACCGGGCCGTACTCGGAATCTCGATGGGCGGCTACGGCGCCATGATGCTGGCCGCTCATCATCCCGACCTCTTCGGCTCGGCCGCGTCGATCTCCGGGGCGGTCGACAGCAACAACCCCGCAATCGGCGCTGCGCTCAGTCTCGGCTCGACCTTCGACGGTGGGGCCATCGACGCGATCAACGGCCCTCGCCTGAGCGAAGAGGTCCGCTGGCACGGCAACAACCCGACCGACATCGCCGCGAACCTGCGGGGAATGGACCTCCAGGTCAGGACGGCCAACGGCACCCTCAACCCGTCGATCGGGGAAGGCGCCAGCCCGGCCGACTCACTCTCCTGCCTGGTCGAGGGCGGCGTCTACGCCGGCAGCATCAGCTTCCACGACCAGCTTGACTCGCTCGGCATCGATCACCTCTGGAAGGACTACGGGAACGGCTGCCACACCAAGCAGAACTTCACCCGCGAGGTGGCCGACACGCTTCTCGCCTTCGCTCAGAACTTCGCTCATCCCGTGGCGGGCCCGCAGACCTTCCGGTACGAGTCGATCAAGCCGGAATTCGACATCTGGGGATGGAACGTCAAGGCCGACCCGGACCGGGCGGCCGAGTTCATGTCGATCGAGAGCGGCGGCGATGCGTTGACCCTGACCGGCACCGGCAACACGGCGGTCACCTCGCCGGCCCTGTACAAGGGCCTGAAGAAGGTCGACGTGAACGGAAGCCCGGTCAGGCCCGACGCCGACGGTCGTCTCCACTTCACGGTCGATCTCGGCGAGGCACACGCCGTCCAGCAGTACACGATCGATGCCGATGAGAACTTCGTGACGAGGCAGGTGACCTTCAAGCCGCAGGCGCTGATCACGATCCTCAAGGCCAAGCCGTTCCGGAGGGGAGTCCGGGTCTGCGCCAAGGCGACCGGCGGGGTGATCTCCAAAGCAAAGGTCAAGGTCGGCAAACGCACGGTCAAGGTCAAGCTGGCCGCGAAGAAGGTCTGTCGCAACGTCAGGGTCAAGGCGAAGAAGAAGCCGAAGAAGATCACCATCCGGGGTCGCGACGCGTACGGCCACACGGTCTCGGCATCGGCCCGGGTCAAGCGCGGCGGCTGAACCGCCGGGGGCGAGTTTCCGGGCCGTGACCCTTAGCGGGTCATGGCGGAACATCAAAAGGAAGACCCGACCGAAGCGGAACTGGCCGGCTGTGCCCTGGTGGTCGAACTGCTCAGGTCAGGTCGCATCCTCACTTATGTTGGAGACATCCTGGTCGAGCGGGTAGACGAGGTCGACTTTCCCGGCGAGCCGGAAGAGGCAGTCGTGATCAGGCGCTTCTGCCAGCTGGTCGTACCCGGGCTGGCCGAAAGCGAGATCGCCGAGATCCTCTGGAAGGCGGCGGACCTGATCGAGTCGGTTCGCGATCAGATTGTCACCGACTTCCAACTGGAGCTGGACGATTGTGGCGGATAGAGTGGAGCCATGGTGAAGAGGAGGATGGGCATGTTGAAGGGGCGGCTTACGTTTTCGAACGTGGTCGCCGTGGTTGCGCTGTTCATCGCTCTAGGCGGTGCTTCGTACGCAGCGGTCAAGATCCCGAGGAACAGCGTCGGCACCAAGCAGCTGAAGAAGAATGCCGTGGTGAGCAGCAAGGTGAAGAACGGTTCGCTCCTAGCCAAGGACTTCAAGAAGGGGCAGCTCCCGAAGAGCACTACCGGGCCGCAGGGGCCGGTCGGGGCGACTGGCGCCGCCGGGCTTCGTGGCGCGACCGGACCCGCCGGCACACCAGGTGCATCCGGAGCGACCGGCGCAGACGGCGTTCCCGGGGTGACCGGCGAGGTCGGTCCGACCGGGGCGACAGGGCCGACGGGTGACCCTGCGACTGGCCCGGCCACCATCCTCACGGCGAGCGGACCGATGGTCCCGACGACCCAGTTCACCGGCCTGCCCGGGATGATCGCCGAGTTGCCTCTGTCCGGCACCCTGTCCAACGCGCAGGCGTTCCTCGGTGCGCCGAGCATCGACCAGGTGGATGGAGTAGTCCAGACGATCCCGAGGGACGGCACGGTGACTTCGTTCTCCGGCTGGTTCTACAACCAATCGGCTCTGAGCTTGATCGGGACAACGGCCGCCCTGACCGGGAGGCTCTACCTGAGCCAGAACGGCACCGGCGCGCCGGAGCCGCAGTCTGGCAGCACCTGCACCACCCAGCCGGGCGTGACGGGAGTCATCGGCCCCGGCACGATCATGCGCTTCAACTGCACCGACCTCCATGTCCCGGTATCCGGCGGATCGATCGGCTTCTTCGGCCTCGAAACCACACTGCTCGGAATACCGACGCAGGTAAGCATGCCGGTCCAGGGCTCGATGTCAATCGCGATCAGCTAGCCGGAGAAGTGCCTGACGGATCCCGACCCGTTTGCCCGGAGCGCGCTCAGGCAAACGTGAGTGTTCTGTCGGAGTAGGTTGGCGGGTGAGACACACGGTCGGAAAGCGGGAGCGGTTGGCGGCGATCGGTTCGATGGGGCTCTCGTTCGTCGCTTTGATCTTGGCCGTCGAGCTGGCGATCGAGCGGTTTCCGAACGGGTTGATGATCGCGGTCTTGCTTGTCTTCGCGGCTCTGTTGGCTGGCCTGGGGCTGGTCAGCTCCGGGCCGAGGCGGGTCGGCTGGCTGATCGGGGCGGCGCTTGTCTTCGGCTTCACGGTCGGGACGCTGATCGACAACGGATCCAGCCTCGTCCAGGGGCTGGCGACAGTGGTTTGCCTCGCCTGCTCGTTCGGTCTCGCCCGTCAGGCTTTCAGCGTGCGGCTGCCGCTGCCGGACGCGACCGCGCCCGAGCATCCGGTTCTGTTCTACAACCCCAAATCGGGTGGTGGCAAAGCCGAGAAGTTCCGGCTCGCGGAAGAGGCAAAGGCTCGGGGCATACGGCCGATCGAGCTCACCGCCGGGGCCGATCTCCGGCAGCTGGTCCGGGACGCGGTCGCCGACGGCGCCGATGGCTTGGCGATGGCAGGCGGCGACGGTTCGCAGGCGATCGTCGCCGACATCGCCGCCGAACATGACCTGCCCTACGCCTGCATACCGGCCGGGACCCGGAATCATTTCGCGTTGGACCTCGGCGTCGATCGAGACGATTGCGTTGGGGCGCTCGACGCCTTCGTGGACGGGGGAGAGCGGAAGGTCGACCTGGCCGAGGTGAACGGGCAGGTCTTCGTCAACAACGTCTCGCTCGGGATCTACGCGGAAGCGGTTCAGAAGGACGAGTACCGCGAGGCCAAGATCAAGACGCTGCTCGACACGGTGCCGCAGGTGCTCGGGCCGGGTGGGGAAGCGCCGGAGCTCGAGTGGGAAAGCCCGAGCGGCCGGAAGCACCACTCGGGGGCGGCAATCCTGGTCTCGAACAACAAGTACCGGCTGGGCAAGGCGGTCGGATCGGGTACCCGGCCCAAGATCGACGATGGCCTGCTCGGCATCGCGGTGCTGGCCGATCCCGCCACTGCGGGCAGTCGCCTCAAGAGCTTCCAGAAGCCGTGGCGCGACTGGTCGGCACCGACCTTCATGGTCGGGGCCGATGAACCGGTCGCGGCCGGAATCGACGGAGAGGCCGAGACGATCGAACCTCCGCTCGAGTTCGGGATCCGGCCGCGGGCGCTCCGGGTCAGGATCGCCCGGCAGCATCCCGGCGCCTCGCCCTCGGCGGCGATCCCGGAAGGGTTCTTCCCGATCACGGCCGGGCTGGTCCGAATCGCCCGCGGCCGGCCACCGGTCGACGGACCGGTGACCAAGCCGAATCCCGGGACAGCCGAATGACATTGATCGGCAAGGCGAAACAGGTGCTCGGCGAGTTGGACAAGCTCGACCAGAAGGTGTACGCGGCGGTGGCGACGTCACCGACCCCGTCGCTCGACACCGCCCTGCGGCGGCTTTCCGACGTCGCGAACTACTCGCGGGTATCAGGTGGCGTAGCGATCGGCCTGGCCGCGGCCGGCGGTTCACGCGGACGCAAGGCCGCCTTTCGGGGGATGGCCTCGGTCGCGGTCACCTCGGCTGTCCTGAACGCCTTCGTCAAGCCGGTCGCCCACCGGGCCCGGCCGGACCGGGACGGGGCCGCGGTGCCTGAGGCCCGGCATGTGCGGATGCCGAAGTCGCACTCGTTTCCGTCTGGGCATTCGGCCTCGGCCTTCGCTTTCGCGGTCGGGGTCGGCAACGTGCTGCCCTGGTCCATCCCCCCGCTCACCCTGCTGGCGGCAGCGGTCGCCTACAGCCGGATCCACACTGGGGTCCACTACCCCGGCGACGTGGTCATCGGCTCGCTCTCCGGAGTGATCATCGGCGAGGCGACCAACACCTTCCTGGATCGCCTGTCACAAAGTTGAGTCTCGTCTCGTCTTCCGGGTAACCAGGTGAATGCCGCCGGTTTCGGCGGTTGACGGCCGACTTCCGGGCGATGATCCAAAACCGGCCACACCTTCTAGTCGGATCGGCGGGATTCGACCCCGCCGATGAGCTTCAGGGCGACCGCCATCAGGGCGAGGCCGAGAGCCGAGCCCGCGGCCCAGGCGAGCAGCATCTCGCCGGTCAGCGGCCGGAGCGCGAAGAAATCCTGAACCGGGCCGACCAGCAGCGAGAGCACGAAGCCGATCGCCATCAGCGCGCAGAGGCCACCGACCAGCAGGCGGCGCCGGCCCGGTTCGTCCTCGAGCGCCATCACGATCGCCAGGCCGGCGGTTACCACGGTGGCGCAGGTGATCGTCCTCGATTCGTCGATCGAGGCGTCGAGCAGGTGCCGGCTGATCAGCCAGGAAGCGGTGATGCCGATCCCGGTGGCGATTCCGACCGGGATCGAGAAACGGGCTATCGCCTTGAGGAAGCCTTCCGGCCGCCAGGGCCCGGCGCTCGGCGCGAGAGCGAGGAAGAAGGCCGGGATGCCGATCGTCAGGGAGGAAGTGAGGGTGAACTGCCGGGGGAGGAGCGGAAATACACCGGTCGGGATCGCGACCACGAGCAGCAGGAAGGCGGTGAAGATCGCCTTCGAGACGAAGAGCCGGGCGACCCGCTGGATGTTGCGGAGGATCTGGCGGCCCTCGTGGACCATGCCGGGCACCTCGCCGAAGCTGCCGTCGACCAGGACCAGGTCGGCGACCGAACGGGCCATCTGGGTGCCGTTGCCCTGGGCGATCGCCAGTCGCGACTTCTTCAGGGCCGGCACGTCATTGACCCCGTCGCCGATCATGCCGACGTACTGGCCGGACTCCTCCAGCACCCGGACCACGCGCTCCTTGCCTTCCGGTGAGATCCGGCCGACCGCGGGCGAGTCGTGGATCGCCGTGAGCAGCGCCTCGTCGGAATCCGGCAGCTCCTCGCCGCTCAACGCCGGGCCGGTGGTGCCACGGGCGATGCCGGTGTCGCGGGCGATCGCCCCGACCGTGGCGGGCGAATCACCGGAGAGGATCTTGAGCGACACCGCCTCACGATGGAAGAAGTCGACCGTGTCGCCGGCATTGGGGCGGAGATTCTCCGCCAGCACGATCAAGCCGAGCGGCTTCAGGTCGGCCGGCAGGGCCGGATCCCGGTCGGGGTCGGGCAGAGCCGCGGGCAGCGAAGCGATCGCCAGGACCCGACGGCCCTCCGAGGCGTGTTCGGTCGCCTCGGCCAGGAGGGCCGGATCGCGTCCGTCGGCGAGCAGGGCTTCCGGGGCGCCGAGGGCGAAGCGATCGCCGGCGATCTCCAGGGCTCCCCACCGTCGCCTCGACGAGAAGGGAACCTGGGCGGTCGGCTGCTCCTCGCCGGCGCCCCCCAACCCGGCGGAGTGGATCGCTTCCAGGGTGCCGTTGCGAGAGGGCATCGAGGCGGCGTAGCGACCGAAGCTGCGGGCCAGCTCGTCCTCGTCCATGCCGTCATTCGGGACCAGCTCGACCACCCGCAGCGACGCTTCGGTCAGGGTGCCGGTCTTGTCGGTGCAGAGGATGCTGACCGAGGCGAGCGACTCGATCGCGTTGAGCTGCTGGGAGAGGATGCCTCGGCGGGCCATCTTCGCGGCCGAGACCGCGGCGGTCAGCGAGACCAGCAGGATCAGGCCCTCGGGCACGATGTTCACGACGGCCGCGGTCATCGTCTCGACCGCGTCGGCCTGGCCCACGTCGCGGACCCCGAGCGAGACCGCCAGGCCGATGGCCAGCGGCACCATCACCCCGACCAGGATGATCAACAGCCGGTCCATCGCCTTCTCGAGCGGTGAGCGGGGATGGCGGAAGGCGCGGGCGGTCTCGGCCAGCTTCGCGGCACGACAGTCGGGCCCGACCGCGGTCGCGACGAATCGGCCCTCCCCTTCGACGGCGAAGGAGCCCGACCAGACCTTCCCGCCCGGTTCCCGCCGGACCGGTTCCGACTCACCGGTCAGGTTCGCCTCGTCCACCTGGAGGCCGTCGGCGCTCAGGACCTCGCCGTCGGCGATCACCTGGTCACCGGGGCCGACCAGGAGCAAATCACCGACCACGACTTCGTCGACCGGGACCTCGATCCGCTTGCCGTCCCGCATCACCTCGGCCTGGATCGCGATCAGGGCGGCGAGCTTGTCGAGGGCGAGCTTGGCCCGCACCTCCTGGCCGATCCCGATCGTCGCGTTGGCGATCAGGATCCCCATGAACAGCGCGTCCTTGGGGTTGCCGAAGAAGATGGTCAGGAGGCCGAAGGCCAGCAGGATCGCGTTGAAGACCGTGAAGATGTTGGCGACGACGATCGATCGGTAGGACCGGCTGGTCTCCGGTTTCGGCAGCGGTCCGCGCTGCTCGAGCCGGCGGGCGGCCTCGGCAGAGGTGAGTCCCTGGCCGGCCAGGGGATCCGCCTGCCCGGGGTCGGTTGAAGGTTCGCTCACGGTCAAGTGACGAGGACTCTAAGTGAGTCGATATGCCCGTCAATTTGACGGGTAAATTGACGCACTTCTCCCAGACGCATGTGCTGAGGCTCAGCTGAAGAAGGTGGCGAGGCGACGGCGATGGCTTGCCGCGAGCTCAGAGGCGGGACCGAGCTCGGTGAAGTAGCCGACCATAACCTTGCGGAGCAGGTCACGGCGGCCTGGGTCGCCGGCGGCGATCTCGACTTCCTTCTGGAGCAGGTCGAAGGCGAACTCGTGGTCGCCCGCGTCCCAAGCCTTGAATGCCTCGGCCGGCGAGTCGGCGGCCGCCTCGAGCTCGGCCCGGGCCTCACGGCCGGCCACCACGAACTCGTTCGAGCTCAACTCTTCTTCCAGCTCTTCCGGCGTCTTCTCCGGCGGTGGGATCACCCGATCGAGGAAAGCGTTGATCTGGGCCGGAGGCAGGGCGCCGGTGAACTCGTCGACCATCTCACCGTTGACGAACGCCTTCACGGCCGGAATGCCCTGCACGCGGAAGGCCGCCGCGAGCTGCTGGTTGGCGTCGACGTCGACCTTGGCCAGCTCGACCTTGCCGCCCCGGTCGTTGACCGCCTGCTCGATCGCCGGTCCCAGGGTCCGGCAGGGCCCGCACCACTCGGCCCAGAAATCGACCACCACGGGAACTTCCTTCGAGCGCTCGATCACTTCCTGCTGGAAGCTCGCTTCGTCTACGTCTTTGACCATGAACCGAGGATAGCGCCGAGGTTGAAGTTACCGGCGCTATTCACCGGTAACTTCAACCTCGCTGCGCGAAGGGCGGCCGGGCAAGGCCCCGATCTGCCTCAGCTCGAGCTCGATCCCGTCGAGCAGCCGTCGGAGCCCGCGGTCGAAGCGATGCTCGTCGTAGACCTGCTCCAGGCTTTCGGCGAACTGCTCGCGGAAGGGGCGGTCGGGGTCGAGCGAGGCGGCGAGATGGGGAAACCGTCCGGTGGCGAGCCCGTCTTCGATCATCTGGAAGGCCTGTTCCACCCCTGGGGCGGCCACCGATCCCTCGCCCCCGATCCGTCGTTCACGGACCGCGAAGCCGAGCACGTAGTCGTCTACCTGGGCGAGTATCTCGGACTTGAGGGGAGTCGAGATGTCGAGACCCTCCATCGCCCCCATCGACTGATCGGCGTGGCGCATCCCGTTTTCCGTGATGCGGAAGGCCTCGTCGTCGTTGAGCAGCCAGGGCCTGCTCATCCAGGCTTTGAGGCTGAGGCCGGCGATCTGCGTGAGCCGGGCCCGCCAGCCGTCGGGGATCTCGCCGTCGGGGATCACCAGCTCGCCCATGATCGCGTCATCCATCAAGGCGAGCAGGTCGTCCTTGGTCCGGACGTAGTGGTAGAGGCTCATCGTCCCGGCGTCCACCCGGCGGGCCACCTTGCGCATCGACACCGACTTGATGCCTTCCTCCTCGGCGATCTCCAGCGCGGCCTGCACGATCTCCTCACGGCTCAGGCGGTTGCGCGAGCCGCTCCTCTCCGCCCGTTCCTGACTTCGCCGGGGAGCCCTTCCACGAGTCCTGCGGTCATCCTGGCTTGCCATTCGTACATTGTACTGCTAAGTTGTTCGTACGATGTATGAAAACTTGATGAAAACCACCACGGACGCCGGGATCAGGGCGGAGGGGCTGAGCAAACGGTTCGGTGACTTCCAGGCCCTCGAAGATCTCGATCTCGTCGTCCCCTCGGGATCGGTGCTCGGGCTGCTCGGCCACAACGGAGCCGGTAAGACGACCACGATCCGAATCCTCACGACCCTCTCCAGACCGACCAGCGGAACCGCCACCGTGGCCGGCCACGACGTGGTCGGCGAAGCGGGCGAAGTCCGCAAGAAGATCGGCGTCGCCGGCCAGTCGGCCACGGTCGACGGCCTGCTTTCGGGGCGCGCCAACCTCGAGATGGTCGGTCGTCTCTACGGGATGCCGAAGAAGCAGGCCCGGTCCCGGGCCGACGAGCTGCTCGAGAGGCTCGGCCTGACCGACGCTTCCGACAAGCTGGTCAAGGACTACTCCGGCGGCATGCGCCGGCGCCTCGACCTCGCGGCCACTTTGGTCGCGTCACCGCCGGTCCTCTTCCTCGACGAACCGACCACCGGGCTCGACCCGCAGAGCCGGAACGATCTCTGGGAGCTGCTGCGCGAGCAGGTCGCCGAAGGCGTCACCCTGCTGCTCACCACCCAGTACCTGGAGGAGGCCGACCGCCTCGCCGACGAGATCGTGGTCCTCGACCACGGCAAGGTCGCCGCGGCCGGCTCTCCCGACGAGCTGAAGGCTCGGATCGGCGGCGATCGCATAGACGTCACCCTGGCCGATCTCGAAGACGCCGGAGCCGCGACCGGGGCGCTCGCCGGATTCGCCGACGGCGAAGTGACCACCGACTCCGACCAGAGCATGGTCACGGCTCCGGTTCGCGCCGGCACCCGCCTGGTCGAGGTCGTCCGTGCGCTCGACGGCGCCGGGATCGACGTCACCGATGTCCATCGCCGTGACGCCACCCTCGATGACGTCTTCCTCTCGATCACCAACACGAAGAAAGTCGAGGCCCGATCATGAAAGAGACTCTGATCCTCGCCCGGCGCAACCTCGAACACGTGCGCCAGATCCCCGAGAAGCTGCTCGACGTGACCCTGCAGCCGTTGATGTTCGTGCTGCTCTTCGCCTACGTGTTCGGTGGCGTGATCGCCGTTCCCGACGGGAACTACAAGGAGTACCTGATCGGCGGCATCCTGGTTCAGACGCTGGCCTTCGGGATCATGGGCCCCGGCGTCTCGATCGCCTCGGACCTGAAGGAGGGGATGGTCGATCGCCTGCGCAGCCTGCCGATCCGGCGATCCTCCTACCTCACCGGCCACCTGATGGCGGAGCTAGCCGCGATGACGATCGCGATGGCGGTGCTCTGTGCGGCCGGGCTGGTCGTCGGCTGGCGGATCCACTCGACGGTGCCCGAGGCGATCGGGGCTTTCGCGCTGCTGGAGCTGTTCGCCTTCGTGATGCTTTGGCTCGGCACCTTGGCCGGCATCACCGCTCGTTCCACCGATGCCGTCGCCGGGGTCGTCTTCATGACGGTATTCCCGTTGACCTTCCTCTCGAATGCCTTCGTGCCGACCGAGTCGCTGCCCGCGGGCCTGCGCCTGGTCGCCGAATGGAACCCGGTCAGCAGTGTGGTCGCCGCGGTGCGGGAGCTGTTCGGCAACCCGACCGCGATCCCGTCGGATGCCGCCTGGCCGCTGCAGCACCCGATCGTCGCCTCGGTCCTATGGTGCGGCGTGCTCCTGGCGATCGCGATCCC
>Ga0153956_1001627_pt1 | contig 19007 bp, 15 predicted proteins | sample TSFL040MetaG_FD_104704 | JGI IMG/M metagenome (GOLD analysis project Ga0153956, IMG submission 104704) | Attine ant fungus gardens microbial communities from Florida, USA - TSFL040 MetaG | ecosystem: Host-associated > Fungi > Mycelium > Unclassified | place: USA: Florida, Wekiwa Springs...
AATTCTTCGGGGAAACGCTCGACAACGGCTTTGGGGAAATACGCCGTCAGCGCCGCGGCGAAGTATGGATCGTCCGGCAGATCGCTGGCCTGAATCTCCGCATCGAGATCGAGCTTGGCATAGGCGAGCAGCACCGCCAGTTCGGGGCGCGTGAGGCCCTTGCCGTCCTGCGCGCGCTTGCGCAGTTCTTCATCGCTCGGCAGGAACTCCACCGCGCGATCCAGCTTTCCGCGCTTTTCCAGATCGCGCATGAAGCGTGCCTGCGCATCGATGTCCTTGGTGCCGCGCGACTGCGCGACCGACAGCGCCTTGGTCTGCTCGTAATTGTCCTCTAGCACCAGCGCGGCCACATCGTCCGTCATCTGGGTCAACAATGTGTCGCGCGCATCGGCGGTGAGTTCGCCGCGGCGCAGCGGTCCGCTGAGAAGAATTTTCAGGTTCACTTCATGGTCGGACGTGTCCACGCCCGCCGAATTGTCGATGGCGTCGGTGTTGATGCGTCCGCCCTTCAGCGCATATTCCACGCGGCCTAGTTGCGTGCAGCCCAGATTGGCGCCTTCGCCCACGACCTTGGCGCGAATGTCTGCGCCGTTGATGCGGATGGCATCGTTGGCGCGGTCGCCGACATCCAGATTGCTCTGGGTTGCGGCCTTCACATAGGTGCCGATGCCGCCGAACCACAACAGATCGACATCCGCTTTCAGCAGCGCCTTCATCAGTTCGGCTGGCGATGCCTTGTCTTTCGCGATGCTGGCGAGTTTCTGGATCTCCGGCGTCAGCGCGATTTCCTTCACGGTGCGCGCAAAGATGCCGCCGCCTTTGGAGATGAGCGTCTTGTTGTAATCGGCCCAACTGGAACGCGGCAGATCGAACATGCGCGACCGCTCTTTCCACGACGATTCGGGATCGGGCTCGGGGTCGATGAAGATGTGGCGGTGATCGAAGGCAGCGACGAGCTTCGTCGCTTTCGACAACAGCATACCGTTGCCGAACACATCGCCCGACATGTCGCCCACACCGACCACGGTGAAAGGCTCACTCTGAATATCCCGGCCCAATTCGCGGAAGTGGCGCTTGACGGCTTCCCATGCGCCACGCGCGGTGATGCCCATCTTCTTGTGGTCGTAGCCGTGGCTGCCGCCCGAGGCGAAAGCATCGCCCAGCCAGAAGCCATGTTCTTCGGCGATGCCGTTCGCGATGTCGGAGAAGGTGGCCGTGCCTTTGTCGGCGGCGACGACGAGATAAGGATCGTCGTCATCATGGCGCAGCACGTTTTCGGGATGCACCACGCTGCCATCCGGATGGATGTTGTCGGTCAGATCGAGCAGCGCGTTGATGAAGACCTTGTAGGCGCTGATGCCCGCCGCCTGCACGTCTTCGCGCGTCGCGTTCACCGGCAATTGCTTGGGATAGAAGCCGCCCTTCGAACCCACCGGCACGATCACGGCGTTCTTCACCTGTTGCGCTTTCACAAGGCCCAGCACTTCGGTGCGGAAATCTTCGCGGCGGTCGCTCCAGCGAATGCCGCCGCGCGCAACGCGGCCGAAACGCAGATGCACGCCTTCCACTTCCGGCGAATAGACGAAGATTTCGACCAGCGGCCGCGGCGCGGGAAGCTCTTCCAGCTTCTGCGAATCCAGCTTGATGGCGATGTAGTTTTTCGGATCGCCATTCTTGTCCGGCTGGAAGAAATTCGTGCGCAAGGTACAATCGAAGATGTTGCGCAAGCGGCGGATGATGCGGTCATCGTCGAGGATCGGCACGTCGTTCAGCGCCGCGTCGATGCGCGTATGAATGGCCTTCGCGGCTTCTTCGCTGCCCTTCTGTTTGGGATCGTTGCGGACGGCGAAGAGCTCGACCAGCAGGTTCGCGATGTCCGGATTCCGGAACAGCGCCTGCTCGATATAATCCTGGCTGAAGTTGAAACCGGCCTGGCGCAGATATTTCGCTGCCGTGCGCAGGATCGTCACGTCGCGCCATGACAGGCTCGCCGCGACAACAAGCTTGTTCAGGCCATCGCTTTCGGCGGCGCCGGACACCACGGCCTGGAAGGCGTCTTCCAACGGCGCTTTGTGGCTCGCCAGATCGGCCGGGCCGTCATCGGCGCGCTCCATCAGAAAATCGAGCACGGCTGCTTCGCCATTCCAGCCGTCGCTGGTTTCCAGCGCGATGGGATAGGAATCTTCGGCGATCACGCGGAAGCCGAGATTCTCGAACACCGGCAGCGACGCGGATAGCGGCAGCACCGGTCCCAGCACATAAAGCTTCAGCCGCATCGCATTGTGCGCATCACGCGGCAAGCGGTAAGCGCGCGCCTGAATGGCGGGATTGAGATCGGCGCGTGCCAGCGCTTCCAGCTCCGCGAGATCGTTCACCGCCACTTCCGGCGAGAACGCATCGCGATAGCGCGCGGGAAAACCCGTGGCATGGCGCTGGAACATGCGATGGCCGTCGGCCTCGCCATGCTTGGCCATCAGAGCCGCGGCGAAACCGTCATCCCAGGTGCGGATGGCATCGCGGATCTGCGCTTCCAATGCATGCGCATCGACATGCGGGCGCGGGCCTTCATTGCGGCCCACGATGAAATGCACGCGCGCCAGCGCGGAATCGTCCAACGTCGGCGTCGCTGCCGACATGCGCCCGTTGAGCGCCTTGGCGAGAATGGCATGGATGCGTTCGCGCGAGCCTGTGTCGTAACGGTCGCGCGGCACGAAAACGAGCGCGGACACGAAACGATCGAAGCGGTCGAAGCGCAGGAACACGCGCACCTTGGGCCGTTCGCCCAATTGCAGGATACCGAGCGCCGTGGCGAAGAGTTCGTCTTCGCTGACCTGGAAGAGTTCGTCGCGCGGATAATTGTCGAGGATGTGCGCCAGCGCCTTGCCGTCATGGCTGTCCGGCGCGAAGCCCGCGCGGTCCAGCACATGCTTCACCTTTGCGCGCAGCAGCGGAATTTCATTCGGGCGGCGGCTGTACGCGCCGGAGGTGAACAGACCCACGAAACGGTGCTCGCCCGCGAGCTTGCCGTCCTTGTCGAACATCTTCACGCCGACATAGTCCATATGCACGCGGCGATGGATGACGCTGCGCTCATTGGATTTGGTGATGATGAGCGGTGTGGGCTGTTCCAGGAAGGCGCGGATTTCCGGCGTCAAGGTCGAGCGACTCTCGCCGCGCTGCACGACGCGCGCACTCGCATCCGACAAGACGCCCAAGCCCGTATGCGCGATGGGTGCGAGCTGGCCGGTTTCGCCGGCGCTGTAGGAATAGTCGCGCGCGCCGAGGAAGGTGAAATGGTTGTCGCCCAGCCATTCGAGGAAGGCGATAGCTTCCTTCATCTCTTCGCTGCTGGCCTGTGGCGGCTGGGCCTTGAGCGAGGCGACGGTTTCGGCGAGATGCCCCTGCATCTTCTTCCAGTCGCGCACGGCCAGGCGCACCTGCGCGAAGACGCCTTGCACATTCTCGATCAGCGCCGCGGCGCGGTCGCCTTCGACCACGCCTTCCAGCACCATCACGATCACGCTCTCGCGGATCGCATCGCCTTTGCCGCGTGCGCCGCTCGCGTCGCGCGCGATCTTCACGATGGGATGGAACAGCGCATGCACGCGTATGCCTTGGGCGCTGAGCGCCGCGGTCAGCGAGTCGAACAGGAACGGCATGTCGTCGTTGACGGCGACGAGAACGCTTTCACTGCGCGCGCCGCTTTCGGATTGCGCGTTGAAGGAGAAAATGTCGGTCCGTGTCTCGCCGGCTTTGCGCGTGGCGGAATGTTCGAAGACGAGCGAGGCGAGAGCCGCGAGCGATTCCGGCGCGTAACGCGCGATGTCTTCCGGCGGGGCGCTTGCGAACAGCGCGTCGTAGAATTGCAGCAGGCCGGGGTCGTTGCCCTTGAGCAGCTTGCGCCCGGCGGCAATGCGGCTTTGGGCGTTGATGTCGTCGGTTTGCGATGCGCGCGCAGCGTCGGCGGAATCGGCGCCGACGTCTTTCAGGGCTTTAGAGCTCATGATCTTCCATAGGGCGAGGCGCGAAACTTCGCGCGAGAAACTCGGCACGCAACATAGCGGCGATGCAAAACAATGATGTTAACACCGGCTGATTTGCGGCCGCGAACTTAGGCCCGGAATGAACCTGCCGAAAGGCGGAAATAAGGCTTTAGACAGAGGTTTCGGAAAGCCCGACACCGGCCGGAATGGGCGCGGAAAGCCGGTCGGCCCAGAAAATTGCGCCGCCCATGGCAGCGCAGGCAATAAGCACAAAAGCTGCCGCCAGCGGGCCTTCCGGAAGTGGCCGCAGCACCGCGGCGAAGGCGCTGAGGGCTGCAACAGGCGCAAGCAAGCCCAGCGAAATTTCGCGTGTGCGCAATGTCACAGCCATGACGGCCGGAACCGCGATGGCGAAACTGGTCAGCGCCAGAGGCGAGGTCTGCGGCCCGAGCGCTAGGTAAGCCCCCGCGCCCCAGGCAAAGCCCACATAGACGGCGATAGCGTTCAGGTCATAAGCGAATTCGCGCAGGATTCCGCGCTCGAAGGGCTGGCGGATCGCGTGCGCATAATTGCGCGCCATCGCGCCCACGCCGATCAGCGTCAGGGCGAGCCACACGGCGGGTTCGGCAAGCGGCATCGTTCCGCGCGCGAAGATCACCGTGGCCAGCGCGCCGATCGCGAGCGCCGCGGCAGCGTAAGGCGTGCGTCCCAGAAGATTGGCAAGCAGCGCGGTCTCCCGCGCTTCGTCATGCAGCAAGGCAAGCCGTGCGATCTCATGGCCCGGTCGCGCAGACCGTTCCGGCGCCTGTTCGGCGGTGAGATTGTGCAGGGGCAGGGCCATCGGCATCTCGCAGAGGTTGGGCCGCAACATTCCTACGCTCGGCCCTCGGCGTTAAGAATGTGTTAATCACGCTTAACACGCCGATTCGTTCCTGATTTTGCTGTGATTATCGCCTGATGCGAAGCCCGGTCTTCTTCGATCTCGAATACACGGCCTGGGAAGGCTCAATGGCGAATCGCTGGCTGAAGCCGGGCGAGTTTCGCGAGGTCGTGCAGATCGGCGCGGTGAAGGTGGATGGCGCCAGCTTTGAACCCATCGCCGAATTCGAGGTGCTGGTTTGCCCACGCATCAATAGGACGCTGTCGCCCTATTTCGAAAACCTCACCGGCATTACCAATGCAGCGCTCACCGCGCGCGGCATCGACGTCGGCGAAGCCTATGATCGCTTCGCCGCTTTCGCAGGTGAAGGGCCGATCGTGTCTTTTGGGCGTGACGATATCGTTCTCGCGCATAATCTCGTGCTGTGCGGAATTCACGGTGCTGTGCCCTTGCCTGCCCATCACAACATCGCGCCATGGCTTAATGAGAATGGCGTCGCCACCAAAGGGCTGCACGCTTGCGACGTGGCGCGAGCGTGTGGCGTCGCCTTCAAAAGCCGCGAGCATGATGCGCTGGACGATGCGCGTTCGCTGGTCGCCGGTGCGCGTGCGCTGATCGGGCGCGGTGCTGCAAATATATTTCTGGATGCGCGATGATGATGAGCGCCGATCGGATCATTCGCCTTTTGAAACTGAAACCGCATCCGGAAGGCGGCTATTTTCGCGAAACTTTTCGCGATGCTGCGAAAACCCGCGCGCGTTCCACCGCGATCTATTTTCTGTTGAAGAAGGGCCAGGTCTCGCGCTGGCATCGCGTGGATTCTGCCGAAGTCTGGCACTGGTATGGCGGTGCGCCGCTGGAACTGCTGATCGCGAAAGATCGCAAGCACCCCCGCTCGCACGTTCTGGGAAGCGATCTCGTAGCGGGCGAACGTCCGCAGATCGTGGTGCCTGCGAAATATTGGCAGGCGGCGCGCAGCAAAGGTGCTTACACGCTTGTCGGCTGCACCGTGGCGCCGGGATTTCTGTTCGAGAAATTCGAGCTGGCGGAACTGCCTAGCGCCTGGAAAAAATCGATTCCAAAGCCCGTGCGATCGCGCGCGAAGACGCCCGGCCCGCGAAGCCGTGCGCGGGATTGAACGTCACGATCAGTGTCTTGGTCTTCAGGCGGAGCGTCGGTTTTGCGGCAGGCTCCACCATCAGCGTATCGACGCGATGCGCAAGCAGTTCGCGCCCCGCGGCGCCATAGCTGAAACGGTCCAATCCGCGCACGGCGTTTTCCATCGTGTCGAAGGCGAAAGCGCGCGCGGCTCCGTCCGCGGAAATCGCGGCCCAGTCGGCGGTGACGGTAACACGCAGGCCGCGCATATAAGCCAGATGCTGCGCTTCATCTTCCGCCGCGTTCTGAATGTCGGAGAGAGACACAGCCGACGGCGCCGGTGCGGTACCATCGCCTGTTCTCACCGCAGGCAATCCCGTCGGTGCGGCATCGGTATAAAGCGTCATGCCGCCCCAACCGGCGACTTGCAGAGCCGTCTCGCCGGAATCGTATTTGAGCACGCGCCCGCCGAGCGATGCATGTCCGGCATATAACACGAACACTTCCGGATTGTTGTCGAAGCGCAGCAGGAACGTGTCGCCGTTTCCGGTGAGCGTGAAATGCACATTGTCGCCGGCGAGATAGATACCCGGCTGGATACTGCCGAGACGTTCCAGAGAAAGCTTGTTGCCAAACACATCCTGCGCGCGCGCCGGAATGAGCGCGCTCGAAAGAATGAGCGTCAGGATAGCAATGAAAACCCTGGCCATTGCGCCGGTTGTTTCTCTTTTATGTCCGCCTCGCGCGAGAAGGAACTTCCCGCGCAGCCCCCTCAGGCACGGCGCAATATCGAAAATGAATAGGGCAATATTAAGGAGTGAAATCCTTATAGATCGTCAAAGCGCCCGCGGCGGCCTTTTCCTTCGCTGAAACGCGCGGCACCGCGCACCGCTTCGCCACTTTTCAATGTCGCCGCGCCATATTTCATTTCATTCGCCATCGCGTGCGTGAAATCGAGATCGAATTGTTCGTACACGGATGATCTGTCGCCCGTCATGCAGATCTGCGGAAAGCGCGCGATCTGCCGCGCCAATTCCTGCGCCGCCACTTTCGCTTCGCCTTTCGGCACGACACGATTGGCCAATCCCATCGCGAGCGCTTCTGCCGCGTCCACGCCACGCCCGGTGAGGATCATGTCCAGCGCGCGGCTTTGTCCGATGAGGCGCGGCAAGCGCACGGTGCCGCCATCGATCAAGGGCACGCCCCAGCGGCGGCAGAACACCCCGAACACCGCATCGTCCTCGGCGACACGCAGATCGCACCACAGCGCCAGTTCCAATCCGCCTGCCACGGCGTAACCGGACACGGCCGCGATCACGGGTTTGGAAAGCCTTATCCGTGTCGGCCCCATCGGCCCGTCCGCTGTCATTGCGTCCATTTTGTCCGGATCGATCCGTGTCACCTGATTGCCGCGCCCTTCGGCGACACCTTTCAGATCGGCGCCGGCGCAGAACGTTCCGCCTTCGCCGCAGAGGACGGCGACGCGCGCATTGTTATCGTTCTCGAATGCGAGGAACGCAGCGGCAAGCGCATCCGCGGTGGGCCGGTCCACGGCGTTGCGCGCCTCAGGCCGGTTTATAATGACGGTCGTCACCGGACCGTCGCGTTCCACACGCACAAGCATGTTGTCGCCCATATCCGTTTCCTCCTTGGCAGGAAGGGTGAATCTGACTAAACCACGGGCAAATTCCAGCCTTCGCTTTTTCTTCGCGAGAGGACTTCCCCGTGACCAGCAATCTCGACAGTTTCAAATCCCGCCGCACGATGACGGTGGGCGGAAAGACCTATGCCTATTTCAGCCTGGCGGCTGCGGAAAAGGCGGGCCTCAAGAACATCTCCAAGCTTCCCTATTCGATGCGGGTGCTGCTGGAAAACCTGCTGCGCTGGGAAGACGGCAAGACGGTGAAGGCCGAAGACGTGAAGGCGATCGCGGGCTGGCTGAAGGATCGCAAATCGGATCGTGAGATCGCGTTCCGCCCCGCGCGCGTGCTGATGCAGGATCTGACCGGCGTTCCCGCCGTGGTCGATCTGGCCGCGATGCGCGATGCGATGAAGGCCTTGGGCGGCGACGCGGAGAAGATCAATCCGCTCGCGGAAGTCGATCTCGTCATCGACCATTCGGTGATGGTCGACAATTTCGGTCACAAGTCGTCATTCAAGAAGAACGTCGAGATCGAATATCAGCGCAACATGGAGCGCTATCAGTTCCTGCGCTGGGGCCAGCAGGCCTTCGCGAATTTCCGCGTCGTGCCGCCGGGCACCGGCATCTGCCATCAGGTGAATCTGGAATATCTCGCGCAGACGGTTTGGACGCGCAAACGCAAAGAGGGCAAGAAGACCGTCGAATATGCCTTCCCGGACACGCTCGTCGGTACCGACAGCCACACCACGATGGTGAACGGTCTTTCGGTGTTGGGTTGGGGCGTCGGCGGTATCGAAGCGGAAGCGGCGATGCTGGGTCAACCGATCTCGATGCTCATCCCGGAAGTCATCGGCTTCAAAGTCAGCGGCAAGCTGCGCGAAGGCGTCACCGCGACCGATCTCGTCCTCACCGTCACGCAGATGCTGCGCAAGAAGGGCGTCGTCGGAAAGTTCGTGGAGTTCTACGGGCCAGGCCTCGATGAGATGGCGCTGGAAGACCGCGCCACCATCGCTAACATGGCGCCGGAATATGGCGCGACCTGCGGCTTCTTCCCGATCGATGCGGAAACCATTCGTTATCTGAAAGCCACCGGCCGCAAAGCCGCGCGCGTGGCGCTCGTCGAGAAGTATGCCAAGACGCAAGGCCTCTTCCGCACCAAGAAGTCGCCCGATCCGGTGTTCACCGACACGCTGTCGCTCGATCTTTCCACCGTGGAGCCGAGCCTTGCCGGTCCGCGCCGCCCGCAGGATCGCGTCGCGCTGTCCGACGCCGCGAGCGAATTCGCTGCCGCATTGATCGACACCTTCAAGAAGGGCGACGACGCCACGCGCCGCCAGAAGGTCGAAGGCACCGATTATTCCATCGGCCATGGCGATGTGGTGATCGCCGCGATCACTTCCTGCACCAACACCTCCAACCCGAATGTGATGATCGGCGCCGGCCTTCTGGCGCGCAACGCGGTCAAACGCGGATTGAAGACGCAGCCCTGGGTGAAGACATCGCTCGCGCCGGGAAGCCAGGTCGTCACCGACTATCTGGCGAAGTCCGGATTGAACAAGCCGCTCGATGCGCTCGGCTTCGAGCTTGTCGGCTATGGCTGCACAACCTGTATCGGCAATTCCGGCCCGTTGCCGGAAGCTGTCGGTAACGCCGTCACCGAAGGCGATCTCGTCGCCGGTGCGGTGCTGTCGGGCAACCGCAATTTCGAAGGCCGCGTGCATCAGCAGGTGCGCGCAAATTATCTGGCGTCGCCGATGCTGGTCGTCGCTTACGCGCTGGCCGGATCGCTGAACGTCAATCTGACGAAAGACCCGGTGGGCTACGACAAGAAGAACAATCCGGTCTATCTGAAAGACATCTGGCCGAGCCCGAAGGAAATCGCAGAAACGATCCGCAAGGCCGTCACGCCTGCCTCGTTCCGCAAGCGTTACGCGAATGTGTTCCAGGGCGATACCAACTGGCGCAAGGTGAAGGTCGTGAAGGGCCAGACCTATCAGTGGGACATCGGCTCCACCTATGTGAAGCATCCGCCTTACTTTGAAGGCATGGGCGTGAAGCCTTCGCCGGTCGAAGAAGTGAAAGGCGCGCGCGTGCTGGCGCTGTTCGGCGACAGCATCACCACTGATCACATCTCGCCCGCCGGTTCCATCAAGGCGTCGTCACCCGCCGGCGTGTATCTGCAGGAACATCAGATCCGCCAGCAGGATTTCAACTCCTATGGTTCGCGCCGCGGCAATCATGAAGTGATGGAACGGGGCACCTTCGCCAACATCCGCATCCGCAACGAAATGCTGGGCGGCAAGGAAGGCGGCAACACGATCTATTACTCGTCGCAATATCCAAGCGGCCAGGAGATGTCGATCTTCGACGCCGCGATGGCGTATGCGAAAGATGGCATGCAGACGGTCGTCGTTGCCGGCAAGGAATACGGCACCGGCTCGTCGCGCGATTGGGCGGCGAAGGGACCGAAGCTGCAAGGCGTGCGCGCCGTCATCACCGAAAGCTTCGAGCGCATCCATCGCTCGAACCTGATCGGCATGGGCATCGCGCCGCTCTGCTTCGAAGCCGGCAAGACGCGCAACGATTATCAACTCACCGGCCGCGAAGCGATCGACATTCCGGGCCTTTCCGGAAAGCTGACGCCGAAGATGAAGGTGAACGCGACAATCCACTATCCGGACGGCAAGACGGCGGAACTGCCGCTGGTCCTGATGATCATGACCGCGGATGAAGTCGCCTATTTCGAGAATGGCGGCATTCTTCCCTATGTGCTGAGAAACCTGCTGGCCGCGTAAGGCGGGCAGGTTCGGCATCGTCGCGCAAATCTGGCGGCGGCGTAATGTTAACGCTGCGTGACGGGAAAATGTCCTTTGTCTTCGCGCAATTCCGGGCAAGATGTCCCCGTTTTGGGGGCTTCAAGCCACTGTGAATTGGAGGGACGGGTCGCGCGACCTATGGTGCCGGCTATGTCATTGCGTCGGTTCAAGTTCCTGATTGCCGTGGTGCTCGCCGCGGCGGCGCTGTTCCCTGCCGCCGTTGCGGATGCGGGCGCTGCGAAGCGGCCTGTCGTCGTGGAGCTTTATACCAGTCAGGGCTGCAGTTCCTGTCCGCCCGCGGATGCGATCCTCGGCCAGCTCAGCACGCGCAAAGACGTGATCGCGATGAGCCTGCCTATCACCTATTGGGACATGCTCGGCTGGAAGGACACGCTGGCGAGCGATGCCGACACCAAGCGCCAGAAAGCCTATGCGCAGGCGATGTGGCGCGGCGGCGTCTACACGCCGCAGATCATCGTCGATGGCGTGACCGATGTGGTCGGTGGGCGCGATGCGCAGATTGAGTCCACCATCGCCGCGCGCGCGGCCGATCAACAAGCCGTGCCGGTTTCGGTTTCCGCCGACAAGCGCGTGGTGCATGTGAGCATCGGCGCCGCCGAGGTGAAAGATCCCAACGCCACCATCTGGCTCTTCGTCGTGCAGCCGCAGGCCACCGTTGCCATCACCGATGGCGAGAACAAGGGGCACACTTACACCTACCACAACATCGTTCGCGAAATTCGCCCGTTGGGCATTTGGAAAGGTCAGCCTTTCTCACTCGATCTGCCGCGTGTGGAATTGCTGGGCGCACATGATTCCGTGGTCGTGGCGGTGCAACAGGGCGGCTATGGCCGCATCCTGGGCGCGGGCATGCTCGGCCATACGGTTTTAGACACAGCTCGTTAGGCCGCATCGTCTTTCGGCGTTGGCGAAATCTGCCTAGATTCACGCCATGGCGCTTTTCTTCGACACGCAATGGTTCGATGCGCGACTCGCATCCGCGCATCTGACGCGCAGCGATGCCGCGCGCGCGTTGGGCCTGTCTGAAAGCGAGATCGCGGAAGTCTGGAAGGACCAGCGAGAGCTTTCCGCGCGCGACGTTTCCACACTGGCCGCTTTGCTGGCGGCGACACCGCAAGACATCGCGCAGCATGCGGGCATCTCCACGCCGGTGCCGAAATCGCAAAGCGGCGTCTCGCTCATCGAACTGTCGGCGCGGCTGGAACGTGTCGAAGCCGAGCTGGCGCAGGTCAAGGCGCTTTTGGAGCGCCGTTCGTGAATCTCGCCGCGCCCGTTTTCATCTTTGTGCTCGCTGCGTCCGCGCTTCTTTCCGCGTTGCTGGCACATCGCGCCCGTCCGGCGGCGCGGAATTATCTGCGCTTCGCCGCCGTTCTCTATATGGCGCTCGCTTTGTGCGACGGGCTTGCCCTCTTTTTTCCGGGCGGCGCCACGCTGATCTTCGCCGATGCGGTGATGCTGGTCGTTTGCGCTCTGGCGCCCGCGGCTCTGGCGCTTGCGGTGTTCGCGGCGTTTGAACACCCGCCATCATCGGTCTCCGCCGCGATACTTTTGGCAACGGCTTGCCTTGCTGGAATCGCGGCGGCAGCGACCGGCACGCCGGTGCTTTCCTTTGCGCCTCTGGCGGTCAGCGTTTTGACGATGTTTGCGCTGTGCGCGCGGCGCTGGCGCCATGAAAAGCGCGCGGCATCGCATGCGTTCCTGTCCGCTTGTTGCCTGCTTTGCGGCGCGGCGGCGACGCTCAGCGGTGACGCAACGGGACGAACGGCGCTGGAATTGTTTTCATCGGCGGCGTTGTTGGGATTCGTGCTCGCGCTGGTGCGCCGTTCAAGCGTCGCGGTCGCACAGCAGCGCGATCTTCGGCAAGCCGTTTCGGTAAGCGGCAGCCGCTGAATTCGTCGCGGCCTCGCGCGTTTCCATGATCTGCGCCAGAAGTTGCGTCACGAAAGCGGGAACGAGGCGCGGTTCTTCCCGGATTGGTGCAACATCTGCTGTCTCACTACGGGACAGTTGTGCGCGCGCCGCATTCGGCGACGTGAAGTCATCCTGTCCCGGCGCATCGCGGCGTTTACCATCGAGTTTGTTGGAAAGGTGGATTTTCTCGACGCGCGCACGGTCGCGCCACGCAACAACCGTTGCAGTGGAGGAGGTACTTGCGAAGGATTTCGCGACCGTCATAACCCTCGCTTAACGCAAACCGCGGACCACGCACTCCACTGAGTCGCAGACCGCTACAAGTTTCACCTTTTTTAATCCGTGTGCACGCATGATCGCGCCCATAAGGCCCAAAAAGGGCCAAGGGTGGTGGGTAGTGCAAGGTCGGACGCTTCCAAAGAAGCCGTCGGAGAGCATTCGCAGTTTGGCTGCGGCGCATGACGCCGAGCGACTGCGGCTCGCCGTTGCCGGCGCGCGCGAGGCGGTCTTCGACTGGACGATGGCGGACGACCGCATCGTGTGGGACGGCGCCACCGAACTTCTCGAAGGCCATGCCGATATCGATCGCCTCAAGCGCGGCGAAAGCCTGCGTCAATGGATGGGCGAAGCGGGCCGCCGTCATCTCGCACTGGTGATGAGCGATGAGTCGCCGCAGGAAACCTCTTTCGAGATCGAATTCGAAGGCGCGTCTGCGATGGGCGCGTCATGGTTTGAAATGCGCGGCATTCGCCTGCCGGGCATTCACGGCCGCGCCGAGCGGCTGAGCGGAACGATCCGCCAGGTCACGGACAAGAAGATCCAGGCGCAACGCCTCACCTATCTGGCGACGCGCGATGAACTCACCGGCCTGCTCAACCGCACATCGCTGCGCACCGAACTGGCGCGCGTGATCGAAACGGTGAAGGCGGAGGGACGCACCTGCGCCTATCTCGTCGCCTCCGTCGATCGTCTTGCGACGATCAACGAAGCTTATGGTTTCGGCGCCGCCGATGAAGTGATCGTCGCGGTGAGCGAACGTCTCGCCGGTGCGCTGCGCGAAAGCGACATCGTCGGCCGCATCGCCGGCAACAAGCTGGGTGTGATCCTGGGAAATTGCGGCGAGCGCGAGATCGCGCTGGTGACCGAACGCCTACGCGGCGTGGTGCGCAGCGATGTCGTCGCCACGCGCACCGGCACCGTTGCCGCCACGATCAGCGTCGGTGCGGTATGGCTGCCGGCGGGCGCTGCGTCCAGCCAGGAAGCGATGCTGCGCGCGGAAGAAGCGCTGGACAAAGCGCGCGCCAATGGCCGTGACGGTTTCGCCACCTATGTGAAATCCCCGCAGCGCGAAACCGCGCGCCTGCGGTTGATGAACATCGCGGACGAAGTGGTGGCGGCGCTCAACGAACGTCGCCTCGTCTTCGCCTATCAGCCGATCATCTGCGCCAAGACGCGCGAAGTGAAGCATCACGAATGCCTGCTGCGCATGAAGAAGCCGGACGGTTCGGTGATGGGTGCTGGCCAGTTCATTCCCGCCGCCGAACAGTTGGGCCTTGTGCGCCTTGTCGATCGTCATGCGCTGGAAATGACCATTGCGGAGCTGCATGCCAATCCGCGCGCAAGCCTGGCAGTGAACGTCTCCGGCACGACGACGGGCGATTCCGCGTGGCTGCAATCCTTCGCCAGCTATGTGGGTGCCAACTCACAAGTCGCCAATCGCATCATCGTGGAGTTGACGGAAACCGCGGCGCTGAACGATTTCGAGGAGATCGCGCGCTTCGTTTCCAATTTGCGCGAGATGGGCTGCCGCGTCGCCATCGACGATTTCGGTGCGGGCTACACCTCGTTCCGCAATCTGCAGATGCTGCATGTCGATATGGTCAAGATCGACGGTTCTTATGTGAAGGGCCTCGCGCAATCGCGCGACAACCAGATCTTCGTGCGCACGCTGGTGGACCTCGCCAAGAACTTCAACCTGAAGACTGTGGCCGAGTGGGTGGGCTCCGACGAGGAAGCCGAAATGCTGGAAGGCTTTGGCGTGGACTACTTCCAGGGCTTCCATTTCGGCGAACCCGACTTCGAATTGAAGTGGTAATCGCGGAAGCCTTGTGCGCTCGCCATAGCCGTTTGGTTTAACGCTTCTTCCGGCGCGCCTTGATCAGCGTTTTGACTTTCTCTACGTCCGCCGGCGTCATCGGATTGTAGACCACCATCCCAAGATCCGGGCGGCCTTCCACGGCGAAGGCGGAATATTCCATCGCAATCGGACCGGTCAGCGGATTGTGCAGATGTTTGGTGCCGTCGCTGTGCGTGCGCACATCGTTGTCGCGCCACATCCGCGCGAAGTCCGGGCTCATTGCGCAAAGCTCGCTGACCAGCGCCTGAATCTCATGCACCGCACCGGCGCGCACGGTGTCGGCGCGGAACGCTGCCACCACGAAGCGCGCGATCTGTTCCCAATCCTTCTGCGCGGTGCGATGGCGGGAATCGGCGCGGAAGAACAGCCGCAGGATGTTGCGCTGCTGCGGCGGCAGCGTTTCATAATCGGTGAACACCGATGCCGCCGCTTCATTCCACGCCACAACATCCCATGTCGGCGTCTTCACGAAAGCGGGACTGGTCTTCAGCAAATCCAGCACGCGCTGCAGGCGTGGCGTGACGCCTTCCGGCGCGCGATAGCGCACTTCCGGCGGGCGGCCCAGACCGAGAAGGAAGATGTGCTCGCGCTCGACATCGGTCAGCATCATCGCGCGCGCGATGCGATCCAGCACATCGGCGGACGGCGCGCCGCCGCGTCCCTGCTCAAGCCAAGTGTACCAGGTGGCGCTGACATTCGCGCGCTGCGCGATCTCTTCGCGCCGCAGCCCCGGCGTGCGGCGGCGCTTGAGCGGAAGCCCGAACGAGGCGGGATCGAGTTTCGCGCGGCGGTCTTTCAGATAAGCGCCAAGCGGGTTCTCAGTCGTAGCGGGCATGTTCCACCCTGTTAGCGATTATACCAGTATAAGGTCTCATCTTTACCAGCATAGCACGATCCCTAGATAAAGGCGCGGAGAAAATCGGAAGGCGCGTGCATGCAACTCAAGGGCAAAAGCGTATTGGTGATCGGCGGCGGCTCGGGCATCGGCTTCGGCATCGCCAAAGGCGCGGCGGAAGAAGGCGCGAAGGTGACCATCGCCTCGCGCAATGCGCAGAAGATCGCGGAGAAGGCGAAGAGCATCGGCGCAACCGGCGCCGTCCTCGACGTCACCGAAGAAGCGAACATCGAAAAGTTCTTCAAGGACCATACCGGCTTCGACCACATCGCCTTCACCGCAGGCGACACGGATGGCCTCAGCATGGGCAATCTGAGCGATCTGGATCTGAAGCAGGCCGCAAGCCGGTTCAACACGCGGTTCTGGGGCGCGGTCGCGGTGGCCAAGCATGGCGCGATCAAGCTGCCGCCCGGCGGCTCTTACACCTTCACCAACGGCATGCTCGCGCACCGTCCGATGCGGGGCATGCCCATCGTGTCGGCCAGCGCGATGGCGGCGGAAGGTCTGGCGCTCGGCCTCGCCGTCGATCTGGCGCCGGTGCGCGTGAATTGCGTGTGTCCGGGTCTGATCGAAACCGAATTGTTCGCCCGTTATGGCGAGGCGCGTCATGAGATGCTGAAGGCGATGGCGCAGCGGCAGTTGATCCAGCGCCCCGGCACGCCCGAAGAAGCGGCGGAAGCCTATCTCACCTGCATGCGCAACACCTTTATGACCGGGCAAATTCTCAAGATCGAAGGCGGCATCGCGATCGCCAATTGATCGCCCACAGGAGAAACATCATGCGTGTATTCGTCACCGGCGCGGCCGGCTTCATCGGTACTGCGACAACGAAAGAATTAATCGCTCACGGCCATGAGGTTGTCGGTCTCGCGCGCTCCGATGCGAACGCCGAAGCGCTCCAGAAGATGGGCGCAAAGGTGCATCGTGGGTCGCTCGAAGATATCGAAAGCCTGAAGAGCGCTGCGAAAAATGCGGATGGCGTGATCCATCTGGCCTTCATCCATGACTTCTCGAAATTCGCGGAGAACGGCCAGGTCGACAAGCGTGCCATCGAAGCGATGGGCGGCGCGTTGCAAGGCACAAACAAGCCGCTGGTCGTCACCTCCGGCATCGGCTTTCTCGCACCGGGACGTCTTGCGACGGAAGACGATGTCGCGCGCGCGGGCGAGGGTGTGCCGCGTGTGTCGGAACAGGCCGCCTTTGAATTTGCGGATCGCGGCGTGCGCGCATCGGCTGTTCGCCTGCCGCAGGTGCATGGCGGCGAGGGCAAGGCCGGGTTCGTCGGCTATTTGTTTGAAGTCGCACGCGCCAAAGGCGTCTCCGCTTATGTCGGCGACGGCCATGAACGCTGGCCCGCCGCGCATCGCAACGACGTCGCCAAGCTCTATCGCCTTGCGCTGGAAAAGGGCCGCGCCGGTGCGGCCTATCATGCCGTTGGCGATGAAGGCGTGCCGATGAAAGCCATCGCGGAAGTGTTCGCCAAGGTGCTGAACGTGCCGCTGGTCTCCGTGAAGGCGGAAGATGCGATGGCGCATTTCGGCTTCATCGGCATGTTCGCAGGATTGGACATGCCCGCCTCGGCCGCGAAGACGCAGGCCGAACTGGGCTGGAAGCCGAAAGAGATCGGCCTCATCGAAGATATCAGCCGGCCGGGTTATTGGCCGGGCTGATCACTTCCGGTTCTGGGCGAGTTCGGAGAGCTGCTTGCGCATCTCTTCCAGCTCGCTCTTCAGCTCGTTGATCTCTTCGGATTGTTTCGCCGCGCCGTTCGAAGCTTTGGGCGCCTCGTCATGCGAGCCCGGTTGCGCGCCGGGCATGGTGAAGGGCGTGAACATCTTCATCGCGCGTTCGAACATCTGAAGGTTCTGCCGCGTCATCGCTTCCAGCGCGGACGACCCGCCGCCGAAGGCTTCAGCCACGCGGCTCTTCATCGCTTCCTGGTTTTTCGCGAAGCTGTCCATCGACAGATCCAGATAGCCCGGTACGAAGGCCTGCAAGCTGTCGCCATAGAAGCGGATCAACTGGCGCAGGAATTTGATGGGCAGGAGATTCTGTCCCTTGCCTTCCTCTTCGAAGATGATCTGCGTCAGCACCGAACGGGTGATGTTCTCGCCGGTGCGCGCGTCATGTACTTCGAATTCGGTGCCTTCTTTGACCATCTGCGACAGATGATCGAGCGTCACATAACTGGAGGTCTGCGTGTTGTAGAGACGCCGGTTCGCATATTTCTTGATGATGACCGGGCCATCGCCCGTGTGTTCTTCAGCCACGTCGAACTCACTTTGTGCTGTCCGCCCGAAGGCGTTTCCCCCGCGCCTCTACGGACGCACTGTGGCATTTAGTCCAGCACTGAATTCTCCACCCTGTCCAGTGCCTTTTGCCGCTTTTCTGTGCAGTGCATCAACGGGGTATGGCAGTAAGCCTTTGTTCTACCGCCAGAATTAGGCACGGTTTACGCACTCTCGCATTCGCGGCATTTTCCGTACGCAGAGCAACAAAACGCAATTCTGGTGAGGTTGTCATGGAAGAAGTCGTCATCGTTTCTGCCGCGCGCACGCCGGTCGGCTCCTTCAACGGCGCCTTCGCCAATGTGCCCGCGCATGAACTCGGCAGGACCGCGATCGCCGCGGCGCTGAAGCGCGCGGATGTTTCGGGCAAGGATGTTTCCGAAACCATCATGGGCCAGATCCTCACCGCCGCGCAGGGCCAGAACCCCGCGCGTCAGGCGAGCGTGAATGCGGGCGTGCCGTATGAAACGCCGGCGTGGATTGTGAACCAGCTTTGCGGTTCGGGTTTGCGTGCGGTGGCGCTCGGCTATCAGGCGATCCTCAATGGCGATGCGAAGATCATCGTTGCGGGCGGGCAAGAAAGCATGAGCCAGGCGCCGCATGCCGCCTATCTGCGCGCGGGCCAGAAGATGGGCAATCTGGAATTCGTCGACACCATGTTGAAGGACGGATTGATCGACGCCTTCCACGGCTATCACATGGGCGTCACGGCGGAGAACGTGGCGCGCGAATGGCAGATCACGCGCGAGATGCAAGACAAGTTCGCCGTCGCCTCGCAGAACAAAGCGGAAGCTGCGCGCAAAGGCGGCAAGTTCAAGGACGAGATCGTTCCTGTCGTCATCAAGGGTCGCAAAGGCGATGTGACGGTCGATACCGATGAGTTCATCCGCGACGGCGTCACGCTGGAAGGCATTCAGGGACTGAAACCGGCCTTCGACAAGAACGGCACCGTCACCGCCGCCAACGCATCCGGCATCAATGACGGCGCGGCCGCGCTGGTGCTGATGACGGCGAAAGAAGCACAGGCGCGCGGTCTGAAGCCGCTGGCGCGCATCGCAAGCTGGGCGACGGTCGGCGTCGATCCGGCGGTGATGGGTTCAGGTCCGATCCCCGCTTCGCGCAAGGCACTGGAGCGCGCGGGCTGGAAAGCCGATCAGCTCGATCTCGTCGAAGCCAATGAAGCTTTCGCCGCGCAGGCCTGTGCGGTGAACAAGGACATGGGCTGGGATACCAATAAAGTAAACGTGAACGGCGGCGCCATCGCCATCGGCCATCCCATCGGCGCATCGGGCGCGCGCGTGCTTACCACGCTGCTTTACGAAATGGGCAAGCGCGA
>Ga0153956_1001628_pt1 | contig 19004 bp, 16 predicted proteins | sample TSFL040MetaG_FD_104704 | JGI IMG/M metagenome (GOLD analysis project Ga0153956, IMG submission 104704) | Attine ant fungus gardens microbial communities from Florida, USA - TSFL040 MetaG | ecosystem: Host-associated > Fungi > Mycelium > Unclassified | place: USA: Florida, Wekiwa Springs...
ATATCGAGTCATTGCCCTATATAGAGGCTGTGCGTCAGTTTAGATGGGAGATAGGTTCAGGCAACTCCCTGGTAATTCACTTAACGCTGGTGCCTTTCCTGGCTGCAGCAGGCGAGCTGAAAACCAAACCTACCCAACACTCGGTTAAAATGTTGCTGGAGTATGGTATCCAACCGGATATTTTGGTTTGCCGTACAGAGCATCACCTGAATATGGATATCCGCAAAAAAATAGCCCTGTTCTGTAACGTAAACATCAATGCGGTTATCGAGTCGATGGATGCTTCGACTATTTACGATGTACCCTTGCTGATGCTGAAAGAACAATTGGACAAAACGGTATTAACGAAGCTAAAACTTCCGCATAAAGTAGAGCCCGATCTGGAAAGCTGGAAAGATTTTCTGGGCCGCCTGAAAAACCCTACATCCGAAGTTAAAATTGGCCTGGTAGGTAAATATGTGGAGCTGCCCGACGCTTACAAATCAATCATCGAATCATTTATTCACGCCGGCGCTAAAAACGAGTGCAAGGTACGTGTAACTTATATCCCGTCTGAAAGTCTAACGGTTGACAATGCAGTAGACAAGTTAAAAGGTTTGGACGGCGTGTTGGTTGCACCGGGCTTTGGCGAGCGTGGTTTTGAAGGTAAAATTGAGGCTATCCGCTATGTGCGCGAAAATAATATTCCGTTCTTCGGTATCTGTTTAGGGATGCAATGCGCGGTGGTTGAGTTTGGCCGCCACGTGCTGGGTTTAAAAGATGCCAGCAGCACCGAAATGAACCCGGAAACGCCAAACCCGGTTATTGCCATGATGGAGGAGCAGAAAAAAGTGGTGAACAAAGGCGGTACCATGCGTTTAGGTGCTTACCCTTGCGATATTAAGAAAGGTACCAAGGCTTACAGTATTTATGGCCATACCCATATCAGCGAGCGACACAGGCACCGCTACGAGTTTAATAATGAGTATCTTAAACGATATGAAGAGGCGGGTATGATACCATCGGGTATGAATCCGCAGAGCAACCTGGTTGAGATTGTGGAGCTTAAAAATCATCCGTTTTTTGTAGGCGCGCAATTTCACCCCGAATTAAAATCAACAGTTGCTAATCCGCACCCACTTTTTATTAACTTTGTCGCCGCTTCAATGGCCTATGCCCGTAAGAAGTAAGTAATTGAGTACGAATAGTTAGAAATGGATAGAAATACGTTTACAGGGTTATTCCTGATCATGGTCATTCTTTTCGCGTCGTTTTATTTAATGAAACCGAGCGAAGCGCAATTGAAAAAAGAAGCCGAGCTGCAGGCCCAGCATAAACAAGGCAAAACACCAGGTACTGGTAAAACAGCAAATCTTGATACTGCTAAATTAGGCCCAAAGCCGGTTGACACAGCTGCTTTAAAAACACCTTTTGGCGGTACTATTTACGGTACCGAAAAACTGGTGACTATTGAGAACAAAGACCTGCGGGTAAAACTAAGCACCAAAGGTGGCTGCATTTACTCGGTTGAGCTTAAAAACTTTCAAACTGCCGATAAAAAGCCGTTGGTTTTATTTGAAGGTGAAGGCAATAAGTTTGGCTTTAACTTCGCCGCAGGCGTAGCCAATATTAATACTAACGACCGTTACTTTACCCCAAGCGCCGAAGGCCTGCAGGTAACCGGTCAGGATTCGTCGGCTATTACTATGCGCTTAAGCTACAGCCCGACGCAATATATCGACTACATATACAGTCTGAAAGGCGAAGGTTATAAAGTGGGTTTGGTTATCAAATCAACAGGTTTAGAAAACATTGTGGCTAACGCCGGCAGCATCACCCTGAATTGGGAAAGCAGCCTGTTACGCCTGGAAAAAAGCTTGCAGTTGGATCATCAGTATTCTATGATCCAGTATTACGATACCAATAACGATTTTGATTATTTTGGCGATACTAAGGACGACGCTAAAGACATAACCGACAAAAAACTGCAATGGGTGTCTTTCAAACAGCATTTCTTCTCGAGCGTGTTGTTGAGTAAAGATGGTTTCAGCAAATCAAACCTGTCTGTAACTACCGATACCGCTAAACACGATGAGATAAAAGAATTAAAAGCTAATTTGACGGTAGCCCGCAATAGCGACGGCACTTATCCGTTTGAGTTTTACTTTAGCCCCAACCGCTACTCGCTGTTAGCTGCCGAAGGCCATGGCTTTGAGAAACAAATTAACCTGGGCTGGGGCCCGTTAAAGTACATTAACCGTGTGGCGGTTATCCCGGTGTTTAACCTGTTAACCAAGTTTAACTGGAACTACGGTTTGATCATCCTGGTGCTGACGGTGATCCTTAAATTGGTGTTGTCGCCTTTAACTTACAAGTCTTACCTGTCAATGGCTAAGATGCGCGTGTTAAAGCCCGAGATGGACGAGATCAAAGGCAAAGTAGGAGAGGATAACCCTACGCTATTGCAACAAGAATACCTGAAACTTTATAAGAAAGCCGGTGTAAACCCGCTGGGCGGCTGTTTGCCTTTATTGTTGCAAATGCCTATCGTAATTGCGTTCTTCCGTTTCTTCCCGGGCTTGTTTGAACTGCGTGGTCAAAGTTTCCTGTGGATGCATGACTTGTCTACGTACGATTCATTTATCAACTTTGGTTTTAATGTTTGGTTTTTGGGCGATCACTTGAGTTTGATGTGTGTGCTGATGACCATATCGACGTTGATATACACTTACTTTAACAACCAGATATCAGGCGTTAGCGGGCAGATGAAATATGTGGGTTACATTACCCCGATCATCTTCCTGGGTGCGCTGAATGGTTACCCGGCAGGTTTGAACTATTATTACTTCCTGGCCAACATGTTTACCTTTTTACAGCAATACATTATCCGTTTAATGGTTGACGATAAGAAAATCCACGCCCAGATCCAGGAGAACAAAAAGAAACCTGAAGATGCAAAGAAAAAGAAAACAGGCTTCGCTGCCCGTATGGAAGAAATGATGCGCCAGCAACAACAATTGCAGCAGCAGCAAGCTAAGAAAGGGAAATAGTGATTGGTTGATCAGTGATTAGAGATTAGAAAAGGCCTGCGTTATCGTTATCGCGGGCCTTTTGTTTTGATAGAGACTCAATATTTTGCATCTCTTTTGTGCATGACGCTTTTTTTGTAGAGATGCATTGCGTCTTTGTACCTTTTTGTAGAGACACGATGCGTCGCGCCTTTGTACGCCTGATTATGGCTTCGTATGGATGTCGGCCCAATACACGATACACCGCTCTATATTATTAAATAGCATAAAATAATTAATTAAAAATTTAACTAAAAAAATTAGTAAAATCCATTACATTTGAAATGTGTACGCAATAGTGGATATAGAGACTACGGGAGGGCATGCCAGCGCGAATGGCATTACAGAAATTGCTATTTGTTTACACGATGGTAAAAGGGTAACCCACCGTTACAGTACGCTCATCAATCCCCGCAGGGAAATACCGATATATATTCGTGCGCTTACCGGCATTACTAATGAAATGGTTGCCGATGCACCACTGTTTGAAGATGTAGCTGCTGATATTTACCAACTGCTGCACGGCAAAATTTTCATTGCCCATAACGTAAACTTCGACTACTCATTTGTACGCTATCACTTGTTGCAAGCTGGGTACGACTTGCAAAGTAATAAACTGTGTACCGTAAGGCTGTCCCGTAAAATATTAACCGGAGCGCCTTCCTACAGCCTGGGTAAGCTTTGCCATCACTTGGGTATTGATAACGACAGCCGCCACCGCGCCATGGGCGACTGCGAAGCCACAGCAGAACTGTTCAGCATGCTGGTGCGCAATGACCGTAACGACCATATTAAACAAGCTCTGAAACAGAACTCGAAAGAGCAGGTGCTGCCGCCAAACTTGCCTAAAAAGATGATGATTGATCTGCCCAGTTCGCCCGGTGTGTATTACTTTCATGACCATAAGGGCAAGGTGATTTATGTGGGGAAGGCCAAGAACATCAAAAAGCGGGTCGGCAGTCATTTTACGGGTAATAATCCCGGCCAGCAGCGGCAGGAGTTTCTGAAAAACATTCACCAGATAACGCACCAGGTATGCGGTACTGAGCTTATTGCCTTTGTATTGGAAGCAATAGAGATAAAACGCCTATGGCCTAAATATAACCGCTCACTCAAACGTTTTGAACACGCTTACGGATTGTATATGTATGAAGACCAGCGGGGTTACAGGCGTTTGGCGGTAGATAAGTACCGTAAATACACCGGCGCCTTATACACCTGCAACACTATGCTTGAGGGCAGGGCAGTGCTTAATCAACTGATCGAGATGTTTAACCTTTGCCCTAAACTTTGCTTCATTCAAAACAACATCGGGGTGTGCAGTAGTAATGCTAAAGACCAATGCGCCTGTACCGGCAATGAAGCTGTTGAAACCTATAACCAAAAAGTAAGCCTGGCTGTTGCCGAGCTTAACAATGCCTTACCAACCTTTGCCATCCGCGATGAAGGCCGCACCGACGAGGAGCATAGCTGCATACTGGTTGAGAAAGGTAAGTTTTACGGCATGGGCTATATATCCCACTATTTTCAGGTTGAAAATCTGCAGCAGCTTAAAGACTATATTACTCCGTATCCGGGCAACGACTATATCAAGAACCTGGTAGCCAATTACGCAGAGAAGTTTCCGCAACGGAAGGTGATGTTTGCATAATATCCTATGTTATTGAACATATTAACTCGTACTTAGCAGTCGGACTAATCGCTTGGTGACGCTCATTCGCCGCTAAGGCTGTTACTTTTGTCTTGATACAAAAGTAACCAAAAATCAAGTCAGGCCGATCGCTTCCACCTCCCGAGGGCCATACTCCCGGCCGCGCGCCCTGACTGGCCTTTGCACGGTTTTTTCATTTTCTTAATTAAGCATGATGCTTGCAAGCACCTTGTTGTGTCAGCCGGACAGCTTCGGATGAAATCAGGTAAAACAATGCGGGCTTTGTGGGGGGAGGGGCTGTTGGGAATGTTGCGCTGAAGCGCTGGCCTAGGTGCGATAACCGGCGGCAACAGGCCCCTGCCCAGGTTTTACCTGATTTGCAGGGCAAAGGCCCAGAGCGCAAAGAAGCCTTGCGGCTGACTTGATTTTTGGTTCTTTGTATCAAGACAAAGAACAAAGCCTACCCGCCGCGATTGAGCGGGGGAGTGCTCTCATCAATGAATACTGATTGACATATGTGGCATTATTAGTATTACTTTAAAATAAAACGTAATCAAATAACCTTCGGCACCATAATTGGTACACCCACCATACATCAAAAAGTACTATTATGAACAGCATTAATCAAAATCAGCCCGAAGACAATTTGAAAGACCTTAACGGCCATGATGCCATAGTGAAACTGAAAGAACTGGCCGTGAGCGCCGCTACCTGCTTTTTTGTGAGTAACATTAAAACCGGTTTGCCGGTGTCTGCCCGACCAATGACCGTGCAGGATGTTGACGATGAAGGAAACCTGTGGTTTTTATTGGCAAATGATAGCGGCACATACAAGGAATTGCAGGAAGAATCATTGGCCCAAATGTTTTTTCAAGGTTCAAAATATTCAGATTATTTGAACGTATATGGTTTAGTCACCCTAAGCCGCGATGAGGAAAAGATCAAACAATTTTGGAGTGCCACGCTCAAAACCTGGTTCACCGAAGGCGAGAACGACCCGCGCATAGCTATAGTAAAGGTTGAACCTACCGAAGCGCATTATTGGGACAACAAACATGGTAATGCTGTAGCTTTCATCAAAAAATTAGCCGGTGCAGCCATCGGTAAAACTCTGGATGACTCGGTAGAAGGAAAGCTGGAAGTAGTAAGGTAGAATCAAGAAACAAGAGTCAAGAAACAAGAGTCAAGAAACAAGAAACAAGAATCAAGATGTGATGCAGTACCGCTATATAATCGCGAACGAGGTATGAGTGTGGCGATCTTTGGCAAAGCGGCCAGAGTTCCTGATATTTATCGGAAGGCATGCTATGCTTGCAATAATGTGATGACTAAATACGCTTAAGAAAATCTTGGCTCTTGACTCTTGATTCTCGGCTCTCAATTTTTGATTCTTGCCTCTACAAAATCCCTGCTTTTTCCAACTCCTCGGCCATTTGCTTTTGCAGGCTTTTGGCTTCTTCGCGGGCGGCATCGGCAAAATCCTGGCCATTGCCGGCGTAAATGATGGAGCGTGAAGCGTTAACCAGTAATCCGCAGTCTTTGATGATACCGTATTGGCAAACATCTTGCAGGCTGCCGCCCTGGGCGCCAACGCCGGGCACTAATAAAAAGTTGTCGGGTGCATATTGGCGTATATTGGTAAACTCGGTGCTTTTAGTAGCGCCAACAACATACATAATACGGTCGGCACCCGCCCAGGTGTTGGCTTTTTTAATAACGGCTTCGTACAGGTAATCGTCGCCGGTATTAAGGTATTGAAAATCTTTACTGCCTACTGACGAGGTTAGAGCTAGTATGATCACCCACTTGCCGTCGTACTTTAAATAAGGTGTTACGCTGTCATTACCCATGTAAGGCGTCACGGTAATAGCGTCAAAACTCATGCCCGACATTTTCTCATCAAAAAAGGCGCGTGCATATTTGTCTGAGGTATTGCCAATATCGCCGCGTTTAGCGTCAATGATATTTAAGGTGTCAGCTGGCAGGTATTTCCAGGTGGCTATCAGGCTTTGCAGGCCTTTTACTCCATAGCTTTCATAAAAAGCCGAGTTTGGTTTGTAGGCTACGCAAAGGTCTTTAGTGGCATCAATAATGCGCTTGTTAAACTCAAACACAGGGTCAGGATATTGCTTTAAAAACTCGGGTATTTTATCCAGATCAGTGTCCAATCCAACACATAGAAATGATTTTTTTTGTTTGATCTGGTCTATTAGCTGTTGGCGTGTAATCATGTGGAAAAGCGGGAGGTGAGTTTTTTATGGTTCAAAAAAACTAAAAATTAGTTGAAGTGTTGAGCTAATAAAGAAATTTTTTTTAAAAGTTTGTTTTGTTAATTTTAATGATTACAATTGCACTGTTTTCCTTTGAGTTTTTCTTGCACTAAAGAATAGATTTAAGTTCCCACGTTATTTATCTTGGTATACCTGGTTTTAACGGTGCAAAAACAAGTTGCGAAATTTTCTTTTTTCAAAATAACTATCTGAGCATAAACTGTAAGCCTCAAGTATAACTATTACAATAAAAACCCCCTTTTTGAACCCATAATTCATATCATGTCTGATACTACCGAATTGAACGACAAGCTCGTTTCTGAGTTGCGCGAAATTGCCAAAAGTTTAGGTGTCGCCGATGCAGATTCACTGCGCAAGCCCGAGTTGATATCTAATATTACACAAATGCAGCAGCTTATTGAAGCTGCCAGAACTCAGCAAGCAATTGTTGAGGATAACTATACCCCGGCCGGCGAAAAGAAAGCCGAAGCCGGTGAGAAAAAACAACGTAACAGAATACGTACCACCGCGGGCAGCACTAAAGTAAGCAAACCGCGCGTTGAGGTTCCGTTAGATGATGCTAACCTGTTTGATATGCCGGAGGAAGAGCCGCAGGTTGACGAACCATCTGTTAATGAAGACGTATTGCCAAGTACAGAAGACGAAGGCCAGTCGCCGCAACAAGAGGGCGAAATTGCCGCTGATCCGTCTGAAGCCGTTGAACGCCCGCAAAAATTTGAGCGCCGCGTGCAGCAGCAAAAAGCGCCAGAGCCGGCCATTAACCTTGATTTTGACAATGTTATTGTTAACGAAGGTGTACTGGAGATTATGCCTGACGGTTATGGTTTCCTGCGTTCGTCTGATTATAACTACCTGACCTCGCCTGACGATATTTATGTGTCGCAGTCGCAAATAAAACTTTTCGGCCTTAAAACCGGCGACACCGTTCGCGGTAGCATACGCCCGCCAAAAGAGGGCGAAAAATACTTCCCGTTAGTGCGTGTTGAAGCCATTAACGGCCGTATCCCTGCCGATGTGCGTGACCGTGTGCCGTTTGACCACCTGACACCGCTTTTCCCTTCAGAAAAATTGCATTTGTTTACTGATCCGGGTAACTACTCAACCCGCATTATGGACCTTTTTGCACCTATTGGTAAAGGCCAGCGTGGTTTAATTGTGGCGCAGCCAAAAACAGGTAAAACCATGTTGTTAAAAGACGTAGCAAATGCTATCGCCAAAAATCATCCTGAGGTTTACCTGATCATCCTGCTGATTGACGAACGCCCTGAGGAGGTTACCGATATGGCACGCAGCGTACGCGCCGAAGTTATTTCATCAACCTTTGACGAGCCGGCCGACCGGCATGTGAAGATCGCTAACATCGTTCTGGAAAAAGCTAAACGTATGGTTGAGTGCGGTCATGACGTGGTGATATTGCTTGATTCCATTACCCGTTTAGCCCGTGCCTATAATACCGTAGCGCCGGCATCAGGTAAAATATTATCGGGTGGTGTTGATGCTAATGCATTGCACAAACCAAAACGTTTCTTTGGTGCAGCCCGTAACATTGAGGATGGCGGCTCGCTAACCATCATTGCGACAGCACTAACTGAAACCGGTTCAAAAATGGACGAGGTGATTTTTGAAGAGTTTAAAGGTACTGGTAACATGGAGCTGCAACTGGATAGAAAACTATCTAACAAACGCGTGTTCCCTGCTATTGATATCACTGCTTCAAGTACCCGCCGCGACGATTTGTTGCTTGATCGCGAAACACTGCAACGTATCTGGATATTGCGTAATCATCTGGCCGATATGAACTCGATAGAGGCTATGGAGTTTTTGCAAAGCCAGGTTAGAGGCACAAAAACTAACGAAGAATTCCTGATCTCGATGAATTCGTAGGTTGGTTATTGAAGAATAAAGATTAAAGATTGGTGATTAGCGAGTATGTTTAGTATACTAGCTAATCACCTTTGTTTTTTGTAAATGATGATTCATCTTCAATAATTAATATTTAATAACTAATCTTTCATCTTCAACAACCAATCTTTAATCTTCAATAACTGATCTCTAAACAAAAAATCACTACCTTCACCCTCTGAAAATGAAGAAGCGGGTAAAAAAGCATGTTCCAAACGCCATAACCTGTTGTAACCTGTTTAGCGGTTGCGTAGGTATTGTATTTGCTGTACAGGGCGACCTGATCACCGCTGCTTACGCTATCTTCCTGGCCGCTATATTTGATTTTTTTGACGGATTTGCTGCGCGTGTGCTCCAGTCGTTCTCGGGCATAGGGAAGGATCTCGACTCGCTTGCCGATGTAGTAAGTTTTGGAGTTTTGCCTTCGGCAATATTGTACCAGTTGTTTAAAAGCGGTCCGCAGATACCTGACATTAGCGAGTTTTTAAATTTCAGCGCTTTTTTGATCGCCGTATTTTCTATGCTGCGTCTGGCCAAGTTTAATACAGATACCCGGCAGGCCGAAATATTCATCGGGCTGCCGACACCGGCAAACTCTATCCTGATAGCCTCGCTTCCACTTATTATTGATCAGCACCCGGCTGCTGCCCGTTATATATTGAATCCGTATGCTTTGGCAGCCTTTGTGGTAGTAATGTGCGCGCTTCTGGTAGCCGAGCTGCCGTTGATATCGCTTAAATTCAAGAATAAGGATTTTAATAAAAATATTTATCGCTATTTGCTGCTGTTGTTTTCGGCAATATTGATACTATTTTTTAAATTTGCCGCCGTTCCGGTGATCATATTTATTTATATCACTCTGTCAATAGTTCAATTTAAAATAGCTAAAGACGAAATCCCGGGCATGCAAAACTAAAACGTTTAATGGCCTTCAGAGATAGGCGTCATATTCAACAAAATAAAACCACTTCATGAAAAAGTTTCAAGCTGAAATTGATGTAATGCCCAAAAAAGAAATACTTGATCCGCAAGGTAAAGCGGTAACCGGCAGTATGAAAAACCTGGGTCTTGCCGAAATTCAAAATATCCGCATTGGCAAACACGTCTCTTTACAAATTGAAGCCGACAGCGAAGAAACCGCGCGAGAAAAAGTTGAATTAGCCTGCAAAAACTTACTGGCTAATTTAATTATGGAAAGCTATACCTTTAAATTGGAGCAGATATAATAGAGGCACCAAAGGGACACGAAAGATAAACGCAAAGTATTGTGTTTACAGTTTTTGTCTGTCAATTCATAGCCGTTGGCTTTGGGCAACGGTAAATACAAAAAAGGCTTTAGCCTGATTACCAAACGGTAATCAGGCTAAAGCCTTTTTTGTAAGGTAAATATTCCGTTGGCTTTAGCCAACGGCTATGAGTATTGGTGATTGAAATTTATTCCGGTTTGAGCGCTGTCACTGATTAGCTTCGGCCTCGACTTTGATTTGTTCCAGCGCTTTTGTGTTAGCGGCCAATAAAGCCTGCACCTGGCCAAACTTAGCTGTGATGCTCATTACATCAGGCGCCCCTGCTTTGCAGGCCAGTTCAATTTCCTGAATCAGGGCCTGGCTGTTTAACATGCCAAAAAAACCGAGGGTGGCTTTCATTTTATGCGCTGCCGAAGCCGCTGTTGTCCAATCCATTTTGTCGAAAGCCGCGGTAATATCCTGCAAGGACACAGGAGTTTGCTGCAAAAACAGATCAATCGACTCCACGATAAATTCATCACTGCCGTCAGCAATTTCATTTAGCAGCGAAAGATCAAGGTCGAGGTTAGTTAGGTCGATGGGCATAATGTTGTTGTGTATCCCAAATTTACAATTTTTTCACAATCAAACTATCCAGCAACTCATTTTTAAGCTCTGAATTGGTTTTATTTAAAACCGGGTGTACGAAGCTGGGTGCCAGTTCAACCAGTGGCTCTAAAGTAAAGCGCCGGTTGTGTAATTGCGGGTGCGGAACGTGCAGGCCAGGCTTGTTAATGATCTCTGAATTGTAATATAAAATATCAATATCAATAGTGCGCGAACCCCATTTTTCTTCGCGCTTCCGGCCCATAACCTGTTCAATTGACAATATTCGCTCTAAAATTGTTTGGGCCGGCAAATCTGTTTTTACCTCAACCACCATGTTCAGGTAATTAGGCTCGTCCGTCTTTCCCCATGATTGCGTTTCGTATACAGACGATAGCCTGATATCCGGCGATACGTCGTAAGAGATATGCATGATTGCTTGTTGCAGAAATTCTTTCCGGTGGCCCAGGTTACTGCCCAGCAGCAAAAAAACGTTATTCATTGTTGTAACAAATATTATTGACCGTGCTCTTAATACTATACCGCATGGTTTTATTAAGTTTGCATAGATAAAAATATTTATAATAGTAAATGAAGCAATTTTTCAAATTTGTGCTGGCCACCGTTGTCGGCATAATTTTATCAACCGTAATTATAGTATTGGTATTGGCGGGAGTGATAGCAGGGGCGGCAAGTACTGACAAAGCTGTAACGGTTGACGAAAACTCCATTTTACATATTGAATTAAAAACACCCATAGCCGAGCGCACCCCCAATAATCCGCTGGCTAACTTTAACTTTTTAGGTTTAGATGCTGATAAAGCCATCGGTCTGAAAGATATCCTGGCTAACATTAAAAAGGCAAAAACGGATAAAAATATTAAAGGTATTTTACTGGATGAAAGCTATATGCTGTCGGGCCAGGCCACTACCGAGGAAATTCGCAACGCGCTGGTCGACTTCAAAAAATCAAAAAAGTTTATCATTGCTTATGCCGAGGTATATACCAAATCGTTCTACTACCTGGCATCGGTGGCCGATAAGGTTTATATTAATCCTAAAGGAATGTTTGAATTTGACGGCTTCAGCTCGCAGATGATGTTTTTTAAAGGCGCGCTGGATAAGCTGGGTGTTGAGGCGCAGGTGATCCGTGTAGGCACTTACAAAAGCGCTGTCGAGCCCATGATACTTACTAAAATGAGCGATGCTAACCGTTTGCAGGTGTCATCATACATAAATTCACTGTATGACCATTACCTGGAGGGTATAGGCAAAGCGCGCGGCATAAACAAAGATACTTTATTCAATTACGCCAACAATGCACGCATACAGCAGCCGGAGGACGCGCTGAAACTAAAAATGGTTGACGGCCTGAAATATCGTGATGAACTGCTGGCCGAAGTAAAAACCAAGCTGGGTGTTAAGCAAAAAGATGATGTCAACAGCGTTGAAATAAGCGAATACACCAATGCTTCAAACGATATAACCAACAAAGAAATATCAACTAATCGTGTGGCTGTGGTTTACGCCTCTGGCGATATTACTGACGGAGAGGGAGACGATAATACCATTGGTTCTGAAACTACAGCAAAAGCGCTGCGCAAAGTGCGTACGGACGATAAGGTCAAAGCCGTAGTGCTGCGCGTAAACTCACCGGGTGGTTCATCATTAGCCAGTGATGTGATATGGCGCGAGGTGATGCTCACCAAAAAAGTGAAACCTATCATTGTTTCTATGGGCGACGTTGCGGCATCAGGCGGCTATTATATTTCATGCGCTGCCGACTCGATCTTTGCACAGCCAAACACCATTACCGGTTCAATAGGCATATTTGCTATACTGCCTAACATGCAGAAACTATTTAATGATAAGTTGGGTATAACTTTCGACGGAGTTAAAACCGGTAAATATGCCGACCTGGGCAATACAAGCCGCCCGCTTACCCCAGCCGAAAGGGAGATTCTGCAAAACCAGATCAATCATGGTTATGATGATTTTACCAAGGCTGTAGCCGCAGGCCGCCATAAAACACAAGCTTACATTAACAGCATTGGCCAGGGCCGCGTGTGGACCGGCGAACAAGCCCTTAAAATTGGCTTGGTTGACCGGCTGGGCAATATTAATGATGCTGTTAACAGCGCTGTTAAAATGGCAAAACTAAAAAATTATCGTCTGGTAGCTTATCCTGAACAAAAAAGCGTACTCAATAAGTTGGGCGAAAGTTTCAGCATACAAATGAAAACGCATATGCTCAAATCAGAACTTGGCGAAAACTACCCGGTTTACGAGCAAATTAAAAACCTTACCTCCATGATGCGTACCCCGCTTGCCCGTATGGAGTATGATGTGGTGGTGAAATAAGTTAATAGTTCTTAGTTGATGGTTCATGGTTAATAGTTTGGGTTTTTAGGCCATGAACTATTAACCGTGAACCATTAACTATTATATGAACTAAGCCAAACCTTTCGTACTTTTAGCACTTAATCTAATTATGGAAAACAAAACCATAGCCCGTAAACTACGTTTGCTGTCGCAACTCATGGAACTGCATGAGGTTAATCCTTTTAAAATTAAATCGATAGCTAATGCTGCTCTTAATGTCGATAAGTTTAACGGCAAAATAGCCAATAAAACCTTTGAGGAACTGGAGAAGATACAGGGCATTGGTAAAAGTGTTGCCGCCAAAGTGATAGAGCTGGTGCAAAGCGGCACTATGGTTGAGCTGGATGAACTGATGGAAAGTACACCCCCGGGGGTAGTTGAGATGATGGGCATTAAAGGCATCGGCGCTAAAAAGGTTGCCATTATCTGGCACGAGATGAACATAGAAACTATTGGCGAGCTGTTTTATGCCTGTAATGAAAACCGCTTGATCGAAGCCAAAGGTTTCGGTTTAAAAACTCAGGATGATATACGCAAAGCCATTGAGTTTAAAATGGCCAGCACGGGCAAGTTCCTGTATTCACAGGTAGAGCCTGAGGCCGACAAAATAGCCGAGAAACTTAAGTTTACCTTTATCAATATCCTTTTTGAGTTTGGTGGCGAATATCGCCGGCTTTGCGAGGTGGTCAATGAGTTGGTAGTGGTGGTGGGTAGCCGGGATTGCGAAATTGCCTATAATACTATCTTAGAATCAGACCTGATAAATGAAATGAAGCCCGAGGACGGACATATTACGGGTTTAACAGAGAATGGTTTGAAGGTGATTATCTATGTGGTTGAAAAACGTTTTTTCTTTAAAACCTTGTTCGAGAAAACCGGCAGTGACGAACATGTTAAAATTGTGCTGGATCGTGGTGGCGATGAAGCCGACCAGCCGGAAAACGAGGAACTGATATACCGCAAGGCAGGGCTTGACTTTATCAAACCTGAAATGCGTGAGGGAAACACGTTCATTGAAAAAGCAGCAAACCATACTCTGCCTACGCTAATATCTTATAACGATTTACGCGGTACGCTGCATAATCACAGCACCTGGAGCGACGGTGTGAACAGCATTGAAGAGATGGCGGCCTATTGCCAAAATGAGCTGAACCTGCAATACCTGGGTTTATCAGACCACAGCAAAAGCGCCTTTTATGCCAAAGGCTTAAGTATTGAGCGCGTACTGCAACAGCATGAGGAGATAGACCATATCAACAAAAAGCTGAACGGGTTTCATGTGTTTAAGGGCATTGAATCGGATATATTGAATGATGGCTCGCTGGATTATCCTGACGAAATTTTACAGCGATTTGATTTTGTGGTAGCGTCCATCCACAGCAATTTAAAAATGAGTAAGGAGAAGGCTACCCAGCGCTTGATCAAGGCCATTGAAAATCCATACACTACCATTTTAGGACACCCTACCGGTAGATTGTTGCTGAGCCGTAACGGTTACCCTATTGATTATCAAAAAGTGATCGATGCCTGTGCTGCCAATGGTGTGGTGATCGAGGTGAATTCTAATCCGCTGCGTTTGGATCTGGACTGGCGCTGGCACCAGTATGCCTTAGACAAAGGCGTATGGCTATCCATAAACCCTGATGCGCACCGAAATGAGGGTTTTCTGGATATGCACTACGGCGTAATCACCGCCCGCAAAGGCGGGTTGTACAAAGAGCGATGCCTGAACGCCTTATCGCTTGAAGAAATAACCAGATTTTTCAAAGACAAAAAGAAATAAGCCAGTGATCATACAACAACTTAAAGATCATCAGGAAACTATACAAAAGGTTATTGATAGCCTGGTGCCCGATATTGAGCGCGCCTGCGATTTAATGACCTCAACCCTGCAGCACGGCAAAAAGGTTTTAATAGCCGGCAACGGCGGCAGCGCCGCCGATGCCCAGCACATTGCCGCCGAATTAAGCGGCAGGTTTGTAAAGAACCGTAAAGCTCTGCCGGGTATTGCTTTAACCACCGACACGTCGGCATTAACTGCCATAGCTAATGATTATGGTTATGATTATGTTTTTGCGCGGCAGGTTGAAGCGCTTGCGCAGCCGGGCGATTTATTCATCGGTATATCAACCAGTGGTAATAGTAATGTGGTTTTGCGTGCTTTTGCAACGGCCAGGGAGATGGGCTGCCAGACTATCGGACTGTCCGGTCGTGATGGAGGGAAGATGAACGGGCTTTGCGATCTGAATATTATTGTGCCGTCTGACACCACAGCCCGCATACAGGAAATGCACATCCTGATTGGCCATATACTTTGCCAGGCGGTTGACAACCTGTACTAAACCTTAAAAATAATGAGCATAAATTTAGAGCGTGCATTGTTAGAAAAAATAGGCGACCTGCAAGCCGTAAAAAGCAAGGTAGACTTTTGGAAGCGTGAGGGCGAAAAGGTGGTGTTTACCAATGGTGTATTTGATTTGCTGCACCTGGGCCATATTACTTATATGGCTAAGGCTGCCAATCTGGGCGATAAACTGGTGGTAGGCTTAAACGCAGATAGCTCTGTAAAGCGCATTAAAGGCGACAGCCGCCCGGTGAACGATCAGGCCAATCGCGCTGCTTTACTGGCCGCATTGTTTTTTGTGGATGCCGTGGTGATCTTTGATGAAGATACGCCGATAAACCTGATCAGTGCCTTGCTGCCTGATATCCTGGTTAAAGGTTCTGATTATACTATTGATACAATTGTCGGTGCTAAAGAGGTGTTGGCCAATGGGGGCGAGGTGCAAACCATTGATCTGGTGGAAGGCTATTCGTCAACTTCTATCATTAACCGTATTAAAGGGCAAAGCAACTAACGTTGATAGTATGAAGATATTGGTGATTCGTTTTAGCTCGATGGGCGACATTATTTATACAACCCCGGTTGTGCGATGCCTCAAAAAACAGCTGCCGGATGCCGAAGTGCATTTCATCACCAAGCCTGCCTTTAAATACATTTACGATAATAACCCCTATGTGGATAAGCTGTTACTGCTCAAGCCGACGCTTAACCAGACCATACATGACATTAAGGCCGAAAAATACGACCATATAGTCGACCTGCATAATAACCTGCGTACGGCCATTATCAAGCTGCGTACAGGCATCTCCTCGTCAACCTATCACAAGCAGACTATCCGTAAATGGCTTAGCCTGAAATTTAATCTCAAGCTGGTGCCGCCCGTGCATCTGGTTGATAGGTACATGAAAGCTGTCCGGGTGCTGGGTGTTAAAAATGATGATCAGCCTATAGACTATTATATTAAAGCCGAGCATCAGCTAAGCAAACTTTTACCGGCAACGCACCAAAACGGTTTTGTGGCATTTATTATTGGTGCTACGCATTTCACTAAGCGTATGCCCAACAGCAAGATCATCAGTATATGTCAGGAAATAGCTTTGCCCGTAGTTTTATTGGGTGGAAATGATGTTAAAGCCAATGGCGATGAAATAGTTGCAGCGTTGGGCGAAAAAGTATACAATGCTTGCGGAATAACTTCGTTAGATGAATCGGTTTTCCTGGTATCAATAGCCAGTAAAATAATTGGATTTGATACTGGCCTTACCCATATAGCCGAAGCTTTTGACCGGCCCATTGTATCGGTATGGGGGGGTACCGTGCCAGAGCTGCTGGGTGTGCAGCCTTACAAAGTGAAAGAGGTATTAGTTTCTGGTGTAAATATCGAATGCCGCCCGTGCTCAAAATTTGGTTTGCCGGCGTGCCCGCTTGGGCATTTTAAGTGTATGAAAGATATTGACGAAAACCATATCACCAGCTTTGTAAACGGGTAGTTGGCTGTGAAGAAGATATTTTTGATAACGCTTTTGGTTTGCCTTACAGGTTTGCAATCTCGTGCCCAAAAAATAATTTACGGTGCCGAAGTTGCCGGCGGTATCGCCTATCAGCAAATCAGAAATTCTGAAGTACTGTCTACCGGTATTGTCAGGACATTCAATTTTAAAGGCGTGGTGCAAATGCCTGTACTATACAATTTATGGCTGGAAAGCGCATTGGGTGTAGTAGGAAAAGGCGGTGTGTTTTACCAGGATGCTTTAACTACAACCATACATGCCACTTATTTGCAGGTGCATGTAAACTTGATGCGCAAGCTTAATTTTACTGATCTGGGAGTATTTTACCTGGGCGCCGGCGGCTACTTGGCGCGGGGAATAAACGGCACTATTGATTATGAAACACCCGGAACCAAATCAACAGATAAATTGAAATTTGGCCAGGACAATGACATGCGCCGGTATGATGCCGGACTTGATTTTATGGCCGGGTTTGAGTTTCGTAATCATCTTACGTTTAACATCGGTTATAATTTGGGTTTGAATAACCTTGCATCGGCACCGCAAAAAGATACTGGCACAGGTGTTGTACGAAACAGGGAGTTTACTGTCGGACTGGGATATTTGATAAAATAACATTTACCATGAAAAAACTATTGTTAATACGCCATGCCAAAGCCACTCACGAAAGCGGATATATTGATTTTGAACGACCTTTAAAGCCTTCAGGGTTAAGAGATGCCGCTATCATGGCAGGGCGGTTAAAAGAGCAAAATATTATTCCGCAAGCATTGGTTGCCAGTCCGGCTTTACGTACGCTTGCTACCGCCGATGTTTTTGCAGAACACATGGCGTTGGCCAGGCCCGAAGAGATTAAAGGTATTTATGATGCTGAACCTGAGAAACTGATGGAAATTATTAACGAACTGGATAATAAACACGACTTTATAGGTTTGGTGGGCCATAATCCAGGTATAGGGCAGGTGTTGTATGTATTGTCTGGCCAGGCTAAAGATGTTCCGCCGGGGGCTGTAGGGCTTATTGAGTTTGACGCAGACAATTGGGAGGCTATACGACCAAATACCGGTAAATTACGTTATTATGATTCACCTGAAGACGAAGCCTAGCTTGAGATAAATGAACAGATCGAGGTTTAATCTACAGGTTGGGATTACATTCATCAAATAAATCCATTCATAGCCGTTGACTTTAGTTAACGGTAACAGGCAATATTTCAGAGGCTTTAGCCTAACTAACAAGCGTAGTTAGGCTAAAGCCCTTTTTGTATCCTTTTATTCCGGCGACTAAAGCCACCGGCTATGAAAATGTTGCAATGTAAATTGGGCCCCTCATCTTAGCCGATTAACCTTTCATTAGCAGTTCTACAATTGCAATATCTTCAGGAAAAGTAATTTTGATGTTTTTATAACTGCCGTCAACCAGATGAATGCTTTCGCCCATGGCCTCAACTACGCTGGCATCATCCGTAAATTTTGGTGTGTATGGCTGCTCGTAAGCTTTTTTTATTTGTGCCGATTGAAAGGTTTGCGGGGTTTGCACCAGGTAGATCTCATCACGCGTAAGCGCTACCGATTTCCCGCCTTTTAGCTGGCGAATAGAATCGCGGCTTTTTACGGCTACTACGCCATTGCCGTTTAGTGCTGCGCCTTCATAAGCTGCGTCTATGATCTCGGCATCTGTCATAGGTCTAACAGCATCTTGTACGGCTATCAGGCCGGGTTCATCCGCAGCAATCAGATCCAGACCGTTTTTTACTGAGTGAAAGCGTGTCTCGCCGCCGCTCACCAATTGGTGAGGGATATCAAAATTATGCGTGTCACAAAGTTGCGCCCAATACTCGTGGTAAGCAACGGGCAAAACCAATATCAAACCGGGCTTTGACCTGCTGTTATGGAAAGCCAGCAAAGTATGCATCAAAACCGGCAACCCATTTAACAACAAAAATTGCTTAGGCAATACAGACCCCATGCGGGTACCCGAGCCGCCGGCAACAATAATGGCGTACCGTTTGGAGATGTGAGATGTGAGATGTGAGATGTGAGAC
>Ga0153956_1001629_pt1 | contig 19001 bp, 16 predicted proteins | sample TSFL040MetaG_FD_104704 | JGI IMG/M metagenome (GOLD analysis project Ga0153956, IMG submission 104704) | Attine ant fungus gardens microbial communities from Florida, USA - TSFL040 MetaG | ecosystem: Host-associated > Fungi > Mycelium > Unclassified | place: USA: Florida, Wekiwa Springs...
ATAGTCCCGCCAGACAGCTACCCGCGTGCAGGATATGGCCGGAAAAACGCTTTACGACAAAATCTGGGATGCCCATCTGGTGCATGAAGCACCGGGGGAATCATCCGTCGTCTATGTCGATCGCCATCTCGTCCATGAGGTGACGAGTCCGCAGGCTTTTGAAGGGCTGCGCATGGCCGGCCGCAGGCTGCGCCGTCCCGATCTGACTTTGGCCGTGGCGGACCACAACATTCCCACCAAAAATCGCGCTGCGGGCATTTCCGATCCGGAATCGCGCGAACAGATCGCCACTTTGGAAAAGAACGCCAAGGAGTTCGGCGTCGAATATCTCGCCATGGACGATATCCGCCAGGGCATCGTGCATATCGTGGGGCCGGAGCAGGGCTGGACCTTGCCGGGCACCATCATTGTCTGCGGCGACAGCCACACCTCCACACACGGCGCATTCGGCGCGATCGCGTTCGGCATCGGCACGTCGGACGTCGAACATGTGATGGCGACGCAAACGCTGCTCATGCCCAAATCGAAGAACATGCGTGTGACCGTGAACGGCAAGCTGCCGGTCGGCGTCACCGCGAAGGACATGGCGTTGGCCATCATCGCGAAAATCGGCACCGCGGGCGGCACCGGTTACGTCATCGAATATGCGGGCGATGCGGTGAAAAGCCTGTCGATGGAAGGCCGCATGACCTTGTGCAATCTCACCATCGAAGGTGGGGCACGGGCGGGTTTGATCGCACCGGATGAAACCACCTTTGCTTATGTGCGCGGCAAACCGCGCGCGCCGGCGGGCGAACAACTCGAAAAAGCCATTGCCTATTGGAAGACGCTGCATTCCGACGCGGATGCGATGTTTGACGAAGAAATCACGCTCAACGCCGCCGACATCGCGCCGATGGTGACCTGGGGCACATCGCCCGAACAGGGGCTGCCGATCACCGGCCATGTCCCCGATCCCGCGAAGATTGCCGATACCAACCAACGCGCGGGTGTGGAGCGTGCGCTGTCCTACATGGATCTGAAACCGGGTACGGCGCTGTCGGATGTGAAGATCGATCGCGTCTTTATCGGCTCCTGCACCAATGGCCGCATCGAGGATCTGCGCGCCGCCGCCGTGATCGCGAAGGGCCGAAAGGTTGCCGCGCATGTCGGCGCCATGGTCGTGCCGGGGTCCGGCCTGGTGAAGAAGCAGGCAGAGGACGAGGGGCTCGACAAGGTGTTTGTCGAAGCTGGTTTCGAATGGCGGGAGCCGGGCTGCTCCATGTGCCTTGCGATGAATGCCGACCGGCTGGAGCCGGGCGAGCGTTGCGCCTCGACATCCAACCGCAATTTCGAAGGCCGTCAGGGCCGGGGCGGCCGCACCCATCTGGTGTCTCCCGCCATGGCGGCGGCCGCGGCGATAGCCGGTCATCTCGCGGATGTGCGGGACTTTCAGTAGGTCCCACGCTTCTCCAATCTGTCCGTAAGTTGCTTCACGCCGGAGGTGTGTCCGCGTTGTCGGCTGGCAGCTTGCCTTGTGAAGTAACTCACGTAAGGTGAATTACGAAGATTCGCCGGGAATTCCTGATGAAATCCGATAGCGAGCGGCAGACCGCCTATCAGAAACGCCGGGCCGAAAACGAAAGCCGCATCACCTTCTGGATGGGCAAAGACACCGAAGCGATGGTCGAAAAACTGCGCGGGGCCGAGAGCCGCAGCGACTGGCTCAACCGCGCCGTAACCGAACTGATCTATCGCCAACTCACCGGCAAGCGCTTCGGCCAGCTCTATGTCGCCGAAGACCACAAGCAGGCCTCCGCCAAGGCGCGCGAACTGGGGCTGAACCTGCCGCGCTAGAAGAAGCTGACCGGGTCGATGTCCACGGTCACGCGCACCGCGCTCGGTGCTTTGACCAGGGCAAGCCACGCGCGCAGGTAAGCCTGAACATCCACCGTCTTGTCAGCCTGCACCAACAGCCGCTCGCGGGTCTGACCGCGGAGCAGGTGATAGAAGGCCGGTGTCGGGCCCCAGACTTTCACCCCGCGCGCCGATGGCGCCGCCTTCGCAAGCTGGCGGCCGATATCGCGCACCTTCTCGCCTTCTGCACCGGACAGGATGACAGCCGCCAACCGGCCGAACGGCGGGGTGGCCGCCCGCTCGCGGAAGCTGCGCTCCTGTTCGTAGAAGGCGTCGCGGTCGCCCGACGCCAAGGCCTTCATCACTGCGTCATTGGGATTACGCGTCTGCAGCAGGACGAAGCCCGGCTTCTCCGCGCGGCCAGCGCGGCCCGACACCTGATGCAGAAGTTGGAAGGTCCGTTCGCGCGCGCGCATGTCGCCATCCGCGCCGCCCAGATCCGCGTCGATCACGCCCACCAAAGTGAGCTGCGGAAAGTGATGCCCCTTCGCCATGATCTGTGTGCCGATGACGACATCGATCTCGCGCTTAGCCATGGATCGGATCGCCGCCTGCGTCTCCAGCGGCCCATGCCAGGTGTCGGACGAGGCAATCGCCATGCGGGCTTGCGGAAAGACCTGCGCGAACTCTTCCGCCACGCGCTCCACGCCGGGCCCGCAGGCGATCAGGCTGTTCTCGGCTTGACATTCGGGGCAGTTCTTCGGCGTCGGGACGTCGAAGCCGCAATGATGGCAGGTCAGCCGCTTGTGATAGCGATGCTCCACCAGCCAGGTCGAGCAATTGCGGCATACCATTTTGTGCCCGCAGCTTTGGCACAGGGTCAGCGGTGCATAGCCGCGGCGATTGAGGAACAACATCGCCTGTTCGCCGCTGCCCAATGCCAACGCAAGCGCTTCGCGCAAAGGCTGCGACAGCCACGTTCCGGCTTCCACTTTCTCGTTGCGCAGATCGATCAGCTTGATCTGCGGCAATTCCGCGACGCCGTGGCGTTCACGCAGCCGCAGCCACTGGTAGCGCCCGCTTTCCGCGTTCACATAGCTTTCGATGGACGGCGTCGCGCTGGACAGAACGACCGGACAATTTTCCAGCCGCGCGCGCACCACCGCCATGTCGCGCGCGTGATAGATGACACCCTCTTCCTGCTTGTAAGCCTGCTCATGCTCTTCATCGGCGATGATGAGCCCCAGTTCCTTGAACGGCAGGAACAGTGCAGACCGCGCGCCCACGATCACGCGCGCCTCGCCATTCATCACGGCGCGATAAGTGCGCTTGCGTTCTTTCTGCGAAAGATCGCTGTGCCATTCGGCCGGACGGCAGCCGAAGCGTTCGGCGAAACGATCCAGGAATTGCACCGTCAGCGCGATTTCCGGCAACAGGATCAACGCCTGCTTACCGCGCTTCAAAGCTTCTGCAATCGCCTCAAAATAGGTTTCGGTTTTGCCCGATCCCGTCACGCCATCCAGCAGATGCGCAGCGAACGCACCCACGCGCACATCGCGCACCATCGCATTGGCGGCCTTTTGCTGCTCGGCATTTAATACCGGCTGCGCGTAATCGGGATCGGGCGTGCGGAAGCGCGCAAACTCCGGCAGCTCCGTTTCCACCAGCGCGCCGCAGTCGATCAGCCCGCGCACCACCGCAGGCGTTACATTCGCTTCCGCCGCATAGTCGCTCACACGCCGCGCCAGTCCGTCTTCGCAGAGCGCGAGCACGCGCGCGCGGGCATCGGTCATCTTCCTGGGCGTTTCGTGCCCACGCACAAACGCGATGCGCGGTGCTTCTTCCTCAAACGCGGCGGGCACGCGGAGTGCCAGCGCCAACACCTGCCCGGGCGGTGACAAGGTGTACCGCGCCACCCAATCGATGAAGTCGCAAAGCGGTCCGGGCAGCCGCGGGTTGCCGTCCAATTGTTCGACTGGCTTCAATTTCTCCGCCGGCACCTTGCCGTCGCCGTCATGCCATACGCAGGCGAGATATTCGCGCGGGCCCAAAGGCGCGGCGACGATGGTTCCGCGTGGCAGCTTCTCGTTCGTTGCGTAGTCGTAAGCGCCCGAAAGCGGCAACGGCAGAAGCACGCCGGCGCGATGCGCGGGTGCGGTCTCCTCGTCGGGCTTCAAGGCGGCGGACTTCATCGCTACACTTTCTTTACTGATTCGCCGTGGTCAACGCGGAACACCATGACTCATCCTTCCAGGACTATCGCATGAGCGACCGCGCGGAATCCCGCGATCCGGCCATTGCCGCTGCGCAGGCGGTGAAGGCGTATATAAGAATGCACCGCGAAAAGCTTGCGGAAGATGGCGAGCTTTTGGGCCTGCTTTTGCCGCAGCGCTTCGGCGATTCCCGCGTGCGCGACATGCAGTCTTTCGTGATCGAGCGGCTTTCGGGCGAAAACGCGACGCTCCGCGCCGAGCGCGACGGCCTCAAAAGCGACCGTTCCGTCCGGTTGGGCGATGGCGTGCGCAAGCTGGTGCTGGATCTCATCGACGCGCGCTCCTTCGAGGAAGCCATTGCGGTGGCGACGGCGGCGGCGCCCGCTTTCGGCGCCGATCGCGTGGCGCTCTGTGTGGAAGGCGAGAATGCCGCGCCCAGAGGTTGCGAAGGCGTGCGCCTGATCGCGCACGGCACGACAAAGGCGGTTTTGGGCCGTGATGGTTCGGGCGCTGTGCTTTCGGGCGGCGGCGAAGCCCTTTTGGGTGCGGAAGATTGCAAAAGCCTCGCCGTGTTTCGCCTGCGCATCGGCCGCGAAACCCCGGCGGCGCTGTATGTGCTGGGTGCGAAAAGCGAAGGCCGCTTTGAAGGCGAAGAAACCGCCGCGGACCTTTCCTTTTTTGCGCGGGCGTTGGAACGTGCGATCCGCGCATGGCTCGATCTGCCGAAACTCTGAAATCCGAATGGCTGGCGTCTCTGGCGCATGAACGCCGCGCGAGCCCGCACACCTTGCGCGCCTATGGAGACGACGTAACGCGCTTCCTCGAATTTCTCGTCATCCATGTCGGCGGCACGATCGACGAGCGCAAGCTGGAGAAAATCGCGCCGGCCGATATCCGCGCCTTCATCACAGACCGCCGCAATGAAGGGCTGGGCAATCGCTCGGTACGCCGTACGCTCGCGTCCATCCGCAGCTTCTTCCGCCATCTGGCGCGCGAAGAGGTGGTGGACAATCCCGCCGCCAAAAGTGTGCGCTCTCCGCGCATCGCCCGTTCGTTGCCAAGGCCTTTGAGTGAAGTCGATGCCGCGCGCACTTTGGCCGAAGCCGGAGAGAACGACATCGAATGGATCGGCACCCGCGACGTGGCACTGCTGACGCTGCTTTACGGTGCAGGCCTGCGTATCTCCGAAGCTTTGAGCCTGCGCATCGGCGACGTGCCGCTGGGCGAAGCGATAGTGATCGCGGGCAAGGGCCGTAAGGAACGCGTCGTGCCGCTGCTGCCCGTCATCCGCGAAGCGATTGCCGCTTATGCGGCGCTGTTGCCGTTCAAACTGTCGCCGAAAGATGGGCTGTTCCGCTCGCGCCGCGGCAAAGACATGAGTGCGCGGGAAGCGCAGGCGCTGATGCAGAATTTGCGCGGAAGGCTGGGGTTGTCGGAGCGCGCGACACCGCATGCTTTGCGCCATTCCTTCGCGACGCATCTTTTGCAGAACGGGGGTGATCTGCGCACCGTGCAGGAATTGCTGGGTCATGCCTCGCTGTCGACCACGCAGGCTTATACGGAGATCGACGCACGCAAATTGATGGACGTGTATGAGAAGGCACATCCGAAAGGCCACACCCACAAGAATGCGGCCTGACTACATACCGGGCAGCTTCAACAACCGCTGCTTGGCGCTCGCCTTCAGAACCGCCCAGATCTCGCGCCGCGCCAGCTTGGCCTGATCGTCATTGCGCGTTTCCAGATAGGTCTGCACATCGATCAGCAGCTTCTTCAATTGCGCGTTCGAATAGTTGAGGTCGGAAATTTTCAGTGACGCATCGCGCTCGCCCATCACCGCGCCCAGCTTCACGCGCAGCCGCACGTCTTCGACGCTGGCTTCGAGTTCGGCGAGAAGGTTGCGCAATTCCCGATTCTCGGCGGCACGGGTCTCCGCGCCGTTCTCATATTCCTGCGCGCAGAAATTCAGCAGCATGGTGAGAAGGCCGGTGGAATTCTGCGTATAGCCCGGTGGCAGTTGCGGCGCGATCTGCGTCATCATCTGCATCGCGGTGGTTTCGAGGATCTTGTCGATTTCTGGTCTCATGCGCCCACTCCCGCAAGGCGGTCCGCGAGAACCTTGTTGTGGAATGCGAGGCAGTACCAGCCCGAAAACAGATTCACCGGATCGGTGTTGCGCCCGTCGCCATATTCGCGTGCGGCGGAAATCCAGATCGCCGCGCCTTTCAGGCTGGCGAAAATCTCCCACCAGAACAGCGCGCGCGGATCGGCCTTCAATCCGCTCGCCTGTTCCCAGAACGCGATGGCGTGTTCGCGCGAGACAAGGCCGGCCGGCCGCTCCGGATTGTGATGGCTCCAAAGCGGATCGAGCGCCCAGCCAAGATCTTCCAGCGGATCGCCGATATGCGCCATCTCCCAATCCAGGATCGCGCGGATGCTGCCTTCGGCATCGTAGAGGAAATTGCCGCTGCGATAATCGCCATGCACCACGGAGACTTTCTGCGCCGGCGGCGGCGGATTGCGCCGCAGCCAGCGGATCGCGGCGCGCGCGATCGGTTGCGGCTCGCGCTCATCCTCGTCGATCTCGCGCTCCCAGCGCGCGACTTCATGCTTCCACGAATCCGTGCGTGCGCCTTCGAAATCGCTGAGACCGATCTTGTCGGGATCGGCTTTCGCGATCCTGCCGAGCGTGGAGAAAAACTGGTGACCGATCTTCGGCGCCAGTGCGCCATAAGGATCGGGCTGGATCACAGATGCGACCGTGCAGTTCTGGATTTCTTCCATGATGAAGAACGGGCGGTCTAACGGACCATTATCCAGTTCCAGCACAATGGGTTCGGGTACCGGCACGCCGAGCTTGTGGAACGCTTTGTAGGCACGGAATTCCGCCGAACGGTCGGTGTCGATCAGGCTCGCCGGGGGATCGCGGCGCAGGATGAGGCGGCGGTCATGCGCGCGGCCGTCGCGATAATAGCGCACGGCAAAGCGATAGGTTTCGCGGCTTGCACCGCCGGAGATGCGCGACAGTCCGTCGACATCGACCGCCGGAATGCCGAGCATCTTGGCCATATAAGCCGCGAGCCGCGGCGTGATGTCGTCGCTCATGGTTTGCTCACGGCGCGGTGTCGAAGATTTCTTTGAAGCCGGACGGCGCATGCGGTCCGATGATGAGTTGCTCCAGCACGCCCATGCCATCCCGTTTCAGGCCGTTCGGCCCTTCCAGCTTCACCGACGAGATCGCCTGCACATGCAGGAAGCGCGGATCGTTTTCGTTCACGCTCGCGGTCTCATATTCGTCATAGCCCAGCGCATTTTCGCCCTTGAAATGGCCATGACCCCATTCGGGATGGGTGTAGCCGATGCCGGACATGTAGAAATTGTATTTGGGCGCGATGGTCGCGCGCCATTCGCCGCCGTCCGGGTCGGTCACATTGATGACCGCGCCTTTCGCATGGCGGGTGCCGGATTTGAAATCGAGTTTCGATCCGGCCTTTGCCATGTGAGCGGCATCACGCTCTCCCACATCGCCGATCACCGAAGCTTCGTTCCACGGCTTGCCGCTGGCTTCGGCGTTATTGTGATAGAGCATGAAACGGTCTTCGAAATTGAGCGGCGCCCACAGCCAGTAGAATTGCGGCAGCCGCGGCGGCGCGATGGGCTGCGGGTTCTGCAATCCGATAGGCCGCACGCCCCAGCTGCGATCGCGCGTGCCGAGCCATTTGGAGTTCACGGCGATACGCTTGCCCTTGATGGAGATGAAGCCTTCATACGCGCCGTTCTGCGTCAGGCGCGTGTAATCCAGCATCGTCGAAGGCCCGACGCGATAGGTGAAGCGGGGCTCTTCCACCGGCTTGGCGCGTGCGGTGAAGAGAAGATCGGCTTCGATGCCGTGTTCATTGCTGGAGACGCGCACACGCAGCTTCTTCAGCGGTTCGACGATCTCGATGCTGATCGGCCCGACCGTCGTGTCCATGCGCTCCATGTTGAGGATGCGCGAGGCATGCAGATTGCGCTGCACGCCGCCATCGATCACCGAGAACGCGGCATCCATGATGTTGAGATGCGGATAAACGCCCAGCGCGCAGGCGAAGAAGGTCGAACCGTCCGGCGCGTAACCGTTGAAGAAATAGCGGTCGTAGAAATTGCGATCCGTGCCGGCGGTGGCGATGGGTTCCGGAAGCTGGTGGATCGGATAGTCGTCGGCCTTTGTGAGCATGTCGCGTTTCCGGAAAGCTTGTTTTTGTTGGGCAAAGTGTGGCGCAGGCCGCCACGCCCAAGCAACCGTGACGCGGCGTAAAGACTACTCTGTAAAGTCGATCTCATCGTCGTCGCGCAGAGAAATGCGGCGCTTGCGCGCTTCGTTGGCGAACTGGATCACGGAAACGGGAATGGTCGAGAAATAAACGATCAGGATCGTCGTCAGCGTCGCCCAGGGATAGATGATCGCGGACGCCAACACCGGCACCGCCAGCACCGCCAGTGCCATGCGCCGGTTCCTGGGGATTTGCAGGCGCTTCAATGAGAAGGTGGGCACGCGGCTCACCATCATGATGGAAACGATGGCGATCACTGCCGCCGTCACCATCGGATCGCGGAATTCCGGATTGGAGAGCTGAAAGGAAAACTGCATCGGCAGAAGCAGGAGGCAGGCCGCGATCGTAATAGGCATACCGGTGAAATGCTTTGCCGGTGGCGCATCGATGTCGATGCTTTCCACGTTAAAGCGGGCAAGGCGGATCGCACAGCAGATCGCATAGATCAGGGTCATCACCCATCCGGCGCCGCCGGTTTGGGAGAGTGTCCAAAGATAAACGACAACCGAGGGCGCGATGCCGAAGCTGACGAGGTCCACCAGCGAATCCAGTTGCGCACCAAATTCGCTGCCGGCGCCGATCAGGCGTGCGACCCATCCATCAATCGTATCGAGGAAGGCGGCGAGAACGATGGCCGCGACGGCGGCCTTCCAGTTGCCATAAAGCGCCAGCGGAATGGCAGTGGCGCCTGCGCACAATCCGGCCAGTGTGATCGCGCTCGGAATATGCCGCGTCATCGGAACGGTTTCGCTGAGATTGGCCACCCGCGCCATATCGGGCTTTGGCACTTTGGGCAGGCGCGCCATCAGCTTGGGAACGACGCGAGGATCGTCTGGCCCGCGCTGACGTTCTGGCCGGGGCTCACCATCACGCGCGCGTCGTCCGGCAAATAGACGTCGACCCTGCTGCCGAAACGGATGATTCCAAAACGATCGCCCCGGCATAGATGCTGTCCTTCACTTGTCTCGCTCACGATCCGACGGGCAACCAGCCCCGCGATCTGGATCACGGCGATATCTGTTTCAGCCACCCCGCCCGGCTTCTTCACGCGAAGCCGCATCGACATGCGCTCATTATCGGTGCTCGCCTTGTCGAAGGAGGCATTGAAGAATTTGCCCGGGCGATATGCAAGCTTCGTTACGGTTCCCGCGCAGGGCGCGCGGTTCACGTGCACGTTGAAAACATTCATGAAAATCGAGAGGCGGGTCACAGGGGTCTCGCCCATCTCCAGCTCCGCCGGAGGTGCGGCCTTCACGATGGGCAGAAGCTTTCCATCCGCCGGACAGATCACCAGCCCTTCGCCGGCGGGAACCTTGCGCTCCGGATCGCGGAAGAAGGCTATGACCCAGAGGGTGATCGGCAGCAGCACCCATCCCGCCCAAGGGGCGAGCAGCCAGGCCAGCAGATTGGCGACCGCGGCAAACGCGATAAACGGCCAACCTTCGCGGTGAATGGGGATGCGCAAGAAACCCTGTCCTCGGATCGTCTGAGCGGCGGGCCTCATAGGACGTTGTGGCGCAATGCGCAAATCCGCTGCCGGCCCAAGGCTAATCGGTTGCACCGTGGGCGGGCCGTGCTATACCCCGCCGCCTTGGCCGCTTTAGCTCAGTTGGTAGAGCACATCATTCGTAATGATGGGGTCGCGTGTTCGAGTCACGCAAGCGGCACCACCCCTTCCCACATTCGAAATTTCCCTTGTCATTTCAGTGACTTAAAGTCGCACTGAAATGAGTGAGGCTCGGGCGGGATTCGCGCCGGCTGCCATTCAAAACCATCAGGCGGGCCGCCATATTGCGGCAATGGATATGGACGCGCAGATCGAACGCCGGGCGGCAGAAGGCCATCCGGAATCCCAGTTGATGCTGGGACAGAGTCTGGAAGCCCAGGGCCGTTATGGCGATGCGCGCAACTGGCTCGCCAAGGCGGCGCAAAGCGGTAATGCCGAAGCCCTGACCGCGCTGGGCATCAATCTTCTGGTGCGCCCGCCGCTCTCTCATTTCGAAGGCGTGAAGGCGATCATCGCGGCGGCAAATGGCGGTGACGCGCAAGCGATCCATATCGCGGGCGCGATGGCGGCAATGGGCGCGGGCCTGCCGCAAAACTGGCCGATGGCATTCGACTGCCTGCACCAGAGCGCCGAACGCGGGTTGGTGCCGGCGCAAGACGAATTGCGTTTGCTCGCGAACGCTCAATCCGGCGCGTGGAAGAGTTTGCGCGACAGCATCGATATCGACGCGCTGCTGAAGCCCGCGCCGATGCGCGTGGCGCATGAACATCCGCGCGTGTCGGTAGCCGAAAGATTTCTCTCGCCGCAACTGTGCGACTGGCTGGTCGAACGCGCCAAACCGAAGATCGGACGCGCCCGCGTGTTCGATGCGACGGAAGGCAGCGGAAAAATCGATCGCACGCGCAACAACAGCGCGACCGATTTCAATATCGCGGAAACCGATCTGGTGCTGGCGCTGATCCGCGCGCGCATCGCGACCGTCACGGGCCTCGCGCCACAGGGCATGGAGCATTCGCAGGTGCTGCACTATTCGGTGGGCCAGCAATTCGCGCCGCATTTCGATTTCCTCGATCCGGCAACGCCTGCCTATGCGCAGAATATCGCCAGTGCCGGCCAGCGCGTGGCGACGTTCCTCATCTATCTGAACGATGATTTCGACGCGGCGGAGACCTCGTTCCTTGCGCTCGATTGGCGCTATCGCGGCGGCAAGGGTGACGCCATTTTGTTCTGGAACGTGGATGAGCAAGGCGCGCCGGATCGTCAGACTCTGCACGCCGGACTTGCGCCCACGCGCGGCGAGAAATGGCTCTTCTCGCAATGGATTCGTGCTCCGCGGAGCTGAATTTGCAGTCGCGCACACGCGCCCATAATCTGCCGCCATGTCCGCCGGCCGATTCACATTCCTCGCAGCCAGATGGATCAGTATCGCGGTGGGCCTCGCGGCTTTGGCGTGGCTGCTATGGCATTTCTATGTCTATCTCGCTTCGGAAGCGGTGATCGAGCGGCGCTACACGTTGCCGTCATCGCTTGTCCATTCCAGCAAAGACGCCGCCGACATAGTGCAAGGCAAACACTGGATGATCGTGACCGGCTGCTTCGGGTGCCACGGCGACAATCTCAAAGGGAGATTGCTGCGCGACAATCCGGATCTACCGATTCACAGCGGCGATCTGACCGCGCTGACTGCGACCTATACAGATGGCGATTTCGAGCGTGCCATCCGCCACGGGCTGACTCCCGACGCGCGACCGATGTGGCTGATGCCCTCGGATACTTACGCCTATATGCGCGACAAGGATGTGGAAGCGATCATCTCCTACATTCGCGGGCAACCCGCCGACCGCGTGCCCATCAAGAAACCGAAATTCGATTGGAAAGCGCGCCGGGCCATTGTTGCCGGACGGCTGGTGCCGATGACGCCGAAGGCGGATGAGATTTTGGGACCGGCGGATTTGGGCCCGCGTTACGATGGTGGGCGTTATCTGGCGTCACTCTCCTGCGCGCAATGTCATCGCGGCGATCTGACGGGCTCGGGCAATGCGCCCGATCTCAACATCACGGCGAAATATACGCGCAGTCAGTTCTTCCAGCTGCTTTATCGCGGGCATTCGCCGCATGGCTGGTTGCCCACCATGTCGCCGCTGGCGCGAGCCCGCTTCCGCTATTTCCATGACTACGAAGTGAATGCGCTCTATGACTATCTGATCGCGCGCAAAACCTTGCCGGCCTGGACAAAGGAACAGCGCGCCGAATTCAACGAGAGCGCCGGGCAAAAGCCGGAACCCGCGCCGAAGAAATAGTCCGTTTTTCCTTTGCGCGCGGGCGTGCTAACCGGTGCGCATGGCAAGTCATCCGCTGATCAAACTTCGGCCCAAAGAGGGCCGCCGCCTGCGCGCCGGTGCGCCCTGGGTGTTTTCCAACGAAATCGTCATGGATGCAGCGGCGAAAGCGCTTCCCGCCGGAAGCATCGTGAATGTGCAGGGCGATGACGGCATCGCTTTCGGCACCGGTTATTTCAACGCTGCCAGCCTGATTTCGATACGCATGCTGGATACGAAAGCAGACGTGAAGATCGACGCGGAGTTTTTCACGGAGGCTTTGAAGCGTGCGCTGTTGCGCCGCGAGGCTATTTACGATGCGCCTTATTACCGGCTGGTGCATGCCGAGGGAGACGAGCTTCCCGGCGTGGCGATCGACCGTTTCGACGATCTGTGCTCAATCCAGGTGACGACGGCGGGCATGGAAAAGCTGACGTCGAACTTGCTGGAAGCTCTGGATGCTGTGATCGCGCCAAAGACAGTCGTGTTGCGCAACGACGCGCCATCGCGCGCGCTGGAAGGCCTGGACTCGTATGTACGGGCGGCGAAAGGCGAGATGCCGGCGCGCATAACGGTTCTGGAAAATGGCGTGCGCTATTTTGCGGATATCGGAACAGGTCAGAAGACTGGTTGGTATTTCGATCAGCGCGACAACCACGCCTTCATGGCGAAGCTGGCGAAGAACCGTTCGGTGCTTGACGCTTATTGTTATGCCGGTGGTTTCGGCCTCGCGGCTGCCAAGAGTGGCGCGAAAGATGTCACCGGGATCGACTCGTCGCAAGGCGCGCTGACCTTGGCCGAAGAAGCCGCCGCCGCGAACGGCGTCAAAGCCAAATTCGTGAAGGCGGATGTCTTCGAGGAGCTGGAACGTCTCGCCGCTGCGAACGAAAAATTTGATGTGGTGATCGGCGACCCGCCGCCCTTCGTGAAATCGCGCAAGGATCTGGAGCCAGGTGCGAAAGCCTATCGCAAGCTGGCGCGGCTCGCGGCTTCCGTCACCGCGCCGAACGGCTTTCTGCTTCTCGCCTCCTGCTCACACAACATCGCGCCAGATCGCTTTGCGCTCGAGTGCGCCATCGGTATTGCACGCGCTGGGCGCCGTGCTGCGCTGATCCATCAGTCCGGTGCGGGCGCGGATCATCCGGTACATCCGATGCTGCCGGAAACCGCTTATCTGAAGGCGCTGGTCTACGCGCTCGACTGATTATTTGCGGAAGCGATAAGTGAACTGGTCAGTATGGCCGCGGATCGATTTGTCGAACACCGTCGCCTTGTGCGTGTCCGCCGGATTGCGCAACACATCGCTCTCGCCGTCGAATTTGAAGCCCACGCTCGTCACCTGCGCTTTCACGATGGCCGGGTCGATGCGATGCAGCGTGTCCGTGTCGCGCATGCCCGAGCCCGCATCGGCGACATGATCGACCACGATAAACACGCCGCCCGGCTTGAGCGCGGCATAGACCTGTTTGTCGAACGACACCGGATCGATCTTGCCCATGAACTTGTCGGGATAGTCGTGATAGTTCTGCGAGGTCCACACCACATCGGCCTTTGTCGGGATCGCGAAGTTCGCGGCCGGCTGCACGATCACGCTGACATTCTTGAATTCCGGCTTTGCGGCCATCGCCTTGGTGGCGGTCACATCATCGGCGGCTTCATTGGCATATTCATTCGGCCACACCGCATAGACGTGTCCTTTCGGGCCCACGATCTTGGAAAAGATGCGCGTGAAATATCCGCTGCCCGGAATGAGATCGACAACGGTATCGCCGGGCTTCACATCGGCGAAGGCGGCAAGCTCCGCAGGATGACGCCGTGCGTCGGCCTGCGCATCGGTGCCTCTTGCCGGATCGGCGAGAGCCGCGCGCACATAAGGTGGCGTGTCGCCCGCATAGGCGGTTGTCGCAAGCGTAAGGCCCAGAACACTGGCAAGCAGAAGCGAACGATGCAGCATGGTGTTTCCCGCAGGTTTGATCGGCGCCGTGAGCCTATCCCCCGTCGAACACGGCGCCAGTCACAAACGCGTCAGGGGATCGGATCGCCGCTGCGCGCCGCCCAGCCCATATAGATGACGCCCAGTTGCCGGGCCCGGAATCCCGCGACCGCCTTGGTCTGATCATCGAACAGAAGTGTTTGCGGGGCGGCATCCGAAGACGTCGGCCATTGCGGCAAGTTCGCGCCATTGGGATCGCCGGTCTTGGCGAAATTCGTCCAATAATTCTGGACGAGCGCGATCATCTGCTTGTCCTTGTCGGTGACGAAGGACGCCAGCATCGCGCCGCGCGGGGTTTGCGAGAAACCATGCAGGCCGAAGACATAAAAGACTTCGCCGCCATGGCCGACGCCCGGATCGCGCTTGCGCAAGGCGTCGGCGATATAGCGGAAATGATAGACATAGGCCTTCTCGCCCGCCTTCGTCGCATAATGCGCGAAACCTTGCGCGCCGGATGCGAACAGCGCGTCACTGAAGAATTGCCGCACGAATTCATCGTCATCGATCTTGCCGTCGGCGTCGTACAGCGCGCGCACTGCCGCCTCTTTGTCGCCCAGCGGCTTCAGCAGGCTTTCCTTCGTCATGCCGATCAGCGGCATCAGCGTGGACTCGTTGCTGTTCGAGCCGGCCATGTAAGTCGCTTTCGCGATTTTGCCTTGCGCGAACAATCTGGACACCTGCTCGGGAAGCACGGTGCCATCCACCATCGGCGTGGTGCCGCCTTCGACATTGTCTTTCTCAGCCTGCACGATGCTGGCGACCGGCAGTGCGCGCAGCTTCGCCGGGTCGGTTCCAGCCTTCGTTCTCTCCGTGAAGACGGCAGCCGCAGCCTGAGCCTCCGTCTCTGTCGGTGTATGAATGAGTCCAAGACCGGATTCGGAAATCGCCTTGGTGAAAAGTCCGCGCGACAGCGGCGACACCATCAGGTCGTTGACACTCATGCCGCCGGCGGATTCGCCGAAGATGGTAACGTTCGAGGGGTCGCCACCGAAAGATGCGATATTCGCCTGCACCCATTTCAATGCCGCGATCTGATCGAGTAATCCGTAATTGCCGTGCGGCTCATCGGGATGCTCAGCAGCGAGCGATGGCAGATCGAGGAAGCCGAACCAGCCAAGGCGATAATTGAGCGTCACCACGACCACGCCATGCTGCGCCAGCTCCATGCCGTCATAGATCGACATCGCCGATCCGCCGCCGCGGAACGCGCCGCCATAAATCCACACCATCACCGGAAGTTTCGTTGCCGGTGCCGTGTTCGGCGACCAGACATTCAGCGAAAGGCAATCTTCGCTTTCGGGAAGCTTCTCATAGGCCATGCCCTTGGGGCGCGGCGCCTGCATGCAGATAGGCCCGAACTTGCTCGCGTCGCGTACGCCGTTCCAGTTGGGTGCGGGTTGCGGCGCGCGCCAGCGCAGGTCACCGATCGGTGGTGCGGCGAACGGAATGTTCTTGAAGACGGAAATACCGCCGTCGGTCGTTCCCGCCAATGCACCTTGCGGGACTGTCACCTGCGGATCGGCAAGTGCCGCACCCGCCATCAGAACCGAAAATGCCGCCGCCAGCGCAAACACGCGCATGATCCCCTCCCGCGATGTTCTTCGCATACGAGAGGCGTTCCGCTGCAATCCGTCAAGTCAGATGCTGATCTGCGTTCCCAGCTCGACAACCCGGTTGGCGGGCAGGCGGAAGAAGCGCGCGGGCGAATAGGCGTTGGACGCGAGCCATGTGTAGAGCGCGATGCGCCATGGGCTGAGAACCGGCCGGTTCGCGGGCACCAGCATTTCGCGACCCACGAAAAAGGTCGTGCTGTCGGGATCGATCACAAGGCCATAGGGCCGTGCCAGCTCCAGGCTCTTGGGTACGTCGGGATATTCGAAGAAGCCGTAATGCAGCTTCACGGCAAAGAAGCCCTTGCCGAGCTTCTCCACTTCGACATGTTTGGCGCGCTCGACGACCGGCACATCGTCGACGGTGACGCTGACCAGCACCACGCGCTCATGCAGCAAGCGATAGTGCTTGATGCTGTGCAGCATCGGTCCCGGCGTGAGGTCGGTGCGCGGCGTGAGGAAGACTGCCGTGCCGGCGATGCGTTGCGTGGACTTGTCGGCGCGTTCGAGAAATAGGGACATCGGCATCGCGCCATCGCGCAAGCGTTCCAGATGCAGCCTGCGTCCCACCCGCCACGTGTCCATGATGATGAACACAGCAGCGGCAGCAGCCAGCGGCAGCCAGCCACCTTGGATCACTTTGAGGGTGTTGGCGGAGAAGAAAGTCAGATCGATCAGGCCCAGAGCCTCGAACAACAGGATGACCACTGGCAGCGGCCAGCGCCAACGGCGATAGGCCACGACCGCGACGAGAAAGGTGGAGATCGCCATGACGCCGGTGACCGCGATGCCGTATGCGCTCGCCAAGGCGTCGGAAGATTTGAAGATGAGAACGATCAGCACCACGCCGATGCCCAGCATGGCATTGATGCGCGGCACATAGATTTGCCCCTGCTCGGTCGCGGAGGTGTGGCGCACTTCCATGCGTGGCAACTGGCCAAGTTGAACAGCCTGCTGTGTGATCGAGAACACGCCGGAGATCACAGCCTGCGATGCGATGATGGTGGCGACGGTCGCCAACGCTACCAGCGGATAATGCGCCCAATGCGGCGCGAGCGAATAAAACAGGAAGTTCACCGCGTGCGGGTTCACCAGCAGCATCGCACCCTGGCCGAAATAATTCAGGAACAATGCTGGCAGCGCGAAGAATATCCACGCCACCTGAATCGGCTTGCGCCCGAAATGGCCCATGTCCGCATAGAGCGCTTCGCAGCCCGTGACGGCGAGCACGACGGATCCGAGCGAGACAAAGGCCGTCCAAGGTTCATGCTGAAATAGAGCGACGGCGTAATCCGGATTGATCGCGCGCAGGATTTGCGGCGCATGCAGGATGGAGTTTAGCCCCAGAAGGCCAATGACGATGAACCATACCACCATCACCGGACCGAACAGTGCGCCGATCTTTTCGGTGCCATGCCGCTGGATAAGGAAAAGGCCGACAAGCACGACCAGCGAAATCGGCATCACCCACTCGGCGAAGACGGGACTTTCCGCGCCAATACCTTCAACAGCGGAAAGAACGGAAACCGCCGGCGTCAGCATGCCGTCGCCATAGAAGAGGGCGAGGCCCAGCAATGCCACAAGCCCGATGGAGGTCTTCACGCGGCGGCTCAATCCGGTCACGCGATGGGCCAGCGCCGCCAGCGCCAGCACGCCGCCTTCGCCATTGTTGTCGGCGCGCATGATGAAGATGACGTATTTCACCGTCACCACGATCAGCAACGTCCAGAAGATGAGAGACAGCACGCCCATGACGGCGATGATGCCCGGGAGCGCCCCGCCTGCGGAAAGCGCGGATTGCTTCATCGCATAGAGTGGGCTGGTGCCGATGTCGCCGAACACGACGCCGAGTGCGCCGACCGTCAGACCGATCTGGCGGCGCGCGGAGACGGGTGCGCCATGCGAAGCCGAGGACATCGTTACACCTAGATCGTCGTCTGTGTGCCCAGCTCAACCACGCGGTTGGGTGGCAGATGATAGAAACGCGCTGGCGACAGCGCGGATGCGGCCAGCCGCATATAAAGCCAAAGCCGCCAGCGGCCGAGTGCGGAATGCTCCGCAGGCACAAGTGTTTCATGGCCGATGAAAAAGGTCGCGGTCTCCACGTCGATGGCGAGGCCGAAGGGGCGTGCCTCTTCCAGCGCGCGGGGCACATCCGGCGTCTCGAAGAAACCGTGATGGATGTTCACATTGTAGAAGCCCTTGCCGAGCTTCTCGACCTCGATGCGCTTGGCGGCGGGAACGATGGGCGTGTCGTCCACGAGCACATGCGCCAGGATCACGCGCTCGTGCAGCACCTTGTTGTGCTTAAGGTTGTGCAGCAGCGCGCCGGGCACGACATCGCCGCGCGCCGACAGGAAGATGGAGGTGCCGGCAACGCGCACCGGCGTCTTGTCGGCGCGTTCGAGGAAAAGATTGAGCGGCATGGATTCGCTGCGGATCTTTTCCATGTGCATGCGCCGCCCGTTGCGCCAGGTCTCCATGAGCACAAAGACGAAGCCTGCGACCGCCAGCGGCAGCCAGCCGCCTTCGGGAATTTTCAGCATGTTGGCGCCGAGGAAGAGGAAGTCGATGATGGCGAGCAACCCAAACAGCGCGATCACCAATCCCAGCTTCCACTTCCATTGCCGCGCCGCCACCAGCGACACGTTCATGGTGTCGATCACCATCACGCCCGTGACCGCGATGCCGTAAGCCGACGCCAGTGCGGCGGAGCTTTTGAAGATCAACACGATCAGCACCACGCCGATACACAAGATGGCGTTCATGCGCGGCACGAAGATCTGTCCGTAATCCGTCGCCGAAGTGTGGCGGATTTCCATGCGCGGTAGCTGGCCGAGCTGTACCGCCTGCTGCGTGATGGAGAACACGCCGGAGATCACGGCTTGCGAAGCGATCACCGAAGCGATGCCCGACAGGATCACCATCGGATAATGCGCCCAATGCGGCACGACGGAGAAGAACGCGATGCTCGCCAGATGCGGGTCGCGCAGAATGGCGGCGGCCTGTCCGAAATATTCCAGCAGCAATGCCGGCAGCGCCACGAAGAACCACGCTTTGCGGATGGGCGCTTTGCCGAAATGGCCCATGTCGGCATAGAGCGCCTCGCAACCTGTCACCGCCAAAACGACTGCGCCCAGCGAGACGAAGGCGTGCCATGGCTCTTCCACAAAGATTCGGACCGCATACCAAGGATTGATCGCCACCAGCA
>Ga0153956_1001630_pt1 | contig 18996 bp, 12 predicted proteins | sample TSFL040MetaG_FD_104704 | JGI IMG/M metagenome (GOLD analysis project Ga0153956, IMG submission 104704) | Attine ant fungus gardens microbial communities from Florida, USA - TSFL040 MetaG | ecosystem: Host-associated > Fungi > Mycelium > Unclassified | place: USA: Florida, Wekiwa Springs...
CCGGTCAGGACGATGGTGTCGTCCACGTCGTGGATGTAGGTCTGCAACGTACCGGTGGCTGTGCCGTCTTCCGTCAGCGTAACAGTTTCGGGGCCTGAACCATCAAGATCGTCGTTGGAGCCGTTGACCGTGACGGTGATCGTCTGCTCGCTCCAGGCACCGTGTTCGTCGGTGACCCGGGCGGTGAAGGTTTCGGTTTTGATATCGCCGGTGTTGAGCGCCTGGGTGGCTGGAAGGCCGTTGTCGAGCGTGTAGGTCCATTGGCCGGTCGCCGGGTCGATCGCAATCGAGCCGTAGGTACCGGCCGTCGTGGCGATGCTCCACGTCTGCGTCGCATCGTCATCGACATCGGATGCGGCCAGGGTGCCGGTGACGATGCTCTCCGCGTCGGGATTGGCAGTGCCCTGCTCCGTCACCTCACCTGCGGCTGCGGCAGCGTCCGAAGTGATGACCGGCTGGTCGTTGGTGCCGGTGACGGTGACGGTCAGCGTGCTGGTGCTGGTCGCGCCGTTGGCGTCCGTCACCGTGTAGCTGAACACTTCTGTGGCGGTTTCGCCCTGCTTGAGCACCTGCGTATCGGGATCGGTGTTGTCCAGCGTGTAGGTGTAGGTACCGTCGTCGTTGAGCACCAGCGATCCATAGGTGCCCGCCAGCGCCGCGCCGACAGTCCCCGCCGTGCCGCCGAAGCTCACGTCGCTCACCTTCAGCGTTGCCGCCTCGCCCGCGTCCACGTCGCTGTCGGGAGTGCCGTCGGTCAGAACATTGCCCTTGGCTTCGCCCGGCCCAATCACGGGCGTATTGCCGTCAGAGCCATCGTCCACCACGCCTGTTTCGGTCACAGCGTTGGTGTCGGGGGACGCTACCGGCGAATCGTTGGTGCCCGTGATGGTGATGGTGACGGTGCGCGTGTCGGTGCCACCCTTGCCGTCGGAGACCTGCACCTCGAAGGTCAGAGGAACTCTGTCATCTTCGTTCAGCGCCTGCGTCGCGGGCAGATCGTTGTTGAGTTCGTAGATCCACCTGCCGGTGCCCTCATCGATGGTGAACGTGCCGTAGGTCGTATCCGGATTGATCGCGCTCCATTTCAGGCTGTCGTTTTCCACATCGGTCGCGGACAGATTGCCGGAGACCGTCGGCGTGCCGGAAACCACCGTGCCGTCGTCGAGATTGCCAGCCTCGACAACCACGCCCGACAGATCGCCTCCATCGGCGATGACAGGCGGATCGTTGACCGCTGTGACTGTGATGACGAGATCGGCCGTATCGGTGCCGCCTTCGCTATCGCTGAGCGTATAAGTGACGGTCGGAACGGTGCCGTTCCAGTTGGTGTCCGGCGTGAAAGTGTAGTCGCCGTCGCTATCCAGCGTGAATTCGCCAATCCCCGCGATCGTAACCGTCTCACCGGCGGCATGCTGCGTCGCGTCGCCCGCCACCGTGAAGCCGGTGACGCTCAGGCTATCGCCATCGGGGTCGGTGTCGGCGACATCGTCGGCACCGCTGCCGGCGCCGCCGATCACGTTGCCGGTAACGGTCGTGTCCTCGTTCGTAGTCGCGGCGTCATCCTCGGCAACCGGAGCCGGGTTGGTCACTTTCCAGTCGAAGGTCTGATCGACCGTGCCGCCGTGCCCGTCGTTCGCCGTCACGGTGACGCTGTAAACACCGTCCGTGCCGCCCTGACTGGCGGAGTGATCGATGGTACCGCTGATGATGCCGGTGTCCGGGTCGATCGTCAGGCCGTCCGGCAGGTTGCTTGCGCTGTAGTGCAGCGTGTCGCCGTCGATGTCCGAGAAGAAGTCGCTGGTGTCGAGCCCGCTGACGCCATCGGCGTCCGCGTTTGCCTGATCGGCGATCGTGTCGTTCGGCACCGGCGGATTGTTATCGCCACTGACGGTAATGACGAGGTCGGCGGTGGCAGTGCCGTCTTCGCCGTCATCGATCGTGTAGGTGATGGTCGGTACGGTGCCGGCCCAGTTCGCTTCCGGCGTGAAGGTGTAAGCACCGTCGTCGCCGAGCGTGAACGTGCCGGCAGGCGTAACGCCGTCTGAATCCATGATCGCGACGGGATCACCGACATGATGCACGGTTGCATCGCCATCAATGATGAAGCCTGTCACGGTCAGGCTGTCGCCGTCCGGATCGCTGTCCGCAACATCGCCCGCGCCGGCGCCGGTCAGCACATTGCCGGTCGCATCGTGGTTTTTGTTGGCGTGCGCCTCATCGTCGTTGGCGACCGGGGGCGGATTGATCACCGTCCAGGTGAAGGTTCGAGCGATCGAGGTGGTGCCGTCAGTGGCCGTTACGGTCACATGGTAGGCGCCGTCTGAATGGTCAGGGTCATGGCTTGCCGAGCGATCGATGGTGCCGCTGATAATGCCGGTATCCGGATCGATCGACAGACCTTCGGGCAAATCGTCGGCGCTGTAGGTGAGCGTGTGGCCATCCACGTTCGAAAAGAAGGCGGACGCATCGAGCTGCGTAATGCCGTCGGCGTCTTCGTTGCCCTGATCGTCGATGGGATCACTGCCCGCCGCCGGCGGATCGTCAACCGGCGTCACCTCGATATCGAGCGTGCTTGTGACAGGGCCGCCGTCATTGCCGTCGCTCACCGTATAAGTGATCGTCGGCACCTGACCGTTCCAGTCGGCGGCCGGCGTGAATGTGTAGTCGCCGTTCCCATCGATCAAAATCGTGCCGACATCAGGGATCGTCGCCGTATCGCCGGGGTGGTAGCTGCTGCCGCCCACCTCGAAGCCCGTGACGGCGATCGGGTTGCCCTCCGGGTCGTGGTCGTTCGTCAAGAGATTGCCGCTGACCGGCGTATCCTCGGGCGTCGTCGCCACGTCCGGCTCCGCCACCGGCGGCTGGTGCGTGATCGTGACGGTGACGGTGGTCGTCTCCTCGGTGCCGCCTGACGTCACCGTATAGGTGTAACTGTCGCCGCCGGTGTAGCCGGCTTCCGGCGTGTAGGTGACGGTGCCGTCCGGGTTGACGGTCACGGTGCCGTGGCCGCCCTGGGTGACCGCGCTGATCCGCGCATCCGGATCCTCGAAGCCGTCATTGGCGAGGACCGGCGTGGTCACCGGCTCGCCCATGCGGGTCGTCACGTCGTCCGGCACGATATCGTCGACCGGGGTCACATCCACCGGCACGGTGACGGTGGCGGTGCCGCCATGGCCGTCGGAGATCGTCACCTCGAAACTGTCGGGGCCGTGATAGTCGGGGTTCGGCGTGTAGGTGTAGCTGCCGTCCGGATTCACCGTCACGGCGCCGTGCTGCGGCCCGGCGCCGCCGGGTCCGAACGTCAGGTCGCCGCCGCCCGGGCTGGTGCCCGTGACGACGCCGTGGAACGGCGTGTCTTCGGCGGTCCGGGCCGGATCGGCCGCGCCCTGGGGCGGCGCAGCAGGAGATGTCGGAGCGGGAGCGGCCGGCGCATCCGCGTGGCCGCCGCCGCCTTTTCCGAGCGCCACCGCACCGGCCACGCCGCCGGCCAGAAGGCCCAGGCCCGCCAGCAGCGGCATCGGCAGGGACGGCGGCGGTGCAGCCGCCGCAGCCGGCGCCACGGCTTCAGTGTTGATTTCGGCGATATCGAAACCCGTCCAGGTTTCGCCGTACTGCGCCCACCAGGTGACCTCGTTCGCATCCTCGAATACAAGGTCGTTGCGGCCCTCAGGGGTCGCGACGAAGAAATTCTCGATCGTCAGGGCCGTGCCGTCGTCAAGGATCAGAATCAGGTCGTTTCCGTGTCGCTCAAACCGGGCAACGTGTTCCGGTCCGGTTTGCAACTGAACCACGCTGGGCGCTTCGAGGGCGATACGATTGCCGCTGAAAGTCCTGGACGCTCCGCTCTCCGCCTTCGGAAATACGGTTGCTTTCAGAATATCTGCCACTTATCCAAGCCCCTTATCGACCGCATAGCAAAGCCGCCCTCGAAAAGGGGCGGCCGGCATGCGGACATTGCATTTGCGTCCATTGCGTTTGCGTCGGGATTTCCCAGCCTTGAGGGCGCCGGCCGTATGCTGACCGCATGCACGGACCGCATGTGCGATCCCGGCTGGTTGCATGTTGGAAACGGCATGCTGCGGTGGACGATTTCGACTGCAGCTACCTTCAACCGGACGATGACTAGACCCTCTGCTTCAGGCTTAAATCGATTTCTGTGTGAAAAATTGCAATATGGCCACCTTGCCAGTTGACATCAAAATACGCATAAAAACCGCAAATTCCGCGTTCAGCCACCGCGCGCTGCGGCTGTCCCGCATGCATTTCAGCAAATATAAGCGGACGTGAATAATGGCGACGGCATTCCATCTGCCGGCGCAGTCTGACGGCATGGAGATCATGGACACCAACGGCGCGAATGACAGAGACGTCCTCATTCAGTCAGCGCTGCAGGACATCCTGAATTCGAAGCATTTTCTGAATGCGCCGACGGTTCGCGCCTTCCTCTCCTTCGTCGTTGAAGAAAGCATTGCCGGACGGGGCGACCGGATCAAGGCTTACACGATCGCGCTCGAAGTGTTCGGCCGAGACGCCGAATTCGATCCATCGAACGACACCATCGTGCGCACGACGGCCGGCCGAGTCAGAAAGGCGCTGCAGGCCTATTATCTCGAATGCGAGAACGACTCGCGCGTCGTCATCAGCCTGCCGAACAGAGGCTACGCGCCGGCTTTCGATTTTCCGGAGGCGGCTCCGCCGCCCTGTCCGGATTTGCCCGCCACGCCTGCCTTGCCGGACAGCCCTCAGCCCGTCCGCAAGTCGCTCCCGCGCGCCGGCATCGCGGTGGCCGCCTGTCTTTTCGTTGCGATCGCGGTCGGAGCGGCAGCCATCCTCTGGCTGCGGGAGACCGAACGCAAACCTCTCCACAGCAACGTCGTCATCGACGTTCCCGCCGTCGAATATGACGGACAGGGCGTGCAGCCCCTCGCCCGGGCGATCGACATTCGCCTTGCTCCCGCACTGTCCCGCATCGGGCTGGCGCAAATCTCCCCCTCATTCTCGCTGCCCGACATGACCAAGGGGAGCCGGACGGCAGACAGCAACGGAGTCAAAAACGTCTCCTTCATCCTGAAATCGCACATCATCAATGATCCCGCGCCCGAGTTGCGCTGGCAGTTGATCGATGTCGAATCCGGCTATCTGCTTTGGTCCTCAAAGGCACAGATCCCGGATGCGAATTCCACCTCGATGGACGGAATGATCGACAGGATCGCATTTGAAGTCCTCGGCGAAGGAGGGGCCGTCCCCCTGCTTCTCATCAGATATCAGAGCCCGATTTTCTCCGGACAGGCATGCCTGTCGCGCGCGCAGCTCCTGCTGGCGATCGAGAATGCGACCATGTATCCCGAGATGCGCGAGTGTCTCGAACGCACGGTGTCCCAATTTCCGAATGACGCGTCCGCCTGGGCGATTCTCAGCTCGTTCTACATCGTGCGGACGCACTATTATCTGGCGGAAAGTCCCGAAGGCATGGCGAAGCTTCTCGCGCTCGGCGCGCATGCCGCCGCGAAAGCGGAGGAGCTGGCGCCCGACGCCTACCTCACCAAGGTCGCTCAAATGCACCTGGCGGTGCGCCAGGGGCGGACCGCGGACTTCGATGCGCTTCAAAAGCAGCTCCGGACGGACTATCCGGGCGACATGTATCTCAAACTGCGTCTCGCAAGCCGGATCACGCGGCTCGGTCGCGGCCGGGAGGCGCTCGGCATCTATGACGAAGCGCGCAACGCGGGAATCAGCCTGAAATCAAACGCTGCCGACATCGCATTGGCCTATTTCGTGGAGGGAGACTACGAGCAGGCGTATCGTGAAATCGCCTCCATGACATCCACACAGCCCTATGCCCTGCTGATCAAGGCGGCCATTTTCGGCAAACTGGGCATGGTGAAGGACGCCAAGCCCGTCGTGGATACACTTGCGGCGAGCACCCCCGGCCTCCAGGAGGCCTATCTGCCGTGGCTGGCGCAGCTTAGTTGGACGCATTCCCTGCTGGTTGAAATCGCCGATGGTCTCGCCAAAGCAGGAATCGCCGTATCCATCACCCCACGGGAATCCTCCGCATCCGAAGCTCCCGCAAAGACCGGGGACAGTCCCGGAAACCCGCAGGGCATTCTTCCGCCTCCGAAGTCCGGCACACTTTGAGGTCACTCTCCTCCGTTGACGTCCGCGCCGAAGGGATATGGCCGCCTCGGCCAAGCGCGCGATCACCTGCCTCACGCGATATGCACGCCCTTAGTCTCAAGGGAAAAGGAGCCGGATCGAATCGCCGGCGGCATCGTCCGTGACGTTTTCCCGCCGGCGCACCTGTATCGCTGCATTTTCAAGCTGTATCGCCTCCTCCGAACCGCTTGATCACAAGCTGTCACGACCGCAACACATGCTGTCACTTCCTCGACCGGCCGACGACCGGCAATTCTGACCGGCCGCATCGATCCTGGATGTTCGGCGCACTCTCTGCCGGGTGCGATTTTTGAGGCGGACGCGTCACATATTCTGATCTGCACGAAGGAATGAGGCGCGATCCACTTGCCAAGGGGGGCGGATTGGAGCAGAGCGGTTTGCAGACGGTGATCGCGGTCACATCGGCGATCTACAGGGCAAATGACAGGCAGAGCCTCTTTGAAGCTGTGAACGACGGTTGCCATGCGCTCGGCTACGATATCTTTCTCTTGAGTTGCCATAAGGCCACGAGACAGGAAATGGTGATGAACTCGACGTTCACGACCGTTTCGGATGCGTTCCTGAGCGACTACGAGCAATTGAACTGGTTCGACGACGACGTGCACATCACCCGCGCTGTCGGCCAGCCGGATCAGCCTTTCTTCTGGGACGCCTCCCGCGACCGCTATGCAGCCGCGCGCATACAGAGCTTCATCGACTATCTCCACGCCAACGCCATGTGCAACGGGCTCATGATCCCGCTGCATCGCAGGCCGGGAACGACCAGCGTCTTTTCCCTCATCGCAAACCAAAGCCGGACCTTCGAACACGGGACAGCCGAAGCCGCCCACCTGATCGGCAACGTCGCCCTCGCAAAGGCCGAGGTTCTCGGCTTGTGCAGCGTTATTTCAATCGACGAAGCAAGAACGACAAGGGCGCTTTCGGCCATCCAGTTGGAGATTCTGAACTGGATCGCGGAAGGAAAGTCCAACATCGATATCAGCACGATCATGAACATCAGCGAGCGCACGGTCCGCTACCATGTCTCCATGATCCTGCGGAATCTCGGTGTGGCTTCGCGGGCTCAGGCGGCGGCAATCCGTAACGCGAAGAAATTCGACCTTAGCGGATGAGACGGCAAAGCGAGCCATTGCTCATAAGTATTTGCCTTCATGTCCGCGACGAGCGCGGCCGACTGCGATGCCTCGGCGAGGCGCGCTTTGCCGGTTTGCGGCCGATGCCCGAAGTTGATGCCCCAATACCAATCCGGCGCGCCCCAGGCGACGCCCGACTGCTTAAGGATGCGGCCGACCGAAAGGCCGCGCCAGATCACGAGCCAATCGTCATAATAAACAACGCCATCGAAGCTCATGGGGCGCAATTTCAGGCCATCGTCGCTCACGGAAAATCCTCGACTTTTTCGGCACGAAAACTGCGCTAAAATTTGGGACTTTTCGAGAACGTTCCGAACACAAAACTTCGGAATGAGCAGGGGAGAAAACTTCGGAATGGAAACATTCTAAAAACTAAGCAATTGATTTTGTTTGCTTAAATGGCTGGGGCGGGAGGGATCGAACCTCCGCATGGGGGAATCAAAATCCCCTGCCTTACCGCTTGGCTACGCCCCAACGGCCGAACGACGCGATCGGCGGGTGAACCCGCGCAGCGCTTCGGCTCCGCCGGTCTACAGAGAGACCTCAGCCATTTCAACCACCTGCCGGCAATGTTCTCCCGCATATCCTACCCATGAGGTGCCGGCGGGCGGAGATATGCGCCCTTTGGCACGTTGAGGGGGCCACCAATTCGTGAGAAGACAGCGACAATCTAAAAAGCGTACCCAAAGAACTCCCCGGAGCGAGATGCCATGACTTACCGTGCGCCGATCAACGATATGCTGCTGGCCTTGAACCATGGCGCCGGGCTGCAGGCAGCCCTCAAAGCCGGCCACTACGGCGATTTCGATGCCGATATGACGGCCCAGGTGCTGGAGGAGGCCGGACGTTTCGCCTCGGACGTGCTGGCGCCGCTCAACCGCATCGGCGACCAGAACGGCATCAAGCTGCAGAACAACAAGGTCACCACCGCGCCGGGCTGGCCGGACGCCTACAAGCGCTGGACCGAGGCCGGCTGGAACGCCGTCTCCGGTTCGGAGGCATTCGGCGGCCAGGGCCTGCCGCTCGCGGTCAACGCCGCCTGCACCGAAATCTGGAGCGCATCCAATATCGCCTTCGGCCTGTGCCCGCTGCTGACGCTCTCGGCCATCGAGGCGCTCGACGCCCATGGCAGCGAGACGCTGAAAAACATCTATCTGGAGAAGCTCGTCACCGGTGAATGGACCGGAACGATGCAACTCACCGAGCCGCAGGCCGGCTCCGATGTCGGCGCGCTCCGCTCCCGCGCCGAACGGCAGGCCGACGGCACCTATCGGGTGTTCGGCACCAAGATCTTCATCACCTACGGCGACCACGACATGACCGACAACATCGTGCATTTCGTGCTCGCGCGTCTGCCCGATGCGCCACCCGGCACCAAGGGCATTTCGCTGTTCCTGATTCCGAAATTCCTCGTCAACGACGACGGCTCGCTGGGCGCCCGCAACGACGTCTATCCGAGCGGGGTCGAGCACAAGCTCGGCATGCACGCCTCGCCCACCTGCACCATGACCATGGGCGACAATGGCGGCGCGATCGGCTACCTGATCGGCGAGGAAAATCGCGGCATGCTCTGCATGTTCACGATGATGAACCAGGCTCGTCTCGGCGTCGGCCTTGAAGGCGTCGGCATTGCCGACCGCGCCTATCAGCAGGCGCTCGCTTTCGCGCAAGAGCGCAGGCAGGGCCGCGGCGTCGGCAGCAAGACGGACGGCATGGACCCGATCATGGTGCATCCCGACGTCAAGCGCATGCTGATGCAGATGCGCAGCCTCACCGCCGCAGCCCGCACCATCTGCTACGCCACCGCGGTCGCGCTCGATGTCGCGGCACGCTCGCCCGATGCGGACATCCGCGCCAAGGCTGCCGCGCGCGGCGCGCTGCTGACGCCGATCGCCAAGGCATTCTCCACCGATATCGGCAACGAGGTCACCTCGCTCGGCGTGCAGATCCATGGCGGCATGGGCTTCATCGAGGAGACCGGCGCCGCGCAGCATTATCGCGATGCCCGCATCACCGCGATCTATGAGGGCACCAACGGCATCCAGTCCATCGACCTCGTCACCCGCAAGCTCGGCGCCAATGGCGGCGCCTCTGTCTGGGCGCTGCTGGATGAGCTGAACGCGATCGTCGCCCGCGTGGAAAGCTCCAACGACCCGGCTTTCGGCACCACCGGCGCCAAGCTGCGCGATGCGCTCGGCGCGCTGGAGCGCAGCAGCAAGTGGCTGCTCGACAAGATGGCCTCGGCACCGAATGATGCCCTTGCAGGCGCGACGCCCTATCTGCGCCTGTTCGGCGCGACGCTGGGCGGCTGCATGCTGGCGAACGAGGCGCTGGCCGCGCGCGAAAGCGAGGGCGACGCCGCACGCTATGTGTCCGTCGCGCGTTTCTTCGCCGAGAATATCACCGTGCAGGCCGGCGCGCTCGAACGCACGGTGATGGACTCCGCGGAGGCCGTCATGGCTGCCGATGCCGCCCTGCTCGGCTGAGCGGTATCGGCATCCAACTATCCACCGGTTCGAATTGATGTAACATCCGTCGGATAGGACGCATGCGCGCGCAATGTCGCGCATGCATGACCAAATGGGGCGCACCATGACTGAACACCTGATCGTGACCGACGAAGACGCCACACGTGTCATCACGCTGAGGCGGCCGGAAAAGAAAAACGCGCTGACCCAGGACATGTATCGCGCCATGGCGGACGCGATCGACACCGCGCAGGACAATCCCGCCATCCGCTGCTTCATCATCACGGGCGGCTCCGGTGTTTTCACCGCGGGCAACGATCTGCAGGATTTCCTGAAGGACGGCACCGATACACGCTCGGCCGAATTCCGCTCGTCCAACGCGATCAAGCTGCTGCATGCGCTCGCCCGCAACACCAAGCCGATCATCGCCGCCGTGGACGGCATTGCCATCGGCGTCGGCACGACGATGCTGTTCCATTGCGACTATGTGCTGGCTTCCACCACGGCCACCTTCACCACCCCCTTCATTCATCTCGGCCTGGTGCCGGAAGGCGGTTCCAGCCTGCTGTTTCCGCATACCATGGGTCACCAGCGCGCCTTCGCCGCGCTGGTCATGGGCCGCACCATGACCGCGGAGGATGCGCGCGCCGCCGGTTTCGTCAACGAAGTTGTAGCCCCCGGCCATACCGAAGTCGAAGCCCGCAAGGTCGCGCGCGAGATCTGCGCGCTGCCGGCGGAAGCCGTGGCCATCTCGCGCAAGCTGCTCAAGCCGTCGCCGGAAGACCTCATCCGCCGCATCGATCACGAAAGCCAGTTGTTCGGCGAGCGCATGAAGTCGCAGGAAGCCGTCGCGGCTTTCCAGGCGTTCTTTACGCGCAAGAAGACGTAACACTGCTGCGGTATACGAGACGGCATGATTAGACTTCATACAACCATTGCCGCCGCCCTGTTGCTTTGTGTCTCATGCGCTCACGCCCAGACGTCGGCTACGACGGTCGATGTCAGGCTCCTCGCCATCAACGACTTCCACGGCAACCTCCGCCCCGCTCCCGGCGGCATCGTGATTGACGATCCCGCCGACAAGGCGAAGAAGATCACCGTGCCCGCCGGCGGCGCCGAGCATATGGCGACGCTGGTGAAGCAGCTTCGCGCCGGCAGGAAAAACACCGCCTTCGTCGCCGCCGGCGATCTGATCGGCGCGAGTCCATTCCTCTCCGCCCTGTTCCACGACGAACCGACCATCGAATCGCTGTCGATGATGGGCCTGGAGATCGCCTCCGTCGGCAATCATGAATTCGACGAGGGGCGCGACGAACTGCTGCGCATGCAGAACGGCGGCTGCCATCCGACCGACGGCTGCAAGGGACCGCATCCTTTTGCCGGCGCGACGTTCCACTATCTCGCCGCATCGACCATCGACACGGCGTCGGGCAAGCCGCTGTTGCCGCCCTATGAGATCAAACATTTCGAAGGCATCCCCGTCGCCTTCATCGGCCTCACGCTCAAGAGCACGCCGAACCTCGTCGCACCTCCCGGCATCGCCGGCCTCGCCTTCCGCGACGAAGCCGAGACGGTGAATGCACTGGTGCCGGAGTTGAGGGCGCAGGGCGTCGAAGCCGTCGTGGTGCTGATCCACGAAGGCGGCTTTCCCTCCGGCGACTATAACGAATGCCCCGGCATCTCCGGCCCGATCGTCGATATCGTCAGGAAATTCGACAAGGCCGTGGACGTCGTCATCAGCGGCCACACGCACCGCGCCTACACGTGCCGGATCGATGGCCGCCTCGTCACCTCCGGCGACAAATACGGCACGCTGGTGACCGCCATCGACCTCAAGCTGGACCGCGCCACGGGCGATATCACGCGCGCCGAGGCGAACAATGTCATCGTACATACGTCGCTGCCCGCTGATCCCTCACAGACAGCCCTGCTCGCCGCATATGACAAGGTCGCTGCCCCCATCGCCGCGCGACCGGCGGGGTCGATCACCGACACGCTGTCCCGCATGCCGAACATGCAGACCGGTGAAAGCGCACTCGGCGATGTGATCGCCGATGCACATCTCGCCGCGACTTCCGCGGAGGATCGCGGCAGTGCCGTTATCGCCTTCACCAATCCCGGCGGCATTCGATCCGACATCGCCAAGCAGCCCGATGGCACCGTGTCCTATGGCGAGGTGTTCGCCGCACAGCCGTTCCGCAACCAGCTCGTCACACTCGCCCTCACCGGCGCGCAGATCAAAGCCATGCTGGAGCAGCAATGGCGCGATCCCAAGCGCCCGCGCATCCTGCAGGTCTCGAAAGGCTTCGGTTACACGTGGGACAACGCCGGCAGCGAGGGGAGCCGCATTCTTGCCGACAGCGTGAAACTGAACGGCCGGCCGATCGATCCGGCGGCGACCTATCGCATCACGGTCAACAATTTCCTTGCGGTCGGCGGCGACGGCTTCACCGTGCTCAAGGACGGCCACGACCCGCTCATCGGCATCTACGACGTCGACGCGCTGAGCGCCTATCTCCGCAGCAACAGCCCCGTCGCCCCCGGCCCGATAGACCGGATTTCACGGGTGAATTAGGCGCCGATCCGTCAAGCCCTATCGGAACCCGCCCCGACTCGCTAGGTTGTCGCACCGACCATCTCCCGCGCCGGGATCATTTGCATGACGACACTTCTTCTTTCGCATCAAGCCTCGTTCGACCACCTGACGCCACCCGGCCATCCCGAGCGGCCGGATCGCATGCGCGCGGTGGCGCAGGCGCTCGGCGATGTCAGGTTCGATGCTCTGGTCCGCCGCGATGCGCCGGAAGGCAGCCTCGATCACGTCAGCCTGTGCCACGACAGCCACTACATCGACGAGCTGCGCCACATCGCGCCGTCGAACGGCCTCGTCTATCTCGACGGCGACACATCGATGTCGCCGGGCACCTGGGAAGCCGTCATGCGCGGCGTCGGCGGTGCGGTGGCTGCAACCGATGCGGTGATGAAAGGCGAGCACACCAATGCCTTTGTCGCGACCCGCCCGCCCGGCCATCATGCCGAAAGCAACAAGCCGATGGGCTTCTGCTTTTTCGACCAGGCCGCCATCGCAGCGCGATATGCGCAACGCACCTATGGCATCGGCCGCGTCGCGGTGGTCGATTTCGACGTTCATCACGGCAACGGCACGCAGGAAATTTTCTGGGCCGACAAGAGCGTGATGTATTGCTCGACCCATCAGATGCCGCTGTTTCCAGGCACCGGCGCATCGCAGGAGCGCGGCGAGCACGGCACCGTGGTCAACGCGCCGCTGCGCGACGGCGACGGCGGCGTGAAGTTCCGCTCCGCCTTCGACAACCTCATCCTGCCGCAGCTTCAGACATTCGCGCCGGAACTGATCATCATCTCCGCCGGCTTCGACGCGCATCGCCGCGATCCGCTGGCCTCGCTCGAACTCGACGCCGCCGATTTCGGGTGGGTCACGCAAAAATTGCTGGACCTTGCCGACCGAAGCGCCGGTGGGCGCGTTGTCTCCGTGCTGGAGGGCGGCTACGATCTGCAGGGATTGCAGGAATCGGTTGCCGCGCATGTCACTGCATTGATGGGCAAGCAATCGCCCGCTTAACGCGCGTGCAGCGCAACCACGTCGCCACATTGCGCCCGCAAACATCCCTATAGAATCAGGGCGTCCCGAACGCACACGGAAGACCGAATGGCTGACAACACCCACGCCGACGTTAAAAAGCTGACTTTCGAGACCGCGATCGAAGAACTGGAATCGATCGTGCGCCGTCTTGAGGAGGGAAAAGTGCCCCTCGAAGAATCAGTCGCAATATATGAGCGTGGCGAAGCCCTCAAACGCCGCTGCGACGAACTCCTGCGCCAGGCCGAAGCCCGCGTCGACAAGATCACCACGGATTCGAGCGGCAAACCGGTCGGCACCGAGCCACTGGACGTTCAGTAAGCCCGTACATCGTCCCCAGCGACACAGTGCCGCGACCTTGGACAACCCAGAGCCAGCGCAAGCGCGGCGATTTTTAGCGCTTGGCGCGCGGCTCAGGCTGTTATAGTCCGCCGTCAGTTCGGGGAGCCAGCGTGCGCGTTCAGCACCGTCATGTCATCTATGTGCAGGGATACGACCCGCGGGGCCTCGCGCAATATTATCGTATGTTCCGCACGGAACTGCGCAAGTTCGGCCGCCTTTACGACCTGACCACCGCGGTCGGTCGCCCCAAGGACAACTCGGCCGGCGAATTTGCACATGAATCCTCGTCCTGGACCATCGAAGCCTCCGGCGACGGCTGGCAGACCCGGACCGATTACGATTTCCTGCGCTGGGAAGACCTGATCCAGCGCGATCTCGCCGCACCGATCTGGCGCACGCTCGTCCACGGAATGCTGATCTATTGGGGGCTTGTCTTCTCCGGCACCATGGGCCGTTTCTGGCGCGCCCATTGGCGTTTCGCCACCTTCATCAGCTGGCCGCATTTCGTGTTGCTGAACGAGGCCATCTGGTCGGCCGCAGCCGCCTGGCTGGTGGCGTGGGGACTGCAAGCCCTCGGCGTGCACGGTTTTTTCGTCGGTTGCGCGGCTACCGCTGTCTTCGTGGCAGTGCTCGGCTCGCTGGTCAAATACACCGAGGAGCGGACCTATCTGCTCTATCTGATGGCCGACACCATCTTCACCTGGCAGTTCTCTCACGGGAACCGGCCGGAGTGGGATGCCCGCATCGACCGCTTCGCGCAACATCTCGTCAACGTCGCGCAGAATTCCGACGCTCAGGAAATCATCCTGGTCGGCCACAGCTCCGGCTCGTTTCTCGGCTCCGAGATCCTGGCCCGTGCCCTCGAACTCGATCCCGACCTCGGCCGCCGTGGTTCACGCGTCGTGCTGCTGACGCTCGGCGGCAATATGCCCATCGTCGGCTTCCATCGCGGCGCCCGCGCGTTCCGCAACAATCTGCGGCGGCTGGCGACCGAGCCGTCCATCGACTGGATCGACTGCCAGTCACGCAAGGATGTGATGAATTTCTACCCGTTCGATCCGATCGCCGGTCACGGCATCGATGTCGGAAGCGAGCGGCGAAACCCCACCATTATACCGGTCCGTTTCCGTGAGATCATCAAAGCGGAGCATTATAACCAGTTCCGTTGGAAATTCTTCCGGGTCCATTTCCAGTTCGTGATGGCCAATGAACGCCCGCATCCGTACGATTTTTTCATGATTGTCTGCGGTCCGGTTCCACTCCGCGACCGTCTGGCCCGGCCGGCTGCAACCCTCGATATCTTCAACAAAGACGCCGCAATCCGCGAAAATGCATGGAAAACGCTCCATCTGGATCAGATCGGCGCCGTTTCGGCTCCTTCCGACCAGGTTCCATCGGCGGTGCGGCTGAGCGGCTAGGCACCTTGCATGAATGTGCAGGGGAGACCCGCCCGGCGCCATGGTTGGCTTTAGCCGTATCTTTGGTGTAAGGGAGCAAGGTTCACCAGCAGGCAACCAGGCGGCAACGCCAGTCGTTAACGGTGATAGGCGCTTCAGCCATCTGGCAAAAATGCACAGATGAAGAAGCATTCAAGCATGCTAGATACCACCATGAAAAATCGAAGCCCATTGTAAGGCATCGAAACAAGCTTCCCGGTTCTGTGGGATGCGACAGTCCGAACCGTCAGGCGCCCTCGCGCGACACACTGGACACCACCGCAACCTCCGGACATCAAATTGGAATAGTGCCGTGACCAATTTTAGTAAGACCCCGCTGCTCGATACGATCCGCACGCCGGCCGATCTGCGCAAGCTCAAGGTCGAGAAGATTCGTCAGGTCGCCGACGAGCTGCGCCAGGAAACGATCGATACGGTGTCCGTCACCGGCGGTCACTTCGGCGCCGGCCTCGGCGTGGTCGAGCTGACCACCGCGCTTCATTACGTCTTCGATACGCCGCGCGACCGCATCATCTGGGATGTCGGCCACCAGGCCTATCCGCACAAGATCCTGACCGGCCGCCGCGACCGTATCCGTACCCTGCGCACCGCCGGCGGCCTGTCCGGCTTCACCAAGCGCAGCGAGAGCGAATACGATCCGTTCGGCGCGGCGCATTCCTCGACATCGATTTCCGCCGGCCTCGGCATGGCCGTCGCGCGCGACCTGTCGGGCGGCAAGAACAATGTCATCGCCGTGATCGGAGACGGCTCGATGTCGGCGGGCATGGCCTACGAAGCCATGAACAACGCAGGCGCGATGAATTCCCGCCTGATCGTCATCCTCAACGACAACGACATGTCGATCGCGCCGCCGGTCGGCGCCATGTCGGCCTATCTGTCGCGGATGTATTCGGGCAAGACCTACCGTTCGCTGCGCGAAGCGGCGAAGCAACTCGGCAAGCATCTGCCGAAGATGATTTCAGAGCGCGCCGAGAAGGTCGAGGAATATTCGCGCGGCTTCATGACCAACAGCGGCACGCTGTTCGAAGAACTCGGCTTCTATTATGTCGGCCCGATCGACGGTCACAACCTCGATCACCTGCTTCCCGTGCTGCAGAACGTCCGCGACATGGAAACCGGCCCGATCCTGGTTCATGTCGTGACGCAGAAGGGCAAAGGCTACGGCCCGGCCGAAGCCGCGTCCGACAAATATCATGCGGTTGCGAAGTTCGATATCGCCACCGGCACCCAGTCGAAGTCCAAGCCGAACGCGCCGTCCTATCAGAACGTGTTCGGCCAAAGCCTCGTCAAGGAAGCCGAGAAGGACGACAAGATCGTCGCCATCACCGCGGCCATGCCGTCGGGCACCGGCGTCGATATCTTCAACAAGGCGTTTCCGGCCCGCACCTTCGATGTCGGCATCGCCGAGCAGCATGCGGTGACTTTCGCCGCCGGCCTCGCCACCGAAGGCTACAAGCCGTTCTGCGCGATCTATTCGACGTTCCTGCAGCGCGGCTACGACCAGATCGTCCATGACGTGGCGATCCAGAACCTGCCGGTGCGCTTCGCGATCGACCGCGCCGGCCTGGTCGGTGCCGACGGCGCGACCCATGCCGGTTCGTTCGACAACGCCTATCTCGGCTGCCTGCCGAACATGGTCATCATGGCGGCCTCCGACGAGGCCGAGCTGGTGCACATGGTCGCCACCCAGGTCGCCATCAACGACCGCCCGAGCGCGCTGCGTTATCCGCGCGGCGAAGGCCGCGGCGTCGAGATGCCCGAAGTCGGCATCCCGCTGGAAATCGGCAAGGGGCGCATCATCCGCCAGGGCAAGCAGATCGCGATCTTCTCGTTCGGCACCCGCCTCGCCGAATGCGAGAAAGCAGCCGACGAGCTCGCCGCCCACGGCCTGCAGGCCACCATCGCCGATGCGCGCTTCATGAAGCCGCTCGATATCGACCTGCTGCTCAAGCTCGCCCGCGAGCACGAGATCCTGCTCACCATCGAGGAAGGCGCGATCGGCGGCTTCGGCTCGCATGTCATGAACGCGCTCGCCGAGCACGGCATGCTCGACGGCGGCCTGCGCATGCGCTCCATGGTGCTGCCCGACATGTTCCAGGATCACGACTCGCCGGCGGCGATGTATGCCCAGGCCGGGCTGGACTCCAAGGGCATCGTCAAGAAGGTGTTCGAGACCCTCGGCAAGGATTTCAGCACAGAGGCGGTGAAACTGGCCTGAGCGTTGCACACTCTCTGTCGTCGCCCGACCGTGCGAAGCAAAGCTTCGTCAGGATCGAGCGACCCAGTACACACTGCGCTCGTTGAGCTTACTGGGTCACCCGATCAAGTCGGGTGACGACAAGCGGTGAGGAAACGAAACGCTTCTCAATCGTCGGTATTGTTGCCTCGTTCGCGTCTGAATTAACACATCCAAGCCGGCCCGCTTCATGCAAGCCGGCCCGCTTCACGCTTCTGACGGGGACTTCATGAACATCTATCTTGCCGGTCCCGACGTCTTCCTGCCCAACGCCGCCGAGATCGGCCGGCGCAAGGTTGCGCTTTGCAAGCGTTACGGCGCACACGGTTTCTTTCCGCTCGATCACGATATCGACGCCAAAGCGGGCGATGCTTCGCGGCAGATATTCCACCACAACGAAGCGATGATGAGCCGCTGCGATATCGTGATCGCCAATCTCACGCCGTTCCGCGGCCCCAGCGCCGACGCGGGCACCGTGTTCGAACTCGGCTTCATGGCCGGCAACGGCAAACTGTGCTTCGGCTACTGCAACGATCCCACACTTTACCCGGACCGTGTGCGCCGCATGGCCGAGGTTTCCGGCACGGACGGCCATCTCACCGACAAGGACGGCCTCACCGTCGAAAATTTCGGGCTTGCCGACAATCTCATGATGATCCACGCACTCGATCTCTACGGTTCCCCTTTGATTATTCCTCGTGAAATGCCGGACGACCTCTGGCAGGATCTGAGCAGCTTCGAGGCTTGTCTGAAACTTGCTGCATCCTACTGATCATGACGAAATCGCCGACTTCCGCAGCGGCGCAAAAGCAGCGCGCCGATACGCTCCTCGTCGAACGCGGCATCTTTGAAAGCCGCGCCCGCGCCCAGGCCGCCATCGAAGCCGGCCTCGTCACCGCAAACGGCAAACAAGTCGCCAAGGCATCCGAGCTTCTGCCTCCCGATGCAGCGATCGAGGCCGAACCTGCGCATCCCTGGGTATCCCGGGGCGGCGTCAAGCTGGCGGCTGCGCTCGAACACTATCCGATCGACATCGATGATCACATCTGCCTCGACGTCGGTGCGTCCACCGGCGGCTTTACCGAAGTGCTGCTCGCGAACGGCGCGAGCATGGTGTTTTCCATCGATGTCGGCACCGGCCAACTGCATCCGTCGCTGCAGGGTCATCCGAAAATCATGTCGATGGAAGAAACTGACATTCGCGCGTTCGAGAACAAGCGCCTGCCGGCACGCCCCGATGTCGTTGTCATCGACGTCAGCTTCATCTCGCTGAAGGCGGTGCTCCCCGTCGCCCTCTCGCTGGCCGCGGCGCCGATGAGCCTGCTCGCGCTGATCAAGCCGCAATTCGAGGCCGACCGGAAGCAATCCAAGCGCGGCATCATCAAGAATGCCGACCTACATCAGGCGATCTGCGACGACATCACCTCCTTCGCGAAAGACCTCGGCTGCACCGATATCGCGGTGTTCCCGTCCGCGATCAAAGGCGGCGACGGCAATATCGAATTCTTCATGGGTGCGCGGCGTGGCTGAGCGCCTGACGATCGACCATGTCGGCCATCGCGGC